>OLFX01000157.1_pt1 | contig 119790 bp, 102 predicted proteins | sample 1605091 | NCBI WGS metagenome assembly OLFX01 (sample SAMEA3888906, study PRJEB22519) | human gut metagenome | biome: human gut; feature: human-associated habitat; material: faeces | place: Denmark | collected 2012 | reverse complement strand
CTCTTTTTTATGAAAAAATTTCAGGGTCGGTTGTGACTCACATAAGTCACAGCCGGCCCTGTTTTAGACTATCTATTTCCCGACAGCCCCTCCTCACCTATTCCTCAAAATAACAGTCTCCCAGATAATGGAGGGCTGTATTTTTATTAAACTGGAATCCCTTAAGATCTGCCCTTCTTCCCACCATATTGCTCTTATAATACAGCGGCACCCACGGGCAGAGCTCATTTAAGCGGACCTGGAGGTCCTTGTATGTCTGGAGCCTTGTCTCCCGGTCTGTTTCCATGCTGGCGGCGTCGATCATTTCATCCACCTTTTCATCCCTGAGATATGCCCGGTTTCCGTTCATGCCGCAGTTTTTTGAATGGAACAGCGGCGTCACACTGTATTCCGGATCACAGGTGGTATTGGTCCAGCCCAGGATCAGGAGCTCATGCTCTCCGGCGTTGATCGCATCCTGGAACGCGCCCCACTCGTAAACGTTGATGTCCACGTTGACGCCGATCTGGGCCAGCTGGGCCTGGACCACCTGGGCGGTACGGTTCCTCACGTCTCCGGATACGTACATCTTAAGATCCAGCCCGTCCCCATAGCCTACTTCTGCCAGAAGCTCCTTGGCCTTTTCCAGATCCTGGGGATACGGCTGCACTTCCTCATTCCACCCCGGCAGGGTCTTTGCAATGAAGGAGCTGGCCACCTCGCCGCGGCCTTCTACGATCGTATCCACAAATTCCTGGCGGTTCATGGCATATGTAATGGCCTGGCGCACCCGGACGTCATCCAGTCCCTTTTTCGTGGTATTGAACGCCATGAATTCCACTGAAGCCGACGGCCAGCTTTCCAGTACCAGCTCATCATTGGCTTCCACGTTGGCGGCGTCCACCGGATCCACCGTTAAGATCACGTCGATCTCTCCCGTTTCCAGGGCAATGGTCCTGGCGCTCCCCTCGGGAATGATCCGGTTGGTGATGGAAGTGGCTGTGGCCGGTCCGTCAAAGTAATCGTCAAACCGCACCAGCGTCCAGTGATCGTTGGGGACCCATTCCTTAAACATGAACGGTCCCGTTCCTATGGGCTCTTCCCCGTATGTCTCCCCGGCCTCAGTCACAGCCTTCTCCGACAGGATCTTCATGCTGGTGTCATTGAGGACATAAAGAAGGGACGGATATGGACGGGAAAGATGGATCGTCAGGTCATAATCCCCCTCCACCGAAACATGGTCGATGGCCGACGCGTTGGACATGGCCTTGGGCATGGTCTTGGCCCGCTCCAGGCTGAATTTCACGTCGCTGGCCTTCAGTTCTTCCCCATTATGGAACTTCACGCCTTCCCGGAGCTTAAATTTATAGGTTTTGTCATCCACCATCTCAAAGCTCTCCGCCAGGTCCCCCACGACCTCCCGGTTCTCATCGATCTTTACCAGGCCGTTATAAATGTGGCGGTTCAGCGTTGCAGACGGAGAATCCACTCCCACCTGGGGATCCATGGACCGGATATCGCTGGTGTTGGCAGAAATAATATCCGTCCGCCCAATGGACGGCTCCTTCTCCCCCTGGCTGGCTTCCTCTAACGCCTTTTCCGTCTCCGTCCCCGCTAAAGCCGTCGTTTCCCCCTTTGGCTCCGCCGCTGTTCCAGTATCTCCCCCGCTGTTTCCGCAGCCCGACAGCGCCATGACGCCGGCCACCGCCAGCATCGTCAGTTTCCCATACATACCTTTCCTCATACAGTGCTCCTCCTTGTATATAGTTTTTACATATTCCCCTCTTGATTTTCCCACCGGGCGGTCCACCTTCTGCAGATCTCCGAAACCTGCTTCATCTGCCCTGTGAGCCGGTTCCTCTGACGCACGAACCTGGTCTGCACCGCCAGATAATATTCCTCTTCCGTATTTTCCCGGGTCAGTCCCTCTGCCATGGCAAGCCCGGAAAAGACAGGAGCCTTCACCGCCGGATCCTGGTGGTACGGACTGGACGCCGTATAGGTGATCCTCGCCAGCTCCCCGGCAGTCTCCAGAATGGCGTCATCTGTATTTTCCTGGCCTTCCATGGACGCTTCAAGATCCATGACCGCCTCCCTCAGCCTGCCAAGCACCGGCCACACCGGAGAAAGGTCAAAGTCTCCGCCAAGCCTCTCTTCAATGGCGCGGAGGCGGGACTCCATAAAGTCCACAAAGCCGCTCATGTCTGCCGGGAGCTTCCCGCAGTTCGCGAAGAATGCCGCCAGCTCCCCAATGACCCTTGTATCCCGCAGCGCCACCTCCGGATCCACCTTATCAAAGGTATCCTCTCTGGTGTGCCACCAGTAAAACATTTCATGATCCTTTTTTATAAACTTCGGCATAATGGCAAAGGGAATATCCGCTCCCCAGAAGGTCTGGTCTGCAAACCGGGTCATGGGCACCGGCGGATCCGGCTCCCCCTCGTTGAATCCCTTCAGGAATTCCCGGTCAAAGTCTGCTCCTTCCAGCATGGACGTCTGGAACCCCACCACATCAGAGCCCTTGCAGCCGCAGATATCCATATTGATATGCGCCACACAATTTTCCTTCAGCTCCTCCCAATGGTGGTCGTAATACCAGGCGGATCCGGCATAACGGCCGTCTGAATGGCCGGACCACCAGGCGAACACCACTGACCGCTCCAGCCGCTCCCGGTTCTCCTGGAACACTCTGGCAAGCTCCATCATGGCGGCGTTGGCCACTCCGTTATCCGTGGCCCCCCCATACCAGGAATCATAATGGCCGGAGACAAGTACAAATTTTTCCGACCTTCCCTGGATCCGCGCCACTGGTATGGTGCTGGAAACGATCCCCTGGCACATCTCAATGCTGAGACGCACGGTCAGCGGACCGGACTCCAGCCGTTTTTGCAGCTCCTCCCCAGCGTTTTTCCCGATCTCCGCGAACGGGATCCCTGGATAATGCCAGGACAGATCCTCCGGCTCCGGCGTTCCCCAGACTCCCCCCAGAGTCCCATGGTGCGCCAGGTCCGCGTGCCAGATGGTGAGCACCCCCAGGGCTCCGGCCCGTTTTGCCTCACACGCAAACGAAAAGCTGTTCTCATACGTCAGGACCAGCTTCCCGGAAAAACCGGCCATCCTGGCCCTCTGCTCTCTCTGGCTGCAGCCTCCGGCCGCGCTGGTCCGGTCAAAAACCAGCTCCGCCTCCAGATCCTTCGCTGTCCCGCTGTATACATACGGGGTCAGAGGAACAGCCTCCCCTGTCCCGTCCTCCAGGACCCACAGATACGCCGCTCCAGGAAGGCTCCGGTATACCTGATATTTTTCCCGTTCCACAGGGATCCCCAGCTCCTCCATCCGTTCCGCGATCCGCTCGGCTGCTTCCTCTCCGTCTCTGGAGCCCGTATACCGTTCCAGGCGGCAGAACATCTCCACATCCTTCATGATCCGCGACTTGTCCAAGGCTCCGCTGACCGCTTCCGAAAATTCGGTTTTTTTATATAAAATCCTTTTTTTATCTTTTATTTTCTTCATCTCATTTTATAAATATTAAAATATTTTCATATATTCATAGTATCATCTGATTATTTTTTCGTCAATATATTGTTTTGCAAAAATAAAAAGAAAGTGTACAGTTCCCTTTTTTCGGTTATCTGCACACTTTCTCTTATTTTCATTGAATCTGTCTCCCGGCGCGCCGTTCCGGTCTCCTTACCGCTTCACCAGCAGAGATTTCCCAGTCATCTCCTTCGGCTGCTCCATACCCATGAGCTCGATGAGCGTCGGAGCAATATCTGCCAGGCAGCCGCCCTCTCTGAGGCCGTACTCTGCGCCTGCATTCACCAGGATAAACGGCACCGGATTCGTCGTGTGGGCCGTAAACGGTTCTCCGGTCTCATAATCCACCAGCTGCTCCACATTTCCATGGTCTGCGCAGATGAACATTGCGCCGTCTGCTTTTTCGATGGCCTCCACGGCTCTTCCCACACAGGCGTCCACAGCCTCCACCGCCTGGATGGCCGCGTTCTCCACTCCCGTATGGCCCACCATATCCGGGTTAGCAAAGTTAATGATGATCACATCATACTTTCCGGAGCCAATGGCCTCCACCAGCTTATCGCACACCGCCGGGGCGCTCATCTCCGGCTGCAGGTCATATGTGGCCACCTTGGGGGATTTCACCAGGATCCGCTCCTCTCCCGGATTGGGCTCCTCCACACCGCCATTGAAGAAGAAGGTCACATGGGCATACTTCTCTGTCTCCGCGATCCTGGCCTGGGTCATATGGTGATCCGCCAGGAACTGGCCCAGGGTATTGGTGATGGCTTCCTTTTTAAAGGCCACCAGCTTATTGGGAATGGTCTCGTCGTAATCCGTAAAGCAGACATATACCAGCTCCAGTCTCTTGTCCCGTTCAAAGCCTGTGAACGCATCGTCGCAGAAGGCCCGGGTGATCTCTCTGGCCCGGTCCGGGCGGAAGTTGAAAAAGATCACAGAATCCTTATCCTGGACCAGGCCCACAGGCCGGCCGTTTTCAGTGATCACCGTGGGAACCACGAACTCGTCGGTCTTTCCTTCATCATAGGATGCCTGTACAGCCGCAGTGGCGCTGGGGTCCTGCTTCCCTTCTCCCCTTGTAAGGGCCCTGTAAGCCAGCTCCACACGGTCCCAGCGGTTATCACGGTCCATGGCGTAATAGCGGCCCATGACAGAGGCCACCTTGCCGACACCCAACTCCTTCATTTTTCCTTCCAGGGCTTCCACAAACTCCCGGCCAGAGGAAGGAGGCGTATCCCTTCCGTCCAGGAAGCAGTGGACAAACACCTTTTCCAGGCCGTTTCTCTTAGCCAGCTCCAGAAGCCCGAAGATATGGGTCATGTGGCTGTGTACGCCTCCGTCGGATACCAGCCCCATCAGATGAAGGGCAGAGCCATTCTTCTTACAGTTCTCCACTGCCTTTAAAAACTCAGCATTTTCAAAAAAATCCCCATCCTCAATGGCCTTTGTGATCTTCGTCAGCTCCTGGTATACGATGCGGCCTGCGCCCATGTTCAGATGGCCCACCTCAGAGTTGCCCATCTGCCCGTCGGGAAGCCCCACGGCCAGCCCGCTGGCATTTCCCTCCACAAAGGGGCATTCCTTCATCAGCCGGTCCATCACCGGGGTATTGGCCTCCAGGACCGCATTTCCCCGCTTTTCCTTATTTAATCCATATCCGTCCAGGATCATCAGTACAACTGGTTTTCTGCTCATATATTTCTTCCACTCCTTTATTGGTCTGTATCCTTTAGAAACGCTTCTATTGTATATCATTTAACAAATTCCCGCAACTGTTTCATGGAAGTATCTGTTATTTTTATAACAGGGTACCTCTGGTATTTTTTAATTTTTCTTTTTTCTTCACACTTCCTTCACAGAGATTCCAAACTTTCGTCACATTTTTCCCGTATCCTATTATCTGTAACAAGGTACCAGACCTTTATACACTTTTTCATACTTGGCCGGCGGCTCATACCCGCCGGCTCCTCCCATTTATAAGGAGCTCCGGCGTTTTTACTGGATCCACATTTCTCCCTTTAGATTCTTGTTGAATTTTTTGAAATTTTTTGTATTTTCCTCTTGCTTTTTTTGAAACCCTGTGGTATTATTAATGAGCTCGCTGATACAGAGCACAACATCGAGGCGTGGCTCAGTTTGGTAGAGCGCTGCGTTCGGGACGCAGAGGTCGCAAGTTCGAATCTTGTCGCCTCGATTCCGGCCTGTTGGTCAAGCGGTCAAGACGACGCCCTCTCACGGCGTAAACCCGGGTTCGATTCCCGGACAGGTCACGATTTAAACCGGTTATCTGAAATTCAGATAGCCGGTTTTTTGTTTCCAGTATCCTGCTGAGCAGGACCTCCTTCGGAAAGCCCGGCCCCCACTCCTGTTCTTTAAAGCTCCTGGACACAAAATGGGATGCTGCCGGAGCCGGAAAAAAGCCCGCTCCACGCTGCATCCCATTTTTAATTTTATCTGCGGCTCCTATTCCACCTCGTCCTCGCTGACCAGCTCGTCGTACTCTGCGGAGTCCAGAAGCTCGTCAAAGGCGTCTGCCACGATCTCATACTCCTCATCGCTGTCAATGTTCTCCAGATCCGGATTTCCATTGATATCTTCCACATAACGGTATAAGTAAACCTCTCCGTCTTCGGCCTCTCTGCCATCCAGGGGAAGAAGGGCGATATACTCTTTCTCTCCAGCCTCAAAGATCGTCAGCACCACGCACTCCAGCTCTGTGCCATCGTCCAGAGTCAGGGTCACTGTCATCTCTTCATCGTTCTCAGCGTCCGGGTTTACAGGACCGTTCTTTAAATTTTCGTTTGCCATAACCGTTCCTCTCTTTTTTCAAGTGTACCATATTTTTATAAGGTAAATACAGCATATCAGTAAACCCCGTAAAAATCAATACTCAATTCCCTTTCTTGCCAAAATCCCCCGGTCATAGGGGTGTCTGACCTTTTGGATCTCCGACACATAATCAGCGGCTCCGAGGATCCGCTCCGACGGCGATCTGCCGGTCAGTACCACCTCCAGCCCACCGGGCCTGTCCTCCAGAAACTCCAGGACCCGTTCCTCGGGCACCATGCCGTAGGTCATGGCCGCCATGATCTCGTCCAGGATCAGAAGGTCCGCCCCCTCCGCCAGCTCCACGGCCCGGAAAAACTGTTCCAGATTCCACCGGGCTGCCTGCTCCCTGGTCTCCCGGTCCATGGATGATACGAAGCCGAAGGTCCTTTCACAGGGGATCACCGTGATCCCTGGAATATGGCCCAGTACGGCCACCTCCCCGGAATCGTCGCTTTTTAAAAACCGCACCATCACCACCTTAAGCCCACGTCCGGCGGCCCGGACAGCCATTCCCACAGCCGCGCTGGTCTTTCCCTTTCCGTCTCCGCAGTAAATATGCACCAATGCCATCTGCTGTCCCTTCTCCTTCCATACACTGTCCTGTCCATACGGCTCCTCAGTCCATGCATTCCTTCACGAACCGGGAGATCTCCTGCTTTCTGTGATACCGTTCCTTCACCGCGCAGAGATGGAGCCGCTCCTTCGCCCGGGTCATGGCCACATAAAAGAGACGCCGCTCCTCCTCGATGTCTGCCGGAAGCCCCGCCTTGTGGTGGGGGACGATGCCCTCGTTGGCATCAACGACAAATACGATCCTGTATTCCAGCCCCTTGGAGCTGTGCATGGTGGAGAGGGTCACTCCCTCCGGCCTGCCCGGATCCTTTGCCTCTCTTCTCTTTTCCTTCAGCGTCTCCTCATACTGGCGGATGTGCTCCTTCCATTGCTCCAGGGTGGAAAAGCCGGCCGCGCTCTCTTCGATCTGGCTGGCAATATCGAAAAATTCCTCTGGGCGGATCCGCCGGAATGCGGCAAATTCCTTTAAATAGTCATCATAGCCAACTGCCTGACGGATGTAGTGGATGGCAGGTCCGGGCTTCAGCCGTCCGATGGTCCGCAGGTCTCCCTCCAGATCCATGACCCGCTCCTGCATCCAGTCCCGGTCCCGGTAAAAATCCCTGACCTGGTCCAGGGACACCAGGGGCGTTTCAAAGGCGTCCCTGGAAAAATACCGGTTGGGCCGGTTCATGATCCGGAAGAAATCGCTGCGGGCCTGGCTCCCATGGCCCAGCTCCAGATACGCCATCAGATCCTTTGCGATCCAGTGGCCGTAGAGGCTGGGGATCACATCCCGCATGGAAAAAGGGATGTTATATTCCATCAGTTTTTCTGCCAGAAGCCCCGTTCCGTTCCCGGTCCGAAACAGCACGGCCATGTCCTCAAAGGCAAAGCCCGCCTGGGCGTACTGGCGGATCCGCCTGGCCGTTCCCTCGGCCTCTGCCAGAGGATTTTCATACACGGATACATCCACGGGGCGTCCGGAGCCATGGACCGGAACCAGTTCCTTTTTAAAACGGACCTGGTTCCGGGATATGAGCTTTAAGGAGGTCTCCACGATCTCCCTGGAGGAACGGTAGTTTTCCGCCAGGAGCACGCGGCGGGCCCCCGGATAGTCCTTTTCAAAGCCCAGCATGATCTCCGGCTTCGCTCCCCGGAACCGGTAAATGGACTGGTCGTCATCTCCCACGATGAAAAGATTATTTTCCGGCAGCGCCAGCATCTTCACGATCTCATACTGGATCTGGTTGATATCCTGAAATTCATCCACTAAAATATACCGGAATTTCCTCTGCCAGGCGGAAAGAATGTCCTTTCTCTGGGAAAACAGCTCATAGCACATGACCAGCATATCGTCGAAATCCAGCTTTCCCCTGGCCCGCAGCATATCCTCATAGCCGGTGTACAGCCGTTTGAACCATTCCTCCGGACAGTTCTGGGAATAATAGCAGGAAAGGTCCATCTGGCTTCCCTTTACATAGCTGATCTCGTTGATCACGGCGGAGATAAACTCACCCTCGTCCTCCACCTCCAGTTCAGAGTTTTCGAGAAATTCCCTGAAATACTGGCGTTTTTCCTCCTCACCCAGGACACAGCCCGCCGGAAACCGGTACGCCAGCTTAAGGATCCTGTAAAAAACAGAGTGGAAGGTACCAAAGGTCACCCTTCCACTTTCTGTATCGTTTTCTCTGACCGCCGGTCTCAGGGAATAGAACCGCTCCTCCATCTCCCTGGCCGACGCCTTTGTAAAAGTGATCACAAGGATCTCTGACGGGCGGACTCCCGACTCCAGGAGTCCAGCGATCCTGTGAGTGATCACGGTGGTCTTTCCGGACCCCGGCCCCGCCAGGACCATCATGGGCCCCGTCTTATGGGACAGGGCCGTTTTCTGCGCTTCGTTAAATTTCATCCATTTACCTGCTGAAAGCAACTTTCTCTTTTCCTGTCCTACGCCTCCAGAAGTGCGATCCCCTTCCTGATCCGCTCCAGGGACTCCTCTTTTCCAAGTACCTCCATGATCTCAGTGGCTCCTGCCGGGGTCATCTGCTTTCCGGAAACCGCCGTGCGGATGGGCCACATCACGAAACCGGTCTTTACGCCCTTTTCCGCCACATAGGCGGCCAAGGTCTCATAAAGAGCATCGTTGGAATAATCCTCCTGGGCCTCCAACAGCGGAAGCACCTCCTTTAAGGTCTCCAGGGAGGTCTCCTTTGTGGTCTTCATCTTTTTATGAACATACATCTCCGGATCATACTCCGGAAGCGTCTCAAAGAAATCCACCTGGGCCGCAATGTCCGGGAATACCTCGATCCTGGTCTTTACCATGGCGGCGATCTTCTTAAGATCCAGGGGCTTTGTGATGGCGGCCTTTAAATAAGGCTCCGCCTGGGCATAGAAGGGCTCGAAGCCCATCTTCTTTAAATATTCCCCATTCATCCAGCGCAGCTTTGTCATATCAAACACTGCCGGGGATTTGCTCATGTTGTGGTAGTCAAATTCCTTCACCAGATCCTCCAGGGTAAAGAACTCCTGGTTGCCTGCCGGGGACCAGCCTAAGAGAGCTACGAAGTTTACGATGGCCTCTGTTAAAAAGCCCTGCTCTAAAAGGTCCTCAAAGGAGGAATGACCGCTTCTCTTGCTTAATTTTTTATGCTCCTCGTTGGTGATGGTAGGACAGTGGACGTACACTGGCACCTCCCAGCCGAAGGCCTCGTAAAGACGATTGTATTTGGGGGAGGAGGACAGATACTCGTTTCCTCTCACCACATGGGTGATCCCCATCAGATGGTCGTCCACCACGTTGGCGAAGTTGTAGGTGGGGTATCCATCGGATTTAATGAGGACCATATCATCCAGCTCCGAGTTATCCACACTGATATCGCCGTAAATGTCGTCGTGGAAGGTGGTGGTCCCCTCCTTGGGGTTATTCTGACGGATCACGAAGGGCATTCCGGCCTTCAGATTGGCCTCCACCTCTTCCTTGGAAAGGCCCAGGCAGTGCTTATCATAGGCCATGATCTCCTCTCCGTTGACGTTCTTCTTTAAGGAATCCAGACGCTCCTGGGTACAGAAGCAGTAATAGGCCTCGCCCTTTTCCACCAGCTTTTTCGCGTACTCCATATAGATCCCGGATTTCTGGCGCTCGCTCTGTACATAGGGGCCGTAACCGCCGTCCTTATCCGGTCCCTCATCATGGATCAGTCCCGTTTTTTCCATGGTACGGTAGATGATGTCCACCGCTCCCTCCACGTACCGCTCCTGGTCCGTGTCCTCGATGCGGAGGATGAAATCCCCGCCCTCATGCTTGGCGATCAGATATGTGTAAAGCGCGGTCCTTAAATTTCCCACATGCATCCGGCCTGTGGGGCTCGGCGCAAACCTTGTTCTCACTTTTCCCATTTTTTTCTTCTCCTGTCATTTCCATAGAATTTTAAGGGGCTTTCCCCATGTTTCTCTTTTATGCCGCCATATCCAGCAGATGGCAGGCCAGATTAAAGTATACCATCAGACTCACCGCGTCCACGATGGTGGTGATCATGGGCGACGCCATGATGGCCGGGTCCAGCTTTAATACCTTGGCCCCGATGGGCAGGGTACAGCCGATGGTCTTGGCCGCCACCACAGTGGCAAACATGCTGATGACCACCGTAACGCAGATCATGGTGTTTCCCGGATACTGGATCATCAGGCGGATAAAGTTCACCACCGCCAGCACAAAGCCCACCATAAAGCCGACCCGGATCTCCTTCCATAAGACCTTTAATACGTCCGACGGCTCGATCTCTCCCAGGGCCATGCCGCGGATCACCATGGTGCTGCTCTGGCTTCCCGAGTTTCCGCCTGTATCCATTAACATCGGGATAAAGCTTACTAACAGCGGCACCGCCGCAAAGGCAGTCTCATATTTTACCAGGATCGCACCAGTGATGGTGCTGGACAGCATCAGGATCAGAAGCCACGGGATCCTGTTTTTTGCAAGCTGGAACACGCTGGTCTTTAAATACGGCTTTTCACTGGGCAACATGGCGGCCATCTTCTCGAAGTCCTCGGTGGCCTCTTCCTCCATGACCTCCATCACATCGTCTACGGTGATGATCCCCACCAGACGATCCTCGCTGTCCACCACAGGGATACATAAAAGGCCGTATCTGTTCATCATATCCGCCACAGCCTCCTGGTCCTCGGTGGTGGTCACCTTGATCACATGGGTGTCCATAATAGTCTCCAGGCGTGCCTCATAGGCGTTCATCAAAAGCTCCTTGACCGTGACCACGCCCTCCAGATGGCGCTTTTCATCCATCACATAGCAGGTATAAATGGTCTCCGAGTCCACGCCGTGATGACGGATATAGGCAAAGGACTGCTCTACGGTCATGTTCTTTTTCAGGCCCACATACTCGGCCGTCATGATGCTTCCGGCGCTGTTCTCCGGATAATTTAAGAACTGGTTGATGAGCTTTCTCGTATCCGGCGTCGTATTCTTCAGAACGCGGCGCACCACCGTTGCCGGAAGCTCCTCCAGCATATCCACCGCGTCGTCCACATACAGGTCCTCCACGATCTCTGAAAGCTCCTTATCCGTGATGCTGTTGATGATGTGGCTCTGGCTTTCCGCCGGAAGCTCCGCAAATACGTCCGTGGCCAGGGCCTTGGGCAGCATACGGAACACGATCACGGTCTTTTCCGAATCCAGTTCTTCCATAAATGAGGCGATATCCACCTCGTTGATCTCCAGAAGGGCTTCCTTTAACTGCCGGTACTTTTTTTCCTCCGCCAGCCTTAAAAGCTTCTCCTTCTCTTCATTTTCCATAACTTCGTTTGACATCGTTTCTTCCTCCACTCCATATTTTTACCGGCATGGAGGCAAAACGTCCATTAAGAACGGCAATACACATAATGGGACTGCATTATGTCTATTGCCTCAGGTTCCGGGTGGGCGTCTGCCTCTGTCTTGCAACTTCGGCCTTCCATTATGTGCTCACATCCTTTCTTTTCTGGTCTGCCTTTCACATTATAAGTAAATTTTATCCAAATGGCAACCGCTTACGCAGGATTTTCCCAAAAACTTTGTATTCATCCAGCCGTGTGGCAAAGCTCTCCCCTTACTTCTGCTCAGGAATGTAAAATTCTGCCTTTCCGCAGTCCTCGCACCGGAGGACCTGCACGTCCAGTGATCCGCTGGCAAGACGGTTCCAGTCACTGAAAAAGAAGGTCCCTCCCCCAGCTTAAGCTTCATGGATCCCAGATCCAGCATCTCCCCACCGCAGCGGAGACATGTTTTCCCGGTCCGCTTCTGTTCCCGGTCCTCCCTCTCCTTCTCCTGCTTTTCCTCTCTGGTCCTTTCCGCCTGCTCCACAAATTCCCGCAGCTCCTCCCGGGATTCTGCCCGGCCCGTTTCCCAGGCCAGAAGGCCCCGCTCCACATTGGTCATGGGAGAATATTTCTCATAGCATTCCTTACATACGGTCTGGGTCCCATTGCCGCAGTACAGGGATTTTCTCTCCCACCGCCCCAGGGCTCTTCCGCAGAAAATACAGATCTTTTCCATATACATGCCTCCTTCCCGCTCTTTTCTTTATCCTATCACACTGGCCGGCTCCTTTCAACTGCGGAGGCAGTCCAGGCGGTTGACTTATGGCGGAATTTGCCGTATAATAGCCACAGAAAACGACCATCTGCACAGGTCGTTTTTTTGTCTGGCTGTACCCCGGCCGCCGTCACGGCCCGGGATGCCTTCATACAGACCTTACATAAAATTACGAGAGGAGAACCAAACCATGTCATCTGAAAACAAAATGGGGGTCATGCCCATCAACAAGCTGATCCTGTCCATGTCCATCCCCATGATGCTGTCCATGCTGATCCAGGCCCTTTATAACATTGTAGACAGCATGTTCGTGGCCCAGATCAGCGAAAACGCCCTGACGGCCGTATCCCTGGCCTTCCCGGCCCAGAACCTGATGATCGCCGTAGCCACCGGCACAGGCGTCGGCATCAACGCCACCCTTTCCAGAAGCCTGGGCGAAAAAAACTTCCAGAAGGCCAACCGCATCGCCATCCACGCCCTGTTCCTGGCCTTCATGAGCTTTCTGGCTTTCGCCGTTTTCGGCCTGTTTTTCGCGGAGCACTTTTTCCTGGCCCAGACCAGGGACCCGGAGATCGTGGAGATGGGCACCGCCTACCTCCAGATCTGTACCGTCCTTTCCTTTGGGCTCTTCGGCGAGATCGCCTTTGAGCGGCTCATGCAGTCCACCGGCCGGACCTTTTACTCTATGATCATCCAGGGAACGGGAGCGATCTTAAATATCGTCCTGGACCCCATTATGATCTTTGGTCTCCTGGGCTTCCCGAAAATGGGGGTAGCCGGAGCGGCCCTGGCCACTGTCACCGGGCAGATCATTGCCCTGATCCTGGGCTTTGTCCTGAATACCACCAGAAACCACGAGATCCATCTGGCCTTTAAGGGCTTCCGGCCGGAAAAGGAGATCATCGGCCATATTTATGCCGTGGGCATCCCGTCCATCATCATGGCCTCCATCGGCAGCGTCATGACCTTTGGCATGAATAAGATCCTCATTGCCTTCACCTCCACGGCCACCGCCGTATTCGGAGTGTACTTTAAGCTCCAGAGCTTCGTGTTCATGCCTGTATTCGGCTTAAACAACGGTACTGTTCCCATCATTGCCTATAACTTCGGCGCCGGAAGACCGGACCGGATCGTGAAGACTTTGAAGCTGTCCATCGCCTACGCCGTTTCCATTATGATCGCGGGGCTGCTGCTGTTCAACCTGGCTGCTGAGAATCTTCTGATGATCTTCAATGCCTCTGACTCCATGCTGGAGATCGGCGTGCCGGCCCTTAAGATCATCTCCCTGAGCTTTATCTTAGCCGGCTTCGGCATCGCCTGCTCCTCCCTGTTCCAGGCCATGGGCCACGGCATGCTGAGCCTGTGGGTGTCTGTTTTAAGACAGCTGGTGATCCTCCTTCCCGCGGCCTTTCTTTTCGCAAAGACCCTGGGGCTTTCCTATGTATGGTTCGCCTTCCCCCTGGCAGAGGTTTTTTCCGCCGGGATCAGCGCCGTATTCCTGCGCCATGTTTACAAAAAGGAGATCCTTCCGCTGAAACAGTCCCTCAGCCGGGAGAAATAAGATACAAAAGAAAAAAGCTGCCTTCCGGGACCATGATCCATGGTCACCGGAAGGCAGCTTTTTCGTTTTATTTTTCCTCAAAGGGATATCCCAGGCGTTTAAACACCATATCATAGCCGTCGTTCCCATAATTTAAGGACCGGTTCACCCGGCTGATGGTGGCGGTGGAAGCGCCGGTGCGCTCCGCGATATCCAGATACGTTTTCTTTTCCCGGAGCATCTTGGCGACCTCATACCTCTGGGACAGGGACAGCAGTTCATTGACCGTACACACGTCCTCAAAAAACGCGTAGCACTCCTCCGGAGACTTTAAGGTCAGCACCGCTTCAAAAAGATGGTCCACAGCTTCCGTTTTTATCTTTTTATTCATGTTCAGACTCCCCTTTGTGAGACATATTTTTTCCATTATCCGATGGTTTCCCAGCAGCTTCCCTGCCCGATACACAAGTAACATTTTAACACATTAAAGTTTTTAAGTCCAGTCATTTACAAAATATATTTATAAAAACCGCTGTTCTCCCCCCTCCTACGTCAGCAAGAACTGCTCCACCACCATTGCAACTCCGTCGTCGTTGTTGGAGGCAGTGATATGATCCGCCGCCTTCCGGACCGGAAGCACTGCGTTTTCCATGGCCACCCCCAGGCCTGCATACCGGATCATGGAAAGATCGTTATAGCCGTCACCGCAGGCGATCATCTGCTCCCTAGACAGTCCCGACACCTCCAGAAGCCGCTCCAGGCTCTGGGCCTTATCGATGCCCCTGGGAAGGATCTCCAGGAAAAACGGCTCTGACCGGTAAACGCTGAAGTTTTTTCCCAGGGCCGCCTTCACCCTGGGCTCCACCATGGCCAGATAATCCCCATCATCCATCATCAGGAACTTGGGAACTGGAAAATCCACATAGGACGCCAGATCTGCCTTCTCCACCACCTCCATGGAGTTGATGCGGCTCTCCAGCTTTCCATAGGGACATTCTGCGTTATTGGTGATGATGCGGCTGTCCTCATATGTCAAAATATCCACCCGGTGCTCCTCTGCCAGACCGATGATGGTCCGGTTGGACTCCACCGGCAGCTCCCGGGAAAATACCACCTCCCCGGTGGTGCAGTTCATGATCCGGCCGCCGTTATAGGACAGGATAAAGCCGCCGTAGGCTTTCAGATCCAGCTCCTCCGCCAGGGGCATGACCCCCTGGGTCGGCCTCCCGGAGGCCAGTACCACCTTTTTCCCCCTGGCCTGGGCCTCCATCAGGGCCTTTTTCGTCCGGGGCGTGATCACCTTATCCCGGTTCGTCAGCGTGCCGTCCAGATCCAGCACGATGATCTCATATTGGTTCTGCTTCATTTCTAAACTCCTTGGTCATTTTCTGTTTCTTCCAGACAGATCTCCCGGATCCTCTTTCTCAGGGGCAGAAGGAAGGAAGGCGACACCGACAGCTCCCGGATCCCCATTTTCAGAAAGACTTCCGTAAGGGAAGGATCCGCTGCCAGTTCTCCGCAGATCCCGGCCCGGATCCCGGCTTTTTGGGCGTTTTCCGCCACGTATGCGATGAGCCTCAGGACCGCCGGATGTCGGGGATCGTAAAAATCATCCAGGCGGTCATTCTGCCGGTCCGCCGCCAGGGTGTACTGGGTCAGATCGTTGGTGCCGATGCTGAAAAAATCCACCTTTTCCGCCAGCTCTCCGCTTAAAATGGCAGCCGCCGGAGTCTCGATCATAATGCCCAGGTCCACATGGCCCATGGGGATCCCTTCCCGTTCCAGCTCCTCCCGGACCTGGAACGCCATGGCTTTGGCCTCCTCCACCTCCCAGAGGGAGGCCACCATGGGAAACATCACCGAGACCTTCCCATAGGCGCTGGCCCGGTAGATGGCCCGCAGCTGGGTGCGGAAGATCTCCGGCCGCTTCAGGCAGATCCGCAGGGCCCTGAAGCCCATGGCCGGATTGGCCTCTTTTTCTATGCCAAAATAGTCTGCTGTCTTATCTGCCCCAATGTCCAGGGTGCGGATGACCACCTCTCTTCCGCCCATGCGCTCTGCTGTCTGGCGGTAGGCAGAAAACAGCTCGTCCTCTGTGGGGTACGTCTCCTTTTCCAGATATAGAAATTCACTCCGGAACAGGCCCACGCCTGCGCCCCTGGATCCCAGGACCGCCTCCACATCCTCCGGACCTCCGATATTGGCGTAAAGCTCCACCCGGGTCCCGTCCCGGGTCACATCCGGCAGGTCCCGGATCTCCAGCAGAAGCCTTGCCGCTTCCTCCTGGCGGGCCTTTTTTTCCTTCAGCCTTTCAAGGGTCTCCGGATCCGGATCCACATAGAGGATCCCCTCCTCCCCGTCGATGGCCGCCAGTCTTCCGTCCCATTCCCGGGCCACAGGAACCGACACCAGGGCCGGGATCTCCATGGTCCTTGCCAGAATGGCTGTGTGGGAATTGGCAGAGCCCTGCTCGGTCACAAAGCCCAGGATCTTTTTCTTATCCAGAAGAACGGTCTCGCTGGGAGCCAGGTCCCTGGCTGCAAGGATCACCGGCTCTGAAAGGGCCGGTCCCCTTCCGCACCGTCCGCCGCCCTTTTCCTCTTCCTCCAGGATCCGCAGGAGACGATCCGACACATCCCGGATATCCGCAGCCCTGGCCCTCAGATACTCGTCCTCCATCTCCAGGAACAGACGGCAGAGCTCGTCCCCCACCGTTTCCACTGCAAAGGCAGCGTTGACCCTCTCTCCTGTGATCGCCCTGGTCACAGAATTTCTGTATTCCTCATCCTTAAGAAGCATCCGGTGGCCCATGAACACCGCAGCGCTGTCTGCTCCTGCCTCTCCCAGAGCCCTCTCATACAGGGCTTCCAGCTCCTTTTCCGCCTGCTCCAGGGCCCGCTCATAGCGCGAAAGCTCCCTCTCTGTGTCCTCCACCTGCCGCCGGACCACGCTCGGTTCTTCTTTCTCATAGTACTGGAGCCTTCCCACCGCAGTTCTTTTTAAGACTGATCTTCCTCTGACTATTTCCATACTCCGGTTCCTCCATCCTTTTATTCTAAACATATTTCCTCCAGGAATCAACACCTTCCCCCATCTATGCTGAAAAAAGTGATACTCTTCCGGAGGTCTTGACATTTTTGTCTCCAAAACTCATAATATAACCATACATACTCTTACAAAGGAGGACCTTATGAAATATTTAAATCAGCTGGATCATCCAGATATCCCGTATCCCACCGACGCCGCCACCGAGGGCAGCCGCTTCCACGATCTCTCCATTAAGGAGGCGGGTTGCGGCCTCTGCTCCCTGGCTATGATGGTGGACCGTCTCACCACAAAGACCATTTCCTTAAAGCGCCTGATCGCCCTTTCCTTAAAGCATAAGGCCAATCTCCATCCCGGAACAGATATGAAGATCCTGGGGCCCGTGGTGGCGGATCTGTACGATCTGGACTTTTCCACCACCAACAGCGCGAAAAAGGCCATGCAGCACTTAAAGAACGGCGGCAGCGTCATCGCCAACGTGGGCGGAGACCGGGAAGACTATACCGGAGTATTTTCCCACGGCGGCCACTACGTCCTGCTTTTATCCGCCGGAAAGGACAGCATCTGTGTCCTGGATCCGTCTTTAAAGGAGGGCAAATACGAGGAACCGGGAAGAGAGGGAAAGGTGCGCCTGGACGCTCCCTTTGCCTACTGCTCCCCGGAGCTGATGGAAAAGGAAACAGATAACCGGAATCCCGGCTTTTACCTTTTCTCCAGAAAAGAGCCCTGCTAAAGCAGCGGTCACACCTCAGCCATCCTGCGGTGATACCGGATAAAAAGGATGGCCGATAAAAGCGCCGCCGCACAGACCCAGACCGCCCGTTCTGCCAGCACCTGGCAGAGCAGGGCGCTGGCGGCTGCACCGGCCACAAAGACCAGGTCGATCCAGTAATACCATAATCCGTGCTTCCTCTGCTCACCGTTGTTTTCAAGAGTTCCCACGGCCAGAAGCTCGGTCCCGCTTCTTAAATTTCCTGTACACATGGTCGTAGCGAAGGCCATGCCATGCATCTTCCGGAACGCTTCTACCTGCATGGCGCAGGAAAAACCGATCAGACAGTTCACCAGAGAATTCCACTTCTGGGGCATGAATCCGGCCAGGACCATCACCAGAAGCTCCAGCCACAGGATCCCCTCTTTCCAGTGGACCGTTCCGTTTTCCCCCACCCGCATACGGATCCATTCTGTCAGAAAGATCCCCGCCGCATAGGCGGCCACCGGAATCAGATACCGTCCGGCCACAGCCAGATCTCCCCGGGCCAGGCTGATCCCCATAAGGGCGATATTTCCCGTTTCCGCAGTGGCAAATACCTGGCCCCGCACCAGATAGGAATACGCGTCCAGGAATCCGCCGGAAAACATCAGGATCGAACCCAGGCGTATGGATTCGGATACTTTTTTACTCGTCAGCATGTACTTCTCCTTGAATCCAAAGGCCCCACCGCCGCTGTGCAAAACGCGCAGGAAGGACAGTGAGGCCTTATCTGTACTTTCTTGTTTATTTATCCCGCCATTTGGCATAAAGCGTCATGGGACCGGTGACCGTATCCTTTGACAGATCCCAGGGGATCGTCAGATTTTCGTCTGTATACCAGCCCTCAAATACGCTTCCCTCCCGGACAGGCTCCTCCGGCACTGTCACCAGATCGCCGTACATCCGCTTCTGGCTCTCCACCACAGTCCCGCCCCGGGCGTCAAAATCCACCATGTATCCACGGTTGGCATAACCGATCCCAAAGCAGATCACCAGGGCTGCCCCCAGGACAATGATGATCCAGTTTAAGGACCGTTCTGAGATCTTCACATATTTATAAAGACCCCGGAATTCTCTCTCCGGCTCCTTGTCCTGTTCCGGAGAGCCTCCGTTTTCTCTCTTATCTTCCATCTCTTACTTCCGCACCAGATACTTACGCATATCAATGGCGCAGGCTACCAGGATGATCAGACCCTTGATGATGTAAAGCATGTTGGGGTCAACGGAAAGGAAGTTCAGTCCGGCGAAGATGATCTGCAGCAGCAGAACGCCTACTACGATGCCGCTGATGCGTCCGATACCGCCGACGAAGGATACGCCGCCGATTACGCAGGCCGCGATGGCGTCACACTCATAGTTGAGACCTGTATTGGCGTTGGCAGATGCAATACGGGCGCCGTCGAAGAAACCGGTGATGCCGTACATAACGCCGGCAAGCATGAATACCAGGATGATGGTACGGGCCACGTTTACGCCGGATACGTTGGCTGCTTCCTCGTTGGAGCCAACGGCAAACATATTCTTTCCGAAGGTGGTCTTGTTCCAGATCACCCACATAACGGCTGTCAGGATCACTGCATACAGAACGTATCTGGGGATGGCAACGCCGCCGATGGTGAATAAGGTTCCTGTGATCAGGGAACGGTAGCTGTCGGTCAGTCCGCTTAAGGTCTGTCCGTTGTTGACACCGTTCATTAAGTACATAAGGATGATACCGTATGTGATCAGCTGGGTGGACAGGGTCACGATAAAGGGATGCAGTTTAAATTTCGCAACGCTGAAGCCGTTTACGAAGCCAACGGCAGCGCCTACGCCCAACACGATCAGAAGCACCACCGGAATGGGCATCGCGGATGTCATGTTGGGGAATACCTTAAATACAGTGGTCAGTAAGGAAGCGGAGATACACGCTGCCAGACCTACCACACGGCCTGCGGAAATATCCGTACCGGTCAGTACGATACAGCCGCCGATTCCCAGGGCGATGGGCAGTTTTGCCGCCGTCAGGGAAATAATATTTACGATTGAAGAAAGACTGATGAATTTGGGCTGTTTTACTGTAATGAAAATGATCGCAATGGCGATGATGATGTACATCGCATTGTTTAAGATCAGATCCCCAATCTTTCTCTGCTGGTCTTTCTTGGAAAGCGCTTTAAATTCCTGTGCTTTGGATGTTGCTTTATTGTCAGCCACAGTTCATTCCTCCTATCCTTATGCGAATTTCGCAGCGAGAGCCATGATCTCTTCCTGCGTCGTTGTTCTTGCGTCCACCTCACCGGCCAGCTGTCCGCCGGACATAACCAGGATCCGGTCGCAGACGCCCAAAAGCTCCGGCATCTCGGAGGAAACCATCAGCACGGTCTTTCCTTCCTTGGCCAGATTAAGGATCAGCTGGTAAATCTCATATTTCGCGCCCACGTCGATACCGCGGGTGGGCTCGTCCAGAAGGAGCACCTCCGGCTCCGTTAAAAGCCAGCGGGCCAGGATCACCTTCTGCTGGTTTCCGCCGGATAAAGAACGGATCTGGGTCCTCTGGCTGGGCGTCTTGGTACGCATGGCCTTGATCCCCCATTCCGTGGCTTCGCTCATTTTCTTATCGCTGAGGAACGGACCCACCTTATACCGCTTGAAGCTGGATATGGTGGTGTTGGCCTGGATATCGCGGATCCCGAAAATACCGGTGGCACGTCTCTCCTCGGTCAGCAGGGCAAATTTATTTTTTATGGATTCCCTGGCATTGCGGTTCATCACCCGTTTGCCATGGAGATAGATCTCGCCTTCTTTTCTTGTGGCGATCCCGAAGATATTCTCCAGAAGCTCCGTCCGCCCGGATCCATCCAGGCCTGCAATGCCCAGGACTTCGCCCTTTTTCGCCACGAACGATACGTCGCGGAGCTTGGAGTAGGCGGCAGTCAGTCCCTTTACCTCCAACAGAGGCTCTCCTACCACATTATCCTTCTCCGGATACAGATTTGTAAGTTCACGGCCTACCATCAGCTTGATGATCTCATTCATTGTCAGATCCTTCGCCGGCTTTGTGGCGATCCACTGGCCATCGCGCATGATGGTAACGTCATCCGAGATCCGTAAGATCTCCTTCATCTTATGGGAAATGTAGATGATTCCGCAGCCGCGGTCACGCAGCATATTAATGATCCGGAACAGATGCTCTACCTCTTCCTCAGTCAGGGAGGAGGTGGGCTCATCAAATACGATCACCTTGGAATTATAGGAAACCGCCTTGGCGATCTCCACCATCTGTCTCTGGGATACGGGCATGGTGCTCATCACGGTTTTCGGGTCCACGTTCACATCCAGTTCATCGAACAGCTTTTTCGTGGCCTCGTACATTTTGGATTCACTGGTCAGAGGACACCATTTGGTGATCTTCGGGAACCGGCCCAGCCACATGTTATCCATAACATTGCGCTTTAATGCCTGGTTTAACTCCTGGTGCACCATTGCCACTCCATTTTCCAGAGCTTCCTTGGAAGTCTTAAAGCTGACCTCCTTGCCGTCCAGGTAAATATGGCCTGCATCCTTGTTGTAAACACCGAACAGGCACTTCATAAGAGTGGACTTACCGGCTCCGTTCTCGCCCATAAGAGCATGAACCGTCCCGGCACGGACCGTCAGGGAAACATTATCCAGGGCCTTTACGCCAGGGAATGATTTGCAGATCCCCTCCATGCGCAGCAGCACGGGCTGGTTTCCCGATCCAGTGGCATTTGTTGTGTCTTTCATACTCAAATCATCGCCTCCTGATTCTCAAGTATTTCGCTATACGCCGTTTCGTCATACTGGAAACGTCATCTCCGTATGGCGCAGAACAGGACCTTTTTCTGGTCCTGTTCTTTCCCGCGGCAGCCGCCACATGAGCATGCGCACATGTTCATCTGGCCGATGCGCGCGTAAAAAATACGGCCGCACCGAAGTGCGGCCGCATCATCGATGACTTTATTCCTCGCCTGTGTACATAGCGTAAGGAATATTCACACGCCATGTTCCTACTACGTTGGCTGCATCGACACCCTCAAATGTTTCTGCGCTTGTCAGATAGTTTGCTGTGATCTGGGCGATGGTGTTGGCCATACCTTCAGCATCCTGTTTGATGGTACCTGTCATTGTACCGGCTGCGATCGCGTCCTTTGCAGCGTCAGTAGCATCTACGCCGAATACCGGGATCACAGTAGCGCCTTCTTTGTTGTAGCCGGCGTTCTGGAGAGCGGTAACGGATCCGATCGCCATCTCGTCGTTGTTGGCGATAACAAGCTCAACCATGTTGTTGTTTGCTTCGCTGTACTGGGACAGAATCGTCTGCATATACTCGGTAGCTGCTGCTGCGGACCACAGACCGCCCTGGTCAACCAGATATTTGTTTGTGTTGCTTGCGTCATAGAAAGCTAACGGCTTCTTGCCGGCTGCTTCCAGGACCTTGTCCGCATCTTCCTGGCCAAACTGGGTACGTGCGATTGCCTCGGCGTTGCCCTCCTGGCCCTTGAACATTACGTAGGAGATCTGGCCGTCGCCGTTGAGATCTACGGTATCGTAATTCTCAACCAGGTATTCGCCGATCATCTCGCCCTGCATATGGCCGGCCATCTCATAGTCTGTACCTACGAATACAGCCTTGTCGTATGCGGAAACGACTTCCTCGCTTACAGAACGGTTGAAGAAGATCACCGGGATGCTCTGTGCCTTTGCCAGCTCGATGATATTCTTTGCAGCGTCGTCAGAACCGCTGTCCACCAGGTTTACTACCAGAAGAGAGGTTCCTTTTGCGATGGCTGTGGAAACCTGCTCGGTCTGGGTCGTCTGGCTGTTGTTGGAGTCGTAGTCCTGGTACTTGATGCCAGCCTTATCAAGAGCTGCATCCAGAGCGGAACGCACGCTGGAGATATATGTATCGCCGTATGTATAGTATAATACGGAGATCTCTCCTGCGTCTGCTAAATCCTTGGCGGCTTCTGTAACTGCTTCTGTAACTTTTTCTGTCTCTTTTTCGTCTGCTTTTGTTGTCTCAGCTGCTGCGGCTGTTGTCTCTGCCGGTGCTGCTGCGGACTCCTTCTTATCGCCGCCGCATGCTGTCATGCTGGCTACAAGGCCGGCTGCAAGAAGAACGCTTACTAATTTTTTCATTTTGAATTTCTCCTCTTCTTTCGGTTTGTTATATATTAAACAACCATACCGTATTATACCCCATTCCATAGGTTTTGTAAAGGATTACCGATATTTTTTTATATAGCCTTCCATTTTTTGTATAAATCGGCCCAATCCGACAGAATCCGAGGAGAAATCTCTTGTTTTATATCTACAATTTTCCTTATTTACATCTTTTCACCCGGAACTACCGGTACTGCGCCTTCGGGAACCGGGCAGAAATAGCCGCCGTAGCGTTTCATTTTTGCCTCGTATTCATCCCTGGCCGCCTGTAAGACCTCCGGCTTTTCCATCAGATCCACAGCGGCTGCCGCCAGGACCTTGCCGGCCATGAGCATGGCCTTATGGGCAATGGAAGTGCGTCCGCAGGACACGTTCTGCCAGGAATGGCCCGGAGCCTTGGACGGATATGTGGCGGTATTGATCTGTGCCGTAGGAACCAGCCAGCTCACGTCGCCCACATCTGTGGAGCCCATGCGCGGATGCTCCGAATAGAAATACGGGATCAGGAAGTCGTTGATGGCTTTTGTCCCATGCTCCGAGGCTTTATCTACAAATTCGTAAAGCTCCTCGCTGTCCTCTGTAAAATCTCCTGGGAGCTTATTGTCCTTCATCTCCACAGAATCGCAGAGGGCCTGGGCGTAGGCGATCTCTTCCTCTGTATATTCCGGCATCTCCACCTGGCTGAAGTTTTCCCAGAGGAGCTTCTCCAGCACCTTATTGGGAACTGTATTGGAGCAGCCGTCAATGAACTTCTTCTCCATGGTGGTATCCGTCATCATGGACGCAGCCAGGGCGATCCGGTCCACACGCTCCTGAAGAGCCAGGGCCTCCTTGGCCCAGATGGAGCGCACCATATAGAGCACCTGTGCCCTGGGCTGCACCACATTGGGTGAATCTCCGCCGGCATCAGTGATGGAATAATGGATCCTGGCCGTATCCGGCATATGCTCCCGCAGGAACTGGACTCCAATGTTCATCAGCTCCACAGCGTCCAGAGCAGAACGACCCTGCTCCGGAGCTCCCGCCGCGTGGGAGGCAACGCCGGTGAATTTATACTCTGTCTGGATACAGGTATTGCAGGTACCGGAGGTTACCTGGTTTTCTGTTCCCGGATGCCAGGTGAGGGCCGCGTCGCATTCCTTAAATACGCCGTCCCTGGCCATGAAGGCCTTGGTGGCAGCTCCCTCTTCGCCGGGACAGCCATAGAGGATCACCTTTCCGCTCCCCTCTCCCTTTTCCTCCAGATAGTGCTTGATGGCAAAGGCAGCCGCCATGGATCCGGCTCCCAGAAGATTGTGGCCGCAGCCGTGGCCGTTGCCGTTGGATACCAGTTCTTCACGGCTCTGCTGTCCGGCCACCTGGGAAAGCCCTGTGAGGGCGTCGTACTCAGCCAGGATCCCGATCACCGGCTTTCCGGAGCCATAGGACGCACGGAACGCCGTCTCAATGCCGCAGAAGGGATGCTCCACCTCGAAGCCCTCCTCCTTTAATACCTGGGCATACAGCTCCCCGGATTTAAATTCCCTCAGGGAAAGCTCCGCAAAATCCCAGATCTTATCGGATGTATCGATGATCACATCTGCTTTCTCGTCAATATAGCTTAAAACCTTCTTTTTTTCGTCGGTCATGGTTCTGCCCCTCCTGTTTTCTTCTTAATACAATACCTTGCTTAAAAATTCCTTTGTACGCGGGTTGGACGGATGATTGAACACCTGGTCCGGACTGCCCTTTTCGGCGATGATCCCGCCGTCCATGAAAAATACCCGGTCAGAGACCTCCTTGGCGAATCCCATCTCATGGGTCACGATCACGGTGGTCATTCCCGTCTTTACCAGGCTCTTTATAACCTGGAGCACCTCTCCCACCATCTCCGGGTCCAAGGCCGAGGTGGGCTCGTCAAACAGCATCACATCCGGCTCCATGGCCAGGGCGCGGACGATGGCAAGACGCTGCTTCTGGCCGCCGGAGAGCTTTTTGGGATACTGATCCGCCTTTTCCTGGAGGCCTACCCGGGCCAGCAGCTCCGCTGCCATCTCATCGGCCTCCTTCTGGCTCTTCTTCCCCAGGAGCACCGGAGCCAGGGTCACGTTCTTCCCCACGGTCAGATTATTGAATACATTAAAATGCTGGAACACCATTCCCATCTTCTGCCGATGGAGGTTGATGTCCACGCTCTTGTCGGTGATGTCGGTGCCCTCAAAATAAATACGGCCGGAGGTGGGCGTTTCCAACAGGTTCAGGCACCGCAGGAAGGTGCTCTTTCCTCCTCCTGACGGGCCGATGATGGAGACCACCTCGCCCTTGGAGATGGTTTCAGACACGCCCTTTAACACCTGAAGGCTTCCAAACGATTTATGCAGATCCTCCACACGGATCAGTTCACTGCTAGCGCTCACTTGCGTTCATCCTCCTCTCCAGTAATGTGATCAGCTTGGACATAACGAATGTCACAAGGAAATAAATGATGCCCACGATGGTCAACGGCTCCAGAACACGGAAGGTAATGCCGTTGATGGTCTTAAACTGAGTCATCAGCTCTCCGATAAAGAAGGTGGATGCCAGGGATGTTTCCTTGACAATGGCCACAAACTCATTGCAGAGAGCGGGAAGGATATTTTTTACTGCCTGGGGCAGTACGATATGGATCATGGCCTGACGGCTGTTTAAGCCTAAGGACCGGGCCGCCTCGGTCTGTCCCGCGTCCACAGCCTGGATCCCGGCCCGGACGATCTCACAGACATAGGCTGTGGAGTTGACGCAGCAGGCGATCATCACGCAGGTGAACTCGCTGAGATCCAGCGCCGGAAACCACTGGGGCAGCATAAAATAGAAGAAATACAGCTGCAGGAGGATCGGCGTTCCCCGGATCACCTCCACATAAACTACGGCAGCAGCGTGAAGGGGCTTAAACCTTCCGATCCCCCAGCTGCTGCGGTGCATCATCGCCATCAGAGAGCCGGACACGGTGCTGATCAGCACCGTGAGAGCTCCCATATATAAGGTCATCCATAAGCCATGAAGGAAGAGGGACGAATATTCGGTCCACACCTTTCCCATAACTGTGAAAAATTCCATTGGATCTTCTCCTTTCTTTCCGGCCTATTTCATCTCTATGCCAAGGCTTTCTGCCAGAGCCCGGGCTTCCTCGGTCCACTGGCTGTAAAGGCCCGATTCATTGACCTCTGCGATGATCCCGTTTAAGGCCTCCAGAAGCTCATCCTCGCCCTTTTTAACGGCGATGACATTGCCCTCGTCGGAATGATCAAATTTAAACTCCGTCATGGCGATCTCCGGGTAGGACTTCATCAGCATCTCTCCGTTATCGTAGGAGACTGCCAGAGCGTCGGCCTTCCCTGTGGTCAGCATCAGAACGCCGTCGGTGATAGCTGTAACTGGCTGGAACTGGATATCCGACGGAAGCTGTTCTGTCACTAGGGACTGCTGCAGGGAGGCATTCTGGGCTACGACCTTCTTTCCGGAAAAATCCTCCGCTGTTTTATAGGAAGCCGCATCCTCCTTCAGCACCAGAAGGGTATGGCCCTTATCCTCAGACTGGATGTTGTAACGGTCCGAAAGTCCCAGGGTCTCGGCACGCTCCTCAGTATAGGCAAATCCGGAGATTCCCATATCGATGGTGCCGGAGGCAAGCCCCTGCTGGATCGCGGAAAACTCCATAGCCTTGATCTCCAGCTCCACTCCCAGCTTTTCAGCGATATATTTGCCCAGCTCAATATCGGAGCCCACGTACTCAACGCCCTTCGCGCCAACGTTTTTAAACTCCATGGGAGCGAAATCCGGCGCGGTCCCCATGGTGATCTTTCCAGAAGCCAGGATCTTTCCCAGACGGCTTTCGGGATCCACATCCACGGCGGCCCCGGTGGCTTCTGCCTCACTTCCGTCTCCGGCCTTTTCAGTCTCTTCTGCCGCAGCTGCTGTGCCGGAGGACTCTGCCTTCGTATCTGCTGCAGTCTCCTTGCTTTCTCCGCCGGAACATCCGGTCATCCATGCCATGGATATCATCGCTGCCATTGCCACAAATACATGCTTTTTCATAATTATTCCTCTTTTCTTTATTTTATGCTTCATATATGCAGTTTCCAACGGCCATTTATTGGTGGCCTTTGTTTATGTTACGCATTATAATGCATAAATATGCTTTTGTAAAGAGGTTTTTTGAAAAAATATGCATTTTATCCATTCCGTATAAATTTTTATGCATACCACCCGAAGGCGGTATGCATAATGGATAATCATTTATGGATTTAGATGTCTGCGATATTGATGAGCGTAAGCTCCTGGGCGCGGTTCTCCATACTGGTCACCAGGGCCCTGGCCGTATCGATGGCTGTAAGGACCGTTACGCCGGTCTCGATGGCGTTTCTGCGGATGATGAAGCCGTCGTGGCTGCGCTCGGCTCCCTGGGCCGGGATGTCGATGACCAGGTCGATCTCATGTCCCAGGATCAGATCCAGGATATTGGGAGACTCCTGCTCGATCTTGCGCACAGGGATGGTCACTACGCCCTTCTGGTACAGGTACCGGGCGGTTCCGTTGGTACAGAAGATCCGGTAGCCCTGGGCCTTGAAGCGGGCGGCAATGTCCACCATCTCCTCCTTATCGGAATCGCGGACGGTGATGATCATGTTCTTATACTTGGGCAGCTTAATACCTGCGCCCTGGAACGCTTTATAAAGGGCCTCGTTGAAGGTCTTAGCGATACCCAGGCACTCTCCGGTGGATTTCATCTCCGGCCCCAGGCTGATGTCTGCGCCGCGGATCTTTTCAAAGGAGAATACGGGCATCTTGATTGCAAAGTAATCAGCCTCTTTCTGGAGTCCGGGAGTATAGCCCAGCTCCCTGATGGTGTGGCCGCAGATGATCTGGGTCGCCAGGGGAACGATGGGGATCCCCGTTACCTTGCTGATATAGGGAACCGTTCTGGAGGAACGGGGATTTACCTCGATGATGTAAACATCCTCTCCGTCCACAATGAACTGGATGTTGATCATTCCCTTTACATGAAGGGCCCTTGCCAGCTTTTCTGTATACTCCACCAGGGTCTTCTTGTTGCCCTCAGTGATGCTCTGGGCCGGGTAAACGGAGATACTGTCGCCGGAATGGATACCGGTACGCTCGATATGCTCCATGATACCCGGGATCAGGATATCGGTGCCGTCGCAGATGGCGTCCACCTCGATCTCCTTGCCCATGATATATTTATCCACCAGGATCGGATGCTCCTGGGCGATCTGGTTGATGATGCCGATGAACTCGTCGATATCCTCGTCGCAGATGGCGATCTGCATGCCCTGGCCGCCAAGAACGTAGGAGGGGCGCACCAGTACCGGATAACCCAGCTCGTTGGCTGCCTTTTTGGCCTCCTCTGCTGTAAATACAGTCTGTCCCTTGGGTCTGGGGATGCCGCACTGCTCCAGGATCTCGTCAAACCGCTCTCTGTCCTCGGCCGCGTCCACGTCCTCGGCTGCGGTTCCTAAGATCGGAACTCCCATCTTCATCAGAGCCTCGGTCAGCTTGATGGCTGTCTGGCCGCCGAACTGGACAACGGCTCCGTCGGGCTTCTCGATATCCACGATGCTCTCCACATCCTCGGGAGTCAGAGGCTCAAAGTACAGCTTGTCGGCAATATCAAAGTCCGTGCTGACGGTCTCCGGGTTGTTGTTGATGATGACGGTCTCATAGCCCTCTTTCTCAAAGGCCCAGGTGCTGTGTACGGAACAGAAGTCAAACTCGATACCCTGGCCGATCCGGATGGGGCCGGAGCCCAGGACCAGCACCTTCTTCCTGCTGGTGGTTCCGTCCGCCTCATTCTCACTGCCGAAGCAGGAGTAGTAATACGGCGTCTCAGCCGCAAACTCAGCGGCGCAGGTATCCACCATCTTGAAGGCGGCGCGGATGTTGTTCTCATAGCGCATGGCCTTTACCTCATCCTGGGAAAGACCTGTGAGCCTTGCGATCACGTTATCCGGGAATTCGATGCGTTTTGCTTCCTTTAAGAGCTCCGGAGTCAGATCTTTTCCGGCGGCCTTAAGGGCAGCTTCCATCTCCACCAGGATCGCCAGCTTGTCGATGAACCAGATATCGATCTTTGTGATCTCATGGATCATGTCATAGGAGAAGCCGCGGCGCAGGGCCTCGGCGATGACCCAGATCCGGCGGTCATCCACACGGTTCAGTTCCTCCTTAAGCTCCGCAGACGTAAGTCCGGAATAGTCATAAGAAAGGAGGCAGTCCACGTGCTGCTCCAGGGAACGGATGGCCTTCATAAGGCCGCCCTCAAAGCTGGTGCAGATACTCATGACCTCGCCGGTGGCCTTCATCTGGGTTCCCAGGCTGTGGCTGGCGTTGATGAATTTATCAAAGGGAAGACGCGGCATCTTCACGACTACATAGTCCAGCATGGGCTCAAAGCTGGCGTAGGTTTTTTTCGTTACGGCGTTTTTGATCTCGTCTAAGGTATAGCCCAGAGCGATCTTGGCGGCAACCTTTGCAATGGGGTAGCCGGTGGCCTTGGAGGCCAGTGCAGAAGAACGGCTTACTCTGGGGTTTACCTCGATCACACAGTATTCAAAGCTGTTGGGATTCAACGCGTACTGCACGTTGCAGCCGCCGGTGATCCCCAGCTCAGTAATGATCTTTAAAGCGGAGGTACGGAGCATCTGGTACTCCTTGTCTCCTAAGGTCTGGGACGGAGCCACAACGATGGAGTCACCGGTATGAACGCCCACCGGATCGATGTTTTCCATGTTGCAGACGGTGATCACGTTTCCGGCACCGTCGCGCATTACCTCGTACTCGATCTCCTTCCAGCCGGCAATACACCGCTCCACCAGGACCTGTCCCACACGGGAAAGGCGCAGGCCGTTTTCCAGGATCTCAGCGCACTGCTCCGGATTTTCTGCAATACCGCCGCCGGAGCCGCCCAGGGTATAGGCCGGACGGAGTACCACCGGATAGCCGATCTTTTCTGCCACGGCCAGACCGTCCTCCAAGCTTTCCACGATCTCGGACGGAGCCACCGGCTCGTTGATCTTTTCCATGGTCTCCTTGAACATTTCACGGTCCTCGGCCTTTTTGATGGTCAGAGGCGTGGTTCCGATGAGACGCACGTTATTTTTTGCAAGGATACCGGCCTCTTCCAGCTCCATGGCCAGGTTTAAGCCGGCCTGGCCGCCCAGGGTCGGGAGAACGCTGTCGGGCTTTTCCTTCATGATCAGCTGCTCCACCACCTCTGTGGTCAGCGGCTCAATGTATACCTTATCGGCAATGTCCTTATCGGTCATGATCGTGGCCGGGTTAGAGTTTAAGAGCACCACCTCCACGCCCTCCTCCTTTAAGGAACGGCAGGCCTGGGTTCCTGCATAGTCGAACTCTGCGGCCTGGCCGATGATAATGGGGCCGGAGCCGATCACTAGTACTTTCTTAATATCTGGGTTCTTTGGCATTATCTTCCCTCCTCCATCATACGCATAAAGCGGTCAAACAGGTATCCGGAATCCAGAGGACCGGGACAGGCCTCCGGATGATACTGCACGGTGAAAATATTCTTTCCCACATACTTTAAGCCTTCGTTGGTCTTATCGTTCACGTTCACGAATGCCGGGACAGCCACGCTGGGATCCAGGCTTTCCTCATCGACTGCATAGCCATGGTTCTGGGAGGTTATGTATACCCGTCCTGTTTCCAGATCCTTGACCGGATGGTTTCCACCGCGGTGGCCGTATTTCAGCTTATACGTCTTCGCTCCGGTAGCCAGGGCCATTAACTGGTGGCCCAGACAGATGGCAAAAATCGGAACGCTGGACTCATATAACTTCCTTACTTCCTCAATGATCCCCACGTTCTCGGCCGGGTCTCCGGGGCCGTTGGATAACATGATCCCGTCGGGATCAGTCTTTAAGATCTCTTCAGCCGGAGTATCTGCCGGATAAACCGTCACCTCGCAGCCTCTCTTATTTAAATTCCGGGCAATATTGTCCTTTGCACCGCAGTCCAGCAGCGCAACCTTTTTTCCGTCTCCGGGAAGCACATAGGGCTTCTTCACAGAGGTCTTTAACACAACGCCCTTTACCGTATACTGACGGATCTTCTCCTTCACTTCCTCCAGGTCATAGTCCCCGTTGGTGGTGATCATACCGTTCATGGTTCCTTTTTCTCTTAAGATCTTCGTAAGGGCTCTTGTATCGATTCCGCTGATACCTGGAATATCCTGTTCTTTTAAGAAATGATCGATGGTGTCCCCGCTTCTGAAATTGCTGGGAATTCTGGATAATTCTCTGACAATATAGCCGTCCGGCCATGCCTGTCTGGACTCCATGTCCTCACGGCAGATACCGTAATTGCCAATTAAAGGATAAGTCATTACCACTGCCTGTCCCGCATAGGAGGGATCGGTAAGGACTTCCAGATAACCGGTCATGGATGTATTAAACACAATTTCACTGATTACTTCTCTGGAGGAGCCGATGCTTGTTCCTTCAAACACAGTTCCGTCTTCCAGTATTAAATATGCCTTCATGACGCCACCCTTTCTTTTTTGTTATCCGGGCTTTTCTATTTTAGCCCAAATTTTCACTATTCTATCATATTCATATGGTTTTTGCAAGCGGTTGCTGTCGATTTCTGGATTTTTTTTAGGAACAATTTTCAGATCCCCTTCTCAGAGCAGAAATCCGGCCCGGAAGCTCAGATCCGGGCTCCGGGCCAGGGTTCTTCTTATGATTTTAAAATCTTTTTGTCAAACTCGGGGTTAAAATAATAATAGTTGGACGGATCCAGTTTCTCCTTGACCTTTTCCAGGGCCTCTCCGAACCTCTGGAAGTGGACGATCTCCCTGGCCCTTAAAAATTTCAGCGGGGCCAGCACGTCCGGATCATCGATGACCCGGATCAGGTTCTCATAGACCACCCGCGCCTTCTGTTCCGCCGCCAGGTCTTCAAAAATATCTGTGACGGCGTCTCCCTTACTCTGGAACTCGCAGGCGTTGAAGGGGATGCCTGCCGCTGCCGCCGGCCAGAGCCCTGTGGTATGGTCGATATAATAGGCGTCAAAGCCAGCCGTTTTTGCCTGCTCGGGAGTCAGGTTCCTGGTGAGCTGGTAAACCATGGCGCAGATGATCTCCAGATGTCCCAGCTCCTCGGTGCCGATGTCCGTCAGGAGGCCGCCCACTTCCTTACAGGGCATGGAATATCTCTGGGCCAGATACCGCATGGATGCCGACAGCTCCCCGTCGGGGCCGCCAAACTGGCTTAAGATCAGAGACGCTGTCCTGGGACACGTATTCTTAATGTTCACCGGATACTGCAGCCGTTTCTCATAATTCCACATTATAAAGCGCCTCCTTCCCATGGCATTGGTCCGTCTAACCAGGTAAAGTGCTTCTGGTCCGGGTATTTTGTGAGACTTCTGCTCTGGTTGTTGGTATCCGGGCATACCAGATCCATGGTCAGAGGCTCGAACTGGTCCGCGCAGATCTCCATCAGCTCCCTCCGCTTTTTCGATGCCTCCGAAAACGCCTTCAGAGCCTCCTGGTCTGTGGGGTGGGTATCCAGATACAGAGTCAGATCGTTGACCATGAAGCTGGCCTCCCCGATCTCCTTCATAAGCTGCATACGGTCCATATTGTTATCCATGGAGCCCGCCTCCTTTCTCCGCCGCATAAAAGGGCTGGTCCAGGGACGGGAACACGGTGCCCTCCCGCAGGGCTTTTTCCGGATCGTACAGGGTCTCCCAGGGCTGGACTGGAGCCTGGACCATGGCCAGGACCGGAGCCGCCGGGACATTTCCATTTTTACACGTACAAAAATCCATTGCGCACACTCCTTTCGGGACTGACTTTGTCCTCCCCTTCAGTATGTGCCCGCAATGGATTTTCACACTGGTTAACCTTCGCCTTCCTTTACAATTTTGTCCAGAATGCGGATCAGGTCGTGGATGGACTGGATATCCTCTCCGCGGCTTAGGATCACATCCTGGAGCTCCGGCGACAGGCTGTTGAATTTTTCTCTGACATTCGGAGAAATATATGGCATATGATCACCCCGTTTTTTAGTATGGGATATGCGCTCTTTTTTATACCGGTATTCCGGACCTCCTTTTTCCATTTATGGAACGGGCTTCCATCCCTTCCATCCCTTCCCTGGTGCAATGGAAGGAATTGTATGGTAAGATCTGTTTTGTAATATTTTATAACATTTTTGTAACATTTTTGTAATGCAAGGAGGTACCCATATGAAAAAAACAGGATTTTATGCTATAACAGCCGCAGCCGTCCTGGCCGCTGCGGGAGCCGCTCCACTTTCTTCCCAGGCAGCCCAGGATCCATACCTGGCTGCGCCGGGCCGTGTGGCCGCCGTTTTTTCCGTCCCTGCCCCGGCGGTAGGAACCCTTCCAGGACTTTCGGGCCTGATCCGTTTCCCCATATGTACGGAAAAGCCGTCCATACCCCAGGCACCGGAATGGCCGGATACTCCTCTGATCCCGGAACAGCCAGACGCTCCCCAGTCTCCGGAACTGCCGGACGCCCCGGAAAACAATGGTTCACCCGAAACTGACGGCGGCGTCCAGGAGCCGGAAGCAGAGACCCCCGCAGCCCAGGTACTCGCTCTGGTAAACGCCCAAAGAGCCCGGGCCGGTCTTGGTTCCCTTTCCCTGGATCCGGAGGCCTCAAAAGCCGCAGGAGTCCGCGCCCGGGAGATCCAGATCTCCTTTTCCCATACCCGGCCCGATGGAAGAGACTTCTCCACCGCCCTCTCGGAAGCCGGGGCTTCCTTCCGCGCCTCCGGGGAAAACATCGCTTATGGCCAGAGATCGGCAGAGCAGGTCATGGACGTCTGGATGAACAGCGCCGGCCACAGGGCCAATATCTTAAATCCCGGATACTCGCGGATCGGCATCGGCCATGTGAAGGACAGCCGCGGCGTGGATCACTGGGTCCAGCTTTTCCTAAACTGACCGGAAGACCGTCCAGGTCATATGGAACGCCCGGCATCATGAACCTGTACCAGGAGTATTCCATAAAAAAGAAGCCGCAGCATCTCGGCTTCTTTTTTAATCGTATGGTTCATAATCGTAATGACGAATGTATATGTCCCTTACAGAGATATGGTCTGGGTACGGCTGCTATTTCTGCATTTTCCGGTCATTGCCTTTTGTATCAGCTGATCTTCGGCAGGATCATGCCAGGTCCACGCGGTTCATATATCTGATCAAGCGGAAAATCTGGCTGGTGTAACCCCATTCATTGTCATAGAATGTGATCAGCTTAAAAAAGTGGGAGTTTACCTGAATGCCTTCCCTTGCATCGAAGCAGGAGGCGTGGGAATCGCCGATAAAGTCCGAAGATACCACCTCGTCTTCGATATAGTCCAGGATCCCGGAAAGCTCATTTTCACTGGCTTCCTTCATCTTCCGGCAGATATCCTCATAGGATGTCGGCGATTTTAACGCCACGTTCAGGTCCACGATGGAAACGTCGGAAGTCGGAACACGGTAGGAAATCCCGTTCATTTTATCCTTTAAAGAAGGGATCACCAGAGAGATCGCCTTTGCTGCTCCTGTGGTGGATGGGATAAGGTTTCCAAACACCGAGCGGCCCGTTCTCCAGTCCTTTAAGGATCTGCAGTCCACCACCTTCTGCTTTGCTGTTGCAGAATGGATCGTGGACATGAGTCCGTATTCAATACCGTAATGATCTTCAAGCACTTTACAGATGGGGGCAAGACAGTTTGTGGTACAGGATGCATTGGAGACCACCATCATATCCGGTCTGTATGTTTCATGGTTGATGCCCATAACAAAGGTGGGAGTCACATCGTCCTTGGCCGGCGCCGTTACGATCACTTTCTTTGCGCCTGCCCGGATGTGCGCCATGGCCTTTTCTGTGGTGCAGAAAGCGCCGGTGGCGTCGATGATGTACTCGGCTCCGCACTCTCCCCATGGGATCAGCGAGGCGTCGCTCTCAGAGTATACCGGGATCTTCTGTCCGTTTACGACGATCCCGTTTTCATACGTATCCAGGGTTCCCTGAAAGCGGCCGAATATGGAATCATATCGGATCATATATACCATATACTCTAAATTTGCGTTGCGGACATTGATCCCGCATAAATGAAACTCTTCCGGTTTGTCGATGGCGATGCGGAATGCGACTCTTCCTATACGTCCAAATCCGTTGATGCCAATTTGAATTGCCATTGCAAATGTACCTCCTATAAAAAACATACCTTTTTCATTGGATGGCAATGACTTTTGCAGTAAATAACCGTGAATTGCTGTAACCCAAGGCCAGTGTAACATAAGTGTTCAGAAAAAGCCAGTGATTCGGAGGTAATTAAACATTTAACGGGATTGGCATTTTTTTTACAATAAAACGTCCTTTTATTTCCGGCCCAGGAGGAAAAAGCTCCAGCTGTGATCCGCCGCTATCACAGGATGCTTTCCAGGTAGCACAGCAGGTCCTCCTTCCCCAGCGGTTCACAATGGCTGAGTATGCAGTATTTACAGTCCATGGAACGGATGGTCCGGATCAATGAAGCCAGCTTGTCCCGATCCATATATCCATCATTAAAAAAGTCTTCGCTGGTGGAATCACCTAAAAATAAGACCTTTTCTTCCGGTATATAAATACAGACCGTGTCCTCTGAATGCGGCGCTTCTGTATGAAAGATCCGGGCGGTCATTCCTCCCAGATCCACGGTCATTCTGTCCGAAAATTCCAGGTCTGACAATACAATATCCAGCCTGTCCAGATCTGCATATTCTCTTCTGAAATGGATGTCCTCTCTTTTCAGTGCTTCGATATAACCGAAGTCCTCCGCCTCTTCCTGCTGTTTTTTCAGAAACTCATTGGTCTTTTCATGGGCAATGCTGACCCCGCTGACCGCATGCATCCCGAAGGTATGGTCATAATGCCAATGGGTGATCACAGTAAAATCCGGCTTTTTTAAATGCTCTGCTTCGATGGCCCCGTAAAAATCTGCCACATGAGAGGACGAATATCCCGCATCAATGGCCAGAGACCATTTATCTCCCCTGATATAAGCTAACATCGGCCTGTCTGTTTCCGATTCATGTTCCAGATAATAGATCCGATCCGTTAATCTCTTTAATCCCATTTCCTGTCCCACCTTTCCGGCAATAATTCCTTCAATGTCATTTTCCTGTCGTGGTCAATGACCGGCCCCTCCGTTTTTTCAATTTTACTGGTCTGACCGTATCATATGCGATCTGGTATAAATCTTTCATAACCCCTCCGGTGATCCTCTGTCTGATGGGATGATTTTATCAGACATGATATATAAACTCAATAGACAGGCTGAAATCCCTGGGCGGTTTTTCATAAGGATCGGCCTATGGTCCATTGCTGTGTATAATAACTGTAACGGGCAGAGATACCAGGAAAAGCGGTATATCCTGCCATAAGCGGAGCTGGAAAAACGGGACTGGGCCGTATGATTCAGAGGGGCTTATATAGCCGCCGTTCCCTTCAAAGCGCTTCCCCCCTGGAGCATCATAAGAAAGAGCCTGGATTTTTCTCTGTTAATGGGAAAAATCCAAGCCCCGGATGATGGATCCATGTTAATTATTTTATTTCACACAGGCTTTCATCTAACGCACGGATGATGGATACTGTGTCCTCCACATCCTTGTCCGTTATCCCTCTGTAAAACACCAGACGGATGCGGTTATCTGTTACCTCACCTGCAAATACACCACTTTCCTTCAGCCGCTGGCAATACTCACCGGCATCCATTCCTATAACTTTCAGCATGACAATATTTGTCTCTATTGTTTCTTGCGGGTGCACATACCTTAAGCCTTTGAGTCCATCAGCTGTTTTTCTGGCATGCATATGATCCTCTTTCAGTCTCTCCGTAAGATTTTTCATTGCATACAGTGCCGGTGCCGCCATGATCCCAGCCTGCCGCATCCCGCCGCCCAGACGCTTCTGGGTATTCCTCAGCTCATCAATAAACGTTTTTTCCCCGCATACCAGGGATCCAAACGGCGCTCCAATCCCTTTAGAAACACAAAACATTACCGAATCTGTATATCGTGCAATTTCAGATACTGGAATGTTTAAAGCCACTGCTGCATTAAAAAGCCTTGCACCATCCAGATGGACTTTCACCTTATGTTCACAGGCTGCTTCATAAAGTTTCCTGTGAAGCTCTATGGGAATACATAGTCCTCCATGGGCATTATGGGTATTCTCCAACTGTAAAAGCTTTACATTTTCTGTCTCTAGTTTGCTCTTCACAGATTCCAGCAGCGGAAGCCCCTTATGATCTGTCTCATAAAAAACAGGAACCACCTGCCCAAATCTTCTTTCAAACACAAACTGCTCTGTCCTGTATGTATGGTTTTCTCTGTCGATCAAGGCTCTGTCCCCTGGCTTTAGCCAGGTCAGAAGTGCCGCTGAATTCCCCATAGTTCCAGAGCAAAGGAATGCTGCTGCCTCCTTTCCAAGAAGTTCAGCTGCATAATCCTCTAATTCATTGACTGTTGGATCACCGCCTCGGGAGTTTTCATCTAAACGCCCCGAGTCTCCCAAAGCTGCTGTCATGATCGTTTTCAACATTTCATCATCTGGTTTTGTCAGTGTATCGCTTCTCAGATCGATCATTCTTTTCACATCCTTTCAAAAATCTATGTTCCTCATTATTCAGCGCCCTCTTTTGCCTGACGTTTTTTCTCCCAGCGGTCGATCACCACAGTAGCAGACAGATCTCCCATAACACTCATACTGGTGGTTCCCATGTCAAATAACCGGTAGAAGCCTCCTATTAAGGCAATTATTTCCAATGGCAGTCCCACGGCAGACGCAACTACCATAAGACGCATGATCCCTCCGCCAGGCACGCCGCTGCTGCCAGATGTTACCAGGGTATTCAGTATCACGATATTAAAAATCTGTCCGAACGTCAACTCCAGACCAATGGCCTGTGCACAAAAAAGCATAACCACACCGCCTAATATCGCTCCTCCATCCTGGTTCATACTGGACCCAAGAGGAATACTAAAGCCAGCAATCGCTTCTGAAACTCCAAAATTTTCCTGGGCCACTTTCAGATTTACAGGAACAGTTGCAGCACTGGAACAGGTACTGATAGCCATAGAAAATGTCTCAAAGCCCTTTTTAAAAAACTCCCACGGCGTGATCCCTGTCATTGCCCATAAAAACAGCATATATACAGCCACGAAATGGATCGCACATCCTAAATAAAATACGATCAGCAGCTTAGACATACTTCCAATAAAATTAATTCCGTATGTTCCCATGGCCGCTGCCATCAAGCAGAATACACCAATCGGTGCAAATTTCATGGATATTCCAATAATAGACATTATCAGCTCTGACATGGATGAAAACCAGTTCCGCACAGGTATCCTGTGTTCTTCCGGCATAAAAACAATTCCCACTCCAATAATAATAGAGCTTACTAAAACCTTCAGCATATCTGCAGAAGAGTAGCTGTTAAAAATGTTTTCAGAAAATAGTGATAACACAAAATCCTGGATTGTCGGCAGCGAGGCAACCTCTGTTACAGTATCACTGCTCTGCTGAAATTCAAATCCAATACCAGGTTTAAATACATCGCCAATAACAATTCCAATGATCGCTGCAAATACAGTTGTAACAAGATAAAAGGCTATAACTTTCGCACCAATACGTCCTAGGGTTTTTGGACTGTCCATGCTGGAAATCCCTCGCACCAGCATACATACAACCGTAGGAACCAGGAACATTTTAATCATATTCAGCCATACAGTTCCAATAAATTGGATCTTTACAGCATTTTCCCCGATAATAAATCCTGCGATTGCTCCCAGAACCATCGCCAGCATTGTTTTTGTCGCTAAATTCATTTTCTTATAATAACTCATACCTTTCTTTCCTCCTTTATACATTACAGATCAATCCTTTTCGGAATATCTCCAGACGTTATGCTGTATACCTCCCCCCTCCTTAAATACACTCTGGAAATATGTGTTGAAAAGGATGTCCAAAATTCTACAAGGGTTTTGTCCCAGGCTTTTAGTAATGCAGAAATAGGAATATTTTCATTTCCCTGGCTTCCAAAAAGTACCACCTCATCTCCCATTTTTGCCTCTGGACACTCAGTCAAATCCACGATCATATGTTCTAAACAGATAGCACTTGCAATGGGAATCCTTTTCCCTCGAATAAGAACATGGCCAGAAGCTGCGTGTTTCGGACTTATTCCATCCCCAACACCTCCGGCAATAACGCCGATCCGTCTGGGATGATCCAGCTTCACCGCTGAAAACCCAGGACCAAATTTTCCGCCTGTCACTTCATGAATATCTAAAAGACGGCTTTTTAAAGCTTTCATTGGCATTGCCAGGTCAGGATGGCCTTCCCTGCGTTCCAAAGGAGAATATCCCCATATGGCTCTTCCTGGACAGATCCCTGTCATTCGGATCTCCGGATATGCAATACAGGCAGGCGTGTTAGCCAGCTGCCGGAATGGTATATTCTTCCGTTCCTCTCCAATCCCCTCCATTGCTTTACAAAACCGCCTATACTGCCATAAAGGGTATTCTGAACGTGATGGACAGTTTTCATCCGGCCATTCAGCTCCACACATATGGCTATATACTCCTTCCACTTTCAAATTCTGAAGCTCCTTCAATTTTTTATAAAAATCCGGGAACTCTTCAGCATTTATTCCCAGACGGCCACGGCCTGTATCAATTTTAACAAATATCTTCATCTCTTTATCCGTGACAGCTGAAAGAGCCTGCGCCTGCTCCATATTAAAAACGGTGGGCATAAGATCATATTCTTTAAACACCCCCGCCATATCCGGGATAAAGCTACTCTCAAAAACAAGAATTGGCGTCCTCACCCCGTTTTCCCGTAAAAGAATTGCTTCATCCGCGCTTCCCACTCCCAGGTAATCAGCCCCACATTCTGCCAGAACCTGACTGCACTGAACAATTCCGTGGCCATATCCATTTGCTTTTACTGCCGGCATTACCTTTACACTTCCAACCATTTCCTTTAAAGCCAGGTAGTTTGATTCTAACTGATCCAGATCAATTTCCAACCACAGACTTCTCCGAAGTTTTTCCTTTAATACTTCTTTCACCTTAGTTATTCCTCCTTTTTTTGCATTCCTTAAATATCTGCTTTATAATACAGCAATTTTCGTACCATCTGTATAACCATCTTATTTCAAGGATTTCAGCAGTTTCGACGTCCACAAATGTTTATTATATAAACATTTGTGTTGTATTTTAGAACCATACTAAAGTATAATAGTATCATCTAAAAAGGAGGAGTCCTAATGATACTTTCAAATTTAATGATCATAACCGGCTACGATAAATTTTATCCCACAATTCTCCAATGCTGCTCCCACCTAGACATTGAACCCAGGATTTTCCAATGGGAAAAGGCCAGTCCCCGTATGGTTTCAAGACTCCAGGAAGATTTTACTGCTTATGGGAGGCCCGAAGTCATTATCAGCCGGGGAGCACTCGCTGACATTGTTGAAAACAGTTTTCCTGATATCATTAACCTTCGGGCCGAACCCGACGATATTGATATGCTCCAGGCACTGGAAACAGCCAAATCATATGGAAATAAAATTGGCGTTCTTATGTTTATGAGGTCAATTCGGAATTATAAGCTTGATGTTCTGAAGAGAATCTTAAACCTGGATGAACTGCGTTTTTATACTTTTCAATCTGCAGATGATATCCGCAGCCGCGTTGCTGAGGGGAAACAGGATGGAATGGATGCAATGGTCGGCGGCGGGACTCTGGCAATCAGAACCGGGAGACAGCTGGGTATCCCTGTCTGCTTTGCTGAAAGCAGTGCACGTTCTCTGGAGCACGCCCTTCTCCAGGCACTAACTATCATAAATGCCCGAAAAAAAGAACGTCATCTTTCTGAAACCTTCTGGAATGCCACCACCCTGGTCTGCGAAGGGATACTCGTAATAGAAAACAATCGTATATCTATGGCCAATCATGAAATGCTGCATATTCTTGCTGCTGGAGAAAAGGATATCCTAAACCATCTTCTTGAAGATTTAACACCGGAATATTTTTCCAATGAGCTTTTCCATTTTTTCATAGATGAAATGGAATCCGAAAAAATATGCTCTGTGTGCGGATGCAGCTATCTCATAAAAAAGAGGCGGCTCGTTTTCGAAGAACAATGCCAGATTACAGCTGTATTCCAAAACATTGCCGATATCCAAAGACAAGAACAGCAGGTCCGGGCCGCTTTGAGAAAAAAAGGGTTGGCTGCTGCATTCACTTTTTCGGATATTAAGGGAAACAGTGTCCTCATAAAATCTCTGTGCCAAAAAGCGTCATTATACGCCGCAACCGATGCAAGTATCCTGATCAGTGGTGATAATGGAACAGGAAAGGAGCTATTCGCCCAGAGCATTCACAACGCCAGTATTAGGAAAAACAATCCCTTTGTGGCAGTAAATTGTGCTGCAATTCCAGAATCCCTGATTGAAAGTGAATTATTCGGATATGAAGAGGGTTCCTTCTCTGGCGCCAGACGAGGCGGCCATCCAGGGCTTTTTGAGCAGGCACATAAAGGAACCCTGTTTTTGGATGAAATTAACTCCCTCCCCTTTCATATTCAGGGAACTCTGTTACGCGCAATCCAGGAGAAAGAGGTCAGAAGAATTGGCTCTCAGAAGATTCTGGCCGTGGATGTACGTCTAATCTCTGCCACAAACATGAACATGGATCATTTAATTAAAGATGGAAAATTCCGTTCTGACTTGTATTACCGATTAAATGTCCTTAATCTCTCCCTTCCGCGTCTGACAGAAAGGAAAGAAGATATTCTTCCTCTGGCTTCTATGTTTCTGTCCAAATATTCCCGGCAGTACCATATAGAAATACCACCTCTCAATAAAGAGGATCAAGCGCTTCTTCTGCAGGCCTCCTGGACCGGAAATGTCCGTGAATTAGAAAATGTGATTCACCGTTATGTTATCCTAAGCAAATGTCAAAATATATCCATCCGCGATTGTATGGGAACTACATCCTTCCCCCCTGCAGAATGCCCGCCGGAATCAGAAACAATCTGTATTGCTCCAGGAACTTTAGACGAAATGGAAAAAGAAATAATACGCATCTTTCTTGAAAAAAACAATGGGAACAGAAGCCAAACCGCCAATGAGCTGGGTATTTCCAGGACTACATTATGGAAAAAAATTTCCACATAATTTTGCCTCCACCCACACATCCCTTCATTTTATATAAAAAAACGGGCTATGAAGAACCCAAAATCCACTTCTTCCGGAGGGACCGTGCCTGGATGACATGGTATAATGTCTGTTTTGCAGACATTATACCATTGCGCATCTGTTTTCTGCATTCACCGTAGAAAACCAGGCACTTAAACCTCTTTCTTCCTCTTGACATAAAAATGGCGGAGTGCTTATCGTAACACTCCGCGGAAGCCTAATCGATTTAAGCATAATAAGCTTGATTAGGTCTGTTTTTGTCATAAATGAGACTTTACCAATCTATCACGTCGAAAAATTCTTCCATGTTGCTGCCTTTACAATCAAGCAGTTCCCATTTCACATCTTTTCGGCTGATAGCAATTTCAAAGTTCTTTTTCTTCACAGAATATGTATTCTGTATGAACTTATCTTTGCCTTGAATCTTCTGAATCAAGACTTGATAAGAACGTTTGCCATTATTCAGGCACTCATACACCTCCGTGTTCTTCTTAAACTGTTCCAAAGACTGAAATCCCAGAACGGTCTGCAGGAATCTCGTTACTTCCTGTCCCTTGTACTCTGGCACATGCAAACAAGCGACATACTCAAAATCCGGATTATTCACAATTAGGAAATGAGGATTTGTTCCTTTTTTATTCTGTAACCTGCAATACTCTGCCAGCTGCAAAAAACTGTCCTTTTCGCCTGGATGCTTCATCAGACGATCGACATCCACGATGATGAATTTTGCCAAACAGTTTGTCTGAGACTCTGTCTTTATTTTTTTAAGAAGTTACTGTAACCGCCACCATGCATATTGATTGGCTTCAACGCAATCTGCACATCCTGGCGTTTTCTCATTTTATCGATATAGTTGTACTCTGTATCGCCTTCACAGAATACAACAAATCGTTTCTGTAATTTATGTTCCGGTCTACGGGGATGCTGTACCTCCCAGAATACCTTTCATATAAAACTCGTAAATCTTAGTCGTTTCATAACGAACTTCTGGAAAATCAGACAAAGAATACATTTCCGAAGTCAGCTGCTCTCTGTTTTTTGTAACAAAATAAATCTGCTCTTTCATGTAAGTCTTTAAATCCAGATGCAGTACATTGTGGGTAGAGAAGATAAACTGGCCATTATGCTCTGCTCCGTTCACAAATGCAATCACTCGGTCAGAGAGGATCGGATTCAGCACTCGATCCATTTCATCTGCAAATACAATCTTATTCTCATATACCACACGGAAAATGTGTACCGCCCATGCAAAGAACTCTCGCACACCTGTGGAGTCCATCTGCAGCTCTCTTCTGAAAAGATTGCTATTTTCGTCGTTGCGGATAATGATTGTCTTACTGTATGGTTTTTCCTTATCAAGCTCGATACCACAGATACTATAGTCTACCATCCGGAAGATTTCCAAATATCTCTCATCTTCAAGAATACGCATATCGGCATCTTGCTTGATTACATCATCTGCCATATCAAGTGTCAATGACTCTGGATACAACCTTTCTGTCATCCATTCTACAACTGCCCTTGCATCCTCATCACCAAGCAGTGCAAACTTAGATACTAAAAGACCAATGCTGTTTCCCGTAAGGAATTTATCCATTCGCTTACTCAATCCGCTTTCTTCTTTTGCGCTGGCAATCCAAGAACCACCTTCCTGCTTCTCCGTTTTGAACAAGCTGGATGCTACCGCATTTCTTTTCTTCAAGGTCTGTAATTCTTCATATACAATACCAGATTTATTCAGATGAAGATGATACACATAGACCTTCCCATTCTCGGCTCTAAAACACAGTTCAAACTTCTGGACAGGATTCTGTTCCTCCTTTAAACTTGCCGCATTTACATACGGGCGAACAGATTTTACCTGACTGTTGGTTATAAACAACGATTTCAAATATTTTATGCTATTGATAAAGTTGGATTTACCACCAGCATTCTCCCCAACGATTACCGCAGATTTCAGCAAATCAAATCCTTCTGCAGTTTCCACATAGTTGTCCGGAAAACGTTTTTTCACTTTTCCGGCTGGTGCGCTCATGGAAAATTCGCTTTCACAATTAAATGAACAGAAATTATTAAAACGATAATATATCAGCATACAGCACCTCGTAATTTGCTTATTCACCTATATTATATCCCAAAATATCGTTTGCAAACCATATTTTTGTTTTATTTACAGGTTTTTCTTTGTTTTATCGCTGATTTTATCTGTCAAAATCTGTTTTCCCATTTTTACTGCACAGAGCCAGCTTATTCAGCCGGCTCAGCATCAGATTTATCCGCTATAAATCACTTCCCTAACCACCAGATCTTCCTCCATTTCTCTCAGCACATTCATGTGTCTTATCCAATCCATAGCATCCATTCCCCTATCCGGTGCCGGATTCTTTTCCAACAGTCCTGCCATGATGACTTCTACTCTCTTCTCCGCAATTTCCTGCACTTCATACAAATGTGGAAACAGCTGCTCCGTCAGCACCCGATCATCAAAAAACATTGGATTCTGTTCCTCCAGAAATTCTCTGCGCATTCTGCCGTACTTATTCAAAAATTTATCTTCCACTGACTGGAATTCGATTACCGGGATGAAACAGTATCTCACAGGCATACAGTCTTTCTGCTTCTTCATCATAGTTTCCTCCGTGATTTTTATATTTTCACAGCGGAAATCGGTTCAAGATGTGCATTTTTCATATCGGAGTTTCAAAAAATTTGGCATACAAAATGGCGTACCTAAGGGTGGTTGAGTGCAGAAAATCTTTGATTTTAAAGATATTTTCTAGGATCGGCTGATATCATGCCATTACAAATAAATATCACCTTCTATCCCTACAACCGGTCATACTTATCTGCCTTCCCCTTTGCCTTCTCAACCGGGTATTTAGCCTCATTCATCGTCATTTTCATATTCACGATCTCGTCTGCATCTAATCCCAATTTATCCAGTAAATTCTGACTGTATACCATAACGTCTGCAAGCTCTTCCTTGACATGCTGAAGATCATATTCTCCATCCGACCATTGAAAGCACTCCAGCAATTCCGCCGCCTCGATAACGATCGATTTTGCAAGGTTCGCTGGTGAATGAAACTGATCCCAGTCGCGGTCCTCTGTAAACTTTCTGATTCTGTCTATGGTTTCCTGTTTCATAATTACTCCCTTTCCCTCTCTGCTCTGAGCAGTGCCGCCCGAAGCTCTGGGTCACACGCATATATGTACAGCCCATTTACTCCCCGTGTCATGAGCACCCTCACTTCATGCTGGATCAATATTTCGCCAAATTTCTGTTTCGTCCCGTCCGATAAAGTTCTGTTCCGGACCGCTTTTTCATTGCGGCTGGCAGACGGATCGAATATTATTTTCCCATCCCTGTATTTCACAGAAGGCCCCAGGATCACGCCCGCATAGTTTAGATCAAATCCCTGGATCGTAAATGTAGAACCTACCTCATTGATGGTCTGCGGCTGTTCAGCCCATGACAGTCCTTTTAATCTTCTTTTTCCTGTCTCGAAAGATCCGCCTCTAATTCCCTGTTCCATGGTTTATGCCAGTTTCCTATGAACACCTCCCAATATTTCATTAGCCGGTCTTCTGGCTTACGGCCGGAACTATATTCCCAATCATACGTTGCTATGATCCTTGACAGCATAGAATCACTCTCTTTAGCCCTTTTCTGGATCTCCAGATCGAGCAATTCTGGTTCATCAAAAATTTTGATGCTATATCCGCCTATTATCCTTGGGATCTTCTTCAATTCTCTTCTCTTTGTAAAAGCATCGATCCAGTCCATGGTTTCTTCATCGACCTGCATACGAAGCTGCTTATCCAGCACGATGTGATTGCCCGATCGTTTTGCCTGGTTTCGAAACCCTTCAAGGATCTGCGCTTCCCAAAACTGCTCTGCTGTAAGGATTTGGTTTTCATCAAACATTACGATCGTCACCCGTGCTCTGTCGATAATATCTTTTAGCTGATTTTTACCTCTATATGATTGCTTTCCTTGTGTAAGCGACAAATGCGCTTCATCTACAAATGCTACATCCACAGGCTCGTCCTCAGAATGACTGTTAATAAATGCAGTAGGTTTACTCACGACCTTTCCATACTTTCCAGTCAAACCCAATTTTTCTGCTATCTGCTCGTACACCGTAATCTGCTCATCGTGGTTAACCAGAAGCTGGCAGTTCAGATCCTTATTATTTTCTTCTGCCATACAATACAATTCATAAAAGGTACTGCTGTTGAGAACCGTCTTTCCAGTACCAGCCTCTCCGTCAATAAAAATAAGCTGCTTTGCTTCTCCACTCTTTCGTGCTTTTGCAACCGTCTCGATGATCAGGTCTTTCGCTCTTTCCTGGTCTTTTGTAAGCTTATGGAGCGGCGAAGCCTTATATATTGCGGAATCTTTTATTGCACTTTCTGCTGGAAACAGGATTCCTTTTTCCTTGCGCAGCCCTTTCCATATCTTACCAAAGATTTCATCCAGTTCTTCCATTGGATAATAGCTTGCCTGTGGATTATCACGCAGATTATGTAAATGTTTTACACATTCAACGCTCATCATATAATGCATTAAACGGTTTTCTATATCAAGCGTTAATGATTTATTAAAATGTTCGTGTCCAATGATAAACAAACTGGCGTTTTTTTCCGCCAGCCTGCTCTGCCATCTTGATCTGTCAAATGACAGGTCATAGTGTTGGCGCGTTCTTTTAAAAATATCATTTGATTCACCGACATAAACTTCATATTCGCCATCTTCTTCCCAGTTATGAATATACACCGTTGGAAAGCTCCTGATGATTTCCTGCGTTCTCTCATCTTCGGCAGGCAAGGACACCATTTCAAAGAAATCCAAAGCATCCCGGCTGTCTTTTATGTTCTTGATAATTGGCGGTGCTACATGAATGCCCATTTTCTCCTGCCTTTCTTATCTTTTGTGCATCAACTGTCGAAAACAGTCAATACCCCATCAACTCCACCTCTGGCTTTTACCCCTCTATACACAAGATTGAAATTCACCTTTGTAAACTTCCCCATTTTTAGTATCTGGCCGCTGCAAATGAGGTTCTATATATTGAGATCCGCTGCTCGTTATCTATATTATAGTATATTCCATCTGAAAAATAGTTTCAATTATTTTCCCCCTTTCTTTTCCCCGTCTCCTCGCCTTCTTCATGCCCGCCAGAACCCCAGCTTTTTACAAACAATCCTTTGGGATATCCCTCACCTGCCCGGTATATGGAGATCCATCCACTTTATCTGAAAGCTCAATTCCTAAAAAATCTGCACAAAAAAGAAGCCCTCCCGGCCAGTTCACTGGACACGGTCAGGCTTCTTATGGTCATACCGTTCTAAAGGTTGTTCTTCCGTTCTCTTCTGTGTTTTTCCGTTCTGCTAAGTGTCTTTCCGTCCTCTTTTATGTATTCCCGTTCTAATGATTGTACTTCCGTTCCACATGTGGTTGTTTATTCTGATCAGATTTTATGTTTCAGCTTCGCTCTTATTTGCCAGCTGCTGCTTTTGCTTCTTTGATCTTCTGGGTAAGAACCGGAACGATCTTGTTCAGGTCGCCTACTACGCCGTAATCGGCAACGTCGAAGATCGGAGCAGACTCATCTTTGTTGATGGCAATGATGATGTCGGACTCTTCCATACCAGCCACGTGCTGGATGGCTCCGGAGATACCGATGGCAAAGTAAACATGGGGACGAACAGTCTTACCAGTCTGTCCAACCTGAAGATCCTTCGGCTTCCAGCCAGCGTCTACAACTGCACGGGAGCAGCTTACGGTGCCGCCGATGGCCTCAGCCAGCTCATCGAGGATCTTGAAGTTCTCCGGGCTTCCTACGCCACGGCCGCCGGAAACAAGGATCTTTGCATCCATGATATCGGCAACGTTGGAAACAGCCTTAACGACTTCCATGATCTCAACGTATTTCTCGTTGGGATCAAATCCGGGATTGAACTCTTCGATCTCGGCCTTTCTTCCAGCCTCACGCGGAAGCTTCTGCATAACACCGGGACGAACGGTTGCCATCTGCGGACGGAATTCCGGGCAGGCGATGGTTGCGATGGTGTTTCCGCCGAATGCCGGACGGGTCATAAGAAGCTGGTTGTGCTTCTGCTCCTTGCCCGGTGTGGGAACCAGCGGGAAATCGCCGATATCCAGCTGTGTACAGTCAGCGGTCAGACCTGTATGGATGCGTGCGCAGACACGGGGACCAAGGTCACGGCCGATGGCTGTTGCACCGATCAGGAATACGTCCGGTTTGTACTTCTCAATCACAGAGGACAGAGCATGGGTATAGGGCTCAGTTCTGTACTCTTTTAATTCCGGATCATCTACAACGATGACTCTGTCAGCGCCGTACTCGCCAAGGATCTCAGTCAGTCCCATTACGTTGGAACCTACTAAAACTGCTGTTACAGTAGTATTTAAATCTTTTGCTAAGTCTTTACCTTTGCCGATCAGCTCCAAAGCGATGCTGCTCACTTCGTTATCAACCTGCTGCGCAAAGACATATACACCCTTATATTCTTCCAAGTTCATTACTGTTCACCACTTTCTTTATTCTATGAATTCGCTTTTTGACGTAGCTGTATCTTACAGCACGTGCTTCTCTGTAAGTTTGTCCACAATATAATTTACAGAAGCTGTCGGATCCAGAACAACCTTTTCACCGGCGCCCTTTCTTACCTTGTCAGATGCCTTTGCGATCTGAGTCGGGGATCCCTTCAGACCCAGGTTGGAGTCCAGAACGTCCTTTAAGTCGTTTCTGCCCCATACAGTGATGTCCTTCTTATATGCGTCAAAGATTCCGCCCGGAGTCATGTAACGCGGCTCATTTAATTCAGAAAGTGCTGTGATCAGACACGGCATCTTTGCTTTTAACATATGATATCTGTCATCATACTGACGTTTTACGATCACAGAATCGCCGTCGATCTGGATCTCCTGTGCATAGCTGATTACCGGGATCCCAAGATGCTCGGAGATCTGCGGTCCAACCTGTGCGGTATCTCCATCGATCGCCTGACGGCCCGTGATGATCAGATCGTAATCCAGGTTTCTTAAAGCGCCTGCCAGAGTCTGGGATGTGGCCCATGTGTCTGCACCGCCGAGCACACGGTCTGTAACGAGGATACCGTTATCAGCGCCCATAGCCATAGCCTCACGAAGAACCTCCTCAGCCTTCGGAAGACCCATGGTAACAACTGTAACCTCTGCACCATACTGGTCCTTTAAGCGGAGAGCTGCCTCCAGACCTGCCTTATCATCCGGGTTCATGATTGTGAGCATTGCTGCTCTGTCAAGAGTTCCATCTGGTTTAAACTTTACGCCGCCCTTAGTATCCGGCACCTGTTTAATACAAACAACTACTTTCACTGTATTTCACTCCTTAATTATTCGTTTATTTTCCGGTTTTTTTCGTGCTGTCAGATCTTATTTTAACAGAGCGCTGGAGATTACCATTCTCTGAACTTCGCTGGTACCCTCATAGATCTCTGTGATCTTCGCATCGCGCATCATGCGCTCTACGTCGTACTCTCTGATGTAGCCATAACCACCGTGGAGCTGGACAGCCTTGGTTGTTACTTCCATAGCAACCTCTGCTGCATACAGTTTTGCCATAGCTGCTTCAACAGAATATGTCTTCTGTGTTGCCTTTGCAACGGCTGCGCGGTATACCATGTACTGTGCGGCCTGTACCTTTGTCGCCATATCAGCAAGCTGGAACTGTGTATTCTGGAACTGACCGATCGCGCGGCCGAACTGCTTTCTTTCCTTTACATACTCGATGGTTCTCTCCAGAGCGCCCTCTGCAAGGCCAAGAGCCTGGGCAGCGATACCGATACGTCCGCCGTCAAGAGTATGCATGGCGATCTTGAAGCCCTCGCCCTGCTTTCCTAACATGTTTTCCTTCGGAATGCGGCAGTCTGTAAAGATCAGCTCGTATGTAGCGGATCCTCTGATACCCATCTTCTTCTCTTTTGTACCGAAGCTGAAGCCCGGAGTTCCTTTTTCCACCAGGAATGCGGAGATCTCCTTCTGCATTCTGCCTCTCTTCTCAACCATGCCTGTAACGGCGATGATCACATAAACGTCAGCCTCTTTACCGTTTGTGATAAAGATCTTGGAGCCGTTTAATACCCACTCGTCACCGTCCAGAACAGCCTTTGTCTGCTGACCCTGGGCGTCTGTACCAGCGCCCGGCTCAGTTAAGCCGAATGCGCCTAACTTCTCGCCCTTTGCCAGCGGAACCAGATATTTCTGCTTCTGCTCTTCTGTACCATAGGTCTGGATCGGATCACAGCAAAGAGAGGTATGTGCGGAAACGATAACGCCTGTGGTACCGCATACCTTGGACAGCTCCTCTACGCACATTGCATAGCAGAGCGGGTCGCAACCCTGTCCGCCGTATTCCTTCGGAACCGGAATTCCCAGGAAACCGTTCTTAGCCATTTTTTCAACGGTCTCTCTCGGGAAATGCTCTGTCTCGTCAACTTCCTGAGCGAGAGGCTTAACTTCTTTTTCAGCGAAATCATGGAATAATGTTCTCGCCATCTCATGCTCTTTACTTAATGTAAAATCCATGTTTTTAGTTCCTCCTTGTGAATTGTATCATATATAACATAAGAGAATGTGGATGCGGCATCCTCTCTATGTTCCCAGACATACAGTCCGGCCCGTGGGAATCCCCGCGGGCTGGATCCGTTTTCCTTCCCGGTAATTCCTAGCGGGAATAGTCATAAAATCCCTTGCCGGTCTTCTGTCCCAGAAGGCCTCCGCGCACCATCTTCTTAAGAAGCGGATGGGGACGGTATTTGGGATCTCCTGTTTCTGTTTCCAGAACGTTCATGATGGCCAGGACCACGTCCAGGCCGATCAGGTCGCCCAGGGCCAGGGGGCCCATGGGATGGTTTGCGCCCAGCTTCATGGCTGTATCGATGCCTTCCACAGACGCAACGCCTTCGGCGTAAATACCGATGGCCTCATTGATCATTGGGATCAGGATCCGGTTTACGACGAAACCGGCGGCCTCCTCCACCTGTACCGGCGTTTTTCCGATCTCCTCAGAGATCTTCTTTACCGTCTCAACCGCTTCGGGAGCCGTATTCAGTCCCGCGATGACCTCCACCAGCTTCATCACCGGAGCCGGATTAAAGAAATGCATTCCCACCACATGGCGGTTAATGCCTGCTCCGATCTCTGTGATGGACAGGGAAGAGGTATTGGTAGCGAAGATACACTCCGGCTTGCAGATCGCGTCCAGCTCTCTGAAGGTCTGCTTCTTGATCTCCATATTTTCAATGGCAGCCTCCACGATCAGATCACAGTCTCCGCAGATATCCTTCACACCTGTGGTGATCTTTGCAAGGATCTTATCTGCGTCCTCCTGGGTCATCTTCCCCTTGGCGATCCTTTTTTCAAACCCTTTTGCAATTTTATTTTTACCATTTGCAGCAAACGTCTCATTGATATCGCAGAGCATTACTTCATAGCCCTCTGTCTGGGCAAATGCCTGTGCGATCCCGGAACCCATGGTTCCGGCTCCAATCACACCAACCTTCATGATTCTGCCTCCTTACGTTTATGGGGGAGCTCCCCCGCCATTACCGGTTGTTGAATTTCTCAACCTTCCGTTTTTCAAGAAAAGCCTTCATTCCCTCTCTCTGGTCCTCTGTCTCGAAGCACTCGGAGAAATACTGCTCCTCTATGGCGATGGCATGGTCCAGATCCGAGAGGAACCCGTCCGTCACCGCCCGCTTGCTGTTTCTCACAGCGATGGGCGCGTTGGACGCGATCTTCTGTGCCAGCTTCATGACTGCCGGCATCAGCTCCTCTCTGGGATATACGCCGTTTACCAGGCCGATCCTGTATGCTTCATCGGCTTTGATGTTCTGGCCGGTGAATACCATTTCTTTTGCCTTTCCGGTCCCAACGACTCTCACAAGGCGCTGGGTCCCTCCAAAGCCCGGGGTGATCCCCAGGCCCACCTCCGGCTGCCCGAACACTGCATTGTCGGAGCAGTAGCGGATATCACAGCTCATGGCCAGCTCGTTGCCGCCGCCAAGGGCAAATCCATTGACAGCCGCAATGGTGGGGATCGGAAGCGTTTCCAGCTTCCTGAAGATATCGTTTCCGAATTTTCCGAATTCACGGCCTTCCTTTACGGTCATAGTGCTCATGGCCGCAATGTCGGCTCCGGCCACAAAGGCCTTCTCCCCGGCTCCGGTCACGATGACGGCCCTTGTCTCATCCAGGTTGATATTGTCGATCACAGCATCCAGGTCCTTTAATACCTGGACATTTAACGCATTCAAAGCTTCCGGGCGGTTGATGGTGATCACGCCAACATAGCCGTCCTGCTCGTATGTAACAAAGCTCATTCCGGTCGCCTCCTGCTCAGTTTAAGATCAATCCCTCTTTACGATGGTGGCGCAGCCCATGCCGCCGCCGATGCAGAGCGTTGCAAGACCTGTCTTTGCATCCATCTTCTGCATTTCGTGGAGCAGGGTCACCAGGATACGGCAGCCGGACGCTCCCACCGGATGGCCCAGGGCGATGGCTCCGCCGTTGGGATTTAATTTTTCCAGATCAAAACCAAGCTCTTTTCCTACTGCCACAGACTGGGCGGCAAATGCCTCGTTGGCCTCGATCACGTCAAAATCGCCGATCTCCATTCCAGCCTTTGCCATTACCTTCTTCGTGGCAGCCACGGGACCGATGCCCATGATACGGGGCTCAACGCCTGCAAGGGCTCCGGCTACCCATGTGGCCATGGGAGTAACGCCCAGCTCCTTCGCCTTCTCTTCGCTCATCACTACAACAGCTGCTGCACCGTCGTTGATGCCGGAGGCGTTGCCTGCGGTCACCATACCGTCTTTCTTAAACGCCGGACGCAGCTTTCCAAGAGCCTCCATATTGGAGCCGGCTCTGGGGCCCTCGTCCGTATCTACAAGGATGGTGGTTTTCTTTGTTTTTACCTCCACCGGAACGATCTCATCCTTAAATGCGCCTGCCTTCTGGGCAGCCTCGCACTTGTTCTGGCTCACCATAGCGAACTTGTCCAGTTCTTCTCTTGTGAGTCCCCACTGGTCGCAGATATTTTCGGCAGTGATTCCCATGTGGTAGTGGTTGAACGCATCCCATAACGCGTCGTTTACCATCGTATCCACCAGCTCGGCATTGCCCATGCGGTAGCCGTAGCGGCCCTTCATCATCGCATAGGGAGCCAGGGACATGTTCTCGCAGCCGCCGGCAACGACGATATCTGCATCGCCTGCCTCGATCATCTGGGCTGCCATGTTGACGCTCTGTAAACCAGAACCGCATACCACGTTAATGGTAACTGCCGGAACCTTGATGGGAAGTCCTGCATTGATGGAAGCCTGACGGGCCACGTTCTGTCCCTGTCCGGCCTGGATCACACAGCCCATGTAGACCTGGTCCACCTGGTCGGGAGCCACGCCGGCTCTCTTTAAGGCCTCCCTGATCACAACCGCGCCCAGATCAGCCGCCGGTACGGTGCTTAAAGCGCCTCCCATTGTGCCGATGGCTGTACGGCATGCACCTGCCAGTACGATTTTCTTTGCCATATGATTTTCCTCCTCATTATACCATCGCCGGAGGCCGGAAAAAGCCCGTATCCCCCGACAATATGATGTATCATAATCATATCACCAAATAATTGGCCTGTCAAATAACAAGCATGGTTTTTCATGTATTTTTTATAAACATTCAGCCTTCTTTTTTTATAATTTCGTGAAATTATTGACCGTCCATTTAGAAAATGCTAAAATGAAAAATGAATAAAAATTCTGCCCGGGTTTCTGGCTCCGGACAGTGAAAGAATATCTTAGAAATGAGGTCCTAAACCATGGATATCAGAAAAATGTATCAGGACAAGCTTGTGTCCGCCAGCGAAGCGGCAAAAACCGTAAAATCCGGCGACTGGGTCGATTACGCCTGGACTACCAGCACTCCGGTGGCTGTGGATGCGGAGATCGCCAAAAGGCTTCCGGAGCTTTATAACGTCAACTTCCGCGGCGGCATCCTCATGTGGGTCCCCGAGATCTTCAAGATCGAAAACCCGGCTGACCACTTCACCTGGAACTCCTGGCATATGAGCGGCATCGAGAGAAAAGCCATTGCCCAGGGCTTTGCCTTCTACGGCCCCATGCGCTATTCGGAGCTGCCCCGCTTCTACCGGGATATGTCCGAAGAAAACCGTCCGGATGTGGCCATCTTCCAGGCAGCCCCCATGGACGAGCACGGCTTCTTTAACTTCGGCCCCAACGCATCCCACCTGGCTGCTGTCTGCGAGACTTCCAGGACCGTGATCGTGGAGGTCAATGAAAATATGCCGGTCTGCTACGGCGGAACTGAAGAAGGCATCCACATCTCCAAAGTAGATATGATCGTAGAGGGCGATAATCCTTCTATCCCGGAAATGGCCGGAGCCCCCGCCACAGAGGTGGACGAGGCCGTGGCAAAGCTGATCGTAAACGAGATCCCCGACGGCGCCTGCTTACAGTTAGGCATCGGCGGAATGCCCAACGCCGTCGGCTCCCTGATCGCAAAATCTGACTTAAAGGATCTGGGCGTCCATACAGAAATGTATGTGGATGCTTTCGTCGATATCGCCATGGCCGGAAAGATCACCGGCGCAAAGAAAAATATCGATAAAGGCCGCCAGGTCTACGGCTTCGGCGCAGGTACGAAAAAGCTGTACGACTATCTGAACCGGAATCCGGAATGTATGTCTGCTCCCGTAAGCTACACCAACGACATCCGCACCATCTCTGCCCTGGATAACTTCATGTCCATCAACAATGCCGTGGACCTGGATCTGTTCGGACAGGTAAATGCCGAATCCGCAGGGATCAAGCACATCAGCGGCGCCGGCGGACAGCTGGATTTCGTTCTGGGCGCATACCTTTCCAAGGGCGGAAAGAGCTTCATCTGCTGCTCCTCCACCTTTAAGACAAAAGACGGCCAGTTAAAATCCCGGATCCTTCCCACCTTAAATCCGGGCTCCATCGTTACAGACACCCGTGCCAATACCCATCACCTGGTAACGGAATACGGCATGGTAAACTTAAAGGGCCTGTCCACCTGGCAGAGGGCTGAAGCCATCATCTCCATCGCCCATCCCCAGTTCCGCGACGAGCTCATTGCCGAGGCGGAAAAAATGCACATCTGGAGACGCAGCAATAAACGGTAAGGACCAGAAACGCTGCATCCATCCTGAACCTCATAAAATTTCAGTGGCCGTCCCGGGAGCTGTTCCAGCTTCCAGGGCGGCCATTTTTTTCTGCTCCGTCTTTCTTTTTTATTCCTCCTCCACCCGGATCCCCTCTTCCTGGGACAGCTTCTGTCTGCAGAGCCTTAAAAGGTGCTCCTGGTACGGTGAGCTGTCATCCAGCCGGTCCAGGTAATAAAGGGTCCGGCTTGGAGGCTCCACATCCAGGGTATGGATGGACACCGGCGCATCCCTTAAGACCGTTCTGGCGATGGAGATGGGAAGAAACGCCCAGTTATCTCCGCTCTGGGTAAAGTACTGAAGAAATCCCATCTCGTCCAGATACATCCTGGGAATGGCTTTATCTCCAAAAAAATAGCTGTGCCAGGCTTCAAAATTCCGGTCCCACATGGTGCGGATCTCCAGCTGCGGATCCAGCTCCCGGATCCTCACATTCTCCGGCAGGTTCAGCTCCTTTCCCGCCACCAGGCAGAGCTTCTCCTTAAAAAGGATATGGGTTCCGACTGAAGAAGAATAAATGGGATCTGTGATAAAGGCTATGTCCACGGACCGGTTGCCCACATAGGAATAAGCCTCGCTGGAGTGAAGGGTCGATACGTGGAGGCTGCATTCCGGATTCTCCTTCATAAAGGTGCGGAACACGGTGGGAAGCATGAACGCCAGCAGGCTCCCCACGCTAGCCACATAAAAGTTTCTGGACGGCGCTAAAAGCGCCGCCTCCCGGGTCTCGTTCCACAGGGCCTGCCACCGGTGGGCGATCCCGATGAAGGCGTGGCCCTGGCGGGTCAGCTCCACCTTTCTGAGGCCCTTCCCACGGACAAAAAGAGGATATCCCAGCTCCTCCTCCATGGCGCGGATCCTGCGCCCCAGAGCCGGCTGGGTCACGTAAAGGGCCTCGGCGGCGGCAGAAAAGCTGCCCGTTTCTGTTATCTTTAAGAATGCTTCGATCTCCAGGAATGTCATATACAGCCTCCCCCTGCCTAAAATGTTAATAGTTATTAACATTATATCAAAAAATTAAACATTTTACAACGAAAGCCGGGAGTGTTATAGTATGCCCATGAGAAAAACAACAGGAACGCGGCTTCGGATCCACCGCTTCCCAGGAATGAATGTCTTGATTCTAAGGAGGGATCAATATGACCATGGAACTGAACGAGCTTTGGGAAAACTGTGAGCCCAACGATTAAATACGGGATTCAGGGGCCTTCCTTCCCCTTTCCATATTGATATTAATACTGAAAAAAACCGCCGCGTATCTGGTATGCGGCGGTTTTTTTCGATGGACCGGCATCCGGCCGGCGGGGCAGTTATACCCCGGCCTGGCTTGGACGGCGGCGTTTTACGATCCATAAAAGGACCAGTACCGCCGCGGAGGCCCCGGAAATGACCACTCCTGGAATAAGTCCTCCGGGCATGTAGGTTAAGGAGATCTCATGGGTCCCCGCTTCCACCGGAACAGACAGGAATGCCTCCAGGATCTTTTCCCCCTCCGCCGGCTGACCGTCGATGGTGATGGTCCAACCCTCATCATAGGGGATGGAAAGGAACAAAGTACCGGATTCTGCAGCAGTTACCGTTCCTGTAAGCTTCGTGTCCCTCCAGCTGTCCAGGTGGAGCGGTGACTGGGACAGGCGGTCATGGACCTGGATCATGGCCCTGGGAGAGAAACGGTAAACGGCTGCCGTAAGAGTCTCCCCGGACTCTCCCGGCGTCAGGGTGATCCGGCTCCCCTCAGAAAGATTTCCCATTTCCAGCAGGTATCCCCGGTCCACATTGCTGAAATTCTTTTCTCCCGATGGCAGGGAGGCCTTGACATTCTTTACCTTTTTATTCTGGATATATACATAATATTCCCCGGCCATATCCGCGGTGAAGGCACACCCGGATCCGGAAACCTCTGTCTCCACCGGCACCAGGACATCGTCGGTTCCCAAAAGCAGGCACAGATCATTCTGCACCTCCGCCGGATTCTCCATCTGATACTGCCAGTTGTCCGCCAGATCGTAAGGAAGGACAAAGCCCAGAGGCAGGGTATACGGATTCTCATACAGGTAGGTCCCTCCGCTCTCCTGGATGTAATTGACCAGATCCGTATTGGGAATATATTCCGAATACAGGGCATAGCGGACCGACAGCAGGCTGTCCACCAGGGGGGTGCTCCCAGTGATGCTGTACGCATTGGTGGAGGCCTCGCAGCCCATGCGCTTGAAAAACTTCGTCAGATCTGCGTTTGCAGTGGAGGAAAACAGGGATACAGACGGAAAATTCATCCATGCTCCGTCATTTTTTGTCTTTCTCGTTTTTTTCTCCACCCGGTAAAAGTCCTCCGCCGGCTCCAGCTTCTCCATCAGAGCCTGCACCTCTTTATTATCCCTGGTGTAAGCCTCCCGGCTGGTGGTGGTGACGCTGGTGACTGTGGTATTGACGGCCGCCTCCACAGCCACCAGGGCCAGAGCCAGAAACGCCGCCAGCTCTCTTCTTCTCTTCTTATATAAATATATGAGTCCCGTATAGGCCGCCAGGAAGAGGATGGCCACGTAATATACAGCAAAGTGGAAATGCTCCTGCTCCACCAGCTTCTCCGCCAGGATCACAAAGCAGACGCTTCCCCAGAACGCCGCGGCAACATGGCGCCTGGGAATATCCCGCAAATACTGGAACGCCCGGAAGCAGACAAACAGCATGAGGAAAATATAAATAAACGACTGGCGGCAGGGGAGGCTGTTGGGATAGTGGAGCCCGTGCCAGATAAAATTCAGGGCGTTCACGGAGAAGCTGGCAAAAAAGATCAGCAGCAGGCCGCAGTAAACGGTTTTTTCCTTTGCAGAGATCTTTTTGCACGCCAGGTACAGCAGGAAGAATAAAAATACCGCCACGCCGCAGTAAATATTGGGCCAGTGGTCCAGCCCCGTCTCCGTCTCCACATTGCCGATGTGACGGGCCAGCATGTCAAAGATCGGGAAATAGGACGTAAGGGTCTTTGGAAAATTCATATTTCCCGAAGCCGTGCTCTTTAAAACGGCCACCTCCGGCAGAAGCACAAGGGCCGCCAGCCCTCCGGCGATCAGGGAAAAGAGCCCGAACCGGACGCAGGCCATCACGTATTTTTTTATGGGCCCTGGCTTCTCCAGGATCAGAAGGGCAATAAAATACAGCACCATGAACAGGCAGGTCATGATGGAAATATAATAGTTGGAAAGGATGGAAAGCCCCAGTGTGATGCAGTAAAAAAATCCATTCCCGTCCTTCACCAGCCGCTCCAGTCCAAGAACGATCAGCGGGAACAGGATGATGCAGTCCAGCCACATGATATTCCAGCTGTACGCAGCCATATAGCCGGAAAGGGCATAAAAGATCCCAAAATATCCAACCGCAGCCGTTTCTGTATGGCAGTGCTTTCTCAGATACCAGGCGAAGCTCAGGCCCGAAAGACCGATCTTCACAACGATCATACCGGTCATAAACTCGATGATATACGCCCTGGGGCACAGGATCACCAGCCAGTTTAAGGGGCTGGCCAGGTAATAGGCATAAAGGGCCGCAAAATTGACTCCCATCCCCACATCCCAGCTGTACAAAAGACTGCCTCCGGTCCGCAGCTTATGCTGGAATTCCGAGAAGAACGGCGCATACTGATGGTACATGTCCGTCCGTAAAAAGCTCTCCTCACCAAAGGGGAAGATCCCTCTCTGGATAAAAATGATGATCATAATGACCACCGGAACAAAAAATGCAATGACCAGCCCGTCTCCCGGCCGGATCAGGGTCGATCTTTTTCTGCTGTTTGGTTCCATGACTCCAGGCACTCCTTTTTCTGTCCGTTAATTTTTATGGGTAAAGATCACCAGCTTGCTGAGCACGTAGTTTAAAACCACCACCACCACGGAAATGGCCAGCTTGCAGATGAAAAATTCCATTTTCAGAAGGTCCACCATGATAAAAATGGCGGCCAGATTAAATAAAAAGGTGGCGATCCGGCACAGGACGAAGGAGGTAAACTCCCCCCATACGGCCCTGGGCTCCAGGGTATGGCTTCCAAATACCCACCACTTATTGGTCACAAAGGCAAAGAGCACTGCCGCCGCCCAGGCAATGGACTGGGCAGGCACCGGGTCCATATGGGCCAGATAAAACAGGCCGTTGGAGATCACATAGTCAATGAGGGTCGTAAGGACTCCAAAGACCAGATACGCCGCTCCCTCCCGGACGGTCCCATGATTCCGGCTTCCGGCCGTTCCATCCGATTCTTTCTTTATATGTTTCATTTTCTTCTCCCATATCTTGGATCTTGTCTTCAAAAATCTTCCCTCATTTTATTATAGCCCGGCCAAAAAGTAAAGGGACTGGGCCCAAAATCTAAGGCCCAGTCCCAAAAAGACGAAAAATATGAAATTTTATCCAGCGTGCTGACGCTTACGCCTCCAGTAATTTGTCGATGCTCACTAACTTCACGCATACGCAGAAGATCTCTGCAGCCAGCTTTAAGTCCTCTAAGGACGGAAAGGACGGAGCGATACGGATGTTGGAGTCGTGGGGATCCTTGCCATACGGGAAGGTTGCGCCTGCACCTGTCATCACAACGCCTGCCTCTTTACACTTTGCAACGATCGCCTTGGCGCAGCCGTCTAAAGCGTCGAAGGATACGAAGTATCCGCCCTGGGGCTTGGTCCACTGACCGATCTCAAGGCCTGCCAGCTCTCTGTTTAAGATCTCGTCCACAGCCTCGAATCTGGGACGAAGGAGCTCGGCGTGCTTCGCCATATGGGCCTTGATGCCGTCTAAGTTCTTGAAGAAACGTACATGACGGAGCTGGTTGATCTTATCGTGGCTGATCAGCTGGTTATTCATCTGCTTCTTGATATCCTCGATGTTGGCCTTGGATGTAGCGATCGCAGAAATTCCGGCGCCCGGGAAGGTGACCTTTGCGGTGGAGCCGAATTTATATACCATATCCGGGTTTCCAGCCTTTTCACACTCGGAAAGGATATCCAGAACGTGGCACGGATGATCCGGATACAGGTGATGTACGCAGTAAGCGTTATCCCAGTAAATACGGAAATCCTTTGCAGCCGGTTTTAAGTTTGCAAAGCGTTTAACGACCTCGTCAGAGTAGCACTGGCCGGACGGGTTGGAGTAAAGCGGTACGCACCAGATTCCCTTTACAGCCTCGTCGTTGTTTACATACTGCTCTACCAGATCCATATCCGGGCCGTCCTCATGGAGCGGGATATTGATCATTTCGATGCCGAAGAACTGGGTAATGGCAAAGTGTCTGTCATAGCCGGGAACCGGGCAGAGGAATTTCACCTTGTCCAGCTTGCACCAGGGCGTATTTCCCATTACGCCGTGGGTATAGGAACGGGATACGGTATCGTACATTAAAGTAAGGCTGGCGCTTCCGTACATGATCACGTTCTCAGCGGGAGCATCCATCATTCCGCCCATTAATTCCTTTGCTTCCTGGATACCGGTCAGAACACCGTAGTTTCTCACATCGCCGTCAGCGGTCATGAAATCGCTCTTGCTGTTTAAAACATCCAGCATCGGAAGAGACAGATCTAACTGGTCCGGGCTTGGCTTTCCGCGGGCCATATTAAGGCTTAAATTTTTCCCCTGATACTCTTTGTAAACAGCAGTAAGCTGCTCCTTTAAGGAAGCAAGCTCCTCTTTTGACATTTCACGATATGGTTTCATGTCCCAATAACCTCCTCTTTCTTAAACACGATATAGTGATTGCGTTTTATGCTTCCATTATAATCGAATCCATCGTTTCTTACAACAAAAAAATAAAGATTCCGGTTTTATTTTCGTACATTTTTCCCAGTTCCCGCAAAAGATTCTTAAGCCGGGTTCATTGACTTTTGACTTTTCTTAACGTATCATGACATTGAAGGATGAGAAAAACAAGGGGGAAAAATGCATGAATGAGTGGAAACGCAGTCTTCTGACCGGGACCATCGTGGCTCTGGCATCCCAGCTTTACTGGAACGTATTTGTATCCGGCTTCCGGATCTCCCCTGCCGTGATCCTTCTCCCGATCCTCCTTATGACCATCGGAAAAAGCATCTCCACGATCCAGATCACGGTGACAACGGCGGCGGTGGTATTCCTTTTCCGCCTCTTTCTGGCAGCCAGCGGTCTCTCCTCCTCCCCGGAAACGGCGGGACAGCTGGCCACCAACTCCATTTTCTATCTCTGCTATGGACTGCTTTTTTCCGTCCTTGTCCCCAGCAAGCCCACTGTCTCCTACCGGCGGCTGTTCCCGTCGGTGTTCATCTGCGACCTGCTGTCCAATCTGCTGGAGGTCTGTATCTTTGAAAGCGGCCGTTCCGGGACCCTTTCCCCCTCCATGGCCGGATATCTGATCCTGGTGGCCGCTTTCCGTACTCTGCTTGCCTGTCTGTTCCTGGCGGCGGAAAGCCAGTACCGGACCCTGTTAAAAAAGGAGGAGCATAAAAACCGTTACAGGCGGCTGTTTCTTATGACCACAGGGCTGAAAAACGAGATCTATTTTATGAAGAAAAACTCCGAAGAGATCGAATCTGTCATGAGCAACGCATACCGGCTTTATGAGCGGCTGTCGGCCATGGACGTGCCCGACAACATGAAAAAAATGTCCCTGTCCATTGCCCGGGACGTCCATGAGATCAAAAAAGACTATATCCGCATCATCCAGGGCATCGAGCAGGAGATCTCCGAGGAGTACGACGAAAAGCAGATGAGCTTCCAGGACCTTCTCCAGATCCTGGAGGCCACCACCTATCACATCCTGGAAACCAAGCCCGTCCAGATCCGTCTGGTTTTCCAATGCTCTGACAACTTCATCACCAGAGAGCACTATGAGCTGATGGCTGTATTGAAAAATCTGGTCAACAACGCCATCGAGGCCATTGAATCCGGAGCCAGACGGGGGACCATCCAGATCGGGGAGCATTTAAAAGACGGGCAGTATGAATTTTCCGTTTCCGACGACGGGCCCGGGATCTCCGCCCGCCATCTGCCCAATATCTTTAAAATGGGATACTCCACCAAATTTGATTATAAAACGGGAAACATCTTCCGCGGCGTGGGACTTTACGGCGTAAAGGCCACCGTGGAGGAAAAATTCAGCGGGACCATTTCGGTGGAATCCGAGCCGGGCCGGGGGACCCGGTTCCTGATCCGGATTCCGGCCGGAGCCCTGGAGGAGGTAAACTGATGCGTATCTATATTATCGAAGATGATATCTCTGTCATTCATATCCTGGAGGATATCGTGGAATCCGGAGATCTTGGCGAGATCTGCGGCGACTGCGGCGGAGAGCCCGCCGACGTCCATGAGGTCCTGCGGGCCAGGCCCGATGTGGTCCTGGTGGACTTTTTCATGCCGGTCATGGACGGGGTGGAATTCGTCCGCGAGCTGCGCTCCTTCAACGCCACCATCAAATGCATCATGATCTCCCAGGTTTCCGCCAAGGAGCTGATCAGCAAGGCTTATACCGCCGGCGTGGATTTCTTCATCAGTAAACCCATTAACCTGATCGAGGTAACGTCGGTCCTTAAAAATGTGGCGAAGCAGATCCAGAACGAGCGGACCCTGGACAATATCCGCCATATGTTCATGAACGAGATCGGCCAGAAGCCCCAGAACAGCCGGGAATCCTCTTCCTATTCCAAAAAGCTCCGTTATATCTTAAACAGGATCGGCATGTCCGGGGAAAAGGGCTGCTCTGATATCCTGAAGATCTGCGATTATCTCCACCGGGAGCGGATCCCCGTATCCCAGATGAGCGTGGCCCAGCTGTGCGAGGCCGTCAGCGATTCTCCGAAAAACATGGAGCAGCGGGTCCGCCGGGCTATCGCTGCCGGAATGGCCAACGTGGCCCACATGGGCATCGAGGACTTTATGAACGAAACCTTTACCGCCTACTCCTCCACCCTGTTTTCCTTTGAGGAGATCCGTACTGAAATGGACTACATCCGCGGAAAACGGACGGACGGCGGAAAGGTCAGCATCAAAAAATTCATTGACGGCCTGATGCTGGAGGCTGACCGGGAAATTTGATCTTTTTTATCTCCATTCTGATTTTTTTTGTATTTTTTTGAAGGGGGCTTCTTATAGTTATATCCAGAGAATCCGTACAATAAGGAATGGAGGTAATATAAAATGATGTATGCGATCCAGCTTGACATGTACCAGGCTGCTGCTGTGGCGGCCCTTGTGCTGCTTTTGGGCCTTTTTCTTGTGAGAAATTTGGATCTGCTCAGACGCTACTGTATCCCGGAGCCTGTTGCCGGCGGCGTTGTTTTTGCCCTGGCCCACCTGGTCCTGCGCCAGGCCGGTATCCTGGAGATCTCCTTTGACTCCACGCTCCAGACCTTTTTTATGGTCGTATTTTTCTGCAGCGTGGGCTTTACGGCCTGCTTCCGCCTTCTGAAAAAGGGCGGGCTCCAGGTCCTGCTGTTCTTAGGGATCGCCGTTATGATGTGTGTGCTCCAGAACGGCCTGGGCACCTTCATTGCCAGCGCCTTTGGTCTGGACCCCCGGCTGGGACTGGCCACCGGCTCCATCCCCATGGTGGGAGGCCACGGGACTGCGGCCTCCTTCGGCCCGCTCCTGGAAAAGGCCGGAGTCTCCGGAGCCAGCGCCGTTGCCATCGCTTCCGCCACCTTCGGGCTGGTGGCCGGCTGTGTGATCGGCGGCCCCACGGCTGTATCCCGGATCCGCCAGAAAAATCTGCACTCCTTTGAAACAGCCACCGGCTCCAACGAGGTGGTGGTGGATAAAAATGAGGTCACGGGAGCCATCGACTCCGGCCGGTTCTTAAACGCTGCCCTCTGCCTGGCACTGGCCATCGGCGCAGGCACTGTGGTCTCCGCCTGGCTGAATAAGGTCTTCACCTTCCCCATCTACATCGGAGCCATGCTGGTGGCTGCCTTTATCCGCAATACCACAGATATGGCCGGAAAGGAGATCCCCATGGAGGAGATCAGTACCATCGGAAGCTTCAGCCTTTCCCTGTTCCTGGGCCTGGCCATGATGGGATTGAAGCTCTGGGAGCTGGCCGACCTGGCCGTTCCCATGGTGGTGATGCTGGTGGCCCAGACGGTGCTGATGATGGTCTACGCCTACTTCGTGGTATTTAATCTGCTGGGAAAGAACTACGATGCGGCCGTCATGACCTCCGGCTTCTGCGGCTTCGGCATGGGCGCCACTCCCAACGCCATGGCCAATATGCAGGCCATCACCCAGAAATACGGCCCGGCCCCCACCGCCTACTTCGTGGTTCCCCTGGTGGGAAGCCTGTTCATCGACTTCATGAACACGATCATCATCACCAGCTTCTTAAACCTCCTGTGATCCCATCCGCGGGCGCCTTCCCAATCATATAGCGGGACCTTTTTAAAAGGCCGCGTACAGACCTCCTGTATCCTGCCGGAGCCTGGCGCGGCCCTTTTTGTCTCTCCGTTTTATCCCCATGCAGCAGTTCTGTCCGGATCTCCATAAGGCAGATGCCCGGCACCTCCTGCCCGCTGCGGGCAGACAGGAAGCGGCACGGCTGGACGGTTCCATTCTCATATGGATTCTCTGTATTTTCCCCTTGCATTTCCTCCATGACGATGCTATAATGTTCAATATCACAAATAATTTTATAAAATTGAACAAGAGGAACGCATATGAACAAACAGAATCCCCATACAGAATCCCTGAAGGGAAAGATCGACTGGTCCACCGCCGTCATTCCCTTCGTGCTGATCGCCTTTTTATGCATCAGCTTCATGGCCGCCCCGGACGGCTCCAGACAGATCCTGGACAGGATCCGGGTGCTTCTGGGAGACACCTTCGGCCTTTATTATCTTGTCATCGGCCTGGGCGTGTTCCTGCTCTCCATTTATCTGGCCTTTTCCCGGTACGGCTCCATCCGTCTGGGCGGCCCCAATGAAAAACCAAAATACTCAGATTTTGCCTGGAGCAGCATGATGTTCACCGCCGGGCTGGCCGCTGACATCCTGTTTTACTCCTTCTGCGAATGGATCCTTTACGCCAACGATCCCCATATCGCGGAAATGGGATCCATGCAGATCTGGTCCAGCACCTATCCCATCTTCCACTGGGGCCCCATCCCCTGGAGCTTTTATCTGGTGCTGGCCGTAGCCTTCGGCTTCATGCTCCATGTACGGGGCTGCCACAAGCAGAAATATTCTGAGGCCTGCCGTCCCATCCTGGGAAACCAGGTGGATAAGCTTCCTGGAAAATGTATTGACCTTCTGGCCCTGTTCGCTCTTCTGGCCGGGACCGCCACGACCTTTTCCCTGGCTACGCCGCTGATGGCCCAGGTGCTTTCCAGGCTCACAGGGCTCCCGTCCTCCAAATGGGTCACCATCGGGATCCTGGTGGTCACCTGCATCATTTACACCTACGCCCTGGTCCACGGCATGAAGGGGATCTCCCGGCTGTCTGCTGCCTGTATGTATCTGTTTTTTGCCCTTCTGGCCTATGTGCTCCTGGCCGGAGGCGAGACCCGCTACATCCTGGAGACCGGCTTCTCTGCCATCGGAAATCTGGCCCAGAACTTCTTTAGCCTGGCCACCTTCACCGATCCCCAGCGGACCACCTCCTTCCCCCAGACCTGGACCATCTTTTACTGGGCCTACTGGATGGTATGGTGCGTGGCCTCTCCCTTCTTCATCGGCTCCATCTCCCGTGGGCGCACCGTGAAGCAGACCATCCTGGGCGGCTATGTATACAGCCTGGGCGGCACCTTCTTAAGCTTCCTGATCCTGGGAAATTACAGCCTGGGCCTCCAGGTCAGCGGAAAGCTGGACGTTCTGGGGATCTATGGCAGCGCGGGAGACCTGTACTCCACCATCATTGCCATTGTGGATACCCTCCCCCTGGCTCCCATGGTGCTGGTACTTCTGATCGCCGCCATGATCGCCTTTTACGCCACCAGCTTCGATTCCATCGCCCTGGTAGCCTCCTCCTACACCTATAAACAGATGACTGGAGACGAGGAGCCCCACCGGGCTGTGAAATTCTTCTGGGCCGTAATGCTGATCCTCTTCCCCATTGCCCTGGTGTTTTCCGAAAGCTCCATGGCCAACCTCCAGACGGTTTCCATCATCGCCGCCTTCCCGGTGGCCCTGGTGATCCTTCTGATCATCGCCAGCTTCTTAAAGGATGCGGGCCGGTATCTGGACAGCAGTAAGAAATAGGATCTCAAAAGGCGCCGGAACTCAGCGTTCCGACGCCTTTTTCTTTACCTTCTTATAGATCTCCCTGGCCTCTCTCTTAAAAGCCTCCGTTTCCTCCTTTTCTCCATACCGGACCTTCCGATACAGATCCCGGAATGCGGTGATCTCCTCCTCCATTCCCCAGGAGCGGACCGCATCGCTGCACACGGTCTCGCTGCTGGCGGACCGTTCATCTGCTGGAAGCTGGAAGGCGACGCAGAGCTTTAAAAATTTACGGAAATAATACCGGACGCCCCGGTCTCCCATATACTCTCTGGCCCCGGCCCGTTTTCCCGTCTCCGGAGCCGCCTGGCTTCTTCTCACCGTTCCGGCCGGCCTCCGGTCCGTTTCCCGGCCGCGGCCGGACAGCATCCGGTACAGAAACCAGAAAAACAAAACCAGGGCTGCGGCTGCCGCAAGAGTTCCCAAAAGCTTCAGAAACGCCGGCGTTTCAGAGGCCGCCGTCCCCTCAAAGCCCGGGAGCGCCTCTGGAGCCATCAGGCCATCCAGGGCATTTTCGGGCATCTCGTAGGAAAAATCCTTAAAAAGCCTGGAAAAGATCCAGGAGATCCCCATAAGGGTACCTGCCAGGAGGCGGACCATAAGCTCCAGCACCGGCACCACCAGGGTCATGTACAGAAATTTCAGGCCGTACAGAAGCCCTCCGGTCACAGCCCGGCTGGAAAGGATGCCGGCCGCTGCCAGCACCGCCAGAAGCTCCCCGGCAGTCCTTCCCCAGAAGCCGCCTCTCCCCTGTCCCGTCCGGGCCAGGCGCAAAGCCCTTAAAAGGAAGATCCCGAGAACCAGGAAGGCTGTAAAAAACGGGACACACCGTCTTCCCCAGACCTCCGTTCCCAGGGAAAGCCACTGGATACAGCCCGCCGCAAGAAGAAGCCTGGCCTCCGTCATGAGGCTGTCATGGGCCCGCTCCTCCATGTTCCGCTTTTTCCAGCAGACCAGAAGCCAGACGCACCAGGATGCCAGCGCCAGAAAAAGCAGCACCCGCACCCAGAGGGGGCCGGAAAGGAACAGGGGCATGAACATGGCCATATAAAAACACACGTCCGTCAATATCTTAAAAACCAGTATGTGCATTTTCTACACATCCTCCCCATAAAGCGCCAGCAGCCTCCGGCCGGACCGCTCTTCCAGGGACGAAAGGTACGGCGCCGCGTCCTGGTTCCGGTCCGGAGCCACATAGATCAGGCTTTTTCCAGACCGGAGCCCCTTCCGGATGCCGGAAAGGAATTCCCCGCTCCCCATCCGGCAGTCGTAGGTCATCCTTCCCAGCCCCTCCAGCACAGTCTCCAAATGGCCCGGCCCCAGGCCCTCTCCGATCCGGTTCCAGTTTCCCATGGCCCCGGCGATCACGCCGTTGGTCTGGAAATCATAGGCGATCCTCTGCTTTTCCAGCTCCTCACAGATACTGCGGACCATGGAAAAGCACTGCTCCAGAAGCTCTGCTTCCCGTTCCTCGTCCCGGCACTCCACATCCAGGAGGATGGTACAGGAAAGATCCGTCATATTTTCCTGCTCCTTGACCAGAAACCGGCTCTGTCTGGCGCTCTGGACCCAGCTGATGGACCGCAGGGGCTCCCGGCCCGTGTATTCCCTGAACCCACGGATCAGCACAGGATCCTCAAAGAGGCTCCGTTTCACCACATATTCGCCTGCATATCCGCCCAGGAGCCTGGGAAGCTCCTCCCAGCCGCTGGGAGCCGGCTTTACCACGATCTCCTTTAATTCCGGATACGTCTCCAGCGCTGTCTGAAGCCCCAGGAAATCCCCGGCCTCTGCCGAAACGCCCCGGAAGAAATATCTTCCCCGCTTTTTTAAAAGGACCCTCCGCTCTAACTCCGTCTTCTGGCGTCCCTTAAGGTAAAGCACCGAAAGGTGATCCCCAGAGGACTTTGCCGCCACGTTCTCTCCGTTTTCAGAAAAGACAAGTCCTGCGGGGATCTGCTCCCTCATCTGGAGATAGGGGACCATAAGACGCTTTCGGTTGTTTATGGTCATGGTCCAGGAAAAATCCTCCCCCGGCTCCACCACGGTCTTATCCAGGGCCGTGGCAAAGTCCAGTCCGTCCAGCACATGGTCCATGGAATATTTCTCCGCCAGCCATACCAGAAGTCCCAGGACTCCAAGAAATACGATCATCGCAGGTTCTCCATGGGAACCGGGATATCCTCCATGATTTGTCCCAGATATTTTCTCGCATCTTCAAAGCTTTCGCCTCCCCTGGAGATGATCCTGTGGCTGAGGACCCAGGGCGCTGCGGCCTTCACATCCTCCGGGATCACAAAATCCCGTCCCAGGGACGCAGCCATGGCCTGGGAGGCTTTATAGAGGGCGATGGCCCCCCTGGTGGACACTCCGGTAACAAATCGGCTCTCCGTCCGGGTCTTTTCCACAATGTCCATCATGTAGCCCAGGACATCCTTCTGGACCCGCACCTTCGTATATAGCTCCTTCATCTCCTGGATCACCTCCGGGCTCACCACCGGCTCCAGGGAGTTTAAAATATCTGCTGTGGACGGCCTGGACACCACCTCCATCTCCTGCTCCCTGGTCATGTAGCCCAGGCTCAGCCTCATGAAAAACCGGTCCAGCTGGGCTTCCGGCAGGGGAAACGTCCCATAGGATTCCACCGGGTTCTGGGTGGCCATAACAAAGAACGGCTCTGCCATGGGATAGGTGACGCCGTCCACGGTGATCTGGCTTTCCTCCATGGCCTCCAGAAGGCTGGACTGGGTCCTGGGCGTGGCCCGGTTGATCTCGTCCGCCAGCACGATATTGGTAAACAGAGGGCCCTCGCGGAACTGGAACTCCCCTGTTTTCTGGTTATAAAAATTGATGCCCGTAAGATCCGACGGCAGAAGATCCGGCGTAAACTGGATCCGCTTAAAGCCGCTGCCCACGGTCCTTGCAAATGCCTTTAAAAGCATGGTCTTTCCCGTTCCCGGCACGTCCTCTAAAAGCACGTGTCCGGAGCATAAAAAGCTGATAAAGATCAGCCGGACCGTTTCCTCCTTGCCGACGATCACCCGGGAACAGCTTTCCACCACCCGGTCTGTATGTTCCTTAAAATGGCTGTATTCCATTGCCTGTCTCCTCCGTTTTTGGAATATTTCTCTACTTATTATAGACGGCTCCGGCCACGGGCGCAAGAAGGTTTTCACCAGGATCCGGCTCCATAACGGCGATTCTGGGAAAATGTTCTTAATTCTTAAACAATTCGTAATGCCATGCCACACTTTTACCCCAACTTAGTTCTGGACAGACCTTACCACTTAGTGGTATGATAGTACATAACAGGAATAGAAAAAAACGCGCCCTTCAAATCATGCGCGATACAAGGAGGAGAGTACATCTATGAAAAAAGCAAATTTCTGCTACGCTGTTCTGACAGCTTCCGCAGTTCTCACCCTGGGAACTGTATTTTCCGCTTCTGCTGCCCAGTGGCAGGCTTTAGGAGACGAATGGGTATATGTACAGAACGACGGAGAATACTTTAAGGACGGCTGGAAACAGGACGGAAACCTGTATTATTATCTCGGAAGCGACGGCATCATGCTCCGCCGTACCCTGATCGAAGACGACGACAACTACTACTACTTAGGTTCCTCCGGAGCCATGGCCACCAACGTATGGAAATTCATCCAGAACCCGGAATGGCAGGGCGACGAGCTGGTAGGTGAGGGAAGCTGGTACTACTTCGGCTCCAACGGAAAAGCCATTAAGAGCGACGGCAGCAAGGCCAAGGTTTATGAGGTCGGCGATAAGAAATACGTGTTCGACCATTATGGACGGATGATGAGCGGATGGGTTACTGAGAGCGGCGAATATGTGGAATCTGAGGACGACTGGGCCAACGGCTTATACTATGCCGACGGCGAGGGCGACGGCAGCGTAGTGACCAACGCCTGGGTATACACCACAGTTCCCGACGACACCAACGAGGACGAGACCGAGCCCACCTACCACTTCTACTTCGGCTCCAACGGCAAAAAAACTGTGAGCACCAAGAAATCCATCGGCGGCAAGGAGTACTTCTTTGATGAGAGAGGTGTGGCGCAGTATGGATGGCACAAGGGCGACGACGGCGATTGGGATTGGTCCTACTACGGAGATTCTGAAGAGCCTTATCTGCGTACCGGATGGTTCCAGGCGGTTCCTGACTCTGAGATGCACTCCAGTGCCCACGACGACGGCAGCGTATACTGGTATTACTCCACCAGCGCAGGAAAGACCGCAGTCTCTGAGTTCCGGACCATTGATGGAAAAACATACGCGTTTAATGAATATGGCGAGTTAGTGACAGGTCTTAAAAAAGTTAAAGTTGACTCTTCTGATAAGAAGAAAATTGAAAGTATCAGTTCCATTGACTATATCAGCGATATCGAAAATGTAGAAGAAAATGTTTATGTATGCTACTTCGGCGGTGACGGAGCTGCCAAAACTGGTACCCAGACTCTCACCATTGACGGAAGTTCCTATACCTTCGATTTCAAATCCAGTGGTTCTCCTAAGGGAGCAGGTACCAACGGCATCAATGACAACTACATCTATGTCAACGGCAGACGTCTGGCAGCAGAGGAAGACAGCAAATACGGTATTGTTGAATACGACGGAAAACGCTACCTGGTAAATGAAAGCGGCGCAATCCAGAAGAACAAGAAAAACGTTAAAGATGCTGACGGATACTACTACTGTACCGGTAAACATGGAATTGTAGTCCACGAGCATCTGGAAGAAAAGTGTACTGACAAAGAACATCCAGAAGAATAATAAAATACCAGCCCAAAACAAAGTCTTTTAAGGAAGGGCCGGTTCCACGGCACAGGATAGGAACCGGCCTTTTCTTTATCTATATGAGTAAATTTAAATGATTCACAAGTCTGACCATTCCATATGGAATGAAATTGCATTTCAGAATTTTTTCCCTATTTAAAAAGAATAAACCATCACCCATTCATAAATCAATTTACTATAAAACAGCAATTCACTATTGCATTTATTACTTATAAGTAATAATATTAAAGAATGAAGCAGGAGGCTCAGAATGTGGAGTTAGAGCAGATATGTATTAAAGGGATCAATCACACATATGCTATTTCGAATGTAAAAAAAGAATTCAGAAAAGCTGTTGATGAATCCTGGGATGATATACCACCCTGGAAAAGATACCAGAAGAAATTAATCGAGGATCTGGCAGTATTGGAACTGGAAAAAGAAAAGGCGATTGATCTGCCGCAATTTGAAAAATTGGCGGGAAACGACAGACTATACTGCATCCGACATCCAGAATCAAAGAAAAACGTGAGAGTGATCTATGTCATTGAAGAGGGAGCCATAATCCTGCTTACAGCATTTTTAGAAAAGAACAGGGGAGATTATAAAAGGGCCGTGGATACAGCCCTGGAACGTTTAAAATGGCTCGATCGTTAAGTGTATCACAGGAAATATGGAGGAATAAGACAATGGGAATTGCAGAAAAACTTTCAAAAGCAAAAAAAACCGATTGGGTTTCAGAAGGATTTTCAAAAGCTGAGGTAAAAACGATTGTTGAGTTAGCAAAGATTTCTGCACAAATTGAACGATGCAGACTTGAAATGAGTATGACACAGCAGGAATTCGCAAAGTTTATGGGCGTAACCCAGGGAATGGTTTCTAAGTGGGAAAGCAGAGAATATAATTTTACAATTAAAACATTAAATGATATCTGTCAAAAGATCGATCTGGAATTATATATCAGTCTGGAAAAACCATGTGCAAAGTCTAACTATACTGTTGTCAGATGGGACTCTGAAAAGATTGCGGAGAAAAGAAGAAAGAGCGGATGGACCGCATATCTTTCTGAAGAGGAGGCAATTGCATAATGGAATTAAATTTAATCGCAGCCGGAATCGAACTGGTTGGTACGACCATCAAAAATCTTACAGTCGAGAATACCATTGTAGACGTTGAAAAAGAAGCAAAAAGAAGTTTTGGGCTCAATATAAACGAGCCTTATTTTGAAAAAACTGAGGATGGTTTTTTTTCTCAGCTGACGATCGACTTTGAGATTGAGATCGAACAATCCGGGGAACAGAAATTCAAAATGGAATTGACCCTGGAAGGGGCCTTTCTTTCAGAAGGGGGGATAGATGAGAAAAATTTCAAACAGCTCGCAGGCGTCAATGGAGCTGCCGCTGTCATTGGCATTGCAAGAGGAAAAATAGAAGCAATTACATCAAATATTTTTAATAATGGTAAAATTACACTTCCATTTGTGAATGTGGTCGATTATTATAAAAGTATGACGGAATAATCCAAAACCAGATTTGTGAAAATAGCCTTTCACCAAACAGACCGGTCCCAGGGCACAGGCCCAGGAACCGGTCCTCTCTTTTCTTTTTATCCATCTTCCCGCAGACCGGGCTCTGCCAGGCCAGAAACCAGCGAAATCCTCCGCTTCCGCCCAGAATCTGCTTATTCGCTCTCTCCGCCCTTCACCTGCGGCCGTCCCAGGCTTTCCCACTTGAGGTATGCGCTGATGAATCCGTCGATGCTGCCATCCAGCACGCTGGTCACATTCCCGCTCTCAAAGCCGGTCCTGTGATCCTTAATAAGCGTATAGGGCTGGAGCACATAGGAACGGATCTGGCTGCCCCAGGCGATCTCCTTGACATCGCCCCGGAGATCAGAGATCTTCTCCGCGTTCTCCTGCTGCTTCAGCATATAAAGCTTTGCCTTTAACATCTGCATGGCCCTGTCCTTGTTCTGGAACTGGGACCGTTCATTCTGGCACTGTACCACGATCCCTGTGGGGATATGGGTGATACGCACCGCAGAGGAGGTCTTATTGATGTGCTGCCCGCCGGCGCCGCTGGACCGGTAAGTATCGATCCTTAAGTCGTCCGGATTGATCTCCACATCCAGATCCTCCTCAATATCCGGCATCACATCGCAGGATACAAAGGAGGTCTGCCGCTTTCCGTTGGCGTTGAACGGAGAGATCCGCACCAGGCGGTGGACGCCTCTCTCGGATTTCAGATATCCAAAGGCATTCTCCCCGTTGATCTGGAGAGTCACTGACTTGATCCCGGCCTCTTCACCGGCCAGATAGTCTAACATCTCCACGGAAAAGCCCTTGCTCTCCGCCCACCGGCAGTACATCCGGTAAAGGATGCTGCACCAGTCGCAGGATTCGGTCCCTCCGGCTCCTGCGTTGAGGCGCATGATGGCATTGTTGCCGTCGTATTCTCCCGTCAAAAGGGTACGGAGCCGCAAGGCCTCCAGCTCGTCGGAAAATTCATCCACCATCTTCTGGATCTCCGGAACGATGGCCGGGTCGTTTTCCTCATACCCCATCTCGATCATCAGACCAATCTCCTCATACTGGTTCTGAAGCCTGTTAAACTCCGCGACCGTATCTTTTAAATGCTTCGCTTCCTTCACAAGCCTTGTGGATAATTCTGCATCTTCCCAGAAGCTGGGCTCCTCCATGGTCTTGTCAAGCTCGTCGATCCGCCTGATCTTCGCATCCAGGTTTAAGGATTCCCGAACTTCCTGAAGCGGTTTTTCATATGTGGATAACGTATATTTAAACTGATCTAACTCAACCATAGAATCTCGTCCTCTCTTACTGGGCTAACGGCTTTCTGCCGTGGCACTGTTTATATTTTTTACCGGATCCGCAGGGACAGGGATCGTTGGGGTAGATCTTCTGGGCTGCCCGTCTCTGGGGAGTTCTGGCTGCCGTGTTGTCCCTGTTGGTGCCTGTCACCCGGGCCGCAGCCTCTCTCTCGATCTTCTGCTCCACACGGATATGGCAGAGGATGCGGACCGTATCTTCACGGATGGCAGAGGACATATCCTCGAACATCTCATATCCGCTCATCTTATACTCTACCAGCGGATCCCTCTGGCCATAGGCCTGAAGGCCGATCCCCTGGCGGAGCTGGTCCATATCGTCGATATGGGACATCCACTTATTGTCGATCACCTTTAAGAGCACCACCCGCTCGATCTCACGGATCTGCTCTGCATCCGGGAATTCCGCTTCCTTGGCCTCATAGAACTTGGTGGCCTTTTCCTTTAAGGCGTGCTTCAGTTCATCCTTCTTCATATGACGGATCTCGTCATTGAGCTCCAGGGGCTTTAAGGGAATGATCGGAAGGATCAGCTCGTTCAGCTCCTTAAAGTTCCACTTATCCGCAGACTGCTCGTCTCCAATGGACATATCCACAGCGCCTTCCACGATGTCGTTGAGCATCTTCATGATCACGTCGCGCATGTTCTCTCCGTTTAATACCTGGAGACGCTCTGCGTAGATCACCTCACGCTGCTCGTTCATGACTTCATCGTATTTTAACAGGTTCTCACGGATCCCGTAGTTATTTGTCTCGATCTTTTTCTGGGCCTTTTCGATGGCTGTGGACAGCATCTTATGCTCGATCTGCTCGTTCTCCGGAACTCCCAGGGCATTAAACATGCTCATAAGCTTATCTGAACCGAAGAGACGCATCAGGTCGTCCTCCAGGGACAGGTAGAAACGGGATTCACCCGGATCGCCCTGACGGCCGGAACGGCCGCGCAGCTGGTTGTCGATACGTCTGGACTCATGGCGCTCCGTACCAATGATCTTTAAGCCGCCCAGGGCCTTGGATTCGTCATCCAGCTTAATATCCGTACCACGGCCGGCCATGTTGGTGGCAATGGTCACAGCGCCGTGTACGCCGGCCTCTGCAACGATCTCCGCCTCCAGCTCATGGAACTTGGCGTTTAACACCTTATGGGGGATTCCGCGCTTTTTCAGCATGTGGCTTAACATTTCGGAGGTCTCGATGGTGATGGTGCCCACCAGAACCGGCTGTCCCTTTTCATGGGCCTTTACGATCTCCTCCACCACAGCGTGGAATTTTTCCTTCTTCGTCTTATAAACGGCATCCTCCAGATCCTTACGGACCACCGGACGGTTGGTGGGGATCACGATAACATCCATTCCGTAGATATTCCGGAATTCCCGCTCCTCTGTCTGGGCCGTACCGGTCATACCGGCCTTCTTGCGGAACTTATTAAAGAAGTTCTGGAAGGTGATGGTGGCCAGGGTCCTGGACTCTCTTCTTACGTTTACGTGCTCCTTCGCCTCGATGGCCTGGTGGAGACCGTCGGAATACCGGCGGCCCGGCATGATACGGCCGGTGAACTCGTCAACGATCAGCACCTCGTCATCCTTTACTACATAATCCTTATCCCGGAACATCATGTAATTGGCGCGGAGGGCCAGGATGATGTTGTGCTGGATCTCCAGGTTCTCCGGATCAGCCAGGTTTTCAATATGGAAGAACTGCTCTACCTTCTTGACGCCCTCGGCCGTTAAGTTTACCACCTTATCCTTTTCGTTTACGATAAAGTCTCCGGTCTCCTCGATCTCCTCGCCCATGATGGCGTTGAACTTATTGAACTCTCCGGACTCCTCGCCCCGGGTCAGCTGCCTTGCCAGCACATCGCAGACCTCGTAGAGCTTTGTGGATTTTCCGCTCTGGCCGGAAATGATCAGAGGTGTTCTGGCTTCATCGATGAGGACAGAGTCCACCTCGTCGATGATACAGTAATCCAGGTCTCTCAGCACCATCTGCTCTTTGTAGATGGCCATGTTGTCGCGGAGATAGTCAAAGCCCAGCTCGTTGTTGGTCACATAGGTGATATCGCAGTTATAGGCGGCCTTTCTCTCTTCTGAGGTCATGGAGTTTAATACCACGCCTACCTTGAGGCCTAAGAACTCATGGACCTGTCCCATCCACTCGGCGTCACGCTTTGCCAGATAGTCGTTGACCGTTACGATCTGGACGCCCTTTCCGGACAGCGCGTTTAAGTAGGCCGGACATGTGGACACAAGGGTCTTGCCTTCACCGGTCTTCATCTCTGCGATACGGCCCTGGTGCAGGACGATACCGCCGATGAGCTGGACCGGATAATGCTCCATTTTTAAGGTTCTTTTTGCTGCTTCCCGGACGGTGGCAAAGGCCTCCGGAAGAAGATCATCCAGAGTCTCTCCGGCTGCCAGGCGCTCTTTAAACTTCCTGGTCTGGTCCTTTAACTCCTCGTCGCTCATTTTCTGCATTTCCGGACGCAGCTTTTCAATTTTATCAATAATCGGGTAGATCAGCTTCAGCTCCCGCTCACTGTGCGTTCCAAATACTTTTTCAACAAGATTCATTCTGCACGCTCCTAAATCTAAAACATTCTTTTTCCCCGGCTTTCTGTGGCCGGAGGACAATTCTGCTATCATACAATCCTTTATATTCTATCACCTTCATACGGTTTATTCAATGCTTTCCTTTTTTTTTAACAATTTAGACATATTTCTGTCCATGGCTCCGGCCGCCGGATGGGACCATTCCGCCGCTTTCACCCGCCTGGAATGTAAAATTATTGTAAACTGGCAGATTGCACAAACCATACATTCGATTTTCTGGTTATCCACTTTATCCACCGTCGTCCACAAAACTTTTGTTGAAAGTTGTCCCCCCTGTTTTTCCTTTATTTTACTGAAAAATGCACTTATACACCAAGTTATCCACATTATCCACAATTTATCCCATGGTTGATTCCTATTTTTCGGTGGACGCGTAATTTTTCATATTTTTGTACACATCTCATAAAATTCACTTTTTCGACCAGTTTTTCCAGCAAAACCATTGACAAATGGCGAAGGCTGTCGATAGTACCCCTATCGTTTTACAGATCTGTACACCCCTTCAAGTTGTCGCACCTTTTATAATTTTAGTTGTTTTTTACAGAATTATATGCTATAATAAGACCATCCCAAAAGAAGGAGTTGATTCTATGCGTTATATCATCAGCGGAAAGAACATCGACATTACACCAGGTTTAAAAGAAGCAGCAGAAAATAAGATCGGAAAGCTGGAACGCTATTTTTCTCCTGATACGGAAGTACAGGTAACCATGAGCGTAGAGAAAGGACGCCAGAAAATTGAGGTAACGATCCCTGTCAAAGGCAGCATCATCCGTGCCGAACAGGATTCCAATGATATGTATGTTTCCATTGACCTTGTGGAAGAGATCATCGAACGTCAGATCAAAAAATATAAAACAAAACTCATTGATAAGAAACAGAGTGCGCTTTCCTTCAGTGAGGCCTTCCTGCAGGAGGAGCCGGAGCATGAGGAGACCATAAAGATCGTAAAGACCAAACGCTTCGCAATGAAGCCTATGGATCCGGAGGAGGCCTGCATCCAGATGGAGCTTCTGGGCCACAACTTCTTTATGTTCCTGAACGCAGATACCAACGAGGTCAATGTTGTTTATAAGAGAAAATCAAATTCCTATGGTCTGATCGAACCGGAATTCTAATGACCCCCATGGACAAGCTTTTTAAAGGCCGGTGCGCGGAATCTCCCGCACCGGTCTTTTTATGAAAGAGAGGAATCACAATGAAAATATCCATCGTTTACCATTCATCCACAGGCCGCACAGAGGCAGCCGCAAAAGAGATCGTCAAAGGCATTGAGGCCGTAGAGGGCATGGAGGCCGTTCTGATCCCCGTTTCATCCTTCAGTGAAAAAAAGGACGAGTATGTAAAGGAGCTCCAGGAATCCGCCGGCGTATTATTCGGAACGCCGGATTATTATGCCGCTGAATCCTGGCAGCTAAAGCAGTGGCTGGATACCTGCCCCGTAGGCCTGGGCGGAAAGCTGGGCGGCGCCTTCGCCACCTCCAATGTTCCCCAGGGCGGCCCGGTCATGGCCATCGAAAGCATCCTGACCCAGCTCCTGGTAAAGGGAATGCTGGTCTACTCCGGCGGGACCAGCCTTGGAAAACCCAATATCCATCTGGGGCCTGTATGTACCGGGCCGGAAATGACTGGAATGGACCTCTTCCCCGTATTTGGACAGCGCTTCGCTTCCAAAGCAGCTGAGCTCTTCAAGTAAGCTCCGTAAGGAAGAAGCCCGCCTGCGGGGTTCTCCGCCTATGACGGGCCGCTTCTGCGGCGAAATTCCCTTCCGCTCCCATGGCGGTCCCCGTACAGCGTTTTTTCACAGGACGTACATTCCTAAGACAAAAATGTCCCCTGGCTATCCATAATAACTGGTGGCCAGGGGACATTTTTGTTTTAATCCTATTTTTTCATTTTATTCCGTTTATTCGCACATGCCATACAATTCTCGCAGGCGCTCTTGGCAACAGCCATACCGCCCAGAGAGGTCTCCCTGAGCTCCGATGGGATGGAACGTCCCACGGCGTACATGACCCCAATGGTCTCGTCGATAGGCGTAATGCTCTTTACGCCTGCCAGAGAAAGCTCCGCAGAGATCAGCGCATTGGAAGCGCCCATGGCGTTCCGGTTCTGGCAGGGATTCTCCACCAGGCCACCGATGGGGTCACAGACCAGACCCAGGATGTTGACCATGGCAAAGGAGGCCGCGTCCATGCACTGCCTCGGAGTACCTCCAAAAAGCTCCACAGCCGCCGATGCAGCCATGGCGCTGGCAGACCCCACCTCTGCCTGGCAGCCGCCCTCTGCTCCCGCTGTGGTGGCGTTTCTGGTGATCAGATAGCCGATGGCAGCCGCGTTGAACAGTGCCTGGCAGATCTCGTCATCGGTAAAGCCGTACTGCTCCTGGAGAGCGCAGAGGGTTCCCGGGATCACGCCGGAGGAACCGGCTGTGGGAGCCGCCACGATAAGACCCATGGAGGCGTTGACCTCCAGGACGCCCACCGCATAGGCAATGGCCTTGGAGACCACGTCGCCGCAGATATTTTTTCCCTGCTCTCGTAGGGCGTGGAGCTTCTTGCTCTCTCCGCCGATCATGCCTCCCATGCTGACAATGTCCTCTTTTAACGGCTTCTTCACTGCCGCCTGCATGATGGAGAAGGCCTTTTTCATCCTGGCTCTTGTCTTTTCCCCGTCCTGCTCCAGGAACGTGGTCTCCCGCTCGAACATGGCCTCGGAGATCTTTTTATTTTCTTTTTCACAGTATTCTAAAAGCTGCGCACCGTTGATAAAATTCATATCCCTTTCCCTCCGTTAATCCAGCTGGATGGCCGGCACTACCAGCACATTTGTCACTGATTCCACGCCCTTTAAGGCGCTGACTACCTGGTTTGACACATTGGTATCCACTTCGATGATGGCGTAAGCCCGTTTTCCCTTGCTCTCCCGGTAAAGGCGCAGGGAACCGATGTTCAGATCGTAGGCGCTTAAAACCGTGGTCACAAAGGCCAGGGTCCCCTTCTTGTCCACATGCTCCACCACTAATGTGCAGTAATTGCCCGTCAGCTCCACATCCACGCCGTTGAGCCTTGTGATCACCGCATTTCCGCCGCCGATGGATTTTCCCCGCAGGGACACAACGCTCCCGTCCTTATCCGTCACGTAGATATCCACGGTATTGGGATAGATCTCCTTGTCTGTAAAGTTCTCTTCAAAGGAGAACGCCAGGCCGGCCTCCTTTGCGTGTTCAAAAGAATCCCGGATCCGCTCGTCGTCGGGATGGTAACCCAGGATACCGCCCACCAGAGCCCGGTCCGTACCATGGCCATGATACGTTCTTGCAAAAGAGCCGTAAAGCACAAATTTCACAGACACAGCCCTTTCTACCATACGGCCCGCAACAAAGGCGATCCGCAGCGCTCCTGCTGTGTGGGAGCTGGAGGGACCAATCATATTTGGTCCCAGAATATCAAACGTTCCAATCTCGTTCATACCCTTTGATTCCTCCTGAATGTTAATTTAAAAACGTAACCGCCTTATAAGGCGTCCTGTAATATGCAGTTGTGATCATGATCCCGTTTTTGGGCGTGCTGGCGTGGATGATCTGTCCGCCGCCGATGTACAGGGCCACGTGGTTGATGTAGTCGCCGCTGGCGTAGAACAGCAGATCTCCCGGCTGGACCGAATCGATGGGGATCTCTTTTCCCTTGGCCGCCTGGTCCCTGGAGCTCCTTCCGGTGCTGATCCCGAAGTGCTCAAAGATCTTCATCGTAAAGCCAGAGCAGTCCGCCCCCTCTGTAAGGCTTGTCCCGCCGTATACATAGGGATTTCCCAGGAACTGCTTTGCATAGGCCACAATGGCTGTCCGGGTGGCAGAGGCCAGCTCTGCGCTTCCGGGGCCGGACGGAGCCAGGATTCCCTGGGAAGCGTCCGTATCCCCGCCGGGACCGGACTGGCTGCCGATGGTTCCGGAATTTCCAGAGACAGCTCCGCCGTCCAGGCTGTTGGTTCCGGAACCTCCAGCGTTCCCGCTGCTTTCACTGCCTCCAGGCCCGGACTGGCTTCCAACGCCCGAATTCTGACCCTCCGCAGGCTTCATCGTATTCTGGGAAACCGGCTCCTCATTGGGGTTTGCCTGGATAAAGCCAATCTCCGACGAGGAGATCTCCGGTGAGATCACGGTGCCTCCATTCTGGGCGCCTTCCTCTTTCCGAAGCTGTTCCATGGCGGCGATGGCCTCCTGGGCCTCCTTCTGGAGCTTTTCCGTTTCCTCTTTCTTTTTCTTTTCTTCCTCTACGCTGACCGCCTGGTCGAACTCCACCCGCTGGGTGATATAGTCCTTATGTACATAGCCGCTCAGCTCGTAGTCCACCTGGATCTGTACAAAATCGCCCTCTTCCTTTGTGGCGATGTATTCGGCATCCCTGGACAAAAGCGTCAGCGTGGCGCTGGTGGTGTTGGGTTCCTCCCTGAGCCGCAGGGTATCCGTATTGATGGCGGCGTATACGGTCCCCACCTGCTTTGCCACCTTTTCCGCCTCCGCTCCGGTGATAAAATATTCTGCTTTTATGTATCCGTTGACAGAGCCGGACTGGATCTGGTACCAGGCGCCGCCCTCGCCGTCCACGTTTTTTAAAATAGTGGCAGCGCAGTTATTATAGATCTTTCCAACGATACCGCTGCTGGTGTTGGGCTCGGTCCGCACATTGACGTAATTGCTCACCCGGGAAATGGCCACATTGGCGTACGCCTCCCCGTTGGAGCCCACCACCGGGATCCCCAGGCGGGGGCTGGTCTGGGCTGCCATATCTGCGTAAACCGTCGCAGGAGCCAGCATAAGCGCCAGGGCGCATCCAACGGTCAGTATGATCTTTCTGTTTTTCATTCTGTCTTTCCTTCCTTATTGCTGTCCGTTTAAATACCGCTCTGCGCTGGTCACACAGTTGGCTCCGTCAGCCACGGCTGTAACGATCTGACGCAGGTTCTTTGTGCGCACGTCTCCGGCCGCAAAGATCCCTGGCCGGGATGTTTTTCCATCCTCTCCCGCCAGGATATAATGGCCTCCGTCCATGGCCACCAGGTCCTCCAGGCCCTCTGTATTGGGAGAGATCCCCACGGCAATGAACACGCCGTCCACGGGAAGCTCCCTCTTTTCTCCCGTTTTTTTATTGGTGAGGCTTAAGGATTCCACCTTGTTTTCCCCGTTGATGGAATCTGCCACCGTGTCCCAGAGGATCTCTACATTTTCCATCTCCATCAGCTTTTTCTGGAGGCTCTTTGCTCCTCTGAGCTCGTTCCGGCGGTGGATCAGATATACCTTCTCACAGATCCTTGCCAGGAAAATAGCGTCCTCGATGGCCACGTCTCCGCCTCCCACCACGGCGGCTGTCTTCTTTTTAAAGAAGGCTCCGTCACAGGTGGCGCAATAGGAAACGCCCATGCCCATGAGCCGTTCCTCACCGGGAACCTCCAGCTTTCTGTGGCGTGCTCCTGTGGCGATGATCACTATCCTTGCCAGATACGTGCCGTTTTCCCCGTTCAGCTTCCAAAGAACAGGGCCGCCATCTCCGGCCTCAGCAGCCCTTAAAAGGCCCTCTCCGGCCTGTTGGATCCCGATGATGGAGTCCTCGGCAAATTCTGCTCCCAGCCGGTCCGCATGCTCCCGGAATTTCATTCCCAGGTCAAAGCCGTTGATTCCCGGGAGGCCGGCGTAATTATCTACCTCGTAGGTGGTCAGCACCTGTCCGCCGCTGACCATCTCTTTTTCTATTACCAGTGTCTTTAATTCTGCTCTCTGGGCGTATATGGAGGCTCCAAGGCCCGCCGGGCCGGAACCTAAGATCACAAGATCATAAATCTGTTCCATGCTCTCCTCCCATTCCTGTCTCCGCCTCCCGGACCTGGACATCCATTGGAAACCAGGCCGTTCCGGCCGCAGACATTCCATTTTTCGGCCTGGTCCTTCCCAGGCACATAATTCCTCCTTAGTATATCACAGTCCTGGGAAAGAATACAAACGGTTTTCCAGGAAATATTCGTGGCATTATTGTGGCAGCTCCTGGCCTTTCCCTGGAAAAACGATTCCGGAGCGTGTATAATAAAGCTGCGGCAGCGATAAAGATTTTCTGTCCATGGGAATTTTCCCGAACATAAAAATTTGGGGAAATTCATAGTTTTTGGAAAAATAATTTTTCTCGGAAAATTTTAGTTTTTAGAAAATATTTTCAGGGAAAATGGTAAGATCTTTCTGGGAATCCCAGGAAACTGCCTGCAAGTGAAAGGAGACATACGTATGAAGAAAACTGTCCTGGTGACTGGCTCCTCCCGTGGGATCGGGAGAGCCATCGCCTTAAAATACGCGGAGCACGGATATAATGTGGTCATCAACTGTGCCCGCAGCACAGACCGCCTGGAGCAGGTAAAAAAAGAAGCTGAGGCACTGGGAGCCGCCTGTCTGGCAGTCCAGGCAGACGTGGGAATCTGGGAGGACTGCGTCCGCCTGTTTGCCCAGATCCAGGAACATTTCGGAGACCTGGATATCCTGGTCAACAACGCCGGGATCTCCTGGATCGGGCTTTTACAGGATATGGATGTTTCCCAGTGGAACACGCTGATCGCCTCCAACCTGTCGTCGGTCTTCCACTGCTGTAAGCTGGCGGTTCCGGGCATGGTAAAAAAACAGTCTGGCCGCATTGTCAATATTTCCTCTGTATGGGGCGTCTGCGGCGCTTCCTGTGAGGCAGCCTATTCCGCCTCCAAGGGCGGTGTGGGAGCCCTTACCCAGGCTCTTGCCAAGGAGCTGGCTCCCTCCGGGATCCAGGTCAATGCCATTGCCTGCGGCGCCATCGATACGGAAATGAACGGGTTTCTGTCCGCAGAAGAGGAAGAAGCGCTCCTGGACGAGATCCCGGCCGGCCGCATGGGGCGGCCGGAAGAGGTGGCCGATGTGGTCTTTGCCATGACAGGATCCCCGGACTACCTCACCGGCCAGATCCTCCGTCTGGACGGAGGGTGGATCTGATCCAGAGGAAGACCGTTCCTGGCACGGATCGGGACCTTGGAACAGCGCTCCAGGATTCCGGCAGTGCGGACTCCGGACTCTGGATCGGACTTTTAGCCGACATAGATTCCGGCTCCGGGACGGGGTTTTTGGGGCAGGTGCGGATTCCGGCCCGAAGTGTGAAAATCCGTCTGGTTAGTCTGGACTATTGGGCATAAACATATCTTTTTTCCCGGTATGCCCAATTTCTTCCGGAAATCCCGTCTTTTTCCCGCTTTTCCCTGGTCTTATGGGCATACACCCCCATATTTCTTCCCCTATGCCCAAAATTCCCCTAATTTCTGGGTATGGGGGAAAAATTTCCCCCTTTATGCCCAATAGTCAAGACTAACCACAAAAATACACAGAATAATCGGCCAGAGAGGCTGACCTGGGATGGGCAAGGACAGGGGAACAAAGAAGCTAGCTGGGGGATGACCGGGGCGCGAGACCAAAAAAGCTGACTAAAGCGGGCAAGGACAGGGGGACAGGGGAACAGAGAAGCTGACCAGGGGGATGACTGGAGCGCGAGGCCAAAAAAGCTAGCTAGGGCGGGCAAGAACAGGAGAACGGGGAAACCGATCAGAGGGGAGGCCTGGAGCGCGGGGCCAAAGAGCCAGCCTGGGGCGGGCAAGGATCGTAAGCTGGAGGAGCTGGCTGAAATTACCGGCCGGAACATCGGCCGGGGAGAATAATAAAATGAGACGGCTTCCAAAAATCCTTGGCTATCCGCTTCCTTAAAAACGGAACGCGGAGCCCTGGAAGAAAGTCCCAGGGGTCCGCGTTCTGTATCCAGGCCGCCCGCAAAGCGGGCGGCCCATCTTCATCTACCTAATTATCTCTCCTGCCGCGTAAAGTCCTCTTCAATGACCTTCCAGGCGGCGTCCACGCTGAAATGCTCCCGGATGTAGGCCTGGGTCTTCCGGCACATGGCGGCGCAGGCAGCCGGATCGTTATAAAGGCTCACCACCGCCCCGGCAAAATCCTCCGGCTCGTCGGCGACCCGCATGATGTCCCCGGCCTCCGGAATGCCTTCCGCCCCGATGGATGTGGTGACGATGACAGAGCCGTTATAAACGGCCTCCACCACCTTGCCCTTGACGCCTGCCCCATACCGTAAGGGGACCACCACCAGGCGGCAGCCGGCGTAAAGCGCTGCCAGTTCCTCCTCCGATACAAAGCCCTTGACCACAATGCCGCTTCCCGGCTGCTCCAGGGCCCGGATCTCCTCCGTCACCTTGGAGCCCACCACGTAAAAGGTCACATCCAGCTTCTCCCGGATCAGAGGGAATACCTCCTTTGCAAACCACAGGACCGCGTCCGCATTGGGCGGATGGGCAAAGCCGCCTACAAACAGGAGGCCCTCCCGCTTTGCAAAATCCATGTCGATGTTTTCCAGGAACGTTTCATATACATACGCTGTAATGGCCTTCACCGGCAGCTCCGGCTTCACCGCATGGATGGCCTCCTCCTCCACATAGGACGGATAGTAGGCCGCTGCCGCCTTCTCCATCAGAGAAAACTCGATGGATTTCCAGTAATCGGAATCCCGTTTTTTCTGGATATCTCCGGTCAGCTCATACTCCCGGTATTCCCTGAGGAAATGGAGATCGTGGCCATAATAAATGATCTTGATGTCCGTGTTCTGCTTCAGGAAATCCACGTACTTCACTGCAATATGGGGCCGGTTCAGATAAGCAAAGTCGATCTCATCCTTATTTTTCATGATCCAGTCCCAGATCCCTGCCTGGTATTCCGGTCCATAAAGGATCTCCACGCCCATCTGCTGCAGGACCGTGGAATACGGCTCCTCATGAAGGAAATTATCCCCCAGGAACTTCACCACATATCCCTTCTTCAGGAACATTTTCAGATACTGGTAGGTGGTCTTGGAACCGGCGTCCTTATCGAAGGTGGGCACATAATGATCCACCACCAGGATCACCGGCTTTCCTTGGCTCCTTTCCCTGGCTCGGAACGGGTTGGGATTTCCCGTATTGACACACTGCTTTTTAAACTCCTCAGCCCATTTTTCCCTAAGCTTCCGGCTGTTCTCCACCTGGTAGCGCTTTAAGCCCGTTCCGTTGACGTCGGTGCCGTTGGACACGCCCTCAAAATGGATCACCTTGGAAAGGGGCTGGTATACCACCCGCAGGCCGGCCTTCCGCACCTCAAAGGCCAGGTCGGAATCCTCGCAGTAGGCCGGAGCGAACCGGTCGTCAAAGCCGCCGATCTGGTTCCACAGCTTCCTGGATAACAGGATGGCGGCTCCGGAAATATAGTCCACGTCCTTCACATAATTATATTCCGCCTTATCCGGATCGTCCAGGCGGCCATAATTCCAGCCGGAGCCGTCGCTCCAGATAATGCCGCCGGCCTCCTGGAGCCGTCCGTCCGGGTACACCAGCTTGGAGCCCACCATACCGATGGACGGATCGGAGCCGATCAGATCCACCAGAGAGGAAAGCCACCCCGGCGTCACCTGGGTATCGTTATTTAAGAACATGATATATTTTCCCCGGGCCTTTTTCGCCGCATTGTTGCAGTTTCTTAAAAAGCCCTGGTTGGTCTCATTGCGGCAGATCACCACATTCTCCGCATATCTGGAAAGCTCTCTGGTGGCGTCGGTGGAAACGTCGTCGGCAATGATGATCTCATAGGACACGTCCGGCGTGTTTTCCAGAATGGACAGCAGACAGGCGTAGGTATAGTGGATCTGGTTATAGACCGGGATCACCACAGAGACCTCCGGCTCCTCAAAATATGGGAACCGCAGCTTTCCATGCTCCAGATATCCCTCGCCGATCTGGAAATCGCCGCCGATCCGGTTCCTTCCTTCTCCCGTCAGATAAAGGCCCAGATATTTTCCTGGATGGCGGATGGTGTTTTTCACATACTTTAAAACCTTTCTCTTTCTGGTCCCCTCTGGGAAGGCCCGGTCCACCAGCCTGTGGCACTTTCTTAATCCCTTCCATACCACCGACTCGTGCTTAGAAAGGTACTGCAGCGTTTTTGCGATCTCCCCGTTTTCCCGGCGGAGATCCGCGATGATCACGTCCAGGTTTGCCACATGGTTATTGGTGAGGCGCTGGACCTCCTGCTGCTTCTGGATGGTCACGTCCCGCTCAGCCACCGTCTGGTTCAGGGTCTCGCACCATTCCACCACCTCCGGCAGCTTCCTGTGGGCCTCCAGGAGCTCCTCCAGGCTCTTCACCGGCTGCTCATACTGCTTCATGTACTGGAAGCCGCCGTTTCCATGGACATACGCCTGGAAGTGCTCCTCCATGGAGGCAAAAAGCCTCTGCTCCTCTTCCCCTATGCCAAAGCGGGCGAAAAGCTCCTCCTGTGCGGAAGAGACCGAAGCCTCGCACCGGCGGTAAAAATACAGCAGGTTCCTGTAATGAAGGAACTTTGCGGGGATCTCCATGTCAAAGACCCACTCATAATCAATGCCGTAAACATGGCCGTCCGAGATCATGAGATTTTCAAATAATCCGTCCACGTTGGGGGCCGCGGTGAGCCGTCCCAGCTCCTCCAGCCCCTCCGGCACAGGCCCGAATACCTCTGTAAAGCCCTGGCTGGGAGCAAAGGGGCCGCCCGTCTGTTCTTTTATGGAAAAATGCCCGCTGTCCACAGAAAAATCCTCCGGGAACACCAGGGCCATGACCTGCTCCAGCTCCTCATAGGGGATCTGGCCCATATGGATCCGGTCCGCCAGGGCGTCTGCCAGGGTCTCTCCTTCCAGATACCGGAAGCAGACGGTCTTTCCGCCGTCCTTAAACTCTGGCTCCAGGAAACGGATCCTGGGATTCTGTTCCCGGATCATCTGGTACTTTTCCCAGAATGAGCCCATATGGCCGGCTCCCGCTTCCGTAAGCGCCGTCTTTTCCACGGAAAGGGCGCCGTTTTCCCGGACGATGGCCGTCTTCAGCTGGAATTTCTCCGACCGGGTCCGGTTATATTTCACATATATGATCTGTCTCATGACTGTCCTCTCCTGTACGCTCCCAGAAACGAATTGGCAAAGCTGGAAAATACTCCGTTCCTGCATGCCATGGCCATGGCCTGCTCCTCGCTTCCGAAGGTCAGTCCCGGCCCATCGAGCCTGGCGGATATATTGGTCACCTCTCCGTTCTCCGGCAGATATGCGTCCGAGTAGACTGCCGCCGGATACCGGTAATCGGGAACGGGATAATAGAGAAGGGAGCTGCCTCCGTAAGTCCCCTTCAGAGACTCCAGAAGCTCCAGTACCTCCGCCCGCAGGAAGGAAACGTCAAACCGCTCCGCTCCCATCCAGTAGCGGACTCCCGCCGCGTTCTCCGCTGCAAAGTACAGGGTCCCCTCCGGCTTCAGAAGCCCGGCCGCTGCCTTTAGGACTGCCTCTGCCTCTTCCTTCTTATACTGCTCCAGGGTTCCGGCCATAAAAATAAGGTCAAACCCTTCCCCCGGAAACTCCATGGGAGCCGCTCCGCTTCCTGGCTTATACTCCTTATATCCGGCTTCCGGCTTTAAGATATCCCCCCGGACAAAACGGAGATTTCCATACGTTCCATGGCGCAGACGGTTCACCTCCAGGTTTTCGTCCCTGGGATCCAGTACCACCGTCTCTCCGGCCCGGCGGGCCAGGAGCCCTGTGTAAGAACCGTAATCGGAGCCGATCTGCAGGACCCGGGAATCCCCCTGGATCTCCGTCCACTCAAACAGGTTCTCCCTTAAGGGAGAAAAGGCATACAGGCATTCCGGGGACGTCTCCGCCTTTAAAGCTGCCTCTGTATCATTTTCATATCTGGCCATCAGATCCAGGATCTCATAGCTGGCATCGTTCTTCATCATGATCCGACTCTCTATCCTCTCGTTAGCTTCGTCTCCACCTCTGACTCCATATCGTAGACCCCTACGGTGTTCTTATTGGAGATCACCGTGATGTTGGCCACATCGTAAAGCCGGTGGTATACCACATGCTCCTCGCCCTCAAAGCCGGTACAGCTCATGGATAACAGGTACTCTCCACCCTGGAGCGTCATCTTCTGGGTAAAGGACACATCGTATACGTCGCCCTCGTTTACGGGCTTCACATCCGCACCCTCGTACATGGTGTTGGTGCCGGAAAGATCCGTTCCCTTTTTATCCTTGATGGTATACGTAAAGATCGGGCATTTTAAGGGAGCATGGAAGCGGATCCGCTCTTTGATGGTGAACATCTCTCCCTTTAATAAAAGGTTGGTCAGGTTCCCTCTCTGGTCAAACAGGCCCAGATCAAAGATCTCCGCCCGTCCGTCCCCGTACTCGGTCCGGCTGGCGTTGATGGTGATCTTATCCTTCATGAGGCCTCCGCTGCCGGAGGCTCCTCCTGCTTCCGCGTTCCCGGTGCCTGCTCCGTCCGTCTTCTTCCCGTCCTCTTTGTCCATGCCGCCGGAATAATCGCTTTCCAGCTCCTCCTTCAGAGAATCCATCTGGTTGGCCAGGATCTTCTTATAAAGGTCCACCATATGGCCCGGCTGGCCCTCGGCAATGAATTCGCCCTTATTCAACAGGACCACCTTATCACAGTATTTGATGATGCTTCCCATATCGTGGGTCACCATCAGGATGGTGGTGCCGTTCTTCCGGATCTCCTCCATACGCCGGTAGCACTTGGCCTGGAAAAACACGTCGCCCACAGACAGGGCCTCGTCCACAATAAGGATCTCCGGCTCCACATTGATGGCCAGGGCAAAGGCCAGACGGACGAACATACCGCTGGAATACGTCTTCACCGGCTGATACACAAAATCGCCGATGTCGGCAAAGTCCAGGATCTCCTGGAGCTTTTTATCCATCTCCGCCTTTGTGTACCCCATCATGGTGCCGTTCATATAAATATTTTCAATTCCCGTATAATCCATATTGAAGCCGGCTCCCAGCTCCAGAAGAGCCGAGATCTTCCCGTCCACCTGGACCGAACCGGTGGTGGGGGTCAGAACGCCGGTGATGATCTTTAAGATCGTGGATTTTCCCGAGCCATTGGTGCCGATGATCCCCACGGTCTGGCCCTTCTCCACTGTAAAGGAAAGGCCGTTTAAGGCGTAGAAGTCCTTATGGAGGCTCTTATGGGTCAGGCTTAGGGATTCCTTTAACCGGTCGATGGGACGGTCGTACAAACGGTATATTTTTGTTACATCTTTTACTTCGATCGCATTCTGGGACATTCCATCCTCCTATAATACATCCGAAAAATGCGGACGCAGCTTTTTAAATACCTTCAGCCCCACAAGCATCATGACAATGGTCACGCCCCAGAAATAGACTGTAAGGGTGGGACGCATATAAAACCAGTCCCCGGTGAGCATACTGTCACGATACCCGGCCGCAATATAATAGAACGGGTTCAGCTTCAGGATCGTGGGAGCCATGGTCAGTCCCTTTTCCAGGAAAAGCTGCTCGCTGTACATAATGGGCGTCAGCCACATACCGAACTGAAGGCAGATGCTGACGATCTGGGCCATGTCCTTAAAGAATACCTGGATGGCGCTGGTAAAATACGTCAGCGCCAGTGCGAACATGGAGGCCGCAAAGGCATAATAAAGGACCTGCAGCCAGGAGATCTGCGGTGCCTTTCCGCTGATGAGGAATACCACAAACATGATGGCCACAAAGAATCCATGAACGAACAGACAGGAGATCAGCTTTATAATAGGAAGGATCTCCACCTTAAACACGACCTTCTTCACCAGGTAATTGTATTCCTGGAGACAGCCGGTGCCGCAGTTTAAGGCCTCTGCAAAGAAAAACCAGGGCGCGATACCGGGGACCAGCCACTGTACATAGGAGGCGTTGGGCACCGGAGGCGCACTCTTAAAGCCGATGGGGCCAAAGATCAGCCAGTAGATCAGCACGGTCACCACCGGCTGCACAAACATCCATACCACGCCGAAATAGGACCCCACAAACCGCTTTTTAAAATCGGCTTTTGAAAGGTCCCAGATCAGACGGCGCCTGGTTATGATCTCCTTTAAAAGAGAAATTACATAATTCACGCTGTTTTAAACCTCATTATCTCTCAAACTTGAACGTATCGTTGAAGCCGCCCCACTTTTTATCCTTCTCAGAAATGATCAGCTCCATTCCCTCCTCGATGGGCCACTGTACGCCGATGGTCTCGTCGCTCCATAAAAGGCCGCCCTCATCGCCGGGATGATAGAAATCGGTGCATTTGTAGGCGAATTCGGCTTCATCAGACAGCACTAAAAAGCCGTGGGCAAAGCCTTCCGGAATATAAAACTGCTTTTTATTTTCCGCAGACAGCTCCACACCGAACCACTTTCCATACGTCTCTGAGCTGGTCCTCAGATCCACTGCCACATCGAATACTGTGCCGCGGACCGCGCGCACCAGCTTGCCCTGGGGGAACTGCTTCTGGAAATGGAGGCCCCGGAGCACGCCCTTTACGGACATGGACTGGTTATCCTGGACGAATACCATATCAAGACCGGCTTCCTTAAAATCGTTCTGATTGTATGTTTCCATAAAATATCCGCGCTCATCCTTAAATACCGTTGGCTCGATCACGAAAAGCCCCTCAATGGTCTTTCCTTCCACCTGGCACGGAGTTACTTTAATCTTTCCCATTTTTCTTACCTCTCTTTTGTTTTCTGGTCTGCTAAACATCATACCACTGTGCGGGAAGAGTTACAATACCAAATTGGATCCCGCCTTATTTCCCCAATAGGCCTTATTCATGGTGCACCACAAAACCACCGGACGGGGCAGCCTCCGGTACCGTTTTCCCATGAGAAAGCCCAGGTATTTACATCCGCTGGTATAGATGAGCTTCGGGATCAGATACGCCTTCCCCGACTTTACAAGGAAGGCCGCTGTCTGCTTTACCATACGGATCCCCTCTCCCTCGGACCGGATGCCGGAGAACACCTCCGGGTGGTCGGCCTGGGATACGGCCAGATCGAAATTCCTGTGAAACTGCTGGATCCCCGAATAATTATGGGAATGGATCACCCTGGCCCCGGCGGAGTAAAAGACACCGTAGCCCCGCTCCATGGCCCCGGCCGCAAAGATCATGTCCTCGTTGAAGATGGTCTTTTTCGTAAAGCCGCCCAGCTCCAGATACACGCTCCGCTTATAGGCGGCACATACATTGGAGCAGAAATACGTTTTGATCCCCAGCTCCGGCAGGTCCTCTCTGGTCTTTAACCGGCTTTCCTCCGGATAATTAAAGGCCCTGGTATAGCGCTCGATGATCCCGCAGTCCCGGTCCGGAAGCTGACGGCCATAGGCCACAGCCGTACCTTCCTTCTCCGTAAGACCGCGGACCAGGTTTTCCAGAAGATACTGATCTGCCGGAAGGGCGTCGTCGGTCATACAGACACAGATCCCGGCATCTGACTGGCGGATCCCGGCGTCCCTGGTGGCTCCATGGTCAAAGGTCTCTCTTGTCACATGAAAGACCGAAAGATTTTCCGGCAGACTGTATCCCGTTTCAGAAAGCCACCGGTCCCAGTATGCCTGTTCCGTATTCATGATGATATACCGGTTTACAGGCTGGGTCTGGGCGTCCAGGCGCTTTAAAAGCTCCCCGAACCGTTCCCCCGGCCGGTAAACGGGAATGATCACATCCACAGTTATTTCCTTCATTCTAAATTCCTCTGCTCCGGATTTTTCCGTTTATGTTCCAGGATCCCCGCCAGGTCGATGAGGCCGAACAGCACCATTAAGGCACCGGTCAGGACCACATAGGCCAGGGCTCCCCCGAAGATCCCGCCCCACCGCACAAAGGGCGTGGAGACCAGGACTGCCATAAGGCTCACCAGGCCGTAGACCCCGAAAATATATTTCTGCTTTTTCATGATCACCAGCGAATAATAAAACAGGTTCATGTACGCATTCAGGGCTCCGCCGAAAATAATCAAAACCAGTGCCGGCCGGCACTGGGAAAGGCCGGTCCGCAGATTGGGATACAGAAGGCTTAACACCGGGATCCCCAGAAGCCACGCGCCTCCCACAGCCAGCACCGTCAGGGCCGCGATGATCAGGGCGATCCGCTTCTGGATCTTTAAAAACCGCCTGGTCCTCCCCATCTCCCAGGTAAAGGACATTTTCGTCAGATAAGGCCGGATCACGAACCCGGCCACCAGATTGATGATGCTGGTGGGCATGAAGATGGCTCCGAACACGGCCATATCCCGGTCCGCCATACAGCCCTCAATGGCGTATTTGGACGCGGAAAAAATATAAAAGTCCAGAACTGCCGAACAGAACAGCAGGATGGTCTCTGCAAAAAGCTCCTGCTTCTTTCCCTTCGCCGATCTCCACTCCACGTTGGGAAGCTCCCGGATCACCAGCACGTCGAACACCAGGAACCCCGCCGCCTGGGCTCCCACAGCCCACAGGCTGGCGGCGGCCAGATCTTTCGTATACGCCAAGGAAGCCAGGAATACGCCCACGGAAAGGATCGTCCGGAAGGCGTTGGATTTTCCCGTCAGATAAAGCCGCCCGCCTCTCTGGAATTCCGCCTCATAGGCATCCGCCAGGGCGTCGATGACCTTATAGACCACCATCAAAAATACCACGGCCGCTTTTTCAAAGGAATAACCGTTTAAGAATACGTATCCCATGCCCGTGAGGACAGCCGCCCCACAGGTCAGGAGCCGCAGCCCCAGGTAATCCCCAAAGGAGTATTTTCCTCCGGTATCGGTGATCTGGAACGGGCGGATCCCGAAATACGCCATCATGAACATATGCTGGCCGAAGGTGGTGAAGGCAAAGGTAAAGATCCCTCCGGCATCCTCCCCGGCGATCTGCACCACGGCAATGGAAAGGACCATGGATGCGAACGCATACAGGAAGCTTCCGGCCATATTCCATATAATGTCACGTTTTTCCGGATTTTTCGATTTTTTACCTATGATCAGCCGCGATAGTAATTCCATGAAACTCCTTCTTCACACAGGCAAAGGCGGATTCGATCACCTTATCCATATCATAATATCTGTATTCTGCCAGCCGGCCGCCGAAGATCACGTTTTTCTCCTCTGCTGCCAGGGCCTCATACCTTTTATACAGCTCCTGGTTCTTTTCGTCGTTGACCGGATAATACGGCTCCATGCCCTCGGTCCACTCCGCCGGATATTCCTTTGTGATCACGGTCTTTTCCTGGGTGCCAAACTCGAAGTGCTTGTGCTCGATGATCCTGGTATAAGGCGTCTCCCGGTCCGTGTAATTGATGACCGCGTTCCCCTGGAAATTATCCGTGTCCAGGACCTCCGTCTCAAACCTCAGGCTGCGGTACTGGAGCCTGCCGAACCGGTAACCGAAATAGCTGTCTATGGTTCCCGTATAGACCACCTTTTCTGCCAGGGCGTCGTATTCTTTCTTATTCTCCAGATAATCCGTACCCAGACGCACCTCACAGCCTGCAAACAGCTTGTCAATGATCACATTATAGCCGCCCATGGGGATCCCCTGGTACAGATCGTTGAAATAATTGTTGTCGTAGGTATAGCGCACTGGGAGGCGCTTGATGATAAACGCCGGAAGGTCCTTACATTCCCGTCCCCACTGCTTTTCCGTATAGCCCTTGACCAGCTTCTGGTAGATATGGGTCCCCACCAGGCTGATGGCCTGCTCCTCCAGGTTTTGGGGCTCGCCCTTTATGACCTTTCTCTGTTCCTGTATGATCTTTTTTGCCTCCTCCGGCGTGGAGATCCCCCACATACGGCTGAAGGTATTCATATTAAAAGGCATATTGTACATCTCGCCCTTATAATTGGCCACCGGGCTGTTGGTATAGCGGTTGAATTCAGCCAGGCTGTTGACAAAATCCCATACCTCCCGGCTGCTGGTATGGAAGATATGGGCGCCGTATTTATGGACATGGATGCCCTCGGTCTCTTCACAGTAAATGTTTCCGCCCAGATGATCCCTTTTTTCCAGCACCAGACATTTTTTTCCCTGTTTTCCTGCAAAATACGCGAACACTCCGGCAAACAGGCCGCTCCCCACCAGCAGATAGTCGTACTGCTTCATTCTACTTTTCCTCCGTTTTCCCGTATAAATCCATGATCAGATCCTTTAAAAAGCCTGCCGCAGTCCCTGCTGCCATCAGAAACGCTCCGGCAAAAATAAACAGATCCCCCAGATTAAAGACCACCGTTTTAAGAGCCTTCCACTGGAAGCTGAAATAGTCCACCACATAGCCGCGCTTCATCCGGTCGTAGAGGTTGCTCACTCCTCCGGCCAGGGTGAGGGTCAGGGCCAGCTTTTCCAGTATCCTTCCCCGAGTCCCCATGAGGTATGCCCAGGCTCCGGCAAAGGCCGACGTAACACATAAGGGCACCAGCTGCACCGCCCTGGATCCCTTTAAGATCCCAAAGGAAAATCCTTCGTTATGGTTTTGGTAAAGCTTTATCTTTCCTTTGGAGATGGCAAGCTCCCTAGGGAATGTGCCTTTCTCCTCCTTCTCGATCCGGGCCTTGAACGCCTGGTCCAGGAATGTGAGCGTCGTTCCAAACGTCAGAAATCCAAACATGGCAAGTCTCCTTTCCGTCCTTATCATCCTATCTTACACTATTTTCCCTGCTCCGTCCATCTTTTCCGGAGAATCTCCCCTCTGCTTTTCATGTTCTCCCGTATTTTCACATATAATACAGCAATCGTATGAGCAGCTTTGCACCGGAGTATCAGAATGCCTTGTTCTTACAGCGTCACATCCGAAGACACCGCCGATTTTATCTCCACATACAGTGCCCTGCCGGAGCAGCTATCTGCCATGACCGGCATCGAATGCATCGATTTTGTCAGCCGCCAGTTCGCCGTGCTCCACATTCCCATGGACGATCTGGAAAGGCCCATGAATTTTTCCTACTATACCTATTCGGCCATCCCGAAGCTCTATTCCCTCCTGGCCACCGACAGCATGGAGGCCTCCGGGATCCTTCCCGCCTCCCGGATCCCCGCCTTCGGGAACCAGGGCCAGGGCGTCCTCATCGGCTTCGTGGACACTGGCATCGACTATCAGAATCCCCTGTTCCGGAAGGCGGACGGGAGTTCCAGGATCCTGGGGATCTGGGACCAGACTCTGGAAACCGGCGCCCCGGATCCGGTAAACGGCTTCCAGGCCCTTTATGGGACCCAGTATTCCAGAGAGGAGATCGACCAGGCGCTGGCGGCCCCGGATCCCCTGGCCCTGGTCCCGTCTGCCGACGAAAACGGCCACGGCACCTTTCTGGCGTCTGTGGCAGCCGGAGGAGAGGATCCGGACCAGGATTTTACCGGAGCCGCCCCAAGGGCTTCCATTGCCATGGTAAAGCTGAAGCCCGCCAAGGCGTACCTCCGGGATTTTTATCTGATCCGGGAGGGGGCAGATGCCTATCAGGAAAACGATATCATGATGGGCGTCGCTTACCTGCTCCATCTGGCCCGCCGTTTTTCCATGCCTCTGGTGATCTGCCTGGGGCTGGGGACCAACCAGGGAAGCCATGTGGGAAAATCCCCTCTGGGGCTTTATCTGGATGATATCAATATCTATGCCGGGACCGCCGTCATCACAGCAGCAGGCAACGAGACCGGCTACGGCCATCACTACCGGGCCGTCACCAGGCCGGAGGAAACGCTTCAGACTGTGGAGCTGAACGTGGGAGAAAAGGACAGCGGCTTTTCCATGGAATTCTGGGCCCAGGATGTGGATATCTACCGGGTGGGCTTCATTTCCCCCACAGGAGAGGTGGTGGATCCGCTCCCCTCCTCCACAGAGGAAGAAAACGTCATCCGGTTCCTGGTGGAGCAGACGGAGATCACAGTTTTTTCCAGCATCGTCAACACGGCCACCGGAAGCCAGATGGTCTTCATCCGCTTTAAGGATCCCATGCCGGGGATCTGGAACCTTACGGTCTCCAGCGCTTTAAACATCACCGGAGCCTTCCATATCTGGCTCCCCAGCCGCGGCTTCATCTCCGACACCACATATTTCCTCCGGCCGGATCCCGATACCCTGGTCACTGGTCCCGGGAATTCCCAGTACGCCCTCACGGTCTCTGCCTACGACCATACCACCGGGGGCATCTATACCCATTCCAGCAGAGGGTTCAGCCGGTCCGGCCAGATAAAGCCGGAGCTGGCGGCCCCAGGCGTCAATATCACCGGAGCCGGCCTCCGTTCCGGCTTCGTACAAAGATCCGGCACCTCCGCCGCTGCCGCCCACGCCGCCGGAGCCGCCGCCATCCTGCTCCACTGGGGGATCCTGGAGCGGAACGATCCCTTTATGAACACCTCCGCCATCAAGACCTATCTGATCCGGGGAGCCAAAAGAAATCCAACGCTCACCTACCCAAACCGTGAATTTGGGTACGGAACGCTGGATCTCTACCAGGCGTTTTTAAGACTCAGGCTGTGAGTCTCCTGCCCCGCGCATGGCAATGCGGGGGCCTCCTTTTTTCTCCAGATACGCCCTTGTGATGGTCACAGAGCCAATGTTGGAATCCTTTGGGATCTCATACATGATATCCAGCATAAATTCCTCCAGGATCGCCCGCAGGGCCCTGGCCCCGGTCTCCTTCTTTAACGCTTCCTCTGCGATCCACTCCAGGGCGTCGTCGTCAAAGGAAAGCTCCACCTCGTCCATCTTAAGCAGCTTTTCGTACTGCTTCAGAATGGCGTTTTTCGGCTCCTTTAAGATCCGCACCAGGAACTCCTTTGTCAGCCCCTGGAGAGTCACGGTCACCGGAAGCCGTCCCAGGAACTCCGGGATCATCCCGAAATTCCGCAGATCCTTATTGGTCACCCTGCTTAAGAGATCCGGGTCCTTATCAAACTTATCCTTCAGATCTGCGTTGAAGCCGATGGACGCCTGTTCCGTCAGACGCTCTTTAATGATGTTCTCCAGATCCGGGAAGGCTCCGCCGCAGATAAAGAGGATATTGTCCGTATTGATGGTCTCCATGGGCGTCATGGCATTCTTCTGGTTAGTCCCCACAGGAACCTCCACAGACGCCCCCTCCAGAAGCTTTAAAAGCTCCTGCTGCACTGATTCCCCGCTGACGTCCCTGGTGCTGGTGGATTTCTTTTTGGCGATCTTGTCGATCTCATCAATGAACACGATCCCCATTTCTGCCCGCTCCACGTCGTTTCCGGCGGCTGCCAGAAGCTTGGAGATCACGCTTTCAATGTCGTCGCCGATATACCCGGCCTCCGTAAGGGAGGTGGCGTCGGCGATGGCCAGGGGCACATCCAGAAGCTTTGCCAGGGTCTTGACCAGATACGTCTTGCCGCTGCCGGTGGGTCCGATCATTAAGATGTTGGACTTTTCGATCTCCACATCGGTCCCGAACTGCTGTGCATCCGGGGACGTATGCTCGAACACCCGCTTATAGTGGTTGTAAACGGCCACAGAGATCACCTTTTTTGCCTGCTCCTGGCCGATCACATACTGGTCCAGCTTTTCCTTTATGGCATGGGGGGCCGGGATATCCTTCAGCTTAAAAAGCTCCTTTTTCTGGCCCTCTTTCTTTTTCTTCACCCGTTTTTTCCCAGTGATGGCGTTGAGATCGATCTGGCCGATGGGGATCCCAAAGCCCATATTTCCCCAGGGAAAGCCTCCCTGGTACGGCGCTTCGTCCTCCTCCCCGGCGTCCGGCTCTTCCACCGTCTGGGTCTCCTCCGGCACATCCTCCGGCGTTCCAGGCGTTTTTGGAGCTGTCTCCTTTTTTTCTCCGTTCTCTGGAAGCCCGCCTCCGGTCTGGTCCTCCGCCTTCTTTTCCCCAGCGTTTCCAGTACCGGCTCTTCCTCCCTTCCCGGGGATATTCTGCCACATTCCCATGGGCATTCCGGCGTTCCACAGCTGTTCCGGCGTGATCCCGGACAGACGGCTCATATCAAACCCGCTGTTCATGACTGTATCAAAGGCCTTCTGCATACAGTCCCGGCAGATATCGATGCCGCCGGGCAGCGTGATCATCTTTCCAGCCTTGCTCTCCGGTCTCCGGCAGACGTAGCAGACCTTATCGTATTCGTCCCCGTCGTTTCCATTTATGTTTTTTTCTCTCTCGTCCAATTTTTTTCTCCTTCTTGTGAATCCCTCATCTGTCAGAAAACCATTATACGGTATTTTTCCTGGGTCTGCAAGAGAGGGGAAGAAGAATGTATAATTTCCCTGCTATACAGTTAATTCCGCAATCTCACCCATATCGCACGATAAGGTCTGATTCATCCTTTTATCAATCAGCATCGACCATTGCCTGCCATAACTGACTGGCATAATTCATTGCCGGATCCTTCCGGCTTATACCTTATTACGCACATGGCAGTGAGGTTGTCTGCCAAAAGATGAGCGTATATAAATATTATACAAATGAAGCGCGCTGGAACTGACGGGAACAGGAGGGGGACTTTCTGAGCCTCCCCCATCTGCCCTTATGTCCGCTTTTTACTTATTCCCGCCCGATAAAACAATCCCATGGACCGCCTCTGTCAGATCCACTGCCTGGGATCTGGGTACCAGGGACACAGGCTCCCCGTCCACTTCTGCCAGACAGTACTCCCCGTCGTAGCGGTACAGGGCCACCGTTACCTGCGGATAGTTTTCGTTATCCAGAAATACTGTCATCCGGATCTCCTCCTTCCCAGCGGGCGCTTCCTCTGTAAAGCTTTCTGCCTCCAGGGCCAGCAGTGCATCCAAAAGGGCCGCAGTATCCGTCTCCTCTCCTGCGCATGTCCATTTCCGGTCCGAATCCTTTCCTCTTGATTCCAGCTGGTACGTCTCTCCCTCCAGAACGACTGTAAGTCCTGTGATGTCGTACCGGTCCGCAGGCAGAACCTCCTGGTGCCGCAGGTCGTTGTATGTCATTTTCATCAGCTTCTCATAATCGCCGGAAAGCAGCCGGTAGATAATGCCGGACTCTCCCACCCGTGCATAGGCGGTGACCGTCTCATCATCCTCTTTTTCCTCCGGATCCCGGCTCACAGAAAGAGTAAATGTCCCGGTCTCCTCTTTTCCATCCTCATTCTCTGTGGTGTACTCGGTCTCCACCACCAGCTGCGGCTCATCCAGGCCATATCCAGAAAGCTCCTCTTCTGCCGCATTGTAGGAAACGTAATCGGAAAGTCCCAGTCCCATGACGGTGTTTAAGTACGTTGTCACCCGGCTGGTGTCCAGAGGCAGCGTCTTCTCATCCCGGCTGGTAAAATATATATCCCCGGGGCTGTAAGTGGCTGTGCTGTCCTCTTCATAAAAAATCTCATAGGCTTCCGGTCCGGTAAAGCGGATCCTTTCCACCTGGTCCATGGCCGGGACCTGGTCATTTTTAATTACGCTGCTTAAACCGATATTAAAGGAATCCATAGGATCCTCCTTTACCAGATAGGCGTTGCCGTCTCCGATGGACACATACCGCTCCGAATCCATGGCGCTAAAATCACCCAGGAGAATTTCATAGCTTTCCTCTCCCGCCTCCAGGCGGATGGTACCTTCTGGATCATCCAGGCCGTACTGGCCGTAATCCTCCACATCCTCGATCACAAAGGACACGCCGAACTCCTCAAAGATTTCCAGAAGCTCCCCAATCTTCTCCTCGTCCACCGGAAATGCCGCATCCTCATCATATGTCCACATCTCTTCCTTATGAAATGAGAGATTCTCCGTTCCCGTCTCCCAGGAGAGAGCTGTCACTGTGTCCGCCGGGATGGTAAGAATGACCGCATCGCTGTTTTTTATCTTTTCTTTCTGTTCTTTCGTCCGGACCACTCCAAAGGTCACAGCGCAGGCGGCACACAGGACGCCTGCCAAAAACATTAACCGCTCAGACCGTTTCATTCTGCTTCCTCCTTCTTCTTAATACCACGACTGCCCCAACTCCAAGATACAGGAGCGGGAAGACTCCGATCATCATCACCTGGAGCATAGACGAGACCGATTCGCTGATGGTCAGGTAGTTATAATTTAACGACTTGCTTCGGATCGCCATGGCCTCCCGTTCGCCATTTAAAAAGGCCAGGGCGTTCATGGCCAGATCTCCATTGGCACCGGAAGAGAGGGCATTGTACATATCCATTAAGAACTCCGATGATGCAAACCACACGATTTTTCCATCATTCCCGCAGTCCACTGCGACTGCCGACGCAAAGGGGCCGTCCGTGTCCCCTTCTTCCTTTTCATACGTCTCCAGCCCGTAGCCGGCTTTCTTGCTGAACGCCAGCTCCGATGTAGTCAAAAGCTCTGTAACCCGGCCGCTCTCCTTTACTTCTTCTGACGCCTCAAGACCGCTGGAAATGGGAATGATGGGGAAATACCTTGCCTCGGCCAGAGACGCTGTAATTTCATGGTCCGCCAGCTCCGGGATCAGCGCATGGGGCGTCTGGAGCGCATAGTGCTCCCGGTCTCCTTCCACCACAATTCCGTCTGCCACTGTAACCCCATAATCCTCCAGAAGGCTGTTTAAATTTTCCAATGCTCCATCCTTCACCGGCCCGGCTGCCACAAACAGCTTTCCTCCGTTTTCCACATATCCTGAAAGGATTTCCTTTTCCTCCGGGGAAATATCGCTCTGGGGTCCGAAAATAACCACGCAGTCTGCGTCCTCCGGAACCGTCTCCGCCGTCAGAAGGGAGAGTGCGGACAATTCCATATTATCCTTCTCCATCTGCTCCTTAAAGGAAGCCGGAAGCTCTGTTTCCCCGTGTCCCTCCAGAATGCTTATCTTTGGAAGATCCTCGCTCACCACATAATCGATGGCAGAAGTAATGGCCCCCTCTCCGTCAAAGGAGGTGTTATACGTATAGGAGTAAAGATCCGGCTCCTGGATATAGATGTCCTGGTATCCGATGAACCGGCTTCTCTCCCCTGCTTCCACCACCAGGCTGTTGTTCTGGACCGGCTCGTCGGTATACTGCTCCGCAAAGGCCGGATACACGTCCGGATTCTTTTTCACCACCTGGATGTGCTCAGAAAGACTTTCATATCTGCCCAGAAGATTTTCGATCACATCATCCTCTTCTCCTGCCTGGACGATCCAGTAAATGGTCACGTCGTCTTCCAGGGCGCTTATCACGGCCCTGGTGTTTCCCGTCACAGAATAGAGTTTGGTGGCGCTCATGTCATATTTTGTCATATTTTCCGGCAATGCCCCGGCCAGAACATTAAGGACCATCACCAGGGCCAGGACAACGGCTGTTAAAATCAAGGAATACGATCCGCCGCGCAGGGAAAGTGATACCGTTTTTTTCTGTTTTTTCATCAGTTATACCTCCTTTTTTCCAGGGACTGTACTGACAGAAACAGGAAAAATGCCGCAAAAGTCACATAGAATACGATCCCTGTCATGTCAAAAACCCCGTTGACAAAAACGGAAAAACGCTCAAACAGGGATAGCTCCTTCATAAGCGCTGGAAGAAGCCCCTCAAATTTTTCCGGGGTCGTCAGGTACACGGCCAGAAGCCCGGCCACGGCCAGAAAATAAAAGCCATAGGCCAGGCTTTCATTTTTCGTCAGGTACCGGATCAGAAGGCCCAGACCGATCACCAGCACAAACACAGCGACCAGGGAACCCGCCGCTGTGGACGACACATGCTCTGCCAGGCTCACACTGTAATAGTTGAACAGGATCACCGCAATGCCGATCCCGGCCGCAAAGCCCTGGTTGTCGGTCAGGGATGAAATAAAGACCCCCAGGGCAATGAGCGCCGCTCCCAGGAAGAAAAACGCCGCCAGGGAACCGTAGGCCACCGGAAGGTACACGTCTCCAAACTGAGAAAATACCAGGGGATACAGGGAAATAATCGCCAGAGGGATCAGATAGACCACCAGGAGAGCCAGATATTTTCCCATGACCACCTGGGTGGTGGTGATCGGAAGGGAGTACAGAAGCTGGTCTGTCCGCTGTTTTTTCTCCTCCGCAATAACGCGCATGGTGAGAACCGGAACAATGACCACAAAGATCAGGCTTCCGAAGCTTAAAACAAATTCAAAATTACTGACCGCAGCCTGAAGGTTATACAAAGTAGCTCCCATACCGGTAAAGGCCAGCAGAAACGCACCAAAGACATAGGCTGTCATGGTGTGAAAATAATTTCTTATTTCATGCTTAAAAACTGCGATCACGGCTCGTTCCCTCCCTTTTCTTCACTGTCCTCTTCCCGGCTGTCTGTCTCCCGGCCTGATTCCGTCTTTTGGCCATTTTCCGCCTCTGCTTCCCCGTCTGACGGAACCTCTCTGTCTCCGTTCTCTGTCAGCTCAATAAAAATGTCTTCCAGGTCCGCCTTCTTAAGTCCCAGCTCCAGAAGCACCTTTCCGCTCTCTGCAAACTTTAGGAAAATGCTGCGGGACACGGCGTATATATCCTCCTCACTGGTCCTCAGAACCGCTCTGGCATACCCGTTCTCTTCCTTTTTAACATCCATGCCAGAGACTGCCCCGGTTTCCTCCAGAAGCGCCTCCACTTCTTCCGGCTCCGCCTCTGCCGTAAGCGTAATTTCTCCCGGCGCAGTCAGACTTTTTTCCAGATTCTCCGGCTCATCAAAGGCCACCAGTTTCCCTCTGGAAATGATCAGGACCTTCTCACAGATAGTCTGGACCTCCGAAAGAATATGGGAACTGAAAATTACCGTGTGCTCCTTTCCCAGCTCCCGGATCAGATCGCGGATTTCAATAATCTGCAAGGGATCCAGTCCCACGGTGGGTTCGTCTAAAATGATCACCCTTGGGTCCCCCAGAAGGGCCTGGGCGATCCCCACACGCTGCTTATACCCCTTGGACAGCGCTGAAATCCTCCGGTTCCTCATGGCCGTCAGCTTCGTTTTCTCCAGAACTTCCCCAATCTGTTTGTAAAGCTCCGCTCCCCGCAAGCCCTTGGCCTCGCCTACGAACCGCAGATATTCCGCCGGAGTCTCATTCATGTAAAGGGGTGGCTGCTCTGGAAGATACCCGATCAGCCGCTTTGCCTTATCCGGTTCCTCAAAAATATCATATCCGTCAATTTTCACATGACCCTCTGTGGCGGAAAGACAGCCGGTCATAATATTCATTGTGGTGGACTTTCCAGCTCCGTTGGGGCCCAGAAAACCGTAAACATGGCCATCTCCGATTTCAAACGAAAGATCGTCCACAGCCGTAACATTTCCATATCGTTTTGTCAGATGCTCAACTGCAATCATCTCTGTCCTCCTTTTTCTCATTTTCCTCCAGAAAGTATATCAGCCGAAGCTGAAACCACGCTGAAAAGCCTGTGAAAAAAGGATGAACTTTCCAGGCTCAGAGTTCCCCCGCCTGTACCTCCAGATGGTATCCCATGCGGCGGATGGAACTGATCCGCACGTTGGAGCCTGTCCTGGCCAGCTTCTTTCTTAAGAATCCCACATAGACCTCCACGTTGTTTTCCACTGCGTCCGTATCGTATCCCCAGACCTTCTGGAGAATCGTCTCCTTGGAAAGATTCTTCCGTCCCGACTGGAACAGGAGACGCAGGATCTCAAATTCCTTTGCCGACAGCTGCACATGCTTCATACCGCAGCGCAGCATTCCTGTGGAAAGCTCCAGAGAAGTGTTTCCAAAGGAAAGCGCCTCCGTCTCTTCCTCCTGTCTGTGCAGAAGGGAATGGATACAGGTCTCGACCTCTTCTGCCACCTGGCGGCTGTTTATTCCCGGTGCCGTCACATCCAAAATCACCAGAGCCTCCGGCAGAGGCGGCTTTAAGAGCTTTTCGTCCTCCATGATCAATATTTTCATTTTCTCTTTCCTCCTCCTTCTATCTGCCGCTGGCATGGAAAAGGCAGCCGGTCCGTTTAAGAACCGCCTGCCTTTTGTACATTTTTCCTTATTCCGGCTGTTCTGCCGTCTCTTCCTCCTGGGGTCTTGCATTCAGGGTGATGGGGATCTCCTTTTCCACATACTCACCGTTTTCCAGTCTCTGGACCGTGAGATTTACAGTGGTGCCTTCTTTATAATAAGTCAGGAGCTTTGTAAGATCCGCATAGTTTCTAACGGTCTCCCCATCAAATTTTGTGATGATATCCTTTTCCTTCAGTTCAGAATTGGCAGCCGCAGAATCCTCTGTGATCTTATAAACGTATACGCCCTCGGGCATTCCATAGAGCTTTGCCATGGAGGCGTCGATGTTCTGGATCTGGATCCCCAGATATCCCTGCTCCTCTTCGCCAACCTCCACCTTGGTGGTACGGGTCTTTAAGTCGTCAATGATATCCTTCGCATGAGAAATGGGGATCGCGTAGCCGACACCTTCTACCTTTTCATCTGCGTATTTGGCCTCGTTGATGCCGATGACCTCTCCCTTGGAGTTTAACAGAGCGCCGCCGCTGTTGCCGGGGTTGATGGCCGCATCGGTCTGGATCACAGTTTTTGTAACGCCGTCCACAGTGACCTCACGGTTTAATGCGCTCACATGGCCCACTGTCACGCTCTGTCCCAGTCCCAGGGCATTTCCGATGGCAATGACGCCCTGGCCCATTTTTAAGGAATCCGAGTCCCCGAGAGTGGCTGCCTTGATCTGGGATTTAGTATCTGCGGAGATATCCTCCAGCGGGACTGCGATCACCGCCAGGTCGGAAGCAGAATCCGTACCCTTCACTGCCGCCTCCACGCTGCTTTCATCGATGAAGGTGACGGCCAGGGTCGTGGCTCCCTCGATCACATGGTTATTGGTCACCACCAGGAGCTCTGTGTCGTTCTGGCCTACAATGATGCCGGAGCCGCTGCTGGGCACCTCATACGTCTGGGTCTGGCCAAACCAGGTGCTTCCCTGGTACAGCATGGTGTTGGTGATGGCCACCACCGAGGGCATCACCGCATCCACGATGGGAGACACATCCTCAATGAACACACCTCCGGAAGAGGTGGAAGTGGACTGGGGAGCTGCCTGGACCACCTGGGTCTGCTGGATCGGGGCTGTCTCCTCCGGGAACAAAGCGTTGGCCGCCCGGTTGACGCCGAACATGGTGCCTCCGGATACCACTCCGAAGAGGAGGGCCGCTGCTGTGACCATGGCCGTTGTCTTCATGACGGAACGTTTCTTCGGAGCCTTATGGCTGCTGCCGTTCTCCCCATGGCCTCCTCCATTCATCCCGCCGTTTCCGTCCTGTCCTCCGTAGGGATACGGAGAGGAGTGATGGTACTGGTTCTGCGGGCCATTCTGGTACTGGGGCTGCTGGTACGCCTGGCCCTGATTCTGGTTCTGGGGCTGTCCCTGGCCGCTGAGCCCGTATACCTGCTGTCTGGCCGGCTGGCCCATCCCTGTCTGGTTCCCAGCCGCCTGCGGACCGCTCTGATTATTCTGATCGTTCTGGTTATTATTAACCTCTGTCCATTTATCGTCGTACATAAAAATTCTCCTTTCACAACAAAGCTTATCTATCGGAATTTCTTTGATCTCCTTGTTTATGTAAGAGAGTTTACCAGAGATTTGTGATAAAATTGTGATAACTTTTCAAGGGAATTGTGAAACCGTGATACACAAAAGCGCCTCCGGAAGACCGGAAGCGCTCTTACAAAATCTTATCTTTCATGTCCTGCCCGTTACAGTCCCATCACTGCCATTACCCCAAAATATGCCAGAACGATCACACCCAGGATAATGCGGTAATAACCAAAGAAACGGAAATCGTGCTTCTTCACATATCCCATAAGGAACTTGATGGAATACATGGATACAGCAAAGGCGATGACCATGCCGGCCAGCAGGAAGAAAAACTCCATACCAGAAAAATCCAGGCCATAATGGAGGATCTTTAACAGGCTGGCCCCGAACATCACCGGGATCCCCAGGAAGAAGGTAAATTCCGCAGAAGCCGTTCTGGAGCAGCCTAACAGCATGGCCCCCAGGATCGTAGCGCCGGACCGTGAGGTTCCCGGGATCAGGGCCAGAAGCTGGAACAGGCCGATATAAAGAGCTGTCCGGTAGCTGATCTGGGAAACCTTTTTAATGGGAAAGTCCACATACTCATTATGCTTTTCCAGGACAATGAAAAGGATCCCGTAGATGATCAGCATGGCCGCCACCACATAGGGGTTATACAGGTATGTGTCCAGGACCTCGTCCAGAAGGAGCCCCACCACAGCTGCCGGAAGGCAGGCGATGAGGATCTTGATCCACAGATGCCAGGTGGCAAGCTGCTGGTTTTTCTTCTTTCCCGGGGCCCATGGGTTCAGACGGTTGAAGTAAAGGACCACCACAGCCATAATGGCTCCCAGCTGGATCACCACCCGGAATACCTTCATAAATTCTGCCGACGCATTCAGATGGACGATGTTCTCCACCAGGATCAGATGGCCGGTGCTGCTGATGGGAAGCCATTCTGTAAAGCCCTCCACCAGACCGAATACGACGATCTTCAGAAATTCGATAAAATTGCTCATATTTACTCTCCTATATTCTCAATCTGCCAGTCAATGGGAGCAAGGCCGTGGGCCGTCAGGAATTTATTGGTCCGGCTGAAGGGACGGCTCCCGAAAAATCCGCGGTACGCCGACAGGGGACTGGGATGGGGAGCTTCTAAGATCAGATGGGCCGGATTGTTTAACATGGCCTTTTTCATCTGGGCCGGTTTTCCCCATAAAATAAACACCATGGGCCTGTCCTGTTCATTCAGTACTCGGATGGCCGCGTCGGTAAACTCCTCCCAGCCGATGTCCTTGTGGGAATGGGCCGCATGGGCCCGGACCGTCAGCACCGTATTCAGAAGAAGCACGCCCTGGTCGGCCCATTTCTTCAGATATCCGTTATTGGGGATATAGCAGCCGCAGTCCTCATGGAGCTCCTTATAAATATTCACCAGGGACGGCGGCGTATCCACCTCCGGCCTCACGGAAAAGCAGAGGCCGTGGGCCTGGCCCGGTTCATGGTAGGGATCCTGTCCCAGGATCACCACCTTCACATCCTTCAATGGCGTAAATGCGAAGGCGTTGAAAATATCGTCCGGAGCCGGGTATACCTCCCTGGTCTCATACTCATGCTTCACTGTCTCGTACAGCTTCCTGTAATAGGGCTTTTTAAATTCCTCGCTCATGGGCCCCAGCCAGTCGTTACTGATCGCTGCCATGCTCTTCCTTCCCAAAGCCTTCCATGAATCCCACAGAATCCGCCTTTACGGCGGCGGCTTTTTCCTTCAGTTCTTCGGTGATCTGATAAAACGTTTTGTGGACACGGTACAGGCGTGCCTTCCGGTTGATGGCTGCCGTCCGCTCAAAGGGCCACCGGATCAGGGACGGATGGGCAAAGCCCTCTCCCAGCTCCAGGAGCACCGTAGTCCTGTTTAAAGTCCCGGCCAGCCAGCCGGTATAACCATTCCATTGCTCCTCCGTTAAAGATACGTCCAAAGGGGCCACCATATGCTCCTTTTCAAAACCTCTGTCCTCCATCTCCCCCAGAGTCAGTGTGGATATGATAAAAGCATCCTTCCCCTCTAAAAGCCCTCTCAGGGCTTTTGAGGCTCTCCGGATCTGCTCCTCCCGGTCTTCATCCCCGCGCTTCCACTCTGCGCCGATCCCCACCAGGATCTTTTCCGCCTTCCGGACCTCTTCCTGTATCTCCTTTCGGATCTCACTGTTATCCATAGCCGTCTCCTATCTCATAAGTGAACTAAGTATACCATAAAATCCGGTCCCTGTGAACCACCCTTTGTCGAAAGCCGGGGAGGACCTCCCCAGCCACTTGCATTTTCTGCCGGATTCCGCTATACTTTTACCATAAAATGCCGGAATACAGAAAGGATCCAATGCATATGGAAAAAACATCCGCGTCCGTTTATATAAAAAAAGGCCAGGGCCGGGCTTTAAAAGCCGGAGGGCTCTGGATCTATGACAACGAGATCGACCGTACCGAAGGGGAATTTGAGAACGGGGACATGGTCAATGTCTTCGATTTTGACGGTTATCCCCTGGGATGCGGCTTTATCAATCCCCGCTCCACCATCACCATCCGCATGATGTCCAGAAAGCCCCACACAGTGGTGGACGAGGACTTTATTGAAATGCGGGTACGGAACGCCTGGGAATACAGAAAATCCACTGTGGACACAGGAAGCTGTCGGCTGGTCTTCGGGGAAGCTGACTTCCTTCCCGGGATCGTCATTGACAAGTTCTCCGACGTGCTGGTGGTGGAATCCCTGGCCCTGGGCATCGACCGGTGGAAGCCAGTGATCCTGGAAAAGCTGAAAAAGGTCCTGGCCGAGGACGGAATCTCCATCCGCGGCGTCTATGAACGGAGCGACGCCAGGGTCCGCCTCCAGGAGGGCATGGAACGGTTCAAGGGCTTCATCGGAGACTCCTTTGATACAAAGGTGGAGATCGTGGAAAACGGCGTCCGGTATATGGTAGATGTCCAGGACGGCCAGAAGACCGGCTTCTTCCTGGACCAGAAATATAACCGGCTGGCGATCCAGCGGCTTTGTAAAGGAAAACGTGTTCTGGACTGCTTTACCCACACCGGCTCCTTTGCCTTAAACGCCGGGATCGCCGGTGCCTCGGAGGTTCTTGGGGTGGATGCCTCCGAGCTTGGCGTGGCCCAGGCTGCCGAAAACGCGGCCTTAAACGGTCTGTCGGACCGGGTCCGCTTTGTGGCCGCCGACGTGTTCGACCTGCTTCCGGAGCTGGAGCGCCAGGGAGAAAAATTCGATGTGGTGATCCTGGATCCCCCTGCCTTTACCAAATCCAGGAATTCCGTCAAAAATGCTGTCAAGGGTTACAGGGAGATCAACCTCAGAGGCATGAAGTTAGTAAAGGACGGCGGCTATCTGGCCACCTGCTCCTGCTCCCACTTTATGACCCCGGAGCTCTTTGCAAAGACCATCCGGGAGGCCGCAGGGAACGTCCACAAGCGTCTGCGCCAGGTGGAATACAGGACCCAGGCCGCTGATCATCCCATCCTCTGGGGCGACAGTGAATCCTCATACTTAAAGTTTTTCATTTTCCAGGTGTGCGACGAAAAATAAGCGGCCGGCAGATAAGCCGGAATATGTACGGGCGCTGGAAACGGGACGCCATATGGCGCAGCCCGCTTCCAGCGCCCGTATTTTTACAGATAGGCCTTCATTTCATCCCTGAGGGCTTCCTCTGTCCGGATCAGACGGTCCGCCAGGTCCATGCTTTCCCTGGAGGCTCCCGCATACTGGTTCCGGAAGCCGCAGATGGACTGGATCCCCATGTTGCAGCCGTCCATGAGGATCTTTGCCGCCTGCCGGTTATCGTCCTTCATGAGCATTTTCATCCCGGTGGACATACGGGAAAACGCCGCCGCCATCATCTCTGGCTCCTTCCCGCCCTCTCCCAGGCTTTTTAACTGCTTATATGCCTCTTCCTCCATGGCCTGGTGCTTTTTCTCATACCCATCTATGGTATTTTTCAGTTTCTGGTCCGACACGTATCCCTTGATCTGGGCCATGCTGTCCAGAGCCATCTTACAGCCGGAATCACATTCCTTTAAAAGGCACACCGTATGATCTCTCATGTTCCATCTCCTCCTTCATTCATAAACAGCTCCATACTCAGTATGCGCCGTCTCAGGAAAGAATATGCCGCTCGTGTTTTTTCTTTCGTTTTTTCAAAAGAAGAGCATTGATATAAGCGGCAACAGGCACCGTAAAGATCACTCCCAAAGTGGCCGATATGCCCTGGATGATCTCAATGCCGATGGAATACATATTGATGGTCTGGTTTAAGCTGTAACCGTAAGCATAAATAAATATCAGCGTGTTGATGGAGGTTCCTGTAAATGCCAGGATCAGCGTATTGGACATGGTCCCCATCATATCGCGCCCCACATGGATCCCGGACCGGAACAGCTCCTTAAAGCCCAACTCCGGTGCCCGGGCGGCCACCTCATGGACAGCGGAGCTGACCGACATGGCCACATCCATGATGGCTCCCAGGGCCGAGATCAGGATCCCTGCGTACAAAAGCTCTCCCACCTTGATGTCGGTCATCTGGGCCACATATTCCAGCTGCTCGATGTCCGACACGTTATATCCGCTGATTCCTGCCAGCCGTCCAAAAGCCGCCGCCAGCGATCCCGAAAGCATGACCCCCAGGATCGTAGCCAGAATGGCCGCTGCGGTCTTTGTGGACCTGCCGCCGATGAGATACATGGTCACAACTGTGGTCAGGGCCGCCACCAGCATGGAGGCTCCGATGGGCGAAGCTCCCCGGTAGATCATGGGGATGAACATGAAAATGATGCACAGGAAGGTAAAGATCAGGCCGATGGCTGAATTTAATCCCTGTCTGCCCCCGATGGCCCAGACGGAGATCAGGAATAAGGCTACGATCCCGTAAAGTACCAGGCTCCGGTCCTGGCTGTATACAGTGACATACAGCTCCTCTCCGCTTTCGTTGACGGCCGCAATGACCCTCATGCCAGGCTTGCAATGGCCTCCGTACAGGTAACTGGAGGAGCTGACGGCCTCCACCGTTTTCCCCTTTCTGCTTCCGGAGTCCAGGACCAGCAGGACCTTCTGCTGCCCCACATACTGGCCGCTTTCCTGCTCATTATCCTCTAAGATCTCCAGGACTCTGGCCTTTTCAAAGGACCGCCCCTGGGTTCCGTAAAGCTCCGTCCGCTCGGTCTTTCCAAGAAGGAAAAGAATAAATCCGAACACAGCCACGAAAGCCAGGGCCGCAAGCTGCCGTTTCCTCACACTTCCCATACATTCCTCTCCCCGGTTATTTTGTCTTCACGATGCGGACCTGCTCATCGATCTTTTCGTTGGTATCGGTCCGGTAGGTGTTGATGGTAAAGGACTCGCTGTCAATGTCCACCACTGAATAGGTGGGCACGTCCTCCTGCCATCTGCTTGCAATGTACGTCTGCTTTCTGGGAGTAAGATCATAATATTTACTGCCTGAGGAGGAGCCGGCCGTCATATAGAGAATCCCTTCCGGGTCCACAGACTCCCTCTTCTTTGATACGATGGCATCAGTGTCCATCACTGCCGCCAGGTACTGGAGATACGTGATCTCATCTGGATCCACCGTATTCTTTTTAATGTTTAAAGGCGCTGTAAACAGAATCTCCTTGCTGTCTCCATTGTCGATATCCTTTTCCAGCTGTGCCTCAAAGGAATCGTCGTCGTACTCAAAGCTCTTTTTTCCGCCCTCCAGAAGATACGTTCTGGAATATGCATGGTCATGGCCTGTGAGTACCACGTCCACATCGTTCTCCTCAAAAATGGGGACCAGCTCGTAGCGGAGGTTTGTGATCTCCGGTTCATTGGAATGCTCGGCAGAACCATAAATGTCCTGGTGAAGGGTCACGATCCTCCATTTACAGTCTGCATTGGCCTTTATGGTCTCCTCCATGAACTGTCTGTGCTCTGCCACATTGGTATCCTGGGTATTTAACATCATGAACAGGGCGTCTCCATAACGGAAGCTGTAATCTCCGCCCACAATGCCGTTGGAGCCCAGGGTACTCAGGTTGGGAACATTGAAATGCCAGGTGTAGTTGGCATTGTCCGCGTCATGGTTGCCCACGGTCGTGGCCACCGGAAGGGACTTTAATACCTCCGGGCTTAAATATCCGGCGTACTCGATCTCGCTGACGGTCCCGTCCTTCACCTTTTTGGCATTGGTCTGGATCTGATCTCCGGCGGAAAGTACAAAGGCAGGATCGCTGCCGGCCTTTTCCACTGCCAGCTCCAGGGTATGGTTCCAGTTGAAACTGTCGCTCATGACCGATTCATACTGGGCCGTCTTAAAAGTATCCTTTAAAATGTCCTCTGGCTTTTTGGCCTTTTCCTCATTGGAGGAGCCGATCTGCGGGTCTCCCACAAAGATGAAGCTGAAGGAATCCGGATCCCTTGTCTCCAGCCTGCTGACCGCTTTTCCGCCTGCCTGGTAGTAATAGACAGAGCCCGGCTCCAGCCCCGTGAGCGTCACCTTGTTGGACTGATAGCCCTCCTGGGCGTCTGTGCTCTTTACCTCTGCATCCGTTCCGTCGGACAGGTCTGCCTGCTTTCCATACCGGAAGCCGGCATCCTCCCCCTTTCTGGAATACCAGGCAAAATTCATCTGAGTCTCGTCTGCGCCGGGGGTGATGGAAACCTGGGTCCAGTCGCCGCTTAACTCCTTCCACCGTTCCTTCCACGCATCGTAAGCGCCTCCCTGGGCTGCCTCTGTGTCCTGCGCCAGGGTTTTTCCATCCGGAGCCGCACCGCCAAAGGCCGGGAAGGTCTGACAGGCCAGGACTGCCGCCAGGGCTGCCGCCATAATACTCTTTTTTCTGATCATCGATTCATCCTCCTCATAGCATGATAATACAAAAACTCTTTTTTCCGGCCCCAATATAGCATCGGAAAAAAGAGTTTTCAATAGGACTTACGAATCTTTAAGCGGAGTATTTCCAAAGTTTTACATAGATTTTAGGGAGGTTTTCCCCGGTTTACGTCTGGATCTCCAGAAGCCTCAGCATATCTTCCCTGGTCATGGGAGCCGCCTGCTCCGTTCCCTGTCCGATGATCCGGTCTGCCAGCTCCCGTTTTGTCTCCTGAAGCTCCAGGACCTTTTCCTCAATGGAATCCTTGGTGATCAGCTTGTAAACCGTCACATTTTTCTGCTGACCGATCCGGTGGGCACGGTCTGTGGCCTGGTTCTGGGCCGCCAGGTTCCACCAGGGATCGTAATGGACCACCATATCCGCTCCTGTCAGATTTAATCCCACTCCCCCGGCCTTTAAGGAGATCAGGAATACTGGGACCGCTCCCCCATTGAAGGCATTTACCAGCTGGAGCCGCTTCTCCTTGGGCGTAGATCCAGTGATCATAAAGTGCTCCACATGTTCTCCATCCAGTCTGGCGCTTAAAATATCCAGCATGGAGGTAAACTGCGAGAACACCAGAAGACGGTGTCCTCCATCCACAGCGCTCTGGACCAGCTCCATGCATGCGTCCGTTTTGGCTGTCTCGTCTCCATAATCCTCAAAGCACAGGGCAGGGTCGCAGCAGATCTGGCGGAGCCTGGTCAGCTCTGTCAGGACCTGGAACCGGCTGTTATTAAATTCCTCCTCACTCTGATGGTCCAGGAGGGATCTCAGATGGATGGCCTGGCCGTCGTACAGCTTCCTCTGCTTTCCTGTCATCTGTACATACCGGACCTCCTCCGTCTTTTCCGGCAGGTCCCGGAGCACATCCTGCTTCAGCCGCCGCAGGATAAAGGGCCCCACCATTCTCTGGAGCCGCTCCATGGCCTCCTGGTCATTGTTTTTCACCACCGGGATCTCAAATTCCCGCCGGAAGGTATCGTAGCCATACAAAAAGCCCGGCATCAGATAATCAAAAATGCTCCAAAGCTCGCTGAGCCGGTTCTCAATGGGCGTTCCCGTAAGGGCAAACCGGAAACGGCTTTTGATCACCTTCACCGCCTTCGCCGCCGCAGTGGTATGATTCTTGATGTACTGGGCCTCATCCAGGACCTGATACAGAAACTCCCGTCCCTCGTAAAGGGCCGCATCCCGTTTCAAAAGATCATAGGAGGTGATGAGCACGTCCGAGTGAACGGATTCCTCCAGCCTTTTCTGACGCTCTGCCTGGGTGCCTGCCGCCAGCGTCACCTTTAATTCCGGGGCAAATTTTTTAAATTCCTCTCCCCAGTTGAATACCAGGGATGCCGGGGTGACGATCAGGGACGTGCCTGTCTTTCCCTCCAGCTTTGCAGCCAGAAGGACCGCGATCATCTGGAGCGTTTTTCCCAGTCCCATATCGTCGGCCAGGATCCCGCCAAAGTTCCAGCTTTCCAATGTCCTCAGCCACCGGTACCCGTTTTTCTGATACTGGCGCATGGTGGCGGAAAGACTTTCCGGCTCTTCAAAATCCGCGTCCTTTATGGTCTTAAAGCTCTTTACGATCTGCTTGAAATGACTGTCCCTTTTACTGTAAACGTCCTCGTGCTCCTCCAAAAGCCGGTCCAGATACAGCGCCCGGTAAATCGGCAGATGCATATTTCCCCGGATCATTTCCTTCGGCGTAAGCCTTAGTGCCGCCGCCATTTCCTCCAGCATTCCGACAGAGGATTCCTCCATGCGGACAAAGGTTCCGTTTTTCAGGCGGTGATATTTCTTTTTCTGCCGGTAGCTGTGCAGAAGATCCACCAGCTCCTCCGGCGGAATGTCTCCCGTGTCGATCTTCAGATCCAGCATTCCGCTGGAAACCGATACGCCCACAGCGGTCTGCACCCGCCGGACCACATGACAGCCGCGGAACCGGTCCGTACACAGCACTTCCCCCAGGGAAGCAAGTGCAGCGACTCCGTTCTCCACCACCTGGTACATGACCTCCTCGTCTCCACCGCAGGAAAACTCCTCCTTCTGCGGAACCTCCACAGGAAACCGTCGCTTCACCTCCAGGGCAATCCCCGCCTCCTCTGCCAGAGCGCGGAAGGGTTCCATAAGATCCTGTCCGTTTTCTATGCACCGGACCGCCTCCACGGGAGAATATTCCTGATTCCCGTACCGGACCACCGGTCGGCAGACAAAATCTCCCCCCTCCGCATCCAGATAAAACTGGTATTCTCCCCGGGGCGGCAGAAAGGAGCGGATCAGCTCCCCGTCCTTCTCTGCCACCTGGGCGATCTCCCTGAACCTGGGCAGGATCATATGGTAAAATTCAGCCAGCCTGTTCCTTCCCACAAAAAAACGGAAGCTTCCGTCCATAGAAACGTCAGCCAGACGCTCCAGACCGTCTGAAAGCTCCCCGCTCTGCCGGTACAGCCCGTCCGCCTCAATAAAATATGCTGTGTCCATACCGTAAAAGAGCTCCGGCATGGTCCCGCTGACCTGGACCCCGTCGAATTTTTCCGCCGGACCAGGTTTTCCGCCAGCGTACCTGGGTTCTATTTCCACCTGGATCCTGGGACTTCCCGTTCTGGCATACAGCACCTGCTTCTTCTTTCCATGATCCCTGTCCTCCGCTTCCACGCCAGACGGACCCATAAGCTCATAGAACTGGTCCAGCCGCCAGCCAAACAGCTCCAGGAGCATTCCCACAGAGGGTCTGTTTCCGGAAAACCGCCAGGAATCCTCCATCCGGTCCGCAAAGCGCACCTCCTCCTGAACGATCCTGTTCACAAACTCCAGCCATGGGAGAGAACCTTCGGTAAAATTTTCCCTTTTATGGCTGAGGACTGTTGACGAGCCATAAACGGCCTCCTCGCCATTTTTCACATGCTCACAGAATTCTTCCAGATTTTTGACCACAAACATCCGTCCGGCCCCTGTTTTAAAGGACACATACAGCTTTTTATCCTTCTGGATCAGCCTGGGCTCCAGGCGCATGGGATCCGCCGGCCCTTTTGTCTGCTTCATGAGCTTTCCCCACAGGGTACTCTCAATAATGTACTGTCCGGCGGCATCTGTCATATCTCCAATGTTATGGTCCTTCAAATACTCTTCCAGCAGCAGAGCGAGCCCTGCGGTATATTTGCACCGGCAGTCCCCTGAATATTGGCGGTAGCTGCGCGCACACTCCGGACAGCCGCATTCGGCCCGCAGGGCCTCATCGCTGGAAAAGACCAGGCGGACCGGAAAGTAAGATTTCCTCCCCCTCTCCGTTTCCCCAATGGCGGATGCCTGGCCGAGGACCTGGCCTCCGCTCCTCTCAAAGCCCTTGCCCACCTGCTCCAGCCGGAGCCGTCCACCGGAAATGGCCTTTCTTCCTCCTGTCTCTGCCTCTGTGGAAAGCTTCAGGGACTTACGGATCTGGTCTCCATGAAAGTATCGGTAGCCCTGGAGCATTCTGATTGCTTTCTTTTCGTCCTCGGCGCTGCCCCGGTCTGTCTCCGTTCCATCCAGATGGGAGTATGCCGCCGCTTCCTCCTGCTCCGCCCTGCTTTTCTTTTCCTCTTCTGCCTTTTCCTGCTCCGCCGCATACAGCACCGCCGCCATATGGGCGCACTTTCCCCGTCCTCTTCCCACAGCGCAGCTGCATTCTGTCCGCACCGGGATCCCGTGGTCCATGGATATTTTCACCTCATACCGCTCCCGGCCCAGGACCGCCGCGCTGTATTCATTTTCGTTCACAGACAGCTCCCGGATCCGGCCATTCACCAGAAGCTCCCGGCCCTTTTTCCTGGTATTCTGTGGGAATAATTCCTCCCATTTTTCCATATCTCTCATCCTCGTCTATTTTATCGCTGCAGCTGCTGCGCCCATCTGCTCCAGTCCCTTTTCATCCAGCTCCAGCACAGTCTCATACAGCACGTCCGCCCCCAGATCCACATGATGAGGCGCTGTGTATTCTTCTCCCTGGTGGCTGATCCCCTTCACGCTGGGAACAAAGATCATGCCAATGGGCACGCCTGCCTGGGCAATGGGATTGGCGTCATGGAACGCTCCGCTGGGCATGATCACGCGGCGGATCCCTTTTTTCTCACAGACCTGGTCAATGAGCCGGATCAGCCTCGGATCACAGGGAGTCGAATATTTTGCCGCAGAGTTGCTGAACTCAAATTCACAATCTGGGATCTCCTCTGCCATCTTTTTAATGTCAGCGAAGAGCTGGTCCGTCACCTCTTTATCCATGTGGCGCATTTCAAAGGTGGCCTCCGCCTGGCCCGGGATCACATTCTCCTGCCCTGGAAGAACAGAGATCTTCCCCACGGTAAAGACAAGTGTATCATTCAGTTCCCTGGCCCGCTTCTCCGCCTCAACGATCAGTCTCGCCATGCCCACCAGCGCGTCCTTCCGGCTGTCCATCATGGTCGTTCCCGCATGGTTGCTCATCCCCTTTGCCGTCACATCATACCGGACAACGCTGACGATCCCGCTGACGACTCCGATATCCGTACCCGAAGCATCCAGCCTGCCGCCCTGCTCAATATGGTACTCCAGATAGCATTCATAATTTCCCAGATCCCTGCGGGCTCTTCTGACTGTCTCCGGACTCAGGCCGAACTGCTCCAGCTTTTCTTTGTATCCCGGCGCGTCCGGATCGATCTTTCCGGTCACACAGCGGCTTCCAAAGGTCCCCCCGAGAACACTGGATTCTTCCATATTGAACCCCCAGATTTCCAGGGAATGACGGAGCCTGCGCCCCTCCTCCCTTAACCGCGCGGCTGCCTCTATTGCCCCGGCCACACCCAGCATCCCGTCGTATAGTCCTCCCCTGATGACTGTATCCAAATGGGAGCCAATGGCAATGATGCCAGCCTTGGGATCCGTTCCTGGCAGGATGCCGTGGAGATTCCCCACCAGGTCCGTTTCCGTGCGCATCCCCAGCTCCTCCATCTTCTCCTTTAACAGCTCCAGGGCCTGGAAATATTCCCTGGAGAATCCCACCCGGGTAATGGAGCCATCTCCATTCCTCCCAATACTGCCCGCCTGGTGAAGCAATTCGTTCAATCTGCTCATGTTCCCTTTTCCTCCATGGTTGCCATAATCTGTTTCCAATATATCCTCGCCCAGTCTGTTTGTCAATGACAATCCGTCTGCCTGACACTGGCTATCCCTCCTTCAGGCCCTAAAATCATCCATTCTTCTATGTTTCCATGGCGTATTTCCGCTTCCGTATGCTATACCGGAGCTGTGAATCAGTAAAGAAAGGCAGATTACATTTATGAACATTCAGATTTTTGGGACGAAAAAAGATTTTGAAACGAAAAAGGCAGAACGCTATTTTAAAGAACGCGGGATCCGGTACCAGTTCATCGACATGAAGGAAAAGGGGTTGAGCAAGGGCGAATTTCTATCTGTTCTCCAGGCCGTCGGCGGATATGAAAAGCTGATCGACCCCAAATGCAAAGACAGAGACCTCCTGGCTCTGATCATCTATCTTGCCGAAGAGGACCGGACAGACAAAATATTTGAAAACCAGCGGATCATAAAAACACCCATTGTACGCAATCAGAGACAGGCGACGGTGGGATGCCAGCCTGAAGTATGGAAGACCTGGAAATAATGGAGGCACACCATGAAGAACAACCAGACCGGTGAGCTGCAGGAAGTCCGGTGGGACCGCCTCCTTCGCATTAAAACTGCTGGAAGAGATGATTCCAGCGCCGACCAGTACCGATATCCCTATGAGCCCACGCCCTATTCCGTTCTGGAACGCCTGGCTGGATCCGGACGGATCCGAAAGGGGAATATTCTGCTGGACTATGGCTGCGGCAAGGGACGGGTCGGGCTTTTTCTGTCCTGCCAGACCCGCTGCCGCTCCATTGGCGTCGAATATGATCCGCGCATTTATGAAAAAGCTCTGGAGAACCAAAGTTCCTGTGTATCCTCTGGAAGATCCTCCTTTGTCCTGGCCAATGCCGAACATTATGCCGTTCCCTCCTCCGTCGACCGGGTTTACTTTTTCAACCCATTTTCTCTGGAGCTTCTCCAAAAGGTCATGGCCCGGATCCTGGACTCATATTATGAGCATCCGCGGTCTATACTGCTGTTTTTTTATTATCCTTCAGACAGCTATCTCTCATATCTGACCTCTGTTCCAGAGATGGCGTTTTTCGACGAAATTCCATGCGGTGACCTGTTTCCAGGAAATGATCCCCGGGAGACCATCATGATCTTTGAGCTTCCGTATCCGATGTAGGATACGGACTCAATGTGTGTTTGTGCTTAGACGCTCCCGTGGGGACCTTGCATGATCCAGATATTTATCAAGCAATTCTGAGATGAAAAAAAGCACGAGACGGGAGGGTCTGCCCCAGCGCAGCCCACGGCAGTGGGCGCAGCGAGGGCATTCGGACCTGGGCGTCAGCCCTGCGGGGGCTAAGACCGTCTCGTGCTTTCAGACTCTTTTTTTCTGCAAATAAAAAAAGCACGAGACGGGATTCGAACCCGCGACCCTCGCCTTGGCAAGGCGATAC
>OLFX01000155.1_pt1 | contig 121382 bp, 110 predicted proteins | sample 1605091 | NCBI WGS metagenome assembly OLFX01 (sample SAMEA3888906, study PRJEB22519) | human gut metagenome | biome: human gut; feature: human-associated habitat; material: faeces | place: Denmark | collected 2012 | reverse complement strand
TCCCGATCCCGGAAGCGGAATGCCTGCATTCCAGCGGCCGGGAGAGTGATTCCGGAACCATGGGGCGCCCGCCCCAAACGAGGATCGCACCGCGATCCGAGTAAGCACGGCGACCTGGCGGGAAGCCCCCCTTCCCGATCCCGGAAGCATCCTCACATACCCCTCATGGGCACCATAAATCATCGATTACACAACCACAGATAGGAGAAAACAGACTATGAATACATCCTTATCCTGGATAAAAGCATATGTTCCAGACCTGGACGTGACCGCCCAGGAATACACCGACGCCATGACCCTGACCGGAACAAAGGTAGAAGGCTTCGAGCGTCTTGACAAAAACCTTGAAAAGATCGTAGTAGGCGAGATCCTTTCCATCGACCGCCATCCCGACGCAGACAAGCTGGTGATCTGCCAGGTGAATGTGGGAGATGAGACCCTCCAGATCGTCACCGGCGCTCCCAACGTCCATGTGGGCGACAAGGTCCCGGTGGTCTTAGACGGAGGAAAAGTCGCCGGCGGCCACGACGGCGGCCCCCTTCCCGAGGACGGCATCACCATCAAGGCCGGAAAGCTGCGCGGCGTGGATTCCTACGGCATGATGTGCTCCATCGAGGAACTGGGCTCTGACCGGAACATGTATCCGGACGCACCGGAAAGCGGCCTCTACATTCTTCCGGCAGACGCGGTTCCAGGAGAGGACGCAGTTGCCCTGTTAGGCCTCCGCGATACCGTGTTCGAGTACGAGATCACCTCCAACCGCGTGGACTGTTACAGCGTCCTGGGCATTGCCAGAGAGGCGGCAGCTACATTTGGAAAGGAATTCAAGGCTCCGGTGATCACAAAGACCGGAAACAGCGAGGATATCAATGATTATTTAAAGGTAACGGTAGAAAATACAGACCTCTGCAAACGCTACTGCGCCAGAATGGTGAAGAACATCCATCTGGCTCCGTCTCCCAAGTGGCTCCAGCACCGCCTGGCAGCCTCCGGCATCCGCCCCATCAACAACATCGTGGACATCACAAACTACATTATGGAAGAGTACGGACAGCCCATGCACGCCTTCGACTATGACCTGCTGGCCGGTCATGAGATCGTTGTGAAATGCGCCAAGGACGGCGACGTGTTCCAGACCCTGGACGGCCAGGAGAGAAAGCTGGACCATACGGTGCTCATGATCAACGATGCAGAGAAGGAAGTGGGGATCGCCGGTATCATGGGAGGCGAAAATTCCAAGATCACCGATGACGTGAAGACCATGGTATTCGAGTGCGCCACCTTTGACGGCACCAATATCCGCCTTTCCGCAAAAAAGGTGGGCTTAAGGACCGACGCCTCCGGAAAGTATGAAAAAGGACTGGATCCCAATACCGCCGAGGAGGCCGTAAACCGCGCCTGCCAGCTGATCGAGGAGCTGGGAGCCGGAGAGGTAGTAGGCGGTATGATCGACGTTTATCCGGTAAAGGCAGAGGAATCCAGGGTGAAATTCCAGCCTGAAAAGATCAATGCTCTTTTAGGCACTGACATTGCTCCGGAGACCATGCTCCAGTATATGGAAAAGATCGAACTGCGGTACGATAAAGAGACCGGTGAGATCGTAGCTCCCACCTGGAGACAGGATATCCACTGCATGGCAGATCTGGCAGAGGAGGTGGCCAGATTCTATGGCTACGATAAGATCGGAACCACCCTCCCCACCGGCGAGGCCACCACAGGAAAGCTTTCCTACAAGCTGCGTGTGGAGCAGATCGCCAGAAATGTGGCTGAGTTCTGCGGCTTCTCCGAGGGCATGACCTACTCCTTCGAGAGCCCGAAGGTATTCGATAAATTAAACATTCCGGCAGAGGATGCCGCAAGACAGACCGTAGTGATCTCCAACCCCCTGGGCGAGGACTTCAGTGTCATGAGGACCCTTCCTCTCCACGGTATGTTAAACTCCTTATCCACCAACTACAACCGGAGAAATAAAAATGTCCGTCTGTACGAGCTGGCCAACGTATATCTTCCCAAGAGCCTGCCCTTAACAGAGCTTCCCGACGAGCGGATGCAGTTTACCCTGGGCATGTACGGAGACGGCGATTTCTTCACCATGAAGGGCGTGGTGGAAGAGTTCTTTGATAAGGCCGGAATGCATGGACGCGTATCCTACGATCCGGAAGCAGGGAAGGCCTTCCTCCATCCCGGCAGACAGGCCGCCATCCTTTATGAGGGCGACATGGTCGGATACCTGGGAGAGGTACATCCGGATGTGCTGGATAATTATAAGATCGGAGAAAAGGCATACGTGGCAGTTTTAGATATGCCTGCTGTAACGCCCCATACCTCCTTTGACCGCAAGTACACCGGCATTGCCAAGTATCCGGCAGTGAGCCGTGATCTGAGCATGGTGGTTCCCAAGAACATCCTGGTGGGCCAGATCGAGGAGATGATCGTTCAGAGAGGCGGAAAGATCCTGGAGAGCTACAACCTGTTTGATATTTACGAGGGCTCCCAGATCCTGGAGGGTTATAAGTCCGTCGCTTATTCCATCACCTTCCGGGCCAAGGACCACACCCTGGAGGAAAAGGAGATCAATGGCGCCATGAATAAGATCTTAAACGGATTAAAGTCCATGGGCATCGAGCTCCGCGCATAAGACAGGATAAAAATGGCTATCCTTACAGTAACCAAACGCTGTAAGGAGGCCATTTTTTTATGGATATGGATTATGAGATCGTAAAGGTAAGAGGAAGGGAGATCCTGGATTCCCGGGGAAATCCCACCGTGGAGGCAGAGGTAGAGCTGGAATGCGGGGCTGTGGGAAGGGCGTCCGTGCCCTCCGGCGCGTCCACTGGAAGCCATGAGGCCAGGGAGCTCCGGGACGGCGGAGACAGGTATCTGGGGAAGGGCGTGAAAAGGGCTGTGGAACATGTGAACCACGGGCTGGCGGAAGCGGTGCTTTTTGAAAATGTCCTGGACCAGAGCCGCATCGACCGGCTCCTTAAGGAGGCCGACGGCAGTGAAAACAAGGAGCGCCTGGGCGCCAACGCCATTCTGGCTGTATCCCTTGCGTCGGCCAGGGCGGCGGCCAGCGCCTTAAAGCTCCCGCTGTACCGGTATCTGGGAGGAATCAGCGGACGGACCCTTCCAGTCCCCATGATGAATATTTTAAACGGGGGGAGACATGCGGACAACACCGTGGACCTGCAGGAGTTTATGATCATGCCCACGGGAGCGTCCGGATTTTCTGAAGGGCTCCGGATGGGGACAGAAGTGTACCATACTTTAAAGCGTCTCTTAAAGGAAGGCGGGTACTCTACGGCAGTGGGAGACGAGGGAGGCTTCGCCCCGGATCTTAAGGATTCCAGAGAGGCTCTGGATTTTCTGGTGCGGGCGGTCCGGGAAGCCGGATATGAACCGGGGACAGACGTGAAGATCGCCATCGATGCGGCAGCCAGCGAGCTTTATAATGAAGAAACGGGTCGCTATGATTTTCCCGGGGAAAGTTCCATGACCGGGATCCCGGTTTCCAGGTCTGCGGAGGAGATGGTGGAATATTTCCGGAGCCTGTCCAACGGCTTTCCCATATGCTCCATCGAAGACGGCCTCCACGAAGAGGATTGGGAGGGATGGCAGCTCCTTACCAGGACCCTGGGTCACCGGATCCAGCTTGTGGGAGACGATCTGTTTGTCACCAATGAAGCGCGGCTCTTAAAGGGGATCCGGTCCGGAGCCGGAAACGCCATCCTGGTAAAGGTAAACCAGATCGGCACCTTAAGTGAGAGTCTGGCGGCCATTGAGACGGCAAAAAAGGCCGGCTTCGGGACTGTGATCTCTCACAGGTCCGGGGAAACAGAGGACAGCTTCATCGCGGATCTGGCGGTGGCTGTCAATGCGGGACAGATCAAGACCGGTGCACCCTGCCGCTCTGAACGGACGGCGAAATACAACCAGCTTCTGAGGATCGAAGGGGAACTGGAGGGAAATTTCCAGAAATAACGGTTGTTTTTTAGGGCATCCTATGATATGATAGACATGCTTGTAAATAGGAGGTGTAAGTGTGCTGAGAATCATTCTGACAATCGTATTTGTTTTATTATGCATTGCAATGACTGTGATCGTACTGATGCAGGAAGGAAAGTCCGCAGGACTTGGCGCCATCAGCGGTGCAGCGGAGACATACTGGGGCAAAAATAAAGGCCGTTCCATGGAAGGAAAGCTGGAAAAATTTACAAAGCTCGCGGCGGTCCTGATCTTTGTCCTGGCTCTTGTATTAAACTTAAAGGTATTTTAAGACGATGAACACTCTTGCAGATGAAATGCAGGAGTGTTTTTTGGCTTATAGGAAACCTGTAAAGCAGGATTCCATTTGAAAATAAAGATGAAAAAGGAGATTCATGGAAGAAAATCTTTTAAAAGAAAGAAAAGAAATGCTCATGGCCTTAATGAACGACAAGGCCTACATTCCTATGAAGCTGAAGGAGCTGGCGATCCTTCTGGGTGTTCCAAGGGAGGACCGGGGAGAGCTGGAGGCGGTGCTGAAGGCGCTCATGGCCGATGGGAAGATCGCTGTTTCTAAAAAAGGAAAATACGCCCGGGCAGAGATCTTTGCAGAGACAGGCGTTTTCACCGCCCATTATAAGGGATTTGGCTTTGTATCCGTGGAGGGACGGGAGTCCGATCTGTTCATCGCCCCGGACAACACCGGAGACGCCATGGACGGAGATACGGTCCAGGTGACAGTGGAGGAAGCAGGAAACGGCCGCCGGGCGGAGGGGACCGTCATAAAGGTATTGAAGCGGGCCAACGAAACGGTGGTCGGCATGTATGAAAAGAGCAAAAAGAATCATTTTGGCTTTGTGATCCCGGATAATCCCAGGATCACCATGGATATCTTCGTTCCGGAAGGAATGGATATGGGTGCGGTCTCCGGCCATAAGGTCATGGTAAAGCTCACCTCCTACGGGGGGAAGAGAAAAAATCCGGAGGGGCAGGTGGTGGAGATCCTGGGCCATGTAAACGATCCCGGCGTGGATATTCTGTCTATTGTCCGCGCCTATGGCCTGCCGGAGTCCTATCCGGAGGAGATCATGGAGGAAGCAGCCCGTGTCCCGGAGGAGCTTTCGGCGGAAACCGTAAAAGAGGAGCTTAAAAAGGGCCGGAAGGATCTCCGGTCTGTGCCCATGGTCACCATCGATGGAGAGGACGCCAAGGATCTGGACGATGCGGTCAGCATTTCAAAGGAATGTGAGGATGGCCGGACGATCTACCATCTGGGAGTGCATATTGCGGATGTGGCCCATTATGTGACAGAAAAAAGCGCTCTGGATGCGGAGGCATACCGGCGGGGCACCAGCGTATATCTGGTGGACCGGGTGATCCCCATGCTGCCTCACCGGCTTTCCAACGGCATCTGCTCCTTAAACGCCGGCTGCGACCGGCTGGCCTTAAGCTGTCTGATGGATATGGACGAAAAAGGGAATATCACCGGCCATGAGATCTGTGAGACGGTGGTGCGGATCGACCGGCGGATGACGTATACGGCGGTGAATGCTGTGCTCACAGGCGGGAATACAGATGAGAGCCTTGAAACAGAGGGCTTTGGCTCCATGTTCCGTCTGCTGGATGAGGCGGCCGGGATCCTGCGTAAAAAGCGTATGGAACGGGGAGCTGTGGACTTTGACTTTGCGGAATGCAAGATCCTACTGGATGAAAAGGGACGGCCGGAGGCCCTGGTACCCAGGGAGCGGAACGCGGCTACCATGCTCATTGAGGATTTTATGCTGGCGGCCAACGAGACGGTGGCAGAGGATTACTACTGGCAGCAGATCCCGTTCCTGTACAGGACCCACGAAAAGCCCGATGAGGAAAAGATCCGCCGGTTTGCGATCCTGATCAACAACTTCGGTTACTCCCTTCATATCGGAAACGGGGAGGTCCATCCCAAGGAGATCCAGAAGCTGCTCTCCCGGGCAGCGGGAACGCCGGAGGAGGCCATGCTCTCCAGGCTTGCCCTGCGGTCCATGAAGCAGGCAAAATATACCACGGACTGCGTGGGCCATTTCGGTCTGGCAGCCCGGTACTATACACATTTTACATCCCCCATCCGCAGGTATCCGGATCTGCAGATCCACCGGATCATCAAGGAGAACCTCCATGGCAGACTGGGAGAAAAACGGCTGTCCCACTATGGAAAGCTGCTGCCGGAGGCCGCAGTCTGGACCTCCTCCAGAGAACGGCTGGCCGAGGAGGCAGAACGGGAAACGGAGAAGGCGAAAAAGGTCCAGTACATGGAGCGGCGCATCGGGGAGGTTTTTGACGGGGTCATCTCCGGGATCAGCAATTATGGATTTTATGTGGAGCTTCCTGATACGGTGGAGGGCATGGTCCATGTAAGCGAACTGGACGGCGATTATTATGTGTTCGATGAAGCGCATTATGAGCTGGTGGGAGAGCGCACCAGAAAACGGTTTAAGCTGGGACAGCCCATCCGCGTCCAGGTGGTGGCTGTGGACCGGTATTTAAAGACCATCGACTTCCTTCCGGTGCGGGAGTTTTAGGGCTTTGGGAGCGAAAATGCAGACTCCGGAGCCAGGGGCTTCCGTCCGGGCGTAAAAATCAGACAGAAACGAGGAAAACATCTATGGGGAAGAATAGTATCAAGCTGATCGCCAACAATAAAAAGGCGTATTTCGACTATTTCATCGACGATAAATTTGAATGCGGCATTTCCCTGGCAGGAACAGAGGTGAAGTCCCTCCGCATGGGCAAATGCAGCGTCAAGGAGTCCTTCGTGCGGATCGTCAACGATGAAGTGATGATCTATGGCATGCACATCAGTCCTTATGAAAAGGGAAATATTTTTAATAAGGATCCCCTTCGGGAGAGAAAGCTTCTGATGCACCGGTATGAGATCAATAAATTAAAGGGAAAGATCCAGGAAAAGGGCTATACCCTGGTGCCTCTCCAGGTCTATTTTAAGGGAAGCCTGGTGAAGGTGGAGATCGGCCTAGCCCGGGGCAAGAAGCTTTATGATAAGCGGGCGGATATTGCCAAAAAGGACCAGAGACGGGAGCTGGAAAAGGATTTTAAGGTAAAGAACCTGTACTAACAGACCGGAAGGAGGGAAGTCCATGGATGGCCGCCATACCTATATTGCCATTGATCTAAAGTCTTTTTATGCCTCAGTGGAGTGTATGGAGCGGGGGCTGGATCCTCTCCGGACGTGTCTTACGGTGGCAGACGGGACCCGTACAGAAAAGACCATCTGCCTGGCAGTGTCTCCGGCCTTAAAGTCTTTCGGGATCCCGGGACGGCCCAGGCTCTTTGAGGTGAACCAGAAGGTGAGAGCGGTCAACGCCGCCAGAAAGAGGAACGCGCCGGGAGGCAGGCTTTCGGGGGAGTCCTATGATGCAGAGGAACTTAAAAAGGATCCGTCCCTGGCGGTGTCCTTTCTTACGGCCCCGCCCAGGATGGCCCTGTATATAGAAAAGAGCACAAAGATCTATGACATTTACCTGCGGTATGTGGCTCCGGAGGATATCCACGTATACTCCATTGACGAGGTATTCATGGATGTGACCCAGTATCTTCCTATATATAAGATGACGCCTCATGAGCTGGTTATGAAGATGATCAGGGAGGTCCTTAAGGAAACAGGGATCACGGCCACGGCCGGGATCGCGGAAAATCTGTATCTCTGTAAGGCGGCCATGGACATTGTGGCAAAGCGGGTGCCGCCGGACCAGGATGGGGTGCGGATCGCAGAGCTGGACGAAATGAGCTACCGCCGGCTTTTGTGGGACCACAGGCCGCTGACTGATTTCTGGCGGGTGGGCCGGGGATATGCGAAAAAGCTGGAGGCGGCCGGACTGTTCACCATGGGAGACATCGCCAGATGCTCTTTGGGAAAGCCTGGGGAGTTTTACTGTGAGGACCTGCTGTACCGGATGTTCGGCATCAACGCGGAGCTCCTCATCGACCATGCCTGGGGCTGGGAGCCATGTACCATTGCGGACATCAAGGCCTACCGCCCGGAGGAAAAGAGCGTGGGAGCCGGTCAGGTGCTCCAGTATGCCTACGATTTCCAGAAGACGCGGAACGTGGTCCGGGAGATGGCTGACGCTCTGGCCCTGGAGCTGGTGGAAAAACGTCTGGTCACAGACCAGGTGGTGCTGACCGTGGGCTATGACCGGGAAAATCTGACAGATCCCGGACGGCGGAAGGTATACCGCGGGGAGATCACCGTGGACCGGTATGGCCGCCAGATCCCCAAAGCCGCCCATGGAACGGAGCATCTGCGCCGCCCCACGTCCTCCTCGGACCAGATCGTGGAGGCATTTACGAGACTGTTTGACCGGATCATGGACCCGTCCCTTCTGACCCGTCGGATGTATCTGTCCGCCATCCATGTAAAAGATGAGAGGGAGGCCGGGAAGGAGGAGGCATACTGCCAGCTGAGCCTGTTTGACGATTTCGGCCTGGAGGAAGAGACATCCCGGGAAGAAACAGAAAAGCGGGAACGGGAGAGACGGATGCAGGAGGCCATGCTGACGATCCGGCAGAAATTCGGAAAGAACGCCATCGTTAAAGGAATGAATTTACAGGAGGGGGCCACGGGCATGGACCGGAACCGGCAGATCGGAGGTCACAGGGCAGAATGAAAAAATATGAGGACATTATTTCTCTTCCCCATCATGTGTCAGACCATCATCCCCAGATGTCCATTCATGACCGGGCGGCCCAGTTTTCTCCCTTTGCGGCCCTGACGGGCTATGGAGATGCGGTGGAGGAAACGGCGCGGCTGACATCCCAGAAGAAAATCCTGGACGAAACGGAGCGGGAGGCCCTGGACCGGCAGCTGGCTTCTCTGGCGGGACTTCTGGAGGAGAGCCGGAAGGCAGACGGAAGACGCGGGCGCGTTCCCGGGGTCCGGATCACGTATTTTCTTCCGGACCAGAAAAAGAGCGGGGGAGCTTACATGAAACGGTGCGGAGCCGTCACAGACCTGGACTGGCTGCGGGGGGAGATCGTTATGGAGGATGGGACGCGGATCCCGGCGGAGGATGTGGTGGAGCTGGAGCTGTCCCGGACTTGACTTTTTTCCTGTAAGATGGTATGATGATCATGCTCCATAAGAGCGCCAGTAAGGGCTTGTACTGGTTTCGACGGGGGCTATGAAGCTGGTGAAGCTATCCGCATGCGATGCGTTAAATGGCAAACCTAAATATAAACGCTAACGACGAATTAGCATACGCAGCCTAATATAGGCGGCTGTCGGCCCCGGCGGACCTGCACTCCGGGTAACCGACATCATTAATTGCAGGAAACGACACGTGCAAAGCTTTGAGCACGCGGGCGTAGGATGAAGCTACTGAACGTACCAGGATGTCTGTTTCCGGGTACGGGAGGGAATGTCAAAGAACAGACTATGATAGTAGAAGAACAGGGGATTGGTTTTCGGACAGGGGTTCGATTCCCCTCAGGTCCACGAAAAAGACGGGTTTAACCTTATGGGTTTAAATCCGTTTTTTGTTTCATAAAGTAAGCTTAGGGAAAAGAAGGCGAAAAATGAACAAACAGAGACTTTTTATTGCGGTATGTATGACAGCGGCAGTCATGGGCGGCTGCGGTGCGAAGGAGGCAGATGCGGCAGCGGCCGCGGGGACGGAGCAGACGGCTGCCGGCATAGAAAACGGATCCGAAGCTTCTGATGCAAAGGATGAAAATCTGGAGACTGCTGGGAGCGGGGCGGGTACGCTTATGACAGATGGATCCGGGATCCGGACAGAAAAAACAGGCACAGGGGATCCGGAAGGTATGACTTTGTATGCAGAGCTTTCGTTTTACCTGGGGGATGTGGAGTGGCGCCTGCAGAAATTCGCCCAGTCCGATCTTGTGGACCATGGAGAGCTGCTCCTGGATGACAGATGCCGCTTCCTCATAAGAGCTGTATCCGGGGATGGCGCTTATGTATTTTTTGATGAGGCTGTGCAGCTGGGAGAACCGGAGGCGGATGTGTGGACGGACCCGGAGGACCGGCTCCATGTGGTGGTCCGCGACGCCCGGACGGCCAGATACAGGATCACAGACCACATCTATGATAAAGATACAGAAGTATTTAATGGAAGAGTACTGATCGGCGAAGATGGGATCAATTACTGGGGAACAGCCGCAGGAAATGGAGGAGGGCTTTCTTTGGAGACCGAAGGCCAGGAGGAGATGGAGACCCTCTGCGGCTATATCCAGAAGATCGAAAACGGAGCGGTCTGGATCGACCAGGTGGAATACGTGGAAGAGAGCGATATGGAAAGGATCAGAGAACTGGGGCTTACAGAGGCAGATATGGCCGGCGGCTTCTATATCTATAACCCGGAGGAGGAATCCGTTCCGCTGACACTGGCTGACGATGCGGTCTATACGTTCATTGACTGGGGGAGGGATTTTATCCCTTCCGATTCTTCACAGGACCTGACGGTCTCTACTACGACGCTGGCTCTTTTTGAGGCATATCTGGAAACCTACGAGGATGGAAAGCCAGGAATGCCGTTTTTTATGGAGACCGATGGGGATAGGGTGATCCGTATTTTTGAAAAGCCTATGGCATAAAAAAGAGACCTCCGGGACTGCTCCCGAAGGTCTTTTTATCATGCATGGATCGCCGCAAGCCTTTCAGCTGTCTGGCTGGAAATCTCTCCATCCTTTTGTTCTTCTCTTTCTCTGACCATCTGCCAGATCAGATCATGCATCCACTGGACCGTTTCTTCCAGCTTCTTGTTTTCATCCCGAAGACGGCGGACCTCATTTTCTAGATTGCTGATGAGCTGGTCTTTTTCATCGATCATAACGCTGTTCCTCCCCCGATATTTTAAATGGAGTATATCATTTTGTTTAGGTTCTGTCCAGTGAAAGGGGGAGGATTGACAAAGCCGTCACAAACTGGGGAAAAACTGTGATTGCTTCATACGGAAATTTGAGCTATAATGGGGAAATAAGTCGGACGGACGACGGAATCGAGGTTTACTATGGCATCGGCGCAGAATGATTTTTCAAAGGGAAGCGTGGTGGGGAATATTATGGGAATGGCCATTCCCATGACTGCTGCGCAGCTTATCAATCTCCTATACAATGTGGTGGACCGGATCTATATCGGCTATATCCCGGAGCATGCCACCCTGTCGCTGACCGGTCTTGGCGTCTGCCTTCCGGTCATTACTGCGGTCATGGCGTTTGCCAATCTGTTCGGTATGGGAGGAGCGCCCCTCTGCTCCATTGAACGGGGGCGGGGGAACCAGAAGGAGGCGGAGGCCATCATGGGAAATGCGTTTACCCTCATGGTGATCTGCGGGATCCTGCTGACTATCCTGGGGATCGTATTCCGGCGGCCGCTGCTTTATCTTTTCGGGGCCAGTGATTCCACCTATCCCTATGCGGAATCCTACATGACCATTTACCTGCTGGGCAGTGTGTTTGTGATGATGGGGCTGGGTATGAACGCCTTTATCAATTCCCAGGGATTTGGGCGGATCGGGATGCAGACAGTGCTCCTGGGGGCTGTGGCCAACATCATCCTGGACCCTGTGTTCATTTTCGGTTTTCGCATGGATGTCCGGGGAGCAGCCCTGGCCACGATCATTTCCCAGTTTTTATCGGCGGCGTGGGTGCTGAGGTTCCTGTTCAGCGACAGGAGCATCCTGCGGCTGAAACGGGAGACCATGGTGCTGAAAAAAGCCCGGGTGCTGAAGATCGTTTCCATGGGCATGTCCAGCTTTGCCGCAGGCTTTACCAACAGTGTGGTGGCGGTGGCCTGCAACGCAACGCTTCAGACCTGGGGCGGGGATCTGTATGTGGGAGTTATGACGGTGATCCATTCCGTGAGGGAGATCGCAGAAAACCTGGTGAAGGGCCTTACGGGCGGCTCCCAGCCGGTGCTGGGCTATAACTTCGGAGCCGGACAGTACGACCGGGTGAAAAAGGCCATCCGTTTTTTATCAGTTTCCACCATTGCCTTTACCACCTTCTGCTGGATCCTGATCTCGATCTTCCCGGAGACGTTTATCCACATCTTCAACCGGGATGAAACCCTGGTACAGGCGGCTATTCCGGCAGTACGGGTCTACTTTTTTGGTTTTTTTATGATGTCTCTTCAGTATTCGGGACAGGCCTGTTTCATTGGCCTGGGAAAGGCTAAACAGGCCACCTTCTTTTCCATATTCCGGAAGGTCATCATCGTTTTGCCGCTGACGCTTTTATTCCCAAGGCTGGGAGGCCTGGGGGCCATGGGGGTATTTCTGGCAGAGCCGGTCTCCAACTTTATCGGCGGAGCGGCCTGCTATGGGACCATGCTGCGTACTGTGTGGCCGGAGCTCAATAAGAAAAAGGAAAGCGCGTGACTGGATCCGCAGAGGATCTGATCAGAAAATGATCGGAAAAATAAAATATATCCGGGAGGGGAAATCTCAAATGGAACTTAACAGGGAAGAAGATGCCAGGTTTCTGGTGCATCACCAGGTGACAGAAAAAAAGCTTCTGCATCTGGAAAAGGGAGTAAGGAAGCTGGGCTTCCAATCGGGAGGAAACAGGATCCTGGCGGGGCTTTTGATGGCTTCGGTCATGGGACTGGCCGTAGGCCTTGTTTTTGACGGTATGGTGGCACGGACGTTTTCGGCCATTGCCGTAGTGCTGTTTCTGATCTTTGCTGCAGGTGTGTATTCCATCTTTAAGGCATGGTTTGACGCAAAGAAGACCATCCATCTTCAATATGAGGCAGGAAAAAAAGATATGAATTATGACTGGGAGTATCGGTTTTTTGACGATTGCTATGAGGTCATTGGAAAGAACGAGGCGTCCAGGGTCTGCTATTCCAACCTGGGCCGGATCCTGGAATTTACAGGAATGCTGGTCTTGGTAGAAAAGGGCAATGTGGTCCGGTATTTTATGGAAGAGGATGTGGAAAAGGGGACTGCAGAGGAGCTTAGGGAGTTCTTAGAAAGGAAAAGCGGGACAAAGACTGAGTTTGTCTCCGTGAGGTGATGGATATGGAACCGTTATTTGCTGTGCGGATGACGCATGATGAAGATATGTATTATAACCAGGTACTGGCCTCGAAACAATCAGCGCCGGCAGAAAAGCCTGGAAAAAAGAATTTTCTTTCCAGGGTGGATCTTTCTGATGTGATCTTCGGGCTTCTGGCGTTTTTTGTTTTTTACATGACCTTTCCGGCGGAAGAGCTGGCGCAGCGGATCGTCCAGTCAGCTCTTATGGCAGGCGTGTTTGTCCTCGTCCTTGGCCAGCTGAACGGAAACAGGAGGAGGGAAAAACAGAGGATCGCTCCGGATGCCGATGAAAGGAACCAGGCGGAGATGATCATGGAAAGCTCCGGTCTGGCGGGAGAGCCGTGTACGGTATCCTTTTACGAGGATTCATTCCAGCTGGAAAATCCTGGGATCACCACCAGCTACCGGTACGAGGGCGTATCGTGGATCAAGGAGACAGAGCAGTATTATATGATCTTCTGGACCCGTTCTACGGTGATCCCGGTGGAAAAGGCTGGCTTTTACAGGGGAACTCCCAGCCAGTTCAAAGCCTTTCTGGAGAAAAAATGCCAGAAGACCATTATGAAAGCCAGATAAGAAAATAGGAGAAAATCATGGGAATTAAGATAAAAAAGGATACAATGCCGCGCCTGGAGGACCTTCCGGTGCTGAAGATCCGGTACACAATGGCGATCCCGCTGATCGGTATTGTGGACATCCTCACAATGGGGAGCTTTTACGCCAATCCGGTCACAGACGGACATATAATGCTGAAGATCTTTTATGTGATCAACGCCCTGATCGGAGGGACCTTTGCTTACTGGGGGCTCAGATGGAAGACCACGGTGGACGGGAAAAAGATCCGTGTCCGCCCGGCCTTCAGTGCCGCAAAGGAGCTGCCGTTTACGGAAATCAAAAAAGCGGTGCTTCATAAGAAAAAGAAAAATGGTTCGCTGATGTATTACACGCTGATAGACAGCAAAGGCCAGGAGATTGTGAAGCTTTATCCCACCATGAAGGACAGCGCCATGCTCCTGGAGCGGCTGAAACGGCTGAAGGTGCGGATCGAAGAGGTAAACGACCGGTAGAGGAATGGACGCCGGAAATCTGCGTATACTACCTTTGAATACGGAAAAGGAGGTATATGCGATGACGAGACTGGAATGTACCGTGGCAAGCTGCGTCCATAACTCGGAAAAGTGCTGCTGTAAACAGGGGATCCTGGTGGAGGGAGTCAATGCCAGGGAAAGCTGTGATACCTGCTGCGGAAGCTTTGAGGAAAACCGCGGAGGCCTGTTCAAAAACCTGTTTAAGACGCCGGAAACCAGGCTTCAGGTGGACTGCGACGTTCTGAACTGCCTGTATAACGACGATCATCAGTGCCGTGCAGAGAGGATCTCGATCCTGGGAGACGGAGCCAGGGCTGTGGGCCAGACTGAGTGCGGCAGCTTTAGAGAACGGTAGGCAGAAAAAATGGAGACAGGGATTCTGCAGGCGGCCGGGGACAAGAGCCCCACGCCGCTTTGGCAGAGTCCTTTTTTGTTTTATGGACATCGTCTGTTTTTGGAACAGGTATTTAAACAAGGTCCATTGATTTTCTATTGACAGGATGCTGCATTATTTTTGAAACCAGACTTTTCAAGTGAGAAGGTCTGGTTTTTTTATTTCATTGGCTTGCTTTGCAGGCCAGGAGGCGGACAACTCCATTGATGTTTACATTAGAGACGAGCATATGGACGTATTGGAAGACAGTGGGAAAAGACCTTTACAGAGAAGCCTTCGGTATTCACAAAAGAAACGGGTATGACCAAGACGCTTACAGGAAGCTGACTGTTTCATCACGAAAGAATGATCAGACGTGAAGGGATCAAAAGCTGGGGCTTAGGATGAAAACGCGGCATAAAATAGATTATCTACAACATTAGGCCTTTCTCCCTCTAATAACTTTGATTATATCATTTAAAAATGGCTATATCAATATGAAATACTGACATTTACATACAAAAACTTTATGATATGGCCGTTTTACTTCCCATAATCTATTTTATAGGAACTCCAGCCTTTTGTGCCTGTAAAAAGTCCAGAACCGTAGCTGGTCAGGACATCAATGATAGGGGGGTGAGAATATGGACCGCGTTATGCAAAGGGCCGGCCCTATGATGCGGGGATCATAATGGAGGACGGAGCAGGACCTCCGGCAGACGGTATCTGAGCTCCTGAAGGCAGAAAAGAAAATAGAAAAGGGTGAGGAGGAGAGAAATGAAAAGCGATATAAAGCGATTAGTGAAAAGAAGCACTGCTGGTTTTCTGGCGGTTTGGATGGTTTTTGGAAACAGCATATCGGCGTTTTCTAATGTTGAAGCCGGTTCTGGAAGAGCAGGCCAGAAGAAGGAAGAAACCGTGTCCACAGCTTTGGATGCGGTAAAGAAGAAAACGCCCAAAATGGTGACCTCTTCCAACGCGGAGAAGAAAAATGTCCTATCCGCAGAGGTGGGCAGCATGGAGATCCAGATCCGGGAGAAGACCGCTGGCGCTCTGGAACAGGCGGAAGCTCTGGAGGTATATGACCTGGGGCAGGACGCCGCTGTGGAGGCGGCTCTTTTGGAGAAGCTTGAAGAAGGCGAGGAGCTGGCCGGCTATGTGGCCCTTGATATTAGTCTCTTTGACGGCGAGGGCGCGGAGATCGAGCCGGATGGCAATGTCAATGTGGAGGTCAGCGGCATTGAAGCTCCCGAGGAATACGATGATGTTATGATCGTTCATCTGGAGGAGAGGGAACATCCGGGAAAAATGCGTCCCATGGGCGTAAACCGTCCCAATCTTCCGATGACAGCAGCCCATAACGAGGAGGAGGGCGTCTATGACGCCACTGTGGTAACGGAAGGCATAAAGGATGAAATTGAGAAGTCCGACAGGATCACCTTTACGGCAGAATCGTTTTCCTCTTATGTGATTACCTTTATTAAATCTGCAACGGAGTATCAGGATGTGGATGTTTTCCTCATGGATACCCAGACAGGGGCCGAGTTTACAGCTGCTGCGGACAATCTTCAGATCACCGTCGACGATGACTGTATCGAAATCCTGAAACTGGTGGAAGGAAACCAGATGGGACAGATTGCAAAAACTGACGAGGTGTCTCCTGACGGAGAAGCGGTCTATATGTCCTACGCCTATGCGTCCACGGATGAAAAGGGAAATAACCGTATTACCCATGTGAATTTTGCGGAGATTGAAGGGAAGGATCAAGCGGCGCTTTATCTTTGGTACGATCATCTGGATACTCTCGAGATCCCCGTTGAAGTGTATCTGGAGGGCGGTCCTGCCGATGAACAGTATAAATTTACGATCGTGGCAGGGACGATCCGAAACAATGCAGAGGCCGTTTTAAATGACGCAGGTCTGACGGAAGGTCTGGGAAACTACGCCTTTGAGAAGGCCGTTGTGCATAGGGAAGAGGATGGCGAGGAGCAGGAAATCGAAATCGTTTCCAGGATCGGAAACACGATCTATTACAGTACAAAAGTCAACAACGGCGTGGTTGGAAACTTTAAGGAAGGCAGCGGAAGAACGATCCGCCTTTATTATAAAGAGGCGTATAAGGTGACTCTTACTGTTACATCCGCTTCCGGGACAGAAACTAATATTGGAAACACGGTGAATGGACAGTATGTGGGAGATACTATTGAGATCGACGTTGCGAAAAACGGAGCCTTCAATATCCCCATTACCATTGCCCAGGGATATGCAGTGAAAGTGGAATGTACTGAGGATTCTGCCTTGGATTACAACTCCGCCGATGCGCCCAATCATCTGAGGGAATATACGATCAACGGAACGAACCTTACAGAGGATATAGGAATCAAAATCACCTTTTTGAAACCGGCGCTGACGTTTACATATGATTTTTCCAACGAGAGTATTTTCCATAACACTACGGTGGAGATATCTCAGGGTGGAAGCTGGCAGGAAGCTGGTAAAACGGGAACGATTCCGGTTCCTGAAGGAGACGACTCACTGTCGATTCGATTGAATCCCAACTCGGACTCCTTAGGATCAGCTTGGATTTTTGATGCGCTTGCCGTCAATGACCAGGCTCTGATGATACCGGTGGATCCGGGATTTTTGTCAGGAATCTGGAATTCTGAGGAAAACAGTGAATTGTTTGACACGGCAGGAAAGAAAATTGCTGACGTTACCATAACAGTAGATAGAGGATTCTTTTCTCGCAACAGAATATATACGATTGCATTCAGCAATATCAAGTGTCCCTTAAAAATGACCGGCGGCAGTATGCGGGAATACTTTGATCAGCAGGCGATCCTGTATGAGAAGGGAGATGGGCTTCAGGTATCCTGGGCATATAACGATGGCGGAGTAGATAGCGCCGCTTCGATTGAGAAGGGCGATGCCATTGAATTTAACCAGAATGTTACCTATTATATCGATCCGGATTGGGGTTGGTATATTGATCAGGTGGTCGTATCTCCACAGAACGAAAATGGTGATCCCGTGAATCTAACCGATCAGCTTGCACCCATTGACGTAGACGGAAAATGGTATGACAGGAAGAAGGTTACGATGAAATTTGCCGGTTGGGCCGATACGGATGCAGAGACTCTTGTACGGATCACATCGAAGGAAATCAACTATCAGTTTGTATGGAACAATGGAGGGGCGCAGGTTCCCTTGAGTGATTCCTTTACTTTGCCAGGAGATGATTCTCTTTCCCAGCCGCTGTATAGCAACGTGATTCCAGACGAGACGGCAACGCTTGAAGGAAAGGTATTCCAGGGCTGGACGTTGGGAACTGGTGATACACATATTCACTGGGGGAATGAGTCGGTTTCCCGAACGGAACTGCTGGAAGCGATGAAAGCTGGCACTCTTACCATGGAGTATCCCCCGACAGCGTCTGAAACCGTTAAGATCCTTCTTACTCCCCAATATGTGGAGGCGGCTCAGGCAGAGACCATTCCGTATTCTGTAGAAATCTATCTTGGAAGCGAGAGTGGAAAGAAGGTAGGAACCTTTGAGTATCGGGGTATAGCCGGTACAGCTATTGAGGAAGGGGCCTACATTGAGCGTCCTGAAATCAAAGCGGTAATCGATCAGAATAAAGACGAGTATCCGGAGAAAGAAATCATAGGAATTGAAAGTCTTTCTAATACGGATAATGTGGTGAAGATCATCCTTAAAAAAGAATATGTGCAGATTCACACAGTAGTAGAAGCAGAGGGGAACGTAAGCCATGGAAATTATCAGTATGGCAGCGATATCTTTGAGAATGAGTATTTGATGGTTCGGAGCGGTGATACGATCAGGTTAAAAATAGTTCCTGATGAGGGGTATACGATCGGGCAGCTGTTTATTGGCAGAACGCCCCAAACCATTGATCGTAGCAAAATCGATGAAGATGGAAACTATGAAATCGAATATACTGTTTCTGAAACTGCAACTATTTGGACTTCCTTTGCGGTGGACGTAAACGGCAACGGAGAGCCCGATGAGACGGAAACCACATACTCCATCACCTACGCTGCCGGTACAGCTGGTACAAATGCGCAGAATATGCCGCAGAATGAGACAGACATCTTAAGCGGAACAACGAAGACCCTCCCGACAACGGAACCGACGTGGACAGGCCATGTATTTGCAGGCTGGACCAGTGATGAAGTACAGGCAACCACTGGGAACTTTATCATGCCGGAGGCTAACGTAACCTTTACTGCCGCCTGGAAAGTAGACGCAAACGGAGACGGCGAGCCGGATGATACGGAGACAAAGTATTCTATCACCTACTCTGACGGCGAAGCAAAGGGAGCAGCACAGGGAATGCCTGCGAAGGCTGAAAACATCTTAAGCGGAACTACTCAGACTATCTCTGCTGCTGTACCGACCTGGATTGGCTACGTATTCACGGGCTGGACCAGTACGGACGTAACGGAAACTACCGGAAGCTTTACCATGCCGGAAAAGAATGTAACCTTTACCGCCGCCTGGAAGGTGGACGCAAATGGAAATGGAGAGTCAGATGAGAATGAGCAGAAGTATTCCATCACCTACTCTGATGGCGAAGCGAAGGGTGCAGCACAGGGAATGCCTGCGAAGGCTGAAAACATCTTAAGCGGAACTGCTCAGACTATCTCTGCTGCTGTACCGACCTGGACTGGCTACGTATTCACGGGCTGGACCAGTACGGACGTAACGGAGACTACCGGAAACTTTACGATGCCGGAGAAGGACGTAACCTTTACCGCCACCTGGAAGGTGGACGCAAACGGAGACGGCGAGCCGGATGAGAATGAGCAGAAGTATTCCATCAGCTACTCTGACGGTGAAGCGAACGGAAATGCGGAGAAGATGCCACAGAATGAGACAGACATCTTAAGCGGAACAACGAAGACCCTCCCGACAACGGAACCGACGTGGACAGGCCATGTATTTGCAGGCTGGACCAGTGATGAAGTACAGGCAACCACCGGGAACTTTATCATGCCGGAGGCTAACGTAACCTTTACTGCCACCTGGAAAGTGGACGCAAATGGAGACGGCGAGCCGGACGATACGGAGACAAAGTATTCCATCACTTACTCCGATGGTGAAGCAAAGGGAGCAGCGCAGGGAATGCCTGCGAAGGCTGAAAACATCTTAAGCGGAACCACTCAGACTATCTCCGCTGCGGTACCGACCTGGACTGGCTACGTATTCACGGGCTGGACCAGTACAGACGTAACGGAGACTGCCGGAAGCTTTACGATGCCGGAGAAGAACGTAACCTTTACCGCCACCTGGAAAGAGGATGCAAATGGAGATGGTGAGCCGGATGATACGGAAACAAAGTATTCTATCACCTACTCTGATGGAGAAGCCAAGGGCGCAGCGCAGGGAATGCCTGCGAAGGCTGAGAATATCTTAAGCGGAACCACTCAGACTATCTCGACTGCGGTACCGACCTGGACAGGCTATGTATTTGCAGGCTGGACCAGCAATGAAGTACAGGCAACCAGCGGAAGCTTTATAATGCCGGAGGCTAACGTAACCTTTACAGCCACTTGGAAAGAGGATGCAAACGGAGACGGCGAGCCGGATGATGCGGAAACAAAGTATTCCATCACCTACTCTGACGGTGAAGCGAACGGAAATGCGCAGAATATGCCGCAGAATGAGACAGACATCTTAAGTGGAACTACTCAGACCCTCCTGACAACAGAACCAACGTGGGTAGGTCATGTATTTGACGGCTGGACTACCAGTGATGTAACGGTAAGCAATGGAAGCTTTACGATGCCGGAGGCTAACGTAACCTTTACCGCCACCTGGAAGGTGGACGCAAACGGAGACGGCGAGCCGGATGATACGGAGACAAAGTATTCCATCAACTATGCGGCAGGTACAGCTGGTACAAATGCGCAGAATATGCCGCAGAATGAGGCAGACATTTTAAGCGGAACTACTCAGGCGATCTCGGATGTGAAGCCGATCTGGACTGGCCATGTATTCACAGGCTGGACCAGTACGGACGTAACGGAGACTGCCGGAAACTTTACCATGCCGGAGAAGGATGTAACCTTTACCGCCACCTGGAAGGTGGACGCAAACGGAGACGGTGAGCCGGATGATACGGAGACAAAGTATTCCATCACTTACTCTGATGGTGAAGCCAAGGGAGCAGCGCAGGGGATGCCTGCGAAGGCTGAGAATATCTTAAGCGGAACCACCCAGACTATCTCTGCAGCGGTACCGACCTGGGCAGGCCATGTATTCGCAGGCTGGACCAGTACGGACGTAACGGAGACTACCGGAAGCTTTACCATGCCGGAGAAGGACGTAACCTTTACTGCCCTCTGGAAGGAGTATAGCAGCGGCGGATCCAAAGAAGATGATGATGACGATGACGCGTCAGAAGAAAATGGCAGCGGCAGCTCCAGAAAACCCATCGAGGCTCAAAAGGGCCAGGTTGTCAATGCGGCGGGAAAGACTGGGGAGTGGGTCCTGGAAGGAAACCAGTTCACAGAACAAAATGGGTATATTCCCTCGAGAGAATATCTGAAAATTGATGGAAACATTTACGGCTTCTACTCCAGAGGATATGCCATTGGATCTGAACATGGCCACTACTACACCAGTGAAGCCATTGCGGCAGCCGGAGGCTATCGAGATGCTCAGGGAGCCTGGAATCTGAACGGCTGGTGGATCCGTTACAGTGATGGTACGTATCCACACGGTCAGTGGGAGTACCTGACCTACAATGGACGTTCAGACTGGTATTACTTCGATGAAGACGGCTGGATGGAAGACGGCTGGTTCCAGTGGGAGGATCACTGGTACTATCTGCATACAGAGTATGACGGCTTCCGGGGCCATATGTATACAGGCTGGCACGAGATTGGCGGGAAATGGTATTATTTCCGCACAGATCAGGACGGCGGCACGCCTGGAGCTATGATGACCGATGCAAGGACGCCGGACGGCTTTTATGTTGGAGAGGATGGCGCCTGGATTCAGTAATGTTGAAGGTCTGGAACTGGTAAAACAGGCGGAAGAGGCCCTTTTATGGCAAAGAAAAGTCCATAAAGGGGCCTCTTCCCTGTTCCTGGTGATAAAAACGCCGTTTGTTTTTTGGGAAAAGTAGTTGACAACGCATTGGAAATATAGTATAGTTACATAGGTTGTGAAAGCAGCCCACAGGAAAGCAGGTATCCGCCTCACCCTGGCACGAGCAAGTGACCCGGGTTCATACAGAATTGGTTTCATAATCATGCAGCAGCATGCAGAACCGATGCAGTTAATGAGCGGATAGTTTACTATCTGCTTTTTCTTTTCTATTTTGTCGATATTAAAATGAGTATGGAGGTGCACGGCTATTAGCGAGTTAATGATTAACGAACAGATTCGTGATAAGGAAGTTCGTCTGATTGGTGAAAATGGAGAGCAGCTTGGGATCATGTCTGCAAAGGATGCCTATAAGATGGCCAGAGATGCAGAGCTTGATCTGGTGAAGATCGCGCCGACAGCAAAGCCGCCGGTGTGCAAGATCATTGATTACGGCAAATATAAGTATGAGATGATCCGTAGGGAAAAAGAAGCGAAAAAGAAGCAGAAGGTCATCGAAGTGAAAGAAGTCCGTCTTTCTCCTAATATCGATACCAATGACCTTAACACGAAGGTTGGTTCCGCAAGAAAATTCATCGAAAAAGGCAATAAGGTCAAGGTTACGCTCCGGTTCCGCGGACGTGAGATGGCCCATATGAATCAGACCAGATACATCCTGGATGATTTTGCCGAGAAACTTGCTGATATCGCAGTCGTTGACAAGCCTTCCAAGGTAGAGGGAAGAAGCCTGGTAATGTTTTTAACTGCAAAAAAATAGGGATAATTTTAAGGAGGAATTTACAATGCCTAAAATGAAAACAAGCAGAGCAGCTGCAAAGCGTTTCAAAAAGTCCGGAACAGGTCTGTTAGTAAGAAATAAAGCTTACAAATCCCATATCTTAACTAAGAAATCTACAAAGCGGAAAAGAAATCTTAGAAAAGACATCGTTACTGACAGCACAAACAGCAAGGTAATGAAGAAGATTTTACCGTACTTATAATAGATTCGGGATTAAGAAGGAGGAAAATAAGCAATGGCAAGAATTAAAGGCGGCTTAAATGCCAAGAAGAAACATAACAGAGTGCTGAAGTTAGCCAAGGGTTACAGAGGCGCACGTTCCAAACAGTATAGAGTAGCAAAGCAGTCCGTAATGAGAGCTTTAACCAGCTCCTATGCAGGAAGAAAAGAGAGAAAGAGACAGTTCAGACAGCTGTGGATCGCCCGTATCAACGCTGCTGCCCGTATCAATGGCCTTTCCTATAGCAAATTCATGTATGGCTTAAAGCAGGCCGGCGTTGTTATGAACCGTAAGGTATTATCTGATATGGCTATCAACGATGCAGAAGGATTTGCAAAGTTAGCAGAGCTTGCAAAGAGCAAGCTGGCTTAATAAGAAAAAGAAATACGCCGTTTCCTTTTCCGGTGAGGCCGGATCAGGAAGCGGCTTTTTTTAATCCTGTATTTCTTCAAAAAAATGTGTCCAGACACGGAAAAAGCTTTGGGGCATCCGCTCGAGGGGGCTCTCCGGGGTCCATAGGAGCCAGATGGTAGAATTTCCCTGTTCCTCCCGGATCGGAAGGCTCACCAGCTCTGGATCGCTGCTGGGGAGTTTTTTGTTCAGAAATGCGATCCCGGCGTTGCGTTTTAAAAGCCGGAGCAGACTGGAAAACTGGTCCACATGGAAGGCATAGGAAAATTCCTTTCCGCGTTTTTTATAAACGTACTTCAGAAGCTGGGTATTCAGATCGTCACCGGCGTATCCGATGACAGGGCAGGTGATCAGGTCTTCATAGGAAACCTGGCCTTTTTCTGCCAAAGGATGGCGGCGGGACATGGTGACATATCTGTGACGGCTGGTATGCAGCTTCAGGCTCCTCAGATCGGGATCCGGCGCATCGCGCATGGCCAGGACTGCGTCCAGGGAGGAATCGCGCAGCATAGATAGAAGAAGCGGAACTGTACGGTTAGTCGTCTGAAATTCCAGATCGGGAAGCTGTTTTTTTAACTCGAAGTAAAGATCCAGCCAGTAAAATTCGTTGAGCACCACTGGAACGCCCAGACGGAGAGGACGGCTGATGGAGAGGAATTGCTTCATCTCCTCTGCCAGCCGTTCGGTCTTTTTCAGGATCCCGCTGCATTGATCCAGAAAAAAGGATCCGGCGGCGTTGGGGGCAAGTCCTTTGGAGCTCCGCTCAAACAGCGGGATAGAAAGCTCTTTTTCCAGAGCCCGTATGGCCATGGAAATGGTGGATTGGGAAACGTTTGCCGCCTGGGCGGCCTTTAGGGTACTGCCGCAGCGGCAGACCTCCATAAAATATTGCATTTGTAAAAGAGTCATAGCGTTCCTTTCTGCCGGGAGAAGATCTGAATACATTTATTATACAGGAAAAAGCCTGTGGTATCAATAGAATTGATACCATTATGAATTATATATGTTTCACAAAGCCTGGAAAATATGAGATAATCTGCACATAAACAAAAACGAAAAAGCATAAAAACTGTGCACTTTCACAATGCATGTACCCGGGGGAGAAAGGAAGCAGCGGTTATGCAAAAAACAAAAGGAGAAATGTCATGATTGCTGTAATTGGCCTTATTATGTTTGCGGTGTCCTCATATCTGGCGCTGAGCAAAAAGATGCATCTCATGGTACCCTTTGTGGTCGTACCTGTGATCGCCGGACTTTTCTGCGGTTTTTCTCTCCCGGAGGTTTTGAATTTTGCCGCCGAAGGAGTTACGGGAACCTTCAATTCGGTCCTTCTTTGTATCTTTGCAGTCCTGTATTTCAGTGTTTTGTCCGAGACGGGGATGTTTGATATTATGGTAAACCGTCTGGTGGGGATCACCAGGGGGAATATTTACATCGTTATGGTGGTAACGGTCCTTGTGGCTTTCATCGGCCATCTGGACGGCGCCTACAATACCACATACCTGATCGCAATTCCGGCTCTGGCCCCGCTTTATAAACGACTCAATATAGACCGGCGGAGCCTGGTGCTCCTGGTATCCCTGGCGGCAGCGCCCATGACGGCCATGGCCTGGGGACAGCCGGCGAAAATGACGGTTTTTGATCCGTCTATTGACCCGGTGGTCATGGCTTCCAGCCTCTATCCGGTGGTGGCGATCATGCTGGGGCTTGCTGTGGTCACCTCTCTGGGCTTTGGCTATTACTATTCTAAAAAGAATGCCTCTGAGATCGCTCTGCTGAGAAAGAGCTTTGAAAATGGAGGCGGAAGCCAGAAGGTGGATTTTTCGGATAATCCTCTGGCACGTCCAAAGCTTTTCTGGGCTAATTTTGCTCTGTTTCTTGGCTCTCTGGCCTGCTTTATGTTCATGACCGGCGTGAAAACATATGTGCTGTTCATGGTATTCTCATGTGCAGCGCTGCTGCTCAACTACCATACCCAGAAGGAGCAGAGCCAGATCATCCGCAAGCATTCGGCTACCATGCTGGCTCCGGCGATCCTGTTTTTGGGGATCGGAATCATGGTCGGGATCCTGAACGGAACGGGAATGGTAACGGCTATGGTGGATGCTGTCCTTGGCATCGTTCCTTATGAAACAGACTGCTTTTATGAGGATGAAACGCCCATTGTCATGGGGGATGTGGCCATCCGCACCAGACTGTCCGCTGGCCACACGCCGGGAACCACTTCGTTTTTTGTAGAAATGAAGGACGAGGAGGGAAAAACGGTGGTATGGGGCATGCACGGAGGCGTAGGGATCAATACCATGAATACGGACTATCTTCAGAAGGTCCGCCTTCCCCTGTCCCTCCAGGAGGATTTTTTCCGGGGCTGCGAGGAGATGAAGTCCATCCATGTGGACATCTGCACACCCAGCCATCCATCCCATTCAGATATGCTGGAAAGGATCCCGGAGGATCGGAATGATTACCGGCCTTTTGTGGATGAGGGAAAATGGCCAGCCTTTCTGGAAGAACGGGCAGAATCCTTGAGAAAGGTCCTGGAACGGGGCGTTTACCAGAGATAAGGGTAGCCTGAGAGAGGAGAAGAAGATGGATACACTGCTGATCAGAAATGGAACGGTCGTGAACGCGGAGGATGGGACCATGGTCCAGGCGGATATCCTGGCCGAAGGAAGCAGGATCCGGAAGGCAGAGCCGGGGATCTGCGACCGGGCGGTCAGCGAGATCGATGCGACAGGCTGTTATGTGACTCCGGGACTGGTGGACCACCATACCCATATCTATCCCATGGCGTCCATCGGGATTTCTGGAGAGGCCGCCTGCTTTGGTTCTGGAGTCACAACGGCTGTGGATGCCGGGAGCACGGGCTGCGGGACCTATGAACGATACCGGCCCTGGATCCGTGCGTCCAAGCTGGCTGTCTGCCCTTACATCCATGTGAGCACCGGGGGGCTTTCCAGCCTTCCGGAGGCCATGGAGGATGTGGATCCGCACCATATGGACGCGGAGGGGATCCGGGAGCTGTTCCGGCGGTACGGGAATGAGCTTGCGGGACTTAAGATCCGGATCAGCCGGAATATCGTGGGAGATCTGGGAATGGATCCTTTAAAGCGGGCGGTGGAGATCGCGGAGCTGACGGGGGTTCCTTTGATGGTCCATATTACGGACCCGCCGGCACCGATAGAAGAAGTTCTTTCTGTCCTCCGGCCTGGGGATATCGTTACCCATATGTATCAGAACACCGGACCAACGATCCTGGATCGCGGCGCCGTCTCGGACGCCGTAAAGGCGGCGCGGGAAAAGGGGATCCTGTTTGAGGCGGCGGATGCCCGGGCCCACTTTTCCTTCGAGGTAGCGGAGCCGGCCATCGGAGAGGGATTTTATCCAGATCTTCTGGGAACTGATATCACCAGGCTCAGCATGCATCTCAGGCCGACGGCCTTTAATCTGGCCTTGCAGCTCTCCAAATACAGCTGCCTCGGGATCCCTTTTGGGACGCTGATCCATATTGCGGCCTGGAAAAACGCAGTCAACCTGGGGCTTTCGGACCAGATTGGGAGTCTGAGGCCTGGAAAACAGGCGGATATCGCTGTATTCCGGCCCTGCCGGAGGCGGAATGTATTCGGCGACCGGCCGTTTTCCAATAAAGATGCGGAATTCCGGGAGGGGGATCTGATCTATGAACCGGTGCTTACGGTAAAGGCCGGGGAGATGGTGTGGAGAAGTGTGACTTTTTAAAAGAGGGAAATGAAAAGCCTGGCTGGGCGTGCGTCAAAACACGCTTCCTGCCAGGCTGATTTTTGTTTGAAGGTATGCTGCGGAGCGGGAGCGGATCTGAAAAACAAAAAGCCTGGACTCTTACGAATCCAGGCTTTATGCGGAAGATGGGACTTGAACCCACACGATGTAACCACCACAAGATCCTTAGTCTTGCTCGTCTGCCAGTTCCGACACTTCCGCGTATCGTTCTGAGCTTTTGTTGTTCAGCTCTCACCGACGTGTTATAATATACCACAGCCTGAAGGATTTGGCAAGTACTTTTTTGAATTTTTTTAAAAAATATTTTTTTGAAAAAGTTGTTGACAAAATGACAGTTTTATAATATAATTCAACATGTCGCTGAGAGATATAAACAAAGCGGCAGAGAAGAAATGCAGAAGTGGCGGAATTGGCAGACGCGCACGGTTCAGGTCCGTGTGGTAGCAATACCATGAGGGTTCAAGTCCCTCCTCCTGCACTGGCAAAGAAACCTGTTTCCAGAAGGGAGCAGGTTTTTTCGTATTCTGGACAGAGTGGACCTTTATACAAAAACGTCCCCTAAGGATCCGCTCGGAGCAGAAAAGGGACCTGCTGGAGGCGGATGAATTTACGCGTGCTTGTACTGGCAAAAAAAGTAAAAAAAGAAAAGAAAAAAGCTTGACATTTTGAAAAAAACGTGTAAAATAATACGTGCCGAGTGAGAAAAACGGCAGAAAAGGAAATGCAGAAGTGGCGGAATTGGCAGACGCGCACGGTTCAGGTCCGTGTGGTAGCAATACCATGAGGGTTCAAGTCCCTCCTCCTGCACGAACAGAGAACGGAAATAGCCTCCCAGAAAGGGAGGCTGTTTTTTGTATTAGGAAATCCGGGCAATGGAAAGTCCGGTCCTGGCTTCGAGAAAACGGGAAAATTCCTCCGGCATCCCGCCTTTTAGTCTGGCCTTGTCGTAGGCCTGGGCATGGTTTTCTCCCAGTATCAGGATAAAATAGTCCGGAAGCTCAGCAATGGCTGCAATCCGGTCATAGGGCCAGTCTGTCTGCCCGCTTCTGGTTTCCGTATGGTAGGAGTCCTCCTTAAAGACGGAGACGGCTGATTCTGTACCGGGAAGCAGCCGCTTTCTGGCGAAATAGCCGTTGAGCCTGTCCTCAAAGAAAAAGGTTAAGAGGATGGCGAGGACAGCCGACAGTGTAAGGAGCGTCCTTCCATTAATGGAAAAGGAGCTGCCCGCCGGAGGAAGGAGAAGGAAGGTTCCCAGAAGGACCACGATCCATCCAAAGATATGGGCGCGGCGGCTCCTCTTTTTCCTTACGGTTTTCCGCAGGGCTCTGGCCATGGCGGTCAGAGTCTTCATGTCATAATCAGTGGTGGTGGTAAATTCCATACGATCATCTCCTTGTTTTTTATAAAGATATTATAGCGGATAGAGACGCCGGTTTTCAAGAGAACTGAAAAAATGAAAAGAAAGGGTAAGGATTCTTAAGATTCCTTTAAAACCTAGTATTTCCACTGGTTCCGGCTTGCGTTATCCGGAAACTTCTAGTATAATCAGAACAGAAATGAAAATAAAAATCAGGAGTGAGGTTTATATGAAATTAAGAAAGGTATTATTACTGACAGCAGCAACGGCAGCCCTCGGGAGCATGAACGTGATCTCTGCATTTGCAGACGCAGTGGTTGTGGAAGAGGACGGAAGCATCCGGAATTCTGCTCCGGCGGAGACCACAGAGGGAGCCGCAGATACGGAATCCATGTTATACGGCTGGACCGAGCAGGGCTCCAACTGGGTGTATTACGATGGAAAGGGAAATACCGTAAAGGGCTGGATCAAGGCAGAGGGCGGAGACGGCCGCGGAAATGAGGTATGGTTCTACACAGATCCGGAGACGGGTCTTATGGTAGCAAACCAGACAAGAGTGATCGACGGCGTATCCTATTCCTTCAATGAGGATGGAAGCTGGGTAGCCCCTGTTCCCACAGCACCCAAGGGAAAATTAAGCGGCGGCGTGTTTACAAACACATGGTCCAATATCCGCATTCCCCAGGTGATCGGCTCCACCAATACAGAGGTTGAAGCAGAGGAGCTGTTCTCCGACGATATTTACGGCACCATTGGAAATCCCAAGGTGACCTATGATTTCTCCATGAGCACAGATTTTGGTGAGCTGGAGATCTACTACGCCAATATGGCAAAGATGCCGGAGATGGATGCGGCAACGTTTGCAGCACAGTTGGGAAATGCTGAAAAAGGCAAGACTGGCCAGGTGGGTGCCGTTGAGACCGTTACCGTAGGCGGCCAGAACTATTCCAAGGTCTCCATCACCAGGACAAACAAGAAGGGCAAACAGAACCAGACCTCTTTCTACTGCAGAAAGCAGGAGAGCTTTATGGTGATCTTAGCCACCAGCTGCACTATGTCGGATGCAGGCGCTATGGCAGATGTTGTAAATATGATCACAGCAGCCCAGTAACAGGAAGAATAATAAGGACGCTCCGGGAGATTCCCGGGGCGTTTTTGCGTCATGGGGAAGGCGTCCTGCAGCAGACAGAGACTCCGCAGGCAGGCTTCCTTCTTATGTCTGCAAAATTTTCCATATGGGATAGTATTTCCTTGGAAAATGGTTTATAATAAACAGGCGTGTAAAAATACGGAAACATACAATCTGGAGGAATTATGTTAGAATTGCAGAATATTTCCTTTGGCGTGTCGGAAAGCCAGGGGAAAAAGGAGATTTTAAAGGATATCAGCCTGACGGTCGGTGAAAATAAATTTGTTGTGATCACGGGGCCCAACGGCGGCGGAAAATCGACCCTGGCTAAGATGATCATGGGGATCGAGAAGCCCCGCTCCGGGAAGATCCTGTTTGACGGCCAGGATATTACAGAGAAGACCATCACAGAAAGAGCCAACCTGGGGATCAGCTTTGCCCTTCAGCAGCCGGTGCGCTTCAAGGGGGTCCATGTGCTGGATCTGATCCGCCTGGCGGCCAGAAAGGACCTTTCTGCCGCAGACGCCTGTAAATATCTGTCCGAGGTGGGATTATGCGCCAAGGATTATATCAACCGGGAGGTCAATGGAAGCCTGTCCGGAGGAGAATTAAAGCGGATCGAGATCGCCACCGTCCTGGCCCGGGGCACAAAGCTTTCTGTGTTTGACGAGCCGGAGGCCGGTATCGATCTCTGGAGCTTCCAGAACCTGATCCAGGTGTTTGAGAAAATGCGGGAGACCACCAATGGCTCCATCGTGATCATCTCCCACCAGGAACGGATCCTGGAGATCGCGGACGAGATCGTGGTGATCTCTGACGGCTCTATCTTAAAGCATGGGACCAGGGACGAGATCCTGCCGGAGATTCTGGGAACGGCCTCTGCGCCTTCCGGATGTCAGTTTTACAGGAGGGAGGCATAAACATGGATAAGATCTTACAGACGCTTTTAGAAAAGGTGGCCGACCTGCACGGGGTACCGGAGGGGGCCTATAATATCCGGGCCAACGGCCAGATGGCTGGAAGAAATACGACGGCCAACATCGATATCGTCACAAGAGAGGACGGAAAGGGCATCGACGTACACATTAAGCCGGGAACGAAAAAGGAGAGTGTGCATATTCCGGTGATCTTAAGCCAGACGGGCTTAAATGAAACGGTGTGCAACGATTTTTTTGTGGGAGATGATGCGGATGTGACCATCATCGCCGGCTGCGGGATCCACAACGGCGGCGATATGGAATCCCGCCACGACGGCATCCACCGTTTTTTTGTGGGAAAGAACGCGAAGCTTAAATATGTGGAAAAGCATTACGGTGATGGAGACGGAAAAGGGGAACGGGTCATGAATCCCCGGACGGAGATCACCATGGATGAGGGAAGCTATATGGAGATGGAGAGCGTCCAGATCAAGGGCGTGGACTCCACAAAGAGGGATACGGTGGCCCATCTGGCAGCCGGGGCCAAGCTGGTGGTCCAGGAGCGTCTCATGACCCATGGGCACCAGGATGCGGAAAGCCGGTTTGATGTCTGTCTGGACGGGGAAAATTCCAGTGCCAACATCATTTCCCGGTCTGTGGCCAGGGATCAGTCCCACCAGTCCTTCTACTCCAATCTTCAGGGCAATAGCCTGTGTGCCGGTCATACGGAATGCGATGCGATCATCATGGACGAAGCAAAGATCAGCTCTCTTCCGGAGATCACGGCAAACCATCCGGATGCGGCCCTGATCCACGAGGCGGCCATCGGAAAGATCGCCGGAGACCAGATCATTAAGCTGATGACTCTGGGACTGACAGAAGAAGAAGCGGAAGCCCAGATCGTCAATGGATTCCTGAAATAGGGGAAGGAAACGCAGCAGATAAAGTCTTTAGGGGGGAAAGCATGGTACTGGATTCGATAAAAAGTGTATTTGCCCTGATGGCGCTGATCGCTTCGGGCTTTTATTTTGCCGGGAAACCGTGGTTTGGAAAGCAGGGAATGGATTTCTTATCCAAATTTACTGTGGAGGCTACGATCCCGTTTTATATGTTTTATAACATATATAAGGATGTGGGGACCAGGGAGTCGCTGATCTCCCTGGTGTCAAAGCTTCCGGTGACCTTCGGACTGATCCTTCTGTGCCTGGCCCTGGCGGCGCTTATGGGGGTGCTTTTAAAGGTGGACGGCAAAAGGAGATATACCTTTGTGGCAGCCTCCGGCTTTCCCAATGTGGTGTTCATCGGCTTTCCTGTGATCCAGGCTCTGTGGGGCCAGGGGATCACCTCCATCGGCGTGATCTATTATATCGCCAGCACACTGCTGTTCTGGACCGTGGGGATCTGGCTCCTGAGAAAGGATGGGAAGTCAGAGGCGGCCAGAGAGGGGAGCGCCCTGGCAGGATTAAAGAAGCTGGCGTCCCCGCCGATCATCGGCATGGCCCTTGGCATGGCGGCAGTATTTTTTGAGATCCAGGTGCCGGATTTCGTGTTAAAGCCCCTGTCCATGATCTCCCAGGTGACCTCGCCCCTGGCCCTTGTGTTCATCGGCAGCGTGATCCGCAATATGGATCTGAAGACCATAACCCTGGGACGGGACCTTTACGCGGCCCTGGCCATGCGGTTTGTGGTGGTGCCTGCGGCCTGCGTGGTATTTTTAAATCTGGTTCCGGTGCCGAAGGAGATGAAAGAGGTATTTTTCATGCTGTCCTCCATGCCGGCCATGGCCCAGATGGGCATTATGGCCAGACAGTATGACAGTGACTATGAATTTGCCTGTACAGTGATCACGGTCACTACCCTGATCAGCATGGTGACGATCCCTGTATTCATGCTGTTAATGCAGCAGTTTGCATTTTTTGCCTGATCCGGGGCCGGACCATATGGGCGGAGGCCTCATATCATAAGGAAATGGATAATAAGGCGGCGTTTATATGAAGGACCAGAAGGCGGAAAATCTGCTGAACCTGGCGCTGTCAGTGCCCGAGGAGGAACGGAAACAGACTGGGGAGCTGGATGTGGGCTATGACCGGGAGACCAGGACCTGGGAGCTGATCGTAAAGTACAGCGGAGACCTGGCGGGAATTGTCAGGGAGCAGTTTCCAGAAGCGGAGCTTAAGGAGCTGTCCGGCGGCTTTGGAATTCTTACGGTACCGGAGGAAGAAGTTCCGGGGATCCTTGAGCTTAAAGAAATTGAATATGCAGAAAAACCAAAGAGGCTGTTCTTTGCCATAAACCAGGCAAAGGCAGCCTCTTGTCTTACTCTGGTGCAGCAGGGGCCGGAGGGGCTTACGGGCCGGGGAGTTCTGGTGGGGATCCTGGATTCCGGCATTGATTATTTCCATGGAGACTTCCGTCATGAGGACGGCACCAGCCGGATCTTGTTTTTAAACGACCAGGTGACCGGGGACGTGTATACAAAAGAAGAGATCGACGAGGCATTGGGGACCGGAAGCCGGGAGGCCGCCAGAGCTCTGGTGCCGTCAGCAGATCCGGGAGGACATGGAACGGCGGTGGCCGGGATCGCTGCAGGGAATGGAAGGGAAAGCGGGGGCAGGTACCAGGGCGTGGCCTATGAGAGCGATCTGGTGGTGGTCCGTCTGGGGACGCCGGATCCGGATGGATTTCCCAGGACCACACAGGTGATGGAGGGGCTGGATTTTCTGGTAAAAAAATCCATGGAGCTGGCACGTCCCATGGCGGTGAACGTGAGCTTCGGAAACTCCTATGGCTCCCATGATGGAACGGGCCTTCTGGAGAGGTTCATGGATTCCCTGGCCCTCATGGGGAGAACGGTATTTGTCGTGGGCATGGGAAATGAAGGAGACACTGGGGGGCATACATCGGGGAGGCTGTCTGCCGGGCCAGGGGGGCCATTGGACGGCAGCGAGGCACAGATCCAGCTTTCAGTGGCTCCCTATGAGGCGGGATTTGGGGTGCAGCTCTGGAAAAGCTATGAGGATGCCTTTGAGATCACCCTGTCGAATCCTGGGAAGACCGTGACGGAGCGGATCAGCAGCCGCCTGGGTCCTTATGAGATCGACATGGGAGGGGCCAGGGTGCTTCTTTACTACGGAGAGCCGGGCCCCTTCAGTCTGGCCCAGGAGATCTACTTTGATTTTCTGCCGCCGGGGAATGGAGAGGCTGGCCGGTATGTGGAGAGCGGAATATGGGAAATTACCCTGAAGGCGGCGGAGACCGTGGACGGCCGGTATGATCTCTGGCTGCCGTCCGGCGGCGTACTGAACCGTTCCACCCGGTTTTTAAGGCCGGCCCCGGAAACCACACTGACGATCCCCTCCACCGCCATTCGCCCGGTCTCTGTGGGCGCTTATGATGATACCTCCATGACGTATGCGTCATTTTCCGGCCGGGGAGATACGAGACAGTACGGGATCCAGAAGCCGGATCTGGCAGCGCCGGGAGTGGGGATCGTCGCTGCCCGTTCCGGAGGCGGCTATGCCCCTGTGACGGGAACCTCCTTTGCAGCGCCCTTTGTGACGGGAGCGGCGGCGCTTTTAATGGAGTGGGGGATCGTGCGGGGGAATGATCCGTACCTGTATGGAGATAAGGTGAAGGCGTATCTGCGGAAGGGGGCGAAAAAGCTGCCTGGGGAGCAGAGCTATCCCAATCCCCGGGTGGGGTATGGGGCGTTGTGCGTGAGGGAGAGCCTGCCGGTCTAAATTTTCATACGATCTGGCAAACAGAAAATTCATAAAAAATAAATATAAATCCTGTCGGGAAAATGGTATGATGAGTGAAGAAAAGACGGGAGAGGGCCGGCAGCAGGAAGGGGCGGCTGGCGCGGGGAAGGAAAAATATAAAAGAATACGAAAGGATCATATATGGATACACGACTGGATCTGAAGCTGTCAGAGGAGCAGGAGCTTTTTATATGCAAGGCATTGGAGGGAAAAAATATTTTAGTGGACGCATGCATCGGCAGCGGAAAGACCACAGCGATCCAGGTGCTGTGCAATCGGCTTCCCGATACAAAAAAGGTCCTTTATCTGACGTATAACAGACTTCTGAAGCTGGATGCAAGAGCAAAGATACAAAAGAGAAATGTTACAGTGACAAATTATCATGGATTTGCATACGCGGCTTTAAAGGCAAATGGGATCTCCGCAGGGGTCTCTGATCTGATCCAGCGGTTTATCCAGGAGAAACCGGCCATCGGCGCCTATGATATCCTGATCATTGATGAGTACCAGGATATCGAACAGGAGCTGGCAGAGCTCTTACAGATGATAAAGGATCGTAAGCCGGGGATTCAGATCATCGCGGTCGGGGACATGGAGCAAAAAATATACGATAAGACGACCCTGGATGTGGAATCGTTTATGAAGGGATTTCTTGAGGACCACCTCAGGCTCAGGTTTACCCAGTGCTTCCGGCTTTCTGAGGATCTGGCGGCCATGCTTGGAAGGGTGTGGAAAAAGGAGATCCGGGGCGTCAACGAAAGCTGCAGGGTGGAAGAAATGACGAAGGAGGAGGTGATGGATTTCCTGGCACAGCAGGAACCGGGAGATATTTTATGCCTGGGAGCAAGGACCGGGGCCATGGCAGGTATACTGAATGCTTTAGAAGAAGCATACCCTCATACGTTCAATAAGACAACGGTCTACGCTACGATCTCAGACCATGATTCGGCAGGAAAAACGGAACCGAAAGCAGATTCTGCGATCTTTACAACGTATGACAGCAGCAAGGGCCTGGAGAGAAAAATATGTGTGATTTTTGATTTTACAGAAAGCTACTGGAATGTGAGGATATCCAGGCCGCAGCAGTCGTATTCGGTTCTGCGGAATATTTTCTGCGTTGCAGCCAGCAGAGGAAAAAAACATATTATTTTTGTGAAGTCAGAAGAAGCCGTGCTTTCGGAGAAAACGCTTTCAACATTTGTGGAGACAAACCAGAAATTTAAAGATACAGGCATAAGTGAGATGTTCGATTTTAAGTATAAGGAGGATGTGGAGGTCTGCTTTTCAAAGCTGAAGCTGAAAAAGCTGGAAACTTTGGACCCGTCCCCCATAGACATAAAGAGCACGGACGGGCTCATTGATCTGTCTCCCTGTATCGGGATATACCAGGAGGCTGTATTTTTTGAGAATTATGACATAGACGCGGACATACAACTGAGGATCGCATTGAATCCGGAGCTTAAGGGCCTGTATACCGGGGAGGAGCGGAGAAGTCCTCTGGATCAGAAAATACTGTTTCTGGTCTCTCTGGAAACAAGGCAGAAACGGTACAGGAAGCAGGTGGCTGCGCCGTTTGTCAATGGGGAGCAGAGGGAGAGGATCACTGCCCGTTTAAAAACACGGCTGCATACGGATGAAAAAGCACAGGTGGAATGCCGGCTCCGGTTTTATGGCCAGGAGGGCGGAGAACCCCTGTTTTCAGCCAATGGATTTGCCGATGCAGTGAAGGGGGATACGGTATACGAGCTGAAATTTGTATCGGAGCTGAGGCATGAGCATTTCCTGCAGTGTGCAGTCTATATGGCTGCCCTGGAGCTGCCGAAAGGAATCCTGTGGAACACGCGGGATAATACGGCTTATGAAATTGAAATTCCGGACCGGGCCTCCTTTCTGGATGCCGTGACCAGGACGGTCACAAAGGAAATGATAAAAAAATATCATGGCCACAGGGCGGTTCAGGAGATGCCCCGGAACGTGAAAAACGAAGCTCATACTAAGAAAGCGGAGGAATATGAAGGCGGCTCTGAAAAGATGGAGAAGCCAGGGAAGAAAAGGAAATTCTGGTTCCAGTTCTGGAAGTGATCCTGCTGTGCCGGCTGCCGGTTTTCAACCTGTCGAAAAAGAAGGAACTAACCCGGTTTATGGATTATTTAGATATCTTTTCTGAAAATTTGCGGATTTTGTAGGAGAATGTTAATAAATAAGTGTTCTAAAATGGCAGTCTTTGTGATATAATAGTATCATCGCCAAAAATATTCCCTGGGTCTGCGCGTCTGCAGCCCCGGCCTTTGCAAAGGAGGCGGTCTGTATCAATATCAGAGAATCCATGGAACAGTGGGAGCGGGAAAACTTAAGTCCCTATGCCTCCTTAAGTAGTGAGACCCTGGGACGGGACCGGGAGGAAGAACCCTGTGATATCCGCCCGGCCTATCAGAGGGACCGGGACCGGATCCTCCACAGCAAGTCGTTCCGCCGTTTAAAGCATAAGACCCAGGTGTTCCTGGCTCCGGAAGGAGACCATTACCGGACCAGGCTCACCCACACTCTGGAGGTCGCCCAGATCGCCAGGACCATCGCCAGGGCCCTTAAGATGAACGAAAGCCTGACGGAGGCCATTGCCCTGGGCCATGACCTGGGCCATACGCCCTTTGGCCATGCAGGAGAGTACATATTGAATGAGATCTGTCCGGAGGGTTTTTCCCATTATAAGCAGAGCGTCCGGGTGGTGGAGGTGGTGGAGAAAAAGGGAAGGGGACTGAACCTGACAAAGGAGGTCCGGGACGGCATCCTGAACCACCGGACAGCCGGGAACCCGTCCACCCTGGAGGGAAAGATCGTCCGCTTTTCTGATAAGATCGCTTATATCAACCACGACATCGACGACGCCATACGGGGACGGATCATCACCGAGCATGATATCCCCAGAAGGTATACGGAGGTGCTGGGAAATTCTGTGAAGGAGCGTCTCAACATCATGGTCCATGACATTATCATGAACAGTCTGGACCGTCCGGAGATCGTCATGTCCCAGGACGTGCTGGATACCATGGTGAGCCTCCGCCAGTGGATGTTTGAAAACGTATATAAAAATCCGGCGGCAAAGGCGGAGGAGGGGAAGGCCCAGCAGCTGATCGTAAGGCTGTATGAATATTATATGGAGCATGTGGACCGGCTCCCGGAGGAATATTTTATTATGATCGAAAAAAATCATGAAACGAGGGAGCGGGTGGTCTGCGACTACATTGCCGGTATGAGCGACCGCTTTGCCATTGACCTTTTTGAAGAATTATTTGTGCCAAAGGCCTGGAAGGGCTGAGGCGTTGGAGGATATGGATGTATTACCCGGATGATGTGATCGAAGAAGTACGAACGAGAAATGACATTGTGGACGTGATCTCCCAGTATGTCAATCTGAAAAAGAAGGGGGCCAATTATTTCGGCCTGTGTCCCTTCCATAATGAGAAGTCCCCTTCGTTTTCCGTATCGCCGGGGAAGCAGATGTATTACTGCTTTGGCTGCGGAGCCGGAGGAAACGTCATTACCTTTATAATGGAATATGAAAACTATTCCTTTGTGGAGGCGGTGAAATATCTGGCAGACCGGGCTGGGATCACTCTGCCGGAGGTGGAGTATTCCAAGGAGGCCAGGGCCCAGGCGGATCTTAAGAATACGCTCCTGGAGATCAACCGCCTGGCAGGAAACTATTTTTATTACCAGCTGAAGCAGCCCCAGGGACGGGTCGGATATGAGTATTTCAGAAACCGGGGCCTAAGTGACGAGACCATCCGCCGCTTCGGCCTGGGCTATTCCCTGAAGACACCGGATGACCTGTACCGGTATATGCGGTCCAAGGGCTACGGAGACGGGATCCTGAAAGAGACCGGACTGTTCTATATTGAAGAACGGGGATCCAGGGACAAGTTCTGGAACCGGGTCATGTTCCCGATCCTGGATGTCAATAACCGGCTCATCGGCTTCGGGGGGCGCGTCATGGGAGAGGGAGAGCCTAAATATTTAAACTCCCCGGAAACGAAGCTTTTTGATAAGAGCCGGAACCTGTACGGATTAAACTTCGCAAGAACATCCCGGGCCGGGTATATGCTGGTCTGCGAGGGCTACATGGATGTGATCGCCATGCACCAGGCGGGCTTCACCAATGCCGTGGCATCTTTGGGAACGGCCTTTACTTCCCAGCATGCTTCCCTTTTAAAGCGGTATACGGACCAGGCAGTCTTAACCTATGACAGCGATGGAGCCGGGACCAAGGCGGCTTTGCGGGCGATCCCCATTTTAAAAGAAGCAGGGATCTCAGTGAAGGTTCTGGATATGAAGCCCTATAAGGACCCGGATGAATTTATGAAGAACCTGGGAAGGGAAGAGTTCCAGAAACGCATTGACAGCGCTGTGGGAAGCTTCATGTTTGAGATCTCGGTGATCCGGAGCCAGTACAATATGCAGGATCCCGAATCCAAGACGGCTTTTTATAATGCGGCCGCAAGAAAGCTTCTGGAGTTTCCGGAAAAGCTGGAGCGGGACGCTTACACCGAGGCCGTGGCCAGGGAATACATGATCCCCCAGGAAGACTTAAAGCGGCTGGTGTCTTCCCTGGGAGGACAGTACGGAACGGGCATCAGGGCTTCGGATCCGGAACGGGAGAGAAAACCCAGAAAAGAGAAGGAGGACGGGATCCGCAGGTCCCAGCGCCTCCTGCTTACCTGGCTCATCGAGAAGCCAGAGCTTTTTGATAAGATCGAAAGGATCATCGGCCCCGAGGACTTTTCAGACGGCCTTTATAAGGAGGCAGCGGCTATGGTCTTTGAGGAGCATAAAAAAGGAAATATGAATCCAGCCCAGATCCTGAATCATTTTATCGAGGGAGAGGAACAATACAGGGAGGTGGCAGCGCTTTTTCACGCCAGTCTTTCTGAATCCTTAAATAATGAGGAACAAAAGAAGGCGTTTTCCGAGACTGTGAAGAAGATCAAGAAAAACAGTCTGGAGATACAGAGCAGAAAAGCAACGGACATCACACAGCTGCAAAAAATCATAAAGATGCAGTCAGAACTGGCATCACTGCAGATTTCACTGGATTAGATCCAGACGCCGGGAAGGATGGGAATTATGGAAGAAAAGATGCTTACGTTTGAAGAGAAACTGGACAGGCTCCTGGAAATGGCAAAAAAGAAGAAGAATGTCCTGGAAGAGCAGGAGATCCTCGATGTATTTGCCAAAGAAGAGCTGACACCGGAAAAGCTGGACCAAATTTACGACTTCCTGGACAATAAGAAGGTGGATGTCCTTAAGATATCGTCGGATGACGACATGGATCCGGACCTGTTTGCAGAAGAAGAGGCCGGAGAAGAAAATATGGAAAATCTGGATCTTTCGGTGCCCGAGGGCGTGGGGATCGAGGATCCGGTGCGTATGTACCTGAAAGAGATCGGAAAGGTGCCGCTGCTGACCTCTGAGGAGGAGATCGAGCTGGCAAAACGCATGGAGCTGGGCGACGAGGAGGCAAAAAAGAAGCTGGCAGAGGCCAACCTCCGTCTGGTGGTCAGCATCGCCAAACGGTATGTGGGCCGCGGGATGCAGTTCCTGGATCTGATCCAGGAGGGGAATCTGGGACTCATAAAGGCAGTGGAAAAATTTGAATACCGGAAGGGCTATAAGTTCAGTACCTATGCCACCTGGTGGATCCGCCAGGCCATTACCAGGGCCATCGCGGACCAGGCCAGGACCATACGGATCCCGGTCCATATGGTGGAGACCATCAACCGCCTGGTACGGGCCCAGAGACAGCTTCTCCAGACCCTGGGACGGGAGCCGTCTCCGGAGGAGGTGGCAAAGGAAATGGAGCTTCCGGTGGAACGGGTGCGGGAGATCATGAAGATCTCCCAGGATCCGGTGTCCCTGGAAACGCCCATCGGTGAGGAGGAGGACAGCCATCTGGGCGATTTCATCCAGGACGATCAGGTGACTGTACCGGCAGATGCGGCCACCTTTACCCTGCTCCATGAACAGCTGATGGAGGTCCTGGATACATTGACGGAACGGGAGCAGAAGGTGCTGAGGCTCCGGTTCGGCCTGGACGACGGGCGGCCAAGGACCCTGGAGGAGGTGGGACGGGAGTTCAACGTCACCAGGGAGCGGATCCGTCAGATCGAGGCCAAGGCCCTGAGAAAGCTCCGTCATCCCAGCCGCAGCAAAAAATTAAAGGATTATCTGGACGAATAGAAAATACAGACTGGAAGGAATGGAACAACGATGAGATTATCAGACCGTCTGGAAACGGTGGTTTCCATGGTAAGGCCGGCAGAGTCGGCGGCAGATATCGGCACAGACCATGGCCATGTGCCGGTGGAGCTGGTGAGAAGGGGGACCGTAAAGCGGGCCCTGGCCATGGACGTGCGGAAAGGCCCGCTGTCCCGGGCAGAGGAATCGGTGGCCATGGCGGGTCTGGAAAACAGGATCGAGACCAGGCTCTCCGATGGACTGGAAAAGCTGTCTCCCGGAGAGGCGGAAGCAGTGGTCATTGCCGGGATGGGCGGAGAGCTGATGATACATATCCTGGAGCAGGGACGCCACATGTGGGACTCTGTGGGACAATGGATCCTGTCGCCCCAGTCGGAGATCCCGAAAATGCGGAAATGGCTCTGGGACAACGGTTTCCCGGTGGAAAAAGAAGAGATGGTCTTTGTGGACGGGAAATTTTATACGATCCTTTCTGTGGGCAGGAAGAGAGAGGATGATCGGGAGGAGCGGCCGGAACGATTTTTTTATTACAGCCAATATCTGATTGATGCAAAGGATCCTGTTTTTCTGAAATATTTAAAGGAAGAGGAAGAAAAGCTCTGCTCCCTGGCAGAAAGCCTGGGTCCTCTGGGCGCACACTCGGAGCGGGCCGCCGCAAAGAAGCGGGAAGCAGAGGAGGATCTGCGGTATAACCGGGAGGTACAGAATGAGATGCAGTGAGATCATAAATATACTGGAGGAGCTGGCGCCCCATCGTATGGCCTGTGAGTGGGACAACCCGGGGCTTCTGGCGGGAAGGAAGGAGAAGGAAGTAAAGAAGCTCCTTCTCTGTGTGGATGCCGATGATGAGGCAGTGGCTCTGGCTGTCCGGCAGGGGGCAGATATGATCGTAAGCCATCATCCGCTGATCTTCAGATCCATAAAGCGGGTGACCGATGAGGACTTCATCGGCCGGCGGCTGGTGGAGATGATCCAGTCGGATCTTTCCTATTTTGCCATGCACACCAATTTTGATTCTGCCCCCGGCTGCATGGCGGACCTGGCGGCAGAACGGATCGGGATCTGCGGCGGAGAGCCGCTGGAAGCCATGGGAGAGGAGAATGGGGTCCTTTATGGGATCGGAAAGACCGGCAGTCTTAAGACACCTGTGACGGGAATGGAGCTGGCCCGCCGGGTAAAGGAGACCTTCGGCCTGCCCTTTGTGACGGTTTACGGAGAGGGGCTGTGGGAAAAGGAGCTGGTGGTACGGGCGGCTGTCTGCCCGGGCTCCGGAGGCAGCACCATCCAGGCGGCCCTGGAAAAAGGGGCCCAAGCGCTGATCACCGGGGACATCGGCCACCATGCCGGCATCGACGCGGCAGCCCAGGGACTGATGATCATTGATGCCGGCCATTACGGCCTGGAGCATATTTTTATGGACTATATGGAGGGATACCTGAGACAAAGGCTGGGAGACCAGATACAGATTTTAAAAATGCCGGTTCATTTCCCGGCGGCAGTGGTGTAGGATAGGAGGTCTGCTTATGATGATCAAGGTTCATGCATGCGGAAAGACCAGAGAATACCCGGAGGGGACGCCGCTCTTTACAGTGGCGGAGGAGTTCCAGCCGGAGTTCCAGGAGGATATCCTGCTGGCCCGGGTCAACGGGAAGCTGAAGGAGCTCCACAAGACGCTGACGAAGGAGTCCCAGATCGAATTTCTGACCTTTCAGGATCCGGTGGGGAAAAAGACGTATGAGCGAAGCGCAGTTTTTGTAATGCTGAAGGCCTTTTATGATGTGATCCCCAGGGAAAAGATCAAAAAGGTCCAGATGGATTTCGCCCTGGGAAACGGGATCTATGGAGAACTGGAGGGCGACGTGGCCCTGACGGAAGAGCTCCTGGACCGGGTGAAGGAGGAGATGCACGTTCTGGTGGAGAAAAAGCTGCCGATCGTAAAGCGCAGCGTCAACACCGATGAGGCAGTGGAGCTGTTCGGCCGCCACGGGATGCATGATAAGGAGCAGCTCTTCATGTACCGGCGGGCGTCCAGGGTCAATATTTATAGCATTGAAAAATTTGAGGATTATTTTTATGGATACATGGTACAGAATACGGGGTATGTGAAATATTTTGACCTGATCCCATATCACTCCGGTTTTCTGCTCCTGCTCCCGGAAACGAAAGCTCCCCGGAAGGTGGAGAAAAGCGGAAACCATGAAAAGCTGTTCCAGGTGCTGAGGGATTCCTACCGCTGGAGCGATTGCCTGGAGATCCCCAATGTGGGAACTTTAAACCGGCTGATCTCGGAAGGAAAAGCGGCGGATCTGATCCTGATGCAGGAAGCACTCCAGGAAAAGACCATCGGCAATATTGCCGAGCAGGCGGCAAAGGCCGGGGACAAGAGACTGGTGATGATCGCCGGACCGTCCTCCTCTGGAAAGACCACCTTCAGCCACCGTCTGGCCACCCAGTTCCGGGCCCTGGGTTATACGCCCCATCCCATTGCTGTGGATAACTATTTCAAGAACCGGGAGGATTATCCCAGGGATGAAAACGGGAAACTGGACATGGAGGCTCTGGAATGTGTGGACATTGAGAAATTCAATGAGGACATGAATTCCCTTCTGGACGGAAAACGGGTGGAGATCCCCAGATTTAACTTTGTGACCGGGACCAGGGAATACAATGGGGATTTTTTAAAGCTGGGTAAGAACGATGTGCTCATCATCGAGGGGATCCACTGCCTCAATGATAAGCTCAGCTATTCCCTTCCGGCAGAAAGCCGGTTTAAGATCTATATCAGCGCCCTGACCCAGCTGAACGTGGACGAGCATAACCGGATCCCCACGGCAGACGGGCGGATCATCCGCCGCATGGTGCGGGATGCCAGGACCAGGGGGACCTCGGCTCTGGAGACCATCCGCCGCTGGTCGTCGGTGCGCCGGGGCGAGGATAAGAATATCTTCCCCTTCCAGGAGCAGGCAGATGTGATGTTCAACTCAGCGCTGGTCTATGAGCTGGCGGTGCTGAAGCTGTATGCGGAGCCCCTTTTATTCAGCATCCCCAGGGATGTGCCGGAGTACGACGAGGCAAAGCGGCTGCTGAAATTCCTGGATTATTTCCTGGGGATCGACAGCGAGATCATCCCCAAAAACTCCATTATCCGGGAGTTTATCGGAGGAAGCTGCCTGAAGGTATAAAGGGATAGAAGAAAATGCCAGAACGGCAGTATGGACATACGAAAAAAATTGTGGTATAGTAAGGAGGTTCTGAGTAAGACAGATGGTCGCTGCTGCATGACCGAAAGGATGCAGGAGAGGAAAGTCCGGGCTTCAAAGGGCAGGGTGCCAGATAACGTCTGGCGGAGGCGACTCCAGGGACAGTGCAACAGAAATAAACCGCACGGCTTGCCGTGTAAGGGTGGAAAGGCAGTGTAAGAGACTACCGCCTCGCTGGTAACAGAGAGGGCACATGTAAACCCCATCCGAAGCAAGGCCGAACAGGGAGCATAAGGCGGCCCGTCTGCTCCCGGGTAGGCCGCTTGAGCTGTCTGGCGACAGGCAGCCTAGATAGATGACCATCCAGGACATAACCCGGCTTACAGTCTTGCTCAGAGCCTTATAAAAGACCGGTGTCAGACCGGCGGAGAATCCCGTTTCCGGGATTCTATTTTTATCCAACAAAAGCAACATTTTTACAGGAGAGCATTCAATGAGTACAAAAATAAAACGGGCGCTTTTCCTTCTGCTGGCCTTTGCCGTTCTCTGTGCAGGGTGCAGCAGAAAGGAGGAAACGGCAGAAGAAGAGAATCCCAAGATCCGGGAGCAGATGGCCCTGGCAGAAAAGTATCTGGGCGAGCAGAAGTTTGATGAGGCCATCGAGGCGCTTCTTGAGGCAGTGGAGCTGGATCCGGAGGATGTGGACGTCTATCTGAAGCTGAGCGAGATCTATGCGGACCAGGAAATGGATATGGAAGCCATGGATATCCTGGAACAGGGCTGGGAGGCATCCCAGGACGAGGCCCTGCGGGACCGGTACGTGGAAGTGTGTACGGAATATGCGGAGAAGTATTTTAATGACGAGGAGTTTGACAGCGCCATTGAAGCCTACGACCGGGCCATTGCCGCAGATGAGACCTGCAAAAAAGCGTATCTGGGACTCCACCAGGTCTACCTGTATCTGGAGGAGTACGACAGCGCCGACGTGGTGCTGGAGGAAGGCTGTCTGGTTACCGGCGATAAGGAGCTGGAGGAGATCCGGTTCAAGAGCCTGACGGAGCTGGGGCAGAAATTTGTGGAGGAGGAGAATTACGAGTATGCCATTCCCTGTCTGGAAAACCTCCTGGAGGCAGGACGGGGCGATGACAATACCCGCCTTGCCTTAAGCAATGCCTATGCGATGATGGAGGAATATAAGAAATCCATCGAGATCCTGGAGAATCTGGAAAACAAAGAGGATCCGTCCATACAGAGCAGCCTTGCCACGGCCTATGCCCGTTATGGAGAGCAGTGCTTTAATGAGGGAAATACGGAGGAGGCAGTTACATACCTGACAAAAGCCAGGGAACTGTCCCCGGATACCATGGATATTTATGTGACCATGATCGCCCTTCATATGGATTCCGGTGATCTGGCGGCAGCAAAGACCGTGGTGGATGAGGCAGTGGCCAAGTTCATGAATGCAGACGCTGCGGCAAACGAGCGGTTTGACGATCTGCTTTACGAGATCTCCGGTTATTATTCGGAAACAGAGGATATGGCCGCAGGCTTAAGCTTCTGGGAGAAAGCGGTGGCCTTAAAGCCGGATGATGAAAGCTACAAGGGCGAGCTGGAAAATTACAGGGCCACGGCAGCCGACGAGGCGGCCATGAAGGCTGGAGAGCTCCTGGAGAACGGAGACGGGCCCGGAGCCATGTCTTATTTCAAGAGGGCCTATGTTTTATCGCCTGCCAGCATCGTTCCGGGCTTTTTATCCAATGAAAACGGAACGTATTACCTCAACGAGGACGGTACCTTCCGGACCGGCTGGTACGACGCGGGAGACGGCGATATTTATTACTTTAATCCTGCCCAGGGAGCGGCCTACGGCTGTTCTGTCATGGGATGGCAGAACCTGGACGGCAGCGAATATTATTTCATGGATGACGGCCGTCTGCTGACCAATGAGGAGACTCCGGACGGATTCATGGTGGGTCCGGACGGAAAGAAGATCGGAACGGTCCCCACAGAAGAGGAGACAGAGGAGGAGACCGAGCCGGAGGCAGAAGAAGAGACTGAGAGCGGTCAGGAGAGCGAAGGCCAGGAGGAGACCTCCCAGGAGACGAAGCCGTCCGGTTCTGGAACCCACAGCGGCAGTCTTAAGCTGAATCCGGAGCTTTTAAATAAAGCCAGGGAGGGAAGCGGAGCCTATGCGGTCAAAAAGGAAGAGCTGTTCTCCGGCGCAGAAGGCGTAAGCCTCACCTTAAATGATGTTTATAAATGCATGAGCCAGTATGGGATGCAGGTCCAGTGGATCCTGGAGGAATCCACCTATGAGCTTGGTATGGGCGATATGGTGATCTGGGTATTCCCGGGCCAGAGCCTGGCCGGAGACGGCGTGGTGGTAAAGGATGCGGAGGAGTACAGGGAATCCCTGCGGAACAAGACACTTCCGGAGGGCACCACCTTTGCAGTCCAGTTTGACGCCAGGGCCACAGGTACCAATGAAACAGTGGATATTGAAAAGATCCGCGAGATCAATGGCCAGTAAATAAAGAAAAGACGTTTTCTGTCCCATGAAAATGGAGGAAAACGTCTTTTTTGTCATAGGACAGCCGGCTTATAAGTGATCCAGGATCAGAGAGAGTCCGGAGACCATCAGAAGGACAGTCACTGACAGCCTGGCTGTCCGCTCCGGCAGCCGTCTGTGGAAAAAGATCCCGATAAAGAGTCCCAGGACCATAAAGGGAGCCAGACAGAGGGCTGTTTTTGCAGCCTCCAGGGTCAGGATCCCTGTGGATCCATAGAGGAACAGGCGGAAGGTGTTTTCTGCCAGAAAAACCATACAGTTGTTGGCCCGGAACTGGCTCTGGTCTCCGGCGGTACGGCTCACATAGGCCACAAGAAGAGCGCTGACGCCAAAAAGCCCGCAGAGGATACCGGAGAGGAGTCCTATGATCACCAGAAGAGCCGGGGACGCGCTTTTTTCAGAGCCGGGGGTTCCGGATCCAGAGGCTTTCCGCTCCCTTAAAAACATTTCCAGACCTAAGAATACCACCACAAAGCCGAAAAGGATCTTAATGGTCCTGGCATCTCCGGTCTTCAGAAAGAACACCCCTGGTATGGAGCCAGCGATCACCAGGAGGCTCAGAGGGATCCAGATCTTTGGCCGGATCCCCTTCCGTTCCGTCCAGGCGATACACAGATTGGAGGGATAGCCCAACAGCAGATCTACCGGAGAAATATTCACATTGTCAGTGAAAAATCCTGCCAGGGTGCCGAAGACCAGGGTGTTGGCAAAGCCGCACATGCCTTTTACCATATAGGCCGCCGTGACGGCCAGAAAAACAGGGATGGTCAGCATGGCCTAGCTGTGCTTCTCGTCACAGTACTGGCAGCGGTAGACTTCCTTTTCTTTATCAGCCAGATAGAAGATATGGGGAAGCTCCTGCTCCACGGATGTGATGCACCGGGGGTTCTTGCAGTGGATCACGTTGACAAGACGGTCGGGAAGGCTTAAGCAGCGCTTTTCCACGATCCGCTCGTCCCGGATGATGTTGACGGTGATGGTGTGGTCGATATAGCCCAATACGTCCAGGTCCAGGGAATCCAGGGGTCCCTCGATCTTTATGATGTCTTTTCTCCCCATCTTGCTGCTCCGGGCGTTTTTGATGATGGCCACGGTGCAGTCCAGTTTTCCCAGTCCCAGATATTTATAGATCTCCATGCTCTTTCCGGCCTGGATGTGATCTAAAACAACGCCTTCTTTGATGCCGCTGATATTTAACATGGTTTTTCCACCTCCAGTAAAGTCATGATCAGAGCCATACGTACATAAACGCCGTACTGGGCCTGCTTAAAATAGGCGGCTCTGGGATCGTCGTCCACCTCCACGGAGATCTCGTTGACCCTGGGAAGGGGGTGAAGAACGAACATATCGGGTTTTGCCAGCTTCATTTTTTCCTGGTCAAGGATATAGCAGTCCTTCATGCGGATGTAATCCTCTTCGTTGAAGAAACGCTCTCTCTGGACTCTGGTCATGTACAGGATATCTAACTCCTCCATGGCGTCGTCCAGGTTGGTGGTCTCACGGTAGGGGATGTGGTTGGCGTCCAGGACGTTTTCCTTGATGTAATCGGGCACCTTAAGCTCCGGCGGAGAGATCAGTACGAAACGGATCCCCGGGTAGCGTACCAGGGCGTGGATCAGGGAGTGGACCGTACGGCCAAATTTCAGGTCGCCGCAGAGTCCCACAGTCATGTCCCCCAGGCGTCCCTTTAAGCTTTTAATGGTCAGAAGGTCGGTCAGGGTCTGGGTGGGGTGCTGGTGGCCGCCGTCGCCGGCGTTGATCACAGGGATGGAGGATTTGGAGGCCGCCACGTATGCGGATCCCTCTTTGGGGTGGCGCATGGCGCAGATGTCAGCGTAGCAGGAGATCACGCGGATCGTATCGGAAACACTCTCGCCTTTGGCCGCAGAGCTGGAATCAGCCGAAGAAACGCCGAGGACGCTGCCGCCCAGGCTCAGCATGGCGGATTCAAAGCTCAGCCGTGTTCTGGTGCTGGGCTCAAAAAAAAGAGTCGCCAGCTTTTTGCCGTCACATACGTGGGCATATTTGGAGCGATTCTTTTCGATGTCGGATGCCAGGGATAATAACTGATCAGTCTCTTCGACGGAAAGATCCAGAGGACTCAGTAAATGTCTCATGAAATATTCTCCTTTCATTGATCCCGGGCCGGAAAGCTGCCGGCGGACAAGGCCGCGCCGGGTCCTTGGCATTCTGGCCCTGGTACCCTCATTATAACGGATAGCCAGGGGAAATTCTACATTTTTTTCAAAAATATGTTATAATATCCTCAAATGAAAATTTAAGTGGATGGAGAGACCAATGAGAAAAACCATGGAGCAGATCGTAATAGAAGGCCAGGCTGCCAGATGCGGGAGCCTGGAGGAGCTGTATCTTTTATGGCAGATGATGCAGCAGATGGAGGAGGAGCCCTTTGGGAGCACATGCTATGAGGAGATCGACCCCAGGAGCTTTCATATAGACGGCGCTGTGTCCCCGGAGCATTACGACGGGACTCTTTTCGTACTGAAGGAGACCAGCATGAAAAAGCAGATCAGAAAGGGCCAGACCATGCCGGTGGTCTCCGATGTCCGGAGAGATCTACGGACTGGCAGGAGCCCGTCGGGGGAAGTGGAGTACCTGTCCTATCTGAAGGGGATGAAAAGGATCCTGGACGGCGGATCCGCGTCCGGCGATAAAACCCCTCTTTTAAAAACGGCGGTGATCTATGTGAATAAGAGGGGAGGAAAGGGCGCAGCCGATGATATCAGCATGGATTACGGATTTTATTATTCGGAATTTCTGAAGCGGCAGATCCAGCTCCTGGAGCCCAGGACCATCATCTGCTGCGGCGAGGACATCTTCCGCCTGGTGGCCATGGAGGTGTTCCAGAATAAAAAAACGAAGAAGAACCAGGAGACCTATATGAAATGGAAGGACGTGGTGGCTGGCGATATCCTGCCGGCAGACCGCCGGTTTAAGCCTGTAAAGGATCTGGCCCAGGCCGATATACAGGTGATCCGCATGTGGAACCCGGCGTACCGGGTCAACAACGGCCAGTACGTATCCCTGGAGGAATACCTGCGGGAATTCCAGAGACGCACGGAGGGCGCAAAAATTTGTAAGAATTGTTAAGCAATTCTCTATATCCAATGGGACATGGTTTTTATATAATGATAATAGGCATATAGAAAGAAATATAAGGAGAGGGATGCGCGTGGAAGCGGAGAAAAAGCGGGAAGTGGTGATCCGGGTACGGGATCTCTATAAGGTATACCGCATGGGCGATACGAAGGTCTATGCGTTAAACGGTGTGGATCTGGATATCCGCCGGGGAGAATTCTGTGCCATTACAGGCCCCTCGGGTTCGGGAAAATCCACACTGCTGAACATGCTGGCCGGTCTGGAGCACCCTTCTAAGGGAGAGATCGTCATTGCCGGAAAGCATATAGAAAAGCTGAACGAGAAGCAGCTTGTGACGTTCCGGCGGGAGCGGGTGGGGTTTATCTTCCAGTCCTATAACCTGATCGCCACCATGGACGCAGTGGAGAATGTGGCCCTTCCCCTGTCCTTCAGAGGGATGGGAAAGGCCAAGCGGGCCAAGCGGGCCAAGGAATATCTGAAGCTGGTGGGCCTGGAAAGATTCATGACCCATATGCCCAACCAGATGTCCGGCGGCCAGCAGCAGCGGGTGGGCATCGCCAGAGCCCTGGCGGTGGATCCCCAGATCATTTTTGCAGACGAGCCCACAGGAAACCTGGATTCCAAAACAACCATGGAGGTCTTAAAGCTGATGCAGACCATTGTGCGGGAACGGAACCAGACTCTGGTAATGGTGACCCATGACAACAATCTGGCCACCTATGCGGACAGGATCATCAAGATCATTGACGGAAAGATCGTCAGCATTGAAGAAAACCATAAAGAAGCGGACCTGGAAGCGGCCCGGGAGGAAGGGGCCCAGGAAAATAAGGACTGTAAGGAGGCGGCCCGGGAGGAAACGCCCCAAAAGAAAATGACAGAGGAAAAAGAAAGCGGGGAAAATCTATGAGAGAGCGGTTAAAGCGGATATTTATTTTATTTATGGCAGCGGCGGTGCTTCTGGGGGCGGCGCCCTCCACAGCCTTTACGGCCCTGGCAGACGAGAAGGAGACGGAGAACGAGGATCTGGAGATCCCCAAGGTCTTCCACAGGGACGAAGATAATAGTGTGGTACGCATCGTGATCGGGAAAACTCCCTCCATCACCATCGGAAAATCCTCCACCATCTCCATCGCCGTAAAAAATACCACCGATACAGACTGGCTGGAGAGTGAGATCTGGATCGCGCCGGAGGCCGATTACCAGGAATACTACGACGAGATCGAGGACGAGGACGGCGAGATCATCAAGACCATGAATGCCACCTACCCCTTTGAGATCACCGACAGCCTGAATAAGCACTATAAGATCGGCCACATCAACGCAGGGGCCAAAAAGACCGTAAACCTGCGGGTCAATGTAAAAAAGAACCTGAAGGAGGGCTATTATCCTGTAAAGCTGTATATCTCCAAGCGTTCCAGAGGCGAGGACGGCATGTCCAGCGGCTTTGAAAAGACCGTCATGGTATGGGCAGAGACAAAGGAGGCGTCTTCCACCTCTGAATCCGACGAGTCCAGCACCGAGCCCATCGGCTTTGCCCTGGGAGAGAACCAGTCCACACCCCAGGCAAACTACAATGAGGTCATGAATTTTAATATGAACCTCAGGAACACAGGCTACAAGACCGCCTACGACGTGCGGGTGGAAATGGAGCTTTCCGAGGATATCACCAAGTTCCCCTTTGAGATCAACGATGGAAACTATGACCGCTGGATGAACAATATAAACCCGGACCAGACCGTGGAGGTGCCGTACAGCATGGCCATCCGGGAGGAGGCAAAGAGCGGCTATTATCCCATTAAGTTCAAGATCCGGTACAGGGAAGAGGAAAACGGGGCGTTCTTAACGCCGGTGGAGGATACCTTTTATGTGCGGGTCATCGGAAAGGATGAGGAGGACGAGCTTTCTGACGACGCCGGAGAAAACGAAAGGACTAAGGCCCGTATCATCGTGGACAGCTTTGAGACGGATCCGGCCAGGATCCTGGCGGGCCAGGATTTTACGCTGAAGGTGAAGATGAAAAACGCATCCAGCGACATTACGGCCTCCAATATCCTTTTCACCTTTGAACCGGAGGCAGTGGAAAACAGTCCTGTGTTCACCACGGCCAACGGCTCCAACTCTGTGGTGGTCAACAGCCTGGCTCCCGGAGCGTCGGAGGTGCTGACCATGAAATTCACCTCCAGCCCCAGCGCCGAGCAGCGGGCCTATAACATCACCATTACAGAGCAGTACGACAGCCCGGAGTTTAAAAATGCCAAGGAGACGGTGAAGATCGCCGTGGTCTTAAAGCAGGAGGCCAGGCTCAATACGGGAACCATCGAGGTCATGCCCGATTCCATCGAGGTGGGGACCGAGACCAACATCATGTTCCCCATCAACAACACGGGAAAGGTGACCCTTTATAACGTGACCGCCATTTTTGAGGCGGATTCCATCCAGCGGGCGGAGAGCTATGTGGGCAATATAAAGCCCGGAGAGAGCGGCAACGTGGATGTCATGGTCGCCGGAGCTGCCCCGACCATGGACGAAGGAAAGATCCGCCTTACCATTACATACGAGGACGAAAACGGCGTGGTGACGCCGGTGGAGAAGGAGGTCCAGCTCTTTGTGACAGAGCCGGTGATCATGGACGATCCGTCCATGGACGTGGGAAATATGGACATCCCGGAGCCGGAGCCCACGAAAATGGAGCTTCTTAAGAAATATGCCGTTCCCCTGGGAGCCGCAGCCGCCGTCCTTCTGATACTGGTCGTTGTTCTTATCAAGCGGAAAAAGAAGAAAGCGGGAATGGACGATGAAATTCTCTGATCTGCTCCGGATGAGCATTAACAATTTGAGACGAAGAAAGCTGAGGACCGGTCTTACGGTCCTTGGCGTCGTGATCGGAACTGCCTCCATCGTGGTCATGGTCTCCCTGGGCATCGGCCTTAAGGAGATCACGGTGGAGCAGTACGAGTCCTCGGGAAGCCTTACAAAGATAGAGGTGTACCGGAATTATGGCATGGGCGGCTCGGAAAACGAGGAGGACGGCTTTATCACCGATAAGACCATCGAAAGCTTTAAAGGGATCCCCCATGTGAAGGCCGTCTCCCCGGTGCTCTCCACCTATGTGCAGATGCGCCAGGGCGCGTACGAAGGCTCCTCCAGGATCGAGGGCTTAAGCCGCGAGGCCCTGGAGGAGATCGAGCTGGGGGAGGGACGGCTTCCGGATCCGTCCTCCGGCACCATGGAGCTGGTGGTGGGCCCCATGGTCGCCCAGAACTTCTGGGACGCCAAAACAGGCAGGGGCTTCTGGGAGACGGGAGAGCAGCCGGCGGTGGATCTTTACGGAAAGCCGTTTTTTACCATGTTCCAGAGTTCCGGAGCCGAGGAAAGCGGCAAGCAGAAAAAATATGTGTTTCCTGTCAGCGGACTTGTAAAAAGTGATACTGACGAAAACGGAAATCCGATGTATAATGAATACAGCTATGGCATATACACGGACGTGGAGATCCTGAAGACCCAGTTAAAACGCATTTATAAGAAGAACCCGATCCCGGGACAGCCCGTCAATAAAAAGGGAAAGCCCTATAATTATTATGTCTATGACAACGCGTATGTCTATGTGGACGATATGAACAACGTCATGGAGGTGCAGGCGGCTGTGACGGATATGGGATATGAGGCCCACAGCAGCATGCAGTGGCTGGAGCAGGCCCAGGAGCAGATGGATATGATCCAGGCGGTGCTGGGAGGCATCGGAGCCGTATCCCTTTTTGTGGCGGCCATCGGTATCGCCAATACCATGATGATGTCCATCTACGAAAGGACCAGGGAGATCGGCGTTCTGAAGGTGCTGGGGTGCGCCCTGGGAGACATCCGCAGCATGTTCCTCATTGAAGCCGGATTCATCGGGCTCATGGGCGGAGCGGCCGGGCTTTTGTTAAGCTACGGCGTTTCCAGCCTGATCAATAAATTTCTCGGTTCCGGGCTCATGGGCATGGGCGGAGGCGGCGGGGATATTTCCCGCATCCCCATGTGGCTTTCGGCGGCGGCCGTGGGCTTTGCCATTGTCATCGGCATGCTGGCAGGACTGTTCCCGGCCTTAAGGGCCATGAAGCTGAGCCCTCTGGCAGCCATCAGAAACGAATAGGCAGGAAAAGGAGGCATCTATGGAGAATTTTATTTATTCCATCCCCACCACCATTTATTTTGGGAAGGGGCAGATCGAACACGTGGCCCAGGCGGTGCGCCCCTACGGGAAGAAAGCTCTGATCGTCTATGGCGGGGGAAGCGTGAAAAAGAACGGTATTTTTGACCGTGTGACAGAGATCCTTGAGCATGAAGGAATTGCATGGGAAGAGCTGGGGGGCGTGGAGCCCAATCCCAGGATCGAAACAGTGAGAAAGGGCGCAGAGCTCTGTAAGGCTGGAAATATCGAAGTCGTTCTCCCCATCGGCGGCGGCTCCACCATCGACTGTGCCAAGATCATTGCCGCCGGTGCCCTTTATGACGGCGATGCCTGGGACCTGGTACTGGACGGGAAGAAGATCCAGGCAGCCCTTCCCATCGTTGCGGTCCTTACCCTGGCGGCCACCGGCTCGGAAATGGACACGGCGGCCGTGATCTCCGATATGGCCTCCAACAATAAGCTGGGGACCAAGAGCGAGCATATCCGTCCAAAGGCGGCCATTATGGACCCCTCCTACACAGAGACCGTCAACGCCTGGCATACAGCCGCGGGCACGGCGGATATCATGTCCCATATCCTGGAATCGTATTTCTCCAATGCCGAGGGATATATGCAGGACCGCATGGCCGAGGGGCTCCTTAAGACCTGTATCCAGTTCGGGATCCGGGCGGTGGAGCATCCCGATGATTATGAGGCCCGGGCCAATCTCATGTGGGCTGGAAGCTGGGCCATTAACGATTTTCTGAAGCTGGGGAAGCTGGTTCCCTGGTCGGTCCACCCCATGGAGCATGAGCTGTCGGCGTATTACGATATCACCCATGGAGCCGGTCTGGCGATCCTGACGCCCCACTGGATGCGCCATGTATTAAATACCAGGACGGTGGAAAAGTTCCGTACCTACGGCGTCAACGTCTGGGACGTGCCGGCGGATCTGCCGTCTATGGAGGCGGCAGAGCTGGCCATCAAACGGACGGCCGATTATTTTAAGGCTCTGGGGCTTCCGTCAAGGCTGTCTGAGGTGGGGATCGACGAAAAATATCTGGAGATCATGGCAGAAAAGTCCGCATCCCGCATGAAGGGAACGTATGTGGAGCTGACGAAGGATGAGATCCTCCAGATCTTTAAGGAAGCCATGTAGGCGGAAGGGAGAAACCATATGAACGTACTGGATCATGAAAAGCTGCATCAGAAATATTTTGAGGAACTCTCCAGGATCCCCAGGGCTTCCTTTAAGGAGGAACGGGTATCAGACTACCTGGAGGACTTTGCCAGGACCAGAGGCCTGGACTATAAAAGAGATACCATCGGCAATGTGGTGATCTATAAGCCGGCGTCTGCGGGCTATGAGGACCACGGCGCGGTGATCCTCCAGGCACATACAGACATGGTCTGCGAAAAGAATGCGGACTGCACCCATGATTTTGACCGGGATCCCATTGATCTTTACATTGAAAACGGGATCTTAAAGGCCAGAGGCACGACCCTGGGAGCCGACGACGGCATGGGCTGCGCCTATATGCTGGCGCTTCTGGATATGGATACGCCCCACCCGGCCCTGGAATGTGCCTTTACAGTCCAGGAGGAGGTGGGCTTAAACGGGGCCTTTGCGTTAAAGCCGGAGTATTTTACGGCGAAAAAATATGTGAACCTGGATTTCGGCGGACGCGGAAAGGGAACGTGTACCACCAGCGCCGGAGGCGAGATGGTGGGCCTTAAAAAGCCCGTGGAATATGAGGACTGCACCCTTCCGGCCTACCGTCTGTTCATCACAGGCTTAAAGGGAGGCCATTCCGGAAGCTGCATCATCCTGGAGCTGGGCAATTCCTTAAAGATCTGCGGACGGATCTTAAAGGAGATCTCCGGAAGCTCGGATCTTCGGATCGTAAGTCTGGACGGCGGCTTAAAGAACAACGCCATTCCCAGGGAATGCGAGGCTGTGTTTGCTAGCGGAGCGCCCAGGGAGCAGATCGAAAGGGCCATGGAGTCCATAACGGCTGAGATCCGGAATGAGCTGAAATTCCAGGAGCCGGAGCTTTCGGTGACTCTGGAGCCGGCTGCCTGCACCAGGGCCATGAGCGAAGAGACCAGCGCAGACCTGGTGGATCTTATGTACCTCCTGCCCACGGGACTCCGCCACAGGAGCCTTCAGATCGAGAACCTTCCGGTGGCGTCAGAAAACCTGGCGTCTGTACGGTGTAAGGAGGATTACGTGGAGTTCCAGTATTCCCTCCGGGCAGAAAAAATGTCCTGGCGGGACCAGATGGAAAAGGAACTGTGCATCCTGGCCGGTATCTACGATATGACCGTGGACGTATACAGCAAGTTCCCGTCCTGGGAATTCAATCCGGATTCAGCCCTCAGAAATACGCTTTTAAAGGCATATAAAGAGGTGAAGGGGACGGAGATGGAGCTTCTGGCCACCCACGGCGGCCTGGAGTGCGGAGTGTTCTGCGACATGATCCCGGGCCTTGATGTGGTGACCCTGGGAGCCGAGACCGACGGCGCCCATACGCCCCAGGAGCAGATGAACCTGGAATCCTTTGACCAGACCTTCGAGGTGCTGAAGACCTTCCTGGAGCGCTTATAAACAGCCAGGGGCCCGGCCCCTCTGCCGGTAAACGTCCGGCATACTGAAAATAAAAATATGTAAAAGCACCTGGAAAGCCGCCTGAGCATAAGATAGATTAATAATGCTCTAAGGTGGCTTTCTTTGAAGACGTTTTTGCAGCCATTAACAGCCAGGGAAGAAAGAGAGTACCTCCGGCAGTACAAAGAGGGTGACCGGGAGGCAAGGAACGTGCTGATCAGCCGGAACATGCGTCTGGTGGCCCATGTCATAAAAAAATACCAGAACTCCGGCTATGAGACCGAGGATCTTCTGTCTGTGGGGACCATCGGCCTCATCAAGGCGGTGGATTCCTATAATATGGAGAAGGGCTCCAGACTGGCCACCTACGCGGCCAGGTGTGTAGAGAATGAGGTCCTGATGCTTTTCAGGGCCGGGAAAAAATTTTCCAAAGAGGTCTCTATTTATGACCCCATCGGTACCGACAAGGACGGCGAGACCGTGAGCCTCATGGATATTCTGGAGATGGAAGGGAAGGAGGCAGTGGAGCAGGTCATCCTGAAGGAGGATGTGAGAAAGCTTTACGAGGCCTATGAACAGAATCTGAAAGATACCGAAAAGACCGTGATCCGTCTGAGATACGGCCTTTTCGGCTCTAAGGAGCACACCCAGAGGGAGATCGCCGGGCAGCTGGGGATCTCCAGGTCCTATGTCTCAAGGCTCGAGAAAAGGGCGGTGGAAAAGCTGCGCGAGGAATTCCAGAGGGATGGGTATACGGCGTAGGGGCGGTTTACAGGGCTCCGCACAGGACATAGGCCAGGGTCCCCACGGCTCCGGAGCCCAGGATGATGGAGACGACCCCCACCTTTCCGCGGAATCTTCTTAACAGAAACAGGGACCCGGCAAACAGTATGAGCTCAATGGGGCGCAGGGCTGCCAGGGAGATATTATAAAAGCTGGTGTTGAACAGTGCCAGCATCAGAATGGACATTCCGGCGGAGCCGATCATGGCAACCACCGCCGGGCGCAGGGCCGAAAGCACCGTCTGGACGCCGGAGAAGGAGCGGTATTTATAGTAAAAGTGGGCCAGGGTCAGACAGATGATGAAGGAGGGGATGATACAGCCCAGAGTGCAGAGGACTGCGCCCAGGGGACCTGCCAACCGGGTTCCCACAAAGGTGGAGGAGTTGATGGAGACCGGGCCCGGGGTCATCTCAGCAATGGTGATCAGATCCGTAAACTCAGCCATGGTCATCAGCTTGTGGACGTTTACGATCTGGTCCTGGATCAGCGGGATCGCGGCGTAGCCTCCGCCTACGGAGAACATGCCCACCTGGATGAAGGAGAAAAATAAGCTAATTAAAAGATTCATTTCCGGTTACCCCTTTCTTTTTATAAGACGTAAGGACCGCCTCTGTGATCCCGATGACAAGGCAGATCAGAATGATGATCATGGCGCTGACACCGAAGAAATACGCTCCGCAGAAGGAGAGGACCATGAGGGACGTATAGAACACGGAATGGCTGTTCCAGACGTTTTTTGCCAGATTCCATGTGACGTCCAGGATCACGGCCGCAACGCCTGCCCGCATGACCTGGAGGGCGGCGGCAATATAGAGATTCTGCCGGAATTCTGTGTAAAAGACACAGATCAGGGAGATCACGAACATGGGCGGAAGGATGGTCCCCAGGACTGCGGCCAGGGAGCCGAGGATGCCCTGCATCCGGTAGCCGATGATCACAGAGGCATTGACCGGCAGGGGGCCGGGAGAGGACTGGGTGATGGCCGTGATGTCTAACATTTCATCCTCCTCCAGCCATTTCAGCTCTTCCACAAATTTTTTCTTCATAAGAGATACGATGACGAAGCCGCCGCCAAAGGTGCAGGCGCTCAGGAGGAACATGGATTTAAAAAGGATCCACAGCTGTTCCAGGTTCTTTTTTTGTAACATGATGATTTCCTTTCCTGTTGTTTGATGAGGCCATTATATCCAGATTTTATAAGAAAGTAAAATTATATATATTGATACAACGATAAAAATACGTTATGATAAAAGGGAGGAGGGATGAGGAATGCTGGATTTTCGGATCGAAACGTTCCTGGCGGCCTGCCGGCATATGAACTTTACTGCGGCGGCGGAGGAGCTTCACATCACCCAGCCGGCGGTATCCCAGCATATCCGGTTCCTGGAAAAGAAATACGGCGCAGAGCTGTTTGTCCGGGACGGGAAGCGGCTGGAGCTGACCCGGGCGGGAGAGATCCTTAAACGGACCATGATCACCATGGAAAATGACCAGAGAGCCATGGAAAAACGGATGCGGGAGTCCGGGAACGCTGTAAGGACGCTGACCATGGGCGTGACCATGACCATTGGGGAATACGCGGTCACAGGGCCTCTGGCCCGGTATCTGAATCTCCATCCGGACGTGAATGTATGCCTGCGGTTCGGCAACACGGACCGGCTTTTGGAGGCGCTCCGGGCAGGGGAGATGGATCTGGCCTTAAGCGAGGGGTATATCCGGTCAGAGGAGTTTGATACGGAGCTGTTCCGCAGGGAGCGGTACATCCCGGTCTGTGCTGCCGGACATGCCCTTCCCGCTGGGAAACAGAAGCTTAAGGATCTTCTCGGGGAGCGGCTGATCCTCAGGGAAAAGGGCTCCGGAAGCCGGAAGATCCTGGAAAGGAACCTGGCGGCCAGAAACCTTAAGATCAGCGATTTTATTCATTATGCCGAGGTGGAGAACATCCATACCATGGTGAGCCTGCTGGTCCGGGACTGCGGGATCGCCTTTTTGTACGAGGCTGCGGTGGAGCAGGAGATCCGGCAGGGGCTTTTAAAGGAGATCCGTCTGGAGGACTTTTCCATGGACCATGAATTTCTGTTTTTGTGGAACAAGGGCAGCGTTTTTTCCAGCGAGCTGAAGAAGCTCTGCGAGGAGTGGATCCAGCTGGACAAGGACGCTTCCGGCGGAAGATAATGCCGCTCCGGGATTTGAGACAGGTGATGAAATTTCAGAAGAAAGGGGAAAAGGAATGAGAGAAAGGGAATTTTACCTTCCATCCAGTGATGGAAATTCCAGGCTTCACTGTATGGAATGGCTGCCGGACGGGGAGATCCTGGGAGCCGTACAGATCGTCCACGGAATGATGGAGCATACAGGGCGCTACCGGGAAACGGCAGAATGGCTGGCAGACCGGGGGATCGCCGTCTATGGCCACGACTATCTGGGCCATGGAAGAACTGCGGCGGAAAAAGAGGATCTGGGATACTTTGGAGACAGGGATGGGGAGCTTTCACTGGTGAAGGACGTGCGCAGGCTGACACTTTATGGAAAAAGGAGATACAGAGGAAAGCGGCTGTTCCTTCTGGGCCACAGCATGGGCTCATTTATGGTGAGGCGGACCCTGACCGTCTATGAGGACGGGCCCGACGGCGTGATCCTCATGGGGACGGGCTCCCAGCCGGAGGGAATGGTATTTGCCGGATGGTGTCTGGCGTCTCTGGTGAGCACCATAAGGGGGAGCCGCAGCCGGAGCCGTCTGCTCCACGAGCTGTCCCTGGGAAATTATAACCGGAAATTCTGGCCGGTACAGACGGACCACGACTGGCTTACCAGGGATATGGAAAAGGCCAGGAGCTTTGAAGCAGATCCGTACTGCCAGTTCCTTTTTACTGCCGGGGCCTACCGGGATTTCTTCCAGGTGATCCTTATGGACCAGCGGGCAGAGCGGCTGGGAAGGATGCGGACGGACATGCCCCTTCTTCTGCTTTCCGGGGACCGGGATCCGGTGGGAGAAAACGAAAGAGGCGTCAGAAAGGTGTATAAGCGGTTTTCAGATGCCGGCTGCCGGGATATTACCCTGGGCTTTTATAAGGACGCCCGCCATGAGCTGTTCAATGAGACCAACCGGGAGGAGGTACGGGAGGATCTTCTTTCCTGGATTCTGGGGCATCTGGAGGAACAGAATAGTTAAAACTGGGCCCGGGGCTGCAGCAGTCCGGGCCCGTGGAAGATGCCGGGCTTCCGGCAGCCCGCCGGGGCGTGACCGGAATACTGGCCGGGTGTCTGGGAGGAATCCCAGCCGGAGGGAGCAGGCAGAACGAATTGCCGGAAACTGGCTGGAATCCCCGCCGGCCCTGGACCAAATAGGGCTTGAAATTCCGGCCAGTATCCGGTATAGTAAACGTAAGGTTCGATCTTTTTATTCTAAACCGGTTTCTATAAGAATCTGTATACACATCAAAAGCGGTCAGAGAATTCCCATGACGAAGATATGGATGACAAATTGAAAAAAACATAGAACTGTGGATGTATTCCGGAAAGAAGGGAAAACAGGATTTGTTTGGAAAAGTGAATAGTATTTATCTCCAGGGCATGTGGGGGACCCAGGTGTCTGTGGAGGCGGATGTGAGCGGAGGCCTTCCCGGCTGGTCCTTTGTGGGATACCTGGCCTCTGAGGTGCGGGAGGCCCAGGACCGGGTCCGGACGGCCATCCGGAACCTGGGAGTGGAGCTGCCGCCCAGAAAGGTGACCATCAACCTTTCCCCTGCGGATCTGAGAAAGGAGGGAACGGGCTTTGATCTTGCCATTGCGGCGGCGATCCTGACGGCCTACGGGATCATCCCGTCCCCGGAGGAAACGTGGCTGTTTTTGGGGGAGCTGGGGCTGGACGGCCGGATCAAGGGGATCCCGGGAGCCCTTACCCTTACGGTCCGGGCCCGGGAGCTGGGGTTTACGCGGCTGTTCCTGCCAGAGGAGAATCTGGAGGAGGCGTCCATGATCCAGGGGATTGGCCTGGTGGGAGCTGGGGATCTTAAGAGCCTTATGGAGCTCCTTAAGGGAGCGGGACCCATAAAGGAGTATGAGCGCCGGGAAGGCCCGGAAACGGACCCGGGACAGGAGAAATACGCCGGGGATTTTTCAGAGGTCAATGGGCAGAAGGTTTTGCGGCGGGCGGCTGAGGTGGCGGTGGCCGGGATGCACAATCTCCTGATGATCGGCCCGGCGGGATCTGGAAAGACCATGGTGGCCAGGAGGCTTCCGACGATCTTTCCGGCAATGACCCAGGAGGAACGGATCGAAATTTCAAAAATATACAGTGTCTGCAATCTTCTTAGCGGGGAGGAGCCTCTGATCCGGAGACGGCCCTTCCGGGCGCCCCATCATACGGTATCGGCCCAGGCCCTGACTGGCGGAGGGAGCCGTCCAAAGCCCGGGGAGATATCTCTGGCCACCGGAGGGATCCTGTTTCTGGACGAGCTTCCGGAAATGAGCCGGGGGGCCCTGGAGGCCCTCAGACAGCCTCTGGAGGAGCGCCAGGTCACCATCTCCCGGGTTTATGGAACATGCAGCTATCCGGCTGATTTCCAGCTTGTGGCAGCCATGAATCCATGCAGATGTGGCCACTATCCGGATCTGTCCAGATGCACCTGTACCGCAGGGGAGGTGAGCCGGTATCTGGGAAAGATCTCCGGGCCGCTTCTGGACCGGATGGATATCTGCGTGGAGGCCCAGGCAGTGACCTATGAGGAGATGGAGGGAAAGGCGGAAAATGAGAGCTCGGCATCCATCCGCGCCAGGGTAGAGGCGGCCCGGGCCATCCAGAGAGAGCGTTTCAAGGGGCTTTCCATCCGGTGCAACGGGGAGATGGGAGGAGGACAGATCCGCCGGTTCTGCCCACTTAATAAGGAAGAAAGTGAATTCATGGAGCATATTTTTTTCACTCTGGGAATTTCCATCCGGATGTACGGGAAGATCCTGAAGGTGGCCCGGACGGCGGCGGATCTGGACGGCCGGGAGCAGATCCTCACAAAGGATCTCAGCGAGGCCGTATCCTATGTGCGGATCCGGCAGCGGTACTGGAAAAACGGTTAGGGGGAGGATCATGACAGAAAAAGAATACCTTTATCTGCTCCTTCACGCAGCCGGGACCGGAGCAGTCACAGCCCAAAGGCTGTATGAACATTTTGGCAGCTATGAGCACATATGGAAGGCGGAAAAAAGGGAGCTGGAGCGGTCGGGGCTTTTAAGCCATGGAAGACTTTCCGGGCTTCTGGAAGCCCGGCTGCGGGAAGAAGAGCTCCGGGAGGACTTTGCAGCCCTGGAAAAAAGAGGGCTCCGGTTTATTGCCTGGTGGGAGGAGGGATACCCCGGACGGCTCCTTCCCTTCAGGGATCGTCCGGCAGGGCTGTTCGTCCGGGGAACCCTTCCGGCAAAGGACCGGTTTACGGCGGCCATCGTAGGGGCCAGAAGCTGCACGGAGCTGGGCCGTCAGACCGCAGAGCGGCTGGCCTTCCGTCTGGCGGAGGCTGGCGTCCAGGTGATCAGCGGCCTGGCCCTGGGCATCGACGGAGCGGCCCATAAGGGCGCGCTGGAGGCGGGAGGGAAGACCTTCGCGGTCCTGGGCTGCGGAGCCGACCGGTGCTATCCCCGGGAGAATTACGGGCTGTTTAAAAAAATGGAGCTCCAGGGAGGCGTCCTGTCTGAGTTCGTACCCGGAACAAGCCCGCTTCCCATGAATTTTCCCATGAGGAACCGGATCATCAGCGGCCTTTCGGACGCAGTCATCCTGGTGGAGGCCAGGGAAAAAAGCGGCTCCCTGATCACTGCCGACCTGGCTCTGGAGCAGGGGAAAGAGGTATTTGCCGTCCCGGGGCGGATCACAGATCCCCTAAGCCGCGGCTGCAACCGGCTGATCCAGAACGGAGCCGCCGTCTGCCTGGGGCCGGAGGATGTGCTGGAGGCCTTTGGGATAAAATTTGAAAAAAAGACAAGGGCCGATAAAAAAACAGAAAAGAGGCTTGCAAAGAATGAAAATATGGTGTATAGTTTCTTAGATTCGCGGTCCGGAACCCTGGAAGAGGTCATGGATGCGTGCGGTTTATCCGTCACGGAAACAATGGAATGTTTACTGAAGCTGGAACTGATGGGACTGGTCCAGGGGAACGGGGATCAATATTATTGCAGAAAGTTGTGAGGTTGGTATGGCCAGTAATCTTGTGATCGTAGAGTCTCCTGCAAAGGTGAAAACTATTAAGAAATTTTTAGGATCCAGCTATGAGGTGGACGCGTCCGGCGGTCATGTACGGGATTTTCCCAAAAGCCAGTTCGGCATTGATGTGGACAACGATTTTGAACCGAAATATATTACGATCCGTGGAAAGGGCGAGGTCCTTGCCAGGCTGAGAAAGGAAGTCAAGAAGGCCGATAAGATCTATCTGGCAACGGACCCGGACCGGGAGGGGGAAGCCATCTCCTGGCATCTGTTAAAGGCGCTGAAGCTGGATGAGGTGAAGGATAAAAAGGTATACCGGATCAGCTTCAATGAGATCACGAAAAACGCGGTGAAAACATCCTTAAAGGAGCCCAGAGCCATTGATATGAACCTGGTGGACGCCCAGCAGGCCAGGCGTATGCTGGACCGTATGGTGGGATACAGCATCAGCCCGATCCTCTGGGAAAAGGTAAAAAGGGGCTTAAGCGCCGGCCGTGTCCAGTCGGTGGCCCTGCGGATGATCTGCGACCGGGAGGACGAGATCGCGGCCTTTATCCCCGAGGAGTACTGGAGCCTGGAGGCGGGACTTAAGGCTCCGGGAGCCAGAAAGCCCATGACTGCCAGGTTCCACCACGACCAGAACGGAAGGACCGAGATCCGGAGCCGTGCTGAAATGGAGGAGATCCGGAGCTTTCTGGAGGGAAAGAAATTCCTGGTGGAAGAGATAAAAAACGGAGAGAGGACCAAAAAACCCCCGATCCCATTTACCACCAGCACCATGCAGCAGGAGGCCTCCAAGGCCCTGAATTTCTCTACTCAGAAGACCATGCGGGTCGCCCAGCAGTTATATGAGGGCGTGGACGTGAAGGGCCATGGCACCATCGGTCTTATCACATATCTGAGGACCGACTCCACCCGCGTGGCCGAGGAGGCAGACAAGACGGCCAGAGCCTTTATTGAAGAGCAGTACGGCAGCCAGTACGTTTCCCAGCGGGAGAGCGAGAGAAAGGCATCGGGAAAGATCCAGGATGCCCATGAGGCCATCCGTCCTACCAATATTGCCCTGACCCCGACGCAGGTGAAGGAGTCCCTGTCCAGGGACCAGTTCCGCTTATACCAGCTGATCTGGAAGCGGTTTGCCGCCAGCCGCATGGCAGCAGCCGTTTATGAGACCACATCCGTAAAGATCGGTGCAGGAGGAGTCCAGTTCACCATGACGGCCTCCAGGGTGAAGTTTGACGGCTTTATGTCAGTCTATATGGAGGCTGACGATAAGGAAGAAAAGAACCAGCTTCTGGCAAAGCTGGAAAAGGGCCAGGAGCTGGAGCTGGTAAGCCTGGAGGACGCACAGCACTTTACCCAGCCGTCGGCCCATTATACGGAGGCCTCCCTGGTAAAGGCCCTGGAGGAGCAGGGCATCGGACGTCCCAGTACCTATGCTCCCACCATCACCACGATCCTGTCGAGACGGTACATCACCAAAGAAAATAAGAATCTCTATGTGACGGAGCTGGGCGAGGTGGTAAACCGGATCATGAAGCAGTGCTTCCCCAGCATTGTGGACCTTACCTTCACAGCGAACCTGGAATTCCTCCTGGACAGCGTGGGGGAGGGAAACACCAGCTGGAAGACTGTTGTAAGAAACTTTTATCCGGATCTCTGCGAAGCAGTTGAGGAAGCAAAGGAGACCCTGGAAACCGTTCATATTGCCGACGAGGAGTCCGATGAGCTGTGTGAGCTCTGTGGAAGGCGCATGGTCATCAAATATGGCCCCCACGGGAAGTTCCTGGCCTGTCCCGGCTTCCCTGAATGCCGCAACACGAAGCCGTACTTTGAAAAAACGGGAATCCCCTGTCCCAGGTGCGGAAAAGAAGTGGTCATTAAAAAGACGAAAAAGGGAAGAAAGTTTTACGGCTGCGAGGGCAATCCGGAGTGCGATTTTATCTCCTGGCAGAAGCCGTCCAGAGAGAAATGTCCGGAATGCGGAAGCTATATGGTTGAAAAGGGAAACAAGCTGGCATGCTCCAATGAACAGTGCGGTTTTGTGAAAAATAGACAAGACTCATAGGGGGAAATGTGACACCTTTATGAAATAAAGGATAAATATTTCTTAATTAAACGAAAAAGTCTTGATATTCATGAAATATCGTGTTACAATTCTCGTGAAAGAACATTTTTGCTATACGATATTGTGAAGAGAAGGAGGTTTTCGGATAATGAGTGTGGAATTATTGGACAAGACCCGAAAAATTAACAAATTACTTCATAACAACAATTCTCACAAAGTGGTATTCAACGATATCTGTAAGGTACTGAGCGAGATCTTACTGTCAAATATCCTGGTGATCAGTAAGAAGGGAAAGGTTCTTGGAGTGAGCATCTGTCCGGAGGTGGATGAGATCCATGAGCTGATCGAGGACAAGGTGGGCGGCTATATTGATAAAATGCTCAATGAACGTCTGTTAAGCGTACTTTCCACAAAAGAAAACGTAAATCTCGCCACACTGGGATTTGCAGAAGAAAATGTAAAGAAGTACCAGGCGATCATTACTCCCATCGATATTGCCGGAGAGCGTCTTGGAACACTGTTCATCTATAAAGCGGACGAACAGTACGACATTGACGATATCATCTTATGCGAGTACGGCACCACCGTAGTCGGACTGGAAATGATGCGCTCGGTCAACGAGGAGAACGCGGAGGAGACCAGAAAGGTGCAGATCGTGAAATCGGCCATCAGCACGCTTTCGTTTTCAGAGCTGGAAGCCATCACGCATATTTTCGACGAGCTGGACGGAAATGAAGGGATCCTGGTTGCCAGCAAGATCGCAGACCGTGTGGGCATCACCCGTTCCGTTATCGTAAACGCTTTGAGGAAATTTGAGAGCGCCGGTGTCATCGAGTCCCGGTCCTCCGGTATGAAGGGAACGTATATCAAGGTCCTCAACGACGTGATCTTTGACGAGTTAAAGAACCTGAAAAAGACGGGCAACAAGTAATCTGCCTGCGGAATATGGAAAAGAGGGCGCTTCCGGTATCGGACGGCGCTTTCTTTTTTGCAAAAGAATGTGAAAAAACACTTGCACACCGGGAATACTTATGTTATATTTGAAAAGCTGACAATATGCACGTCTGCGGATTCTGAAAATGGTGCTGCCGAAACCCGGCGGTCTTTGAGGAAGTCAGATGCAGGCGGAAGAAAAAAACCATATGGAGGAAAGAAAATGAGCGTTATTTCAATGAAGCAGCTTCTGGAAGCCGGCGTACATTTCGGCCACCAGACAAGAAGATGGAACCCCAAAATGGCTCCGTACATCTACACTGAGAGAAATGGTATCTACATCATCGATCTTCAGAAATCCGTAGGCAAGGTTGACGAGGCTTACAAGGCCATCGCTGACATCGCTGCAGACGGCGGCACCATCCTGTTCGTAGGAACAAAGAAGCAGGCCCAGGATGCCATCAAGACAGAGGCAGAGCGCTGCAACATGTTCTATGTAAACGAGAGATGGCTGGGCGGCATGCTCACCAACTTCAAGACCATCCAGTCCAGAATCGCAAGATTAAAAGCGATCGAGAAGATGGCTGAGGACGGAACCTTCGACGTACTTCCCAAGAAGGAAGTAATCGCTCTTAAGAAAGAGTGGGAGAAGTTAGAGAAGAACCTGGGCGGCATCAAGGAAATGAAGAAGATCCCGGATGCGATCTTTGTTGTAGATCCGAAGAAGGAAAGAATCTGCGTACAGGAAGCCCACACTCTGGGAATCCCGCTGATCGGTATCGCTGATACAAACTGCGATCCGGAAGAGCTGGATTATGTGATCCCGGGTAACGACGACGCCATCAGAGCCGTTAAGCTGATCGTGTCCAAGATGGCTGACGCAGTGATCGAGGCAAACCAGGGCGAAGCAGAAGCAGTTGAAGAGATGGCTGCAGAGGAAGAGTCTGCAGAGGCTTAAATCTCAGCAGTGCCGGCCGGGTTTCCGTGGGAATCCGGCCGTTTGAGTATATTCATAAATCGGAGGAAACGAACATGGCAGCAGTAACAGCCGCAATGGTAAAAGAATTAAGAGAAATGACAGGCGCCGGAATGATGGACTGCAAGAAGGCTCTTGCAGCTACCGAAGGCGACATGGACAAGGCCGTTGAGTTCTTACGTGAAAAAGGACTTGCAGGCGCAGCTAAGAAGGCTGGCCGTATCGCAGCAGAGGGTATCGTTGTTACAGCCCTTTCCGCAGACGAGAAGAGCGCAGTGGTTGTAGAGGTAAACGCTGAGACAGACTTCGTGGCAAAGAACGAGAAGTTCCAGACCTACGCAGCTGACGTTGCAGCCCAGGCTCTGAACACCAGCGCAGCAGATATGGATGCATTTATGGAAGAGAAATGGGAAAAGGATCCGTCCATGACCGTAAAAGAGGCTCTGTCCTCCCAGATCTCCATCATCGGTGAGAACATGAACATCCGCCGCTTTGAGCAGGTAAAGGAGGAGAACGGTTTCGTTGCTTCCTATATCCATGCCGGCGGTAAGATCGGTGTTCTTGTGGATGTTGAGACAGACGTTGTAAACGACGCTGTTAAGGAAATGGCAAGAAACGTGGCAATGCAGTGTGCAGCCTTAAAGCCCCAGTATACCGACCGCAGCGAGATCAGCGCCGATTTCATCGAGCATGAGAAGAGCATCCTGATGGCGCAGATCATGAACGATCCCAAGGAGGCTTCCAAGCCGGAGAAGGTGATCCAGGGCATGATCCAGGGCCGTATCAACAAGGAAATGAAAGAGATCTGCCTCTTAGACCAGGTTTATGTAAAGGCAGAGGACGGCAAGCAGTCCGTATCCCAGTATGTGGCTGAGGTTGCAAAGGCCAACGGCGCAAAGATCGCTGTTAAGAAGTTCGTCCGCTTCGAGACCGGCGAGGGAATGGAAAAGAAGAACGAGGACTTTGCAGCAGAGGTTGCAAAGCAGATGGGACAGTAAGCTTCCCGTCAAAACAGCATAGAAAGATTTTAAGAGCTCTGGAGGGATCCAGGGCTCTTTTTTTAACGAAAATGGCCCGAACCAGAGAAGATTGATCTGGTGCGGGCTTTTTTCATTTCTGGCTATTTTACCATTCACAAGCAGCGTGTTTCTGAAATCTGCAATATGATGATTCAGAAAGGTATCAATAAGAAGATTCGGTGGCTGTGCAACGCTCGTGTGAATCTGGACTACGAGACTATGTGCCTAATGAAGAATGCGGGTTGCCATCTGATTATCCCAGGCATTGAAAGTGTAAACCAGCAGATTCTGAAAAATATCCATAAGGGTACTACTGTTGAGCAAATTGAAGCTTATGTTGCAAATGCTCGTAAGGCGGGATTGATGATCCACGCTTGCTATATGGTAGGTAACCAGGGCGAGACGCATGAGACGATGAGAGAAACGTTGGCTGCGGCTATGCGCTTTAAGACGGATACAGCACAGTTCTTCCCTCTGATTCCTTATCCGGGGACGGGCGCTTATAACTGGGCGAAGAGCAATGGTTATATTAATGGTAAGTATGATGAGTATATCCATGAGGATGGAACTTTAAACTGCATCATTAACACTCCAGAGCTTTCTGCACAGGAGCTGGTTGACTTCTGCGCCTATGCAAGAAAGAAGTACTATATGCGCCCGTGGTACATTGGTCACCGCCTTGTTCGTGGTCTGCGCGATCCAGAAGATTTGAAGAGAAGTTTGAAGGCATTTTGGCGTCTGAAGGACAGTCTTCTGAAGTAAGATACAGAGGTGAAGTATGGTAATCCATGTAATTGGAACAGTAAATGGGCAAGTCAATGAGGGCATGCGAAATGTCGCTACTCACTTAGCTAAAGAGTTTGAAAAAGAGAACACTGTACTTTATTCTGGATTGAAGCAGATTCCACAGATTGTGCTGAATTCCAAACGAGCAGATGTCACAATGATTTTTGCTCGTGCGAATAAGCTGGTCTATGGCTTGGCTTCGATTGTTACGAGGGTATGCAAAAACACATGGATTGTTTTGGTGCAGAAACCAGATGCTGATTTCATGACAAAAAATGATAAGCATCCGCTGAAATGCAACTATCTTTCAATCACAGAAGGCGACATGAAGGATGTGAAAATCACATCGGGTAGACATAAAAAGCTGTTTTCTGTGGGCATCAAAGCGGAGAAATTCACACCTGTTTCTGTAGAACAGCAAAAAAAGCTCAAGAGGAAGTACGGGTTTGATCCATCAAAGCAACTTATCATTCATGTGGGACATTGTTCCAAGGGCCGCGGTTTGGAGGACTTCGCAAAAATCCATACAGCCCAGAGGTTGGTCGTTGCAAGCGGTATGTTTGAGGATGAGAATGTAGTGCATGTTCTCAATGAGGCAAACGTAAAAATACATAAAGGCTATCTGGAAAATGTAGAAGAAGTATACCAGATGGCAGATGCGTATTTGTTTCCTACAAGATCCACGGAGTTTGTAATCAGCATTCCACTGTCCGTAATGGAAGCACTGTCCTGTGGCGTTCCTGTAATTGGATATAAGAGTTTTGAAAATCTAAACGAAATCACGGGCTCTGAGGGTGCAATTACGTTGCTTGACAGCGCAGAACAGCTTGATGAGGTTTTGCTTGAAGTAATTAAGAAAAAGAGCGACCATTCTTTACTTGAAAAAACAGGCTCTTGGAGTGAAGTGGCGCAGAGCGTTTTGGGGATGGTTCGGGAGGAAAATGCATGAAACCAGCAATGATTAGTTTTATGGGTTTGGATGGTTCCGGCAAATCAACAAGTATCGATTATGCCTATAAACAACTGAAGAAGCGCGGGTATAAAGTTGAAATTGTGCGTGCAGCTTATGTTATTGTTTTCCTGCGGGGTGTCATTAAGCTTGGAAAAAAGATTTTAATGAAAAAGGATAGTGATCCTTTTTCTGGAGACTACAAGGCGTACCTGGAAAGTTTGCGGAAGAACGCAAATAGAGGTGGGGCTTATAAGATTTTTTCTTTTTTGACGACCATTGAATTTAAGTTACAAATTTTCTTTAAGATTTGCATGAAGAGATTCTTTGGTACAACCTTGCTGGTGGATCGATATATATATGATAACATCGTGACTTATGCGGCAAATTTGGATCTGGACGAAGAATATATGGAAGAAACGATGAATGGTAAGTGGAAGCATGCACCGCGCCCGGACAAGATTATTTACATCAAGACCCCTGTAGACGTCTGTTGTTCCAGGAAAGATGATATTCCTGATCCGCTTTACCTGGAAATCCGAAAGCCTCGGTACGAAAAAGTTGCAGAAATGTATAATGCAACCGTAATTGCGGGCGATCAAGATAAACAGAAAATGCTAGATGAAGTTATGGCAGCTATCGATGAGGTACTGCCTTCGCTTCAAGAGTGATTGGATAGGAGCTTAAAATGGTACGAAAACTGATGATCCTTGGCATTGACGGTATGGATTGGGATGTGATTGTCCGGTATAAGGATAAGCTTCCTAATTTGTATGACTTGATGCAGAAGAATAATAAACCTCATCTGCGTTCGGTATTTCCGGCAGACACGACTCCAGCGTGGTCTACGATTTATACTGGTCTTGACCCATCTGAACACGGCATTATCAACTTTGTCAATGTTGGTGCAAAGCAGAATACATATAAGCCGCTTACATTTGATGACAGCGCATTTAAGGGAAGAACATTCTGGGATGTGCTCAATAAGCAGGGACTTTCGTGCGCTGTGATTCTTCCCATGAATATCAAAGAAGGCTGGGATATTGATGGCTTGATGATTACGCGCCCTTATGAGGGTAAGATTCGCGTCTATCCTCAGAGTAAGGAGAATATCTACAATCCGCGGTATGACATTTTGGGGACAGACGGTAAATTCACCTCCGAAAAAGATCTTCCGGCGTTGCGAGATGAATTCTTTGCTAAGGTCAATGAGGAAATCCGTCTGACTCGACTGGCAATCGAGAACGAGGACGTGGATGTGCTGTTCTCGTACTTCTCTACGACGGATGGTATCCAGCACGATTTTTGGCGTCACTGCGATCCGAATCATCCTGAGTATCCGGGGGCTAATGAACATGAGAATGTGATTCGGGATATGTATATCACTATGGACAACTATGTTGGCGAGGTGATGCAGAAGCAGCCGGATACTCCGTTGCTGATTATCAGCGACCACGGCCATGGCGCACGTCCGGTCTATACCGTGAGAATCAATGAGCTGCTCCGCCGTGGTGGCTACCTGGCACCCAAGGGGGGCGGAGATGGCTCCCAGCCTTCGACTAAGAAAAAAATCAAGAAAGTTATTAAAAAAACAGCACTGAGTGTGGTGAAGGGTATTGGTCTGCCAAAGTGGGCGATGAGACTGGCGAAGAAGTTCCCTGTGTGGAAGAGCCTGTTTGCATCCAGTGCAGACTTTGATTGGGATAAGACGCAGGCATATTTGAGCGATCTTTCAGCCCTGAAAAATTACAGTTACGGTGGAATCCGTATCAATGACAATGTCGTTGGCAAGGACAAACTGGCAGATGAAATAATTGAATATTTGAAGCAGATTAAGATCGAAGGTGAAGACAAGAGACTCTTTGAGTGGATCGTTCGTACCAATACTTTTTATCATGGCCAGTACCTAAACAAGTATCCGGAAATCATATACCAGATGGATGAATGCTGGGGTGGCGAATGGGAACTTGGCAAGAATGTTTTTGAAAAGGAAGGCTTCATGTATATGATGTCACCTGGCGGTCACCGCTGGAGAACAGCTATCATCTTTACAAATAACTTTGAACTTAAGAAGGATAATTACGAAATGACAGATATTTATGATGTCATTATGGATGCAGTAAGGGGAGAGTAAAATGCAGAGGGAAAGAAAACAAGAGTTGGATATTGCAAGGAAATAGGTATACTACTGGTTGTTTTGTGTCATACGATGTCTCCAGTAATGAAAAATAGTGAAATTATGACGACCCTGTATAGGTTCGTCTATACCTTCCATATGCCCCCTTTTTTCTTTCTGGCTGGAATTGTGGCTCCATTAGGAAAAACGGATAAATGGGGTCAGACCAAATCTAAAATTGAGCGTCTGATGATTTCCTATTTTGTGTGGGCGATAATTTACTGGCCATTAAAAATTGTATTTGTGGATTTGGCTAGAAATAATACCCGTATACCATGGTGGAGTTTACTGCTTGGAAACAATCCGGATGGAGAATTGTGGTTCCTATATGTTTTGTTTGTGCTTTCACTTGTGACCATTTGGGTTGTAAATGAAAAGACTGAAAAGATATTGCTTGTGATAGCTTTGATTCTTACATTCTTTTCCCCGCTGTATCCTGCAAAATACGCATTCCCTGGTATAAGTCTGTCGTTTTCCTGTTATCAAGTGTTTCTATGCGCTGGGTGTTTGTTGCGGAAAGACAAGGACAAAAGTCTGTACATTCGTGAGACAAAAGTCGGTTTCAGTTGTCGCCTTTATTATCTGCGCATTGTACGGAATATCCATGAAAATAACTGAGGGGAGGTATTGGTGGGCTAAGTGTGTGATTGCTGCTGTATCAATTGTGGTTTTGATATCAGTCTCGCTTTGGTTATGTGAGCAAAAAGGCAAAATGTGTAAAATGCTTGATTATTTGGGAAACCACTCAATGGAAGTCTATATAATTCATGCCCCAATTTTAATTCTTGGCAGAAATGTATTATCCAAGTTAATAGGAAATGTTTGGATATATAGTTACTTTATCCATAATTGCAATTATCCTTTCATTGTTGATCGATAAGCTCATTTTGGAACGATGCCAATGGATGGGGTGGCTTCTGGTAGGAAAAAGGCAAAAAGCGCGATGAGGAGAAGCAATGGAAAAGAAAAAGGTTCTTGTATGGGAAACGCTGGCAACAGTGTCTGGCGGTCAGAAGATGACGCTGACGGTTATGGATATGCTGTCGGACATATTTGAATTTTGTTGTCTTATTCCCGCAGAGGGGATAATGGCAGAGGAACTGAGAAAGCGGAATATCCCCTATATATTAATGGGGGATCAGACTCTGCCAACAGGTATAAAGGGAAAAAGAGTGATTTTTCGTTATGGATGGATGTCTGTGAAAAATATCTGGAAGTCACTTAGAGTGATTTATAGATATAGACCGGATATTCTGTATGCGCCGGGGCCGGCAGCTCTTCCATGGAGTGCAGTTTGTGGGACGCTGTTTCATAAACCGGTTATCTGGCATTTACACCATATTTTTCTAGATGGTGCTACAAAAAAACTTCTTAACATCTGTAGCAGTTGGAAATCTGTCCGAAAAATCATTGCGGTCTCTAATTGTGTAGGGAAGCAGATTGTAGATGAAGGAGCCCACAAAAAAGTCGAGGTCATTTATAATCCGGTCGATGTTGAGAAATATGCTAATGGTGATGCTGCAAAAATTGTATCGGAGATAGAAGCTAAGCTTGGTAGAAAAATACAGGGAGATATATAATTGGCCAAACAGAAGCAGTAACAAAAAATGAGAAACGGGATGTCCTGATAAAAGTAATGGTTTTACTGAAGAAATGGTCAAAGGATGTTAGAGGAATTATTTCTAGAGATGTTGTTACCCCTGAGTATTATAGGTATGAGGGGAGACTTTAAAAAGTGCGTTCAAAATTGATGATAGTATCTGCAAACTTGGTTTCAGAAAGGATATGGAGACATTCAGTCTCTAAAAGGAGAGAACAGGATGACTTTAGTAATTGGACACATTGCACTGGTACAACGCTCAAAAAAACAGGATTTTGTTTTGGATGTGATTAGGCGATTGAGACAGGAAGGACTGGATGTTATTGGTTTATTTGCTGGTGAAACTAGAGAAAAGGATTATATGAAAGAGTTAGAAGAAAAGATTACTCAGAAGGGATTAAGCGACAGTGTTCTTTTTTTAGGACGTAGAAATGATATCGCGGATTTGCTAAAAATGATGGATATTCTTATCATTCCGTCTTTTGAAGGTTTTCCGCTTGCCGGACTGGAAGCAGCGGCGGCGGGGGTGCCAGTTGCTGCATGTGATACGGCGGGAGCAAGGGAATTTATTGAGGTAGGTGGAGGTGGTCTGATTTTCAAGGGAGATGACGTTGCGGATGCTGTGTCAAGGATTAAAGAAATTATGTTGCGGAAAAAGGCGATGGCGGAGAAAGGAAAAAAGTTTGCAGAAAAAAGCGCAATAAATCATTATGAGGAAAGAATTGAAGAGATATTTCAATCGGTCATATAGCAGGAGGAGAGAATGGAAGACGTAATTATTATTACCAATCCGATGATTGCTGCAAATGAATCTGCAAAGGTTACATTAAGTAAATTTCTGAGAGTAATAGAGCCTTGTTGCAGAAATCTGCAGGTACTTGGTGGGAATCTGCGCATAGAGGGCGATTTGAAACAGGTACAGCTAGTTTCAGTTCCGATAAAACGCAGTCCAAACAAAATGAAACGATTATTCGATCTGGTGTGGCTTCAACTTAAAATGTCAGAGCTAGTTATGCAGCATGTTCAAGAGGGAATGCAGGTATTCTTTTGGATTGGTGATAAGATGCTGCTTCCATATTTTTGTGTAAAGTACAAAAAAGCGGAAATTAATTATTTTATTTATGGAAATCCTCAAAAAGAAGGAAAAAAAGGTTTTTTTTCAAAGATATCAGCATTTCTTATTCGTATTATGGCAGAAAATGCAGATTATATTTGTATGGAAAGTCCATCAGTAGAACATGAATGGAAAGGACTAAGAATCGATAGGAAGAGAATTATTCATCTATATACAGAGGTTATGCCGATGACCCCGATAGTGGAACGCAAAAGAGTAATCGGAATGGTATGCCGTCTAACAGCTGGAAAGCATGTCCTGGAAAGTATTCAAGCTTTCTCGGAGATACACAAAGATTTTCCGGATTGGAGGCTTAAAATTGTAGGGTCAGGTGTTCAGGAGACAGAATGTCGTAACCTTATTCGAAAATTAAATCTGGATGGGTCAGTTGTTTTATATGGATGGATCGATCATGCACAGCTTAGAAGCGTAACGAAAAGATGGAAATATTTATTATTTCCTTCCGATACAGAAGGAATGCCAAATGGAGTTATAGAAATGATGGCTCAGGGAATTCCTCCGATTGCGTCTCCGGTAGGGGGAATCTGTGATGTGGTTGAGGTAAATAAAACAGGCTGGGTTATTGATACGTGTTCTGTGCATGGTATTCAAAGCGCACTGGAGCAAGCACTTCGTTCGGAATGTTATGAATCGGTTTCAGAGGAAGCCCAGAGAGTGATTGCACTTAAGTATGTATTAGAGGCAGCACAGATTGATGCAAAAATTCAGATGCTGCGATGAAGGCGGTAAGATGATGGGGATTTGGTTTTGGATTGTTTTGGCATGGCTTTTGTCCGCCTTGGCATTGGGAAAACGTCATATCAGTATGGAACATTTTGTCTGGATTTTGCTTCCTATTGATATGTATGGCATTCAGGTTGCAGGAATCACTATTAAACCATATATGGTTTTCTGTGGGTGGCTGTTTCTCCGAATGCTTCTGAATGGGCAAACAAAAATAAAGGCGATACGTGGTTGGACGCTTCCTGCAATAGGAATTATAGTGATATTGTTTATAGTGAATATGTTTAATAGTAGTTCGCTTTATTCACTTAGCGCACCATGTATGCTTATGGTTGTATGGTTCTGTATGACCATATATACCAGTTTCTGGGGGGAGACGGCGCAGGATGATATTCCGGAGGCAATGATAGCAACGGGAATTGGATACGGATTTGTATTTCTTATTGGATTTTTACTTCTGACGCTGGGAATCCCGATTTCAGGGGTTGGCGCATCAGAGAGGACAGAGCCAGGATTTATTCTTCAGTTTTCTAATATGTTCCAGGGGGTATTAATCCAAAAATGGCGTTTAAGAGGATTTACCATAGACCCTAATACGATGCTGGGAACATTCGTGTTTAGTGGAATTGTGTGTCTTATAAGAATTTTAATGGAAGAGAATTCAAAGCGAGAATGGCTGTGTTTGATGTTATCAATGGCCTGTATTTTTTTAAGTAATTCGCGTACTGGTCTGATGTGTTTTGCACTTGCGCTGGTGATGTCTGTTTTTGCTGCTTATTGGAAGGGGAGTCCGCAAATAAGAAAAAGGATTGAAGTGATTACATTAATTGTTATTTTTGTAATGATTGCTGTAATGGTTGGAACAGATTGGATTAGGAACTTAATCAGCTCGTTTCTTGGACTGTATGCAAATCGATCAGGTTTGAATGATGAGTATGGAAGGTTTACAATTTGGAAAGAAGCTGTTGGGATTCTGATGGAGAAAAATCCATTTTTTGGTATCGGCATGGGACAGATGCAGTTTTATACGTCAGTGAACAGGGCGTGCCATAATACCTGGCTGGAATGCCTGTGTGGAAATGGAATTATTCTGGGAAGTATTTTTATTTTATTTTTATTATTCACTCTGATAAAAGGGGGAATGAAGGCGAAATATAATACGTGCAGCAGGTATAATCAGTTGCTGTGGAGTCTTACAATAGGTATAACTGTAGTGGTTATATCACTAATTTCAGTGGACAACATTACATACAGTTATCTATGGTTTGGATTATCAGCATTGATGATGATCGATACTGCATCGATAAAAGAAATGTAAGAGGTATCGGGGGAAGGCAATGAATAGAAGAAAAGTGAGCATACAGAATACGGCAATAGCATTGATTTCAGAAATTATGGTGACAGTAGTTGGTTTTTTGCTTCCCCGATCGATTATGATAACTTATGGTTCCGAAACGAATGGTCTGATCACTTCACTTCAGCAATTTATACAGTATTTCACGTTGCTTGAGGCGGGATTATCTGGTGCAGCGATTTTTGCGTTATATAAACCGTTATCGAATGGAGATGTAAACACGATCGAAAGAATTCTATATTCTGCGAAGCAAATGTATGGAAAACTGGGAAAAGCATTTATAATCTTGGTTATGATTTCTTCTTTGCTGTATCCGTATTTTATCGCAGAAACGGGGTATTCCCATCTAACAGCCACGGTTCTTTTTTGTATGATCGGGCTGAATGGGGCGATGCAGTTGTTATTTATTGGAAAATACAAGGTACTGCTAAATGCCTCTCAAAACAGCAGATATATTGCAGTAATTAATTCGCTAAGTACTTGTCTATACTCCATTAATATTATTATTGCATCCAGCTTACATTGGAATATCGTAGCTGCCATAGGGTTTGGTACACTGGCATATGTTATTCGGGCCATAGCATATTATACTGTAGTGCGACGACTGTTCCCACATTATGATTTTCACAAATGTGAAAATCAATACCACTTTGAAAATCAAACGGAAGTTTTTATTCAGCAGATTCTTTCGCTGCTAATCTTGAACTCCAGCACGCTGATATTAGCTTTTACAAAGACCAGAATGAACGAAATTAGTGTATTTACAACCTACAATATGGTACTTACAGCTATTTTTTTGGTTACGAATGCGGTAAATACGGGAGTTTCAGCAAGTTTTGGCGATTTAATCGCGAGACATGATGAGAACAAGCTAACACAGGTATATAAAGAATACGAGGTGTTATTTCAGGCGTTTTGGATAATCGTTTTTAGTTGTGTTTTGGTTTTGTATCAGCCTTTTATGAGACTTTATACAGAAGGAATAGAGGATGCGGCATATATCCGCCCAGAATTATGCTTTTTATGTAGTATTTTAGGGGCATTGTGGGTCATTAGAAATCAGAAGTCGGTTATAATTGTTGCAGCAGGAAAATTTAAAGAGATACAGAGAGGCAGTATAGTAGAGGCAATATTAACAATTACATTATCATTTGTTGGACTGGTTTTCTGGGGACTAGAGGGACTGATTGCTGGTCGCTGTATTGCTGCAGGATATCGTGTAGTTGATTTCATACAATTCAGTTCCTGTAATGTGGTAATGATTAATACTAGATATACAATTCAACAGATTTGTATATCAACCGTATTTGTGATGTTGGTATATTTTGCTGCTCATAAAATTCAGATTTTTTTTTTGGTAGACACATATGTTAAATGGGGGATGTTTGCATTTGTTACTGCTATTTTGGCAGCATTTCTTGCCATAGGTTTTATTTTGATAAATAAAGGAAACATTTCCTGGATTCAAAAAAAGTTGGAAAAAGATAGGAAGTAGAAGATATGAAGATAGGCATACTCACATTTCATCGTGCAAGCAACTATGGAACAGTACTTCAGGCGCAGGCTATGGCTATGGCATTGCAGGAGCTCGGTTACGATGCTGAATTGATTGATTACAGACCAGAATATAATGAAAGGACACTTCAGATTAGAAAGATACGGCAGGCAAGGACAATTAAAACTGTACTTTCTATTATATTGAATCGGGCAATTTATGGGAAACAATTAAAACAAAAAATTCAGAACTTTCTGGAATATATCGGCGAAATGAACGTATCTGAAACGGTTATGTATCTTCCTAATGAAGTTGGAGAAATTGCAAGGCAGTATGATGTAATTCTTAGTGGATCGGATCAACTTTGGAATGAGCGTATTACTGGAGATGATATGACATATTTTTGCCCGTTTAAGCATTCGTGTAAAATAAGCTATGCCAGTAGCTTCGGGGTTAGTACGATTTCAGAGAAGCGGAAAGAGCAGATTGTTCCGTTATTAAAGGAATTTAAGCATCTGGGAGTCCGTGAAAAAACAGCACAGATTATGCTTACAGAATTGTTGCAAATACCTAAAGAACAAATTATCTGTGTAGTAGATCCTACGTTGCTGGTTAACAGGGAAATGTGGCTGAAACAGGCAAACCCAAGAATTGTATTACCTAAAGGGGGATATATACTGACCTACTATATGATTGAAACACCAATTCTTCGAGCGATTACAAGAAATCTGAAACAAAAAACAGGTTTGCCAGTCATTAATTTAAAGCCCTCTAAAAGGCAGATTATTATGCATGAGGGTAAGAACATGATGTGGGCGGGGCCACGTGAATTTCTTGCTTGCTATGCAGGAGCTAAATATGTTGTTACAAATTCTTTTCATGGAACAGCATTCGCTATAAATTTTGAGGTGCCAATGTATGTTTCGCCTCTTCCGTTTTCAATGGCTGGTGAGGTAAATTCGAGACTTATTGATGTTTTGGAGCGATACGGGCTGGGTGCACGCTGGATTCCTGAGATGGCTGATGTAAAGTGTATGATTGACGAGTTTGATCGGGAGACATTGCAAAGGAAAAAAGAAGAACAAAAAAGGGAGTCCATTCAATATCTAAAATTAGCACTGGGGGATTAAAGGTGTATGAAATTTAAAAAAGATATCTCTACAATAGGGGAACAATGCACGGGATGTGGTGCTTGTTCTGCAATATGCCCGTTAGGATGCATTCAGATGAAGGTGGATGCAGAAGGATTTCGTATGCCTGAAATTGACCATACTGTATGTTTGAATTGTGGGAAGTGTGTAAAGATATGTCCGGCTTATAATGACACAATACAGTATGATCCGGTTAGAGTATTGGCAGCAGCAAGTTACGATGAAGAAGGATGCCAGCGGAGTTCATCTGGGGGAGTATTCTATGAAGTTGCGCGATATGTGATTCAGAGTTTGCATGGGTACGTCTGTGGAGCAGTGCTGGATGATGATCTTCAGCTAAAACATATTGTTACGGACTCTATGAGGGATGTTGTGAAGATGCAAGGGTCTAAGTATATTCAAAGTGATATCACGGGGTGCTATTCTGAGATTCAAAACCACCTTAAGAAGCATCAGGTGGTTTTGTTTTGCGGTACACCATGTCAGGTTGCAGGGATAGAACACTTTTTGGGAAAAACAAATGGGTTGGTAACAATGGATTTGATTTGTCATGGGACTCCCAGTGCCTATGCGTTTTCAGAATATATGCATAAAAAATACCCGGAAGAAAATTACTTTGATTTTTCGTTTAGGCAAAAAAATATTCACACAAAATCACTATTTTCCTATCATTATTTTTCGAAGAATAAAAAAGGAAACATGAAGATCGCAAAAAGAGTTCTTTCAAGTCAGGATCCTTTTTATCAAGCTTTTTTAAACGGGGACAATTATCGGGAGTCATGCTATATATGTAAATATGCAAAGGATTCCCGTTGTGGAGATATCACTATAGGAGATTGTGCGAATTACAGGGCATATGAGCTTCCGCTGAATAAAGAACTTTCAACAGTCTGTATAAATACAGAAAATGGAGAAAAAATGTGGAACGCAATTAGTGAGAGATTTTGTTCTGCAACTGCAGATTATAAAAGAGAGGTGCAATTAAATGCACAGCTTCATACGCCAGCCCGGAGAACAATACAAAGAAATGATTTTTATAAGGATATTAAACAAATGTCCGAGTACAGTCTTAAGCAGAAGTATTGCCCAAGGAAAGGGATAAAAGCAGTTGTTAAAGATTTTTTTATATGGCATACTACACCAGAAATCAGAGACAATTTCAAACAGGGATTTCAAGGGGTTTTCCTTAAAAGAAGGAATAAATAAACAAGAGAGTATTGGAGAAAGTTAGAATGCAGATTTCCTAAGAGAGAATCCATATTGATCCTCACTTAGGCTGTGGATACGGCGGTGGCCATGAACCAGGAAGGGGATTTTGGCATTCCGGTGCCAGATTATGTGGAAGAAAATGTAAGCACCAAGGTAGTTAAGATCATTCAGAGCTATACAGGGGTTGTGAATAAAATGGTGTGGAGAAAAGAACTGTAGCTGCTGTTGAGGGAAGAAGATCTGAGGATTAGAAGGAGCCGCTGTATCACAGAGAAAGCCTCTGTTTTACAGCGGCTCCCAGCGGAAAGATTACCAGGTAAAGATAGTCCCAAAGGCGTTTAAGCCCTAAAGGACGCTGCCGGATAATTCTTTCTGAAGCTCCTGTATCAGCGTTTCCACTACATCCGGCTCCAGTTCCAGCTCATCTGCGATAACGGCTGGGGATTTTCCTTTTTCGAGTTTTTTATGAACTAGATCTCTGAGGATATTCTGCTGTCCCTGTCGGAATTCATCCTGCCGTATGAGGCGGATCTCCCGTTCTTCATCATATTCAAAAATACTCACTGCGATCACCTCCGCTTTATGCTTTGAGAGAAAGTCTGAAAGGATCCCATCCTGGATGCATTTATTGACGGCCCGGTCCACTGCTTCGTTCAGCTCCAGGAATGCGGCATACTTCCGTACCTGTTCCACGAAGAGCATATATTCCTTTAGGCTCTGACATGCCTCCAGGAGCTCACGGTTGGCCTCCGGGGCGATCTTTAAAACCCGGACCTTAAGCTCCAGCTCGGGCTCGGCTTCGGGGCTCTGGTATGCGTCCGAAAGCCTCAGGATACAGGATTCCTCAGTCATCCCGGAGCCGTTGTAGAACACGACAAATCGGGGAGTGGGGAGCCGGATGAGGCTGGAAGAGTAAAGGGTCTGGTCTTTCGTAAGGACCTGATATTCCTTTGCCACATAAATGAGATCCCGGAGGGGCATATTGGGATTCCAGGTGGACTGGTGCTCGTAGAGATTCAGCCGGAAGTCCATAAGAAAGGCCACATCATTTTTCATGTTCATATAGACGGCATTTTCCAGGGTGATGACCGCCAGCTCCTCCGGATCCGTATAGGAGGTCTGGTTGACCGCGTTATAAAGACTTAAGAGATTCGTCCGGTCTCGGAACAGCATCCGGAATACGGAATCCTTATAGTCGCGGCGGGCCGCTGGCTTTGCTGGGCCATTGTGGCCGGGGCTGGTATCATGGTTTCGATGATTCATTTGTCCTCCTTTCGCAGGAGAACTGAAAATCTCCTGCTTTTCATGATAAAGAAAATGGAAAAGCATAGATTTTCTGAAATGAAGATAGAAAGTCCAGACAGCCATACGGCCAGGAACAAAGGAAATATATGCTTTGCCGGGAGTATAGCATATTTATCTTTGGAGAGCAAGGGTGTGCAGGATAAAATGTGAAGCGTTTTTGCGGATTTACACCTGCCGCGTGATATTGGCAGAAGTGGGCGTGTAAAGAAAAAGGATGCTGCGGAAGGAGATTCTTTATCCCATCCATGCAGCATCCTCTTTATAATTCGTAAGCGCCAAATATTCCTACGGATTTCCTAATACTCTGTTCCCTGCTATAATTGTAGGCGGAAGATATTTAGATTATTGTATTACAATTATGGAGTGATTATTCCAGAGTTCTCTGAGTCACCTGTCCGGACATTGAGAGCCACCATTTCGGAGAATGAGAGTCATATATTCCGGTAATTCAGAGCCACCTTATTGGGCTCTATTCTGGTTCCCATTATTGCAGATTATTCAATAATTTACAGTAGGGAAAAGAAGGTGCTCCGAAGGTCATCTTTCCAATCTCAAATTTCGCAAGGTTACCGAAAACTAATCACTATAGGGATTATAGCCGATTAAGAACTGGGCATCAATCGAAAAGCCCGTGTTTATGCGCTCTTTTCTGAGCGATATCGTATACCTCTTCGTCAGCTCGGATGCCAATAACGATAACTAGCATGGATGATTCTGTATGGCGAAGCTGATATACAACACATAAGCCAGCGGATCGGAGCTTGATTTTCAGAAGTCCTGCAAGGTTCGTGCTGTTGTGATTACCAAGTGGCTTTCCATAGCCCTGTTCATCAACAGGCAGTGGATTTTGTTGAACTTTTTTGATAGTTTTTAGAACAAGGATGCGCTGACTTCCATCGAGGTCTTTCAAGTCTTTTTCTGCTTCGGGAAGGTATTCTAGTTTCCAACTCATTCGATGTCGACCTCGCTAAAACCGGCGAGATCGTCTTCTGTAACACCGAGACGGCGGTTCATTTCTTCCTCAGAAATCAAAGAGGCAGGATCAAAGTGTGCCATACGTTCAGAAGCGACAGTCAGCAGACGAGCGTCATTCAATTCATCCATTAAACGGATATATTCATCCGGGGAGATGAGAACGCATTCTGCGGTGTTGTTTTTCATAACAACTTTAGCACCGCACTGCTTGACATCTTCAAAAATTTTTCCGGCAAGCCCACGGTTGAATTGGGTGATCGGAACGGTATTAGTAATAGCACTCATAACAGAAGCCATAATCGTCCACTCCTTTCTTTACTTGCATTATAGCACACGTTTGCCAAAATATCAACTAACTGGTTGATAAATTTACTGATAAATATATTGTATGCTAAAAAGGCGATTTTGATACACAGATAATAATATTTTGTTACTTTAAGTAGCCTGCTTCGTGCAGATGGGATTTTTTCATGCCCGCGAGGAGGGTGTTACCAAATGGCATCCAGAATCCGGGGCATCACCGTTGAGATTGGCGGCGATAGCACAAAACTCTCCTAGGCGCTGGAAAGTGTCAACAAATCAATCAAAGGAACGTAGTCCGGACTAAAGGATATCAACAAGCTTCTGAAACTGGCCCCCTACAACACAAAAATGGTCGTCCAGAAGCAGAAGATGTTGAGAGAAGGTCTGAAAGGATCCCATCCCGGATGCATTTATTGACATCCCGGTCCACGGCTTCGTTGAGCTCCAGGAATGCGGCATACTTCCGTACCTGTTCCATAAAGAGCATATATTATTCCTTCAGGCTCTGGCATTCCTCCAGGAGCTCACGGTTGGCCTCCGGGGCGATCTTTAAAACCTGGACCTTAAGCTTATAGGCTCGTCCGGTCCCGGAACAGCATCCGGAATACGGAATCCTTGTAGTCGCGGCGGCCACTGGTTTTGCCGGGAGTATAGCATATTTATTTTCGGAGGGCAAGGGTGTGTGGGATAAAATGTGAAGCGTTTATTGCGGATTTACACCAGGCATGTGATACCGGAAGAAGCGGGCATGTAAAGAAAAAGGATGCTGCGGAAGGACGTTTTTTGCCCTTTGATACGCAGCATCCTTTTTCTATACAGCTACTATTCCCTGCCTGCCCTGTCTTTAATCCAGAGGCTCTGTCACGATCCTCCAGGTTACGTTGAAGGCCTGCTCGAATACGGCCAGATCCAGGTACTCGTCGGTGGTATGGACGTTGAACATACCGGTGGAGATCCCGGAGCAGTCAAAGCCGTGGCCGGAGAAGATATTGCTGTCGCCGGAGCCGTTGCTGATATGGTATTCCGGTGTGATCCCTTCCAGCTCCAGGGCGCGGACCGTTGCCTTTGTAAGGAAGCCGTCCATATCAGGCTTGTGGGGCGGGCAGAAGTGGTCCACATCGATGTCCACGGTGGCTCCGAATTCGGCGGCCGCTTCCTGGCATGCATCCATGATCTTCTGCACCTGGGCCTCGATCTGGGCCTGGGAGTGAGAGCGGACCTCACAGGTAAAGGTGACTTTATCCGTAACGATGTTGGTGGCTGCGCCGCCTTCAATACGGCCGATGTTGGAGGTAGTCTCCGGATCGATGCGGCCGAATTTTACCTTACTGATGGCCAGGGCCGCAGCGTTGATGGCGTTGATGCCTTTTTCCGGTTCAATTCCGCCGTGGGCGGATTTTCCGTGGAAGGTGATGGTCAGCACGTCCTTTCCGGCACCGGATTTTAAGATAAAGCCCAGATTTCCGGCTCCGTCCAGGGAAAAGATGTTTTTGGTAGGAATTTTGGAATAATCAAAATTTTTTGCGCCGTACATGCCGCTTTCTTCACAGATGGTGAAAAGATAGTACATGTCCCGATGGGGGGTTCCTGTTTCCTTCAGTACCTCCAAAAGCTCCAGCATGATGGCGATTCCGGATTTATCGTCGGCGGCCAGGATCGTGTCCCCGCTGCTCTTTAATTTTCCGTCCTCAAGAACCGGAACAATACCGATCCCCGGTTCCACCGTATCCTGGTGGGCATTGAGACAGATGGATTCTCCTTCCATAGTTCCAGGAATATGGATCAGGAGGTTTCCGCTGTGGTCCCCGCCCACGGCCTTTCCAGCCTGATCGCGGTATACTTCATAGCCGCGGTCCTCAAAATATTTCTGGAGATAGTCGGTCATGGGGCCTTCCTTATAGGAAACGCTGTCGATCTGGATCATTTCCATGAGCCTGGATAAAATCCGTTCTTTGTTATACTGCATAAGAATCTTCCTCCCTTTTATGTCTGTCCTGTTTTCTGATTTTTCACAGGGACACTCCGATGTTTTCATTATACTAAAAGCAGAGTGGAAAATCAATGAAAAACATGGGAGAGGCCTTGCACAAATTCCTTCCCTGTGCTATACTTCTGGCACCGGGATCCTCTGGGGTCCCCACTGGTTCGTGAACCTCCCAGTATAAAAAACTAGGCATAAGTGAGAATGATAAAGGTAAAAAGCCCTGGCCGGAAGGCGGGGCTGGTACCGCTCTTTGCCTGGCGCACCGGTTTTCTGGATGGATTTCCAGAAGCTGGTGCGCTTATCTGAGGTTTTCAGAAAACTGGCAGGGGCGGTTTTTTGTTTCCCCTGCGTGAAAACGGAAGGAGAAAACAGGATGGATCAAAAGATACAGAAGGTGGTTATTGACTGTGACCCGGGGATCGACGACAGCCTGGCTCTGATGCTGGCGCTGTCCATGGAGGAGATCCAGGTAGAGGCCATTACCATCGTATGTGGGAACAGCCCGGCAGATATGGGCTTTTCCAACACAAAAAAAATTTTAAAGAATATGGGGCGTCTGGATATTCCCGTTTATGTGGGAGCAGAAAGGCCGCTGAAGCGGGACTATGTGAATGCCCTGGATACCCATGGGGCCGATGGGCTGGGAGAGAGCTTTCTCCCGGAAGTCCCAGGCTATGAGAACTCCATGACCGCCCAGGAGTTTCTAAAAAAACGGTTTGTGCCGGGACAGGAAGGAGGCCCCTGCTCCGTGATCGCCCTGGGGCCCATGACCAATCTGGCCCGCCTGCTTTCGGACTGTCCGGAAGCAATCCTTTCCATGGACCGGATCGTGTCCATGGGAGGCAGCTTTAAAAGCCATGGGAACTGCTCTCCAGTGGCGGAATACAATTATTGGGCAGATCCAGATGCGGCGGCCCTTGTGTATGAAACGGCTTCCCTGTACGGAAAGAAGATCGAGATGACAGGGCTGGACGTGACCAGACAGATCATCCTGACTCCGGATCTTCTCGCGTATCTGAAACGGCTGGATCCGGAGCTTGGCAGCTTTGTGTCGGCGATTACGAAGTTTTATTTTGATTTCCACTGGGAGTGGGAGCATCTGATCGGCTGCGTCATCAACGATCCCCTGGCTGTGGCCCATTTCGCGGACCCTGGACTATGCCGAGGGTTTGAAGCGTATACGGCGGTGGAGACGGAGGGGATCTCCCGGGGGCAGACCGTGGTGGACTCCATGGGCTTTTATAGAAAAGCTCCCAATGCCCTTATATTGACAGAAACGGATCCGGAGCGGTTTTTCCGGCTGTTCTTTTCCAGGCTCTTGAAATGCCGGGAGGAGGAGCTGGATCTGATCCCCGGTCTGGCGGCGGGAAGCCGGATGACGGGAACGGCATTCCTTCACGGAAAGGAGGCGCAGCTCCGATGAAAAGCAGGAAAAAAATGACTGTAAACCAGATGGTACTGATCGCCCTGGCAGCCTGCATCAACACAGCGGGCGGACAGGCAGCCCTGGCCCTGCGGCTTCCAGTATACCTGGACAGTATCGGGACCATTTTGGCAGGCATCCTCCTGGGGCCCGTTTACGGTATGCTCCCCAATCTTCTCAGCGGGATTCTTATGGGAATGACCACTGATATTTATTCGCTGTATTTTGCGCCGGTGGGCATGGTTACTGGATTTATGGCGGGGCTGGCGTCGAGGAGAATGCCGGAGCTTATGGGACGCGTCAGGGGGCTGCGGCTTTTTCTGGCTGCGGCGCTGATCACTGTTCCCGGGACCATTGTGAGCTCCCTGATCTGCGCGGGCCTTTTTGGCGGGATCACGTCGTCGGGCTCTACGGTCCTTGTACAGCTTTTGTCCCACACCCCCCTGGGAATGACTGCCAGCATATTTCTGGTGCAGGTCATTACGGATCTGGCAGACCGGACGGTGAGCCTTTTTCTGGCGTCTGCAGCCGCAGGCGCTGTGCCGGACCGGCTGAAACAGGCCATATGCGGCCAGCAGGGCAGAGCCTGCGGTCCTTAAGAAAGGAGAACAGCTATGGGAATACCAGAGGAACGGTACAGCAGGATCACTGCTAAAAATCAGAGGGAAATATGCCTCCTCAGGGGCTTTCCCTGTGCCTGGGGGAAATGCGCCTTCTGTGATTATATTGAGGACAACGGAAGGGACCGGGAGGCCATGGAGGCCTTAAACCGGCAGGTACTGTCCCAGGTAACAGGTGAACTGGGAGCCTTGGAGATCATCAACTCCGGGAGCTGCTTTGAGCTTCCCGAGGCGACGCTTGACGGGATCGCGGCCCTTGTGCATAATAAAAATATCCAGCAGCTGTTTTTTGAGGCCCACTGGATCTACCGCCATAAGCTGGAGGAAATGCGGGCGCGGATGGGCGTACCTATAATTTTCAAGATCGGCGTTGAGACCTTTGACTATGATTTCCGCCAGCGTGTCCTGAATAAGCATGCGGATTTCCGGGAGCCGGGGGAGGTAGCGGAATATTTCGACTCGCCATGTCTTATGGTGGGGATCCAGGGCCAGACAAAGGACATGATCCGGTATGACATCGACTGTCTGAAGCGGTATTTTAAGCTGGGGACCGTCAACGTCTACAATAATAATACCACTCCCATCCGTCGGGACCAGGCTCTGGTGGACTGGTTCATGGATGAGTACCAGTGGCTTATGGAGGATCCCGCAGTGGAGGTCCTTTATGAGATCACGGATTTCGGGGTCGGCTGAACGGAGGAAGAGGATTGAAATTTACTGTACATACCATGGAATATGCAGGAGGAAGGGCAGAGGCATCCCTGGACCTGAGAAATTACCAGGACAGCGATTATGAGGAATACAGGATCATGTACAACGGCTGCTTTCTGGCCATGCGGACGGCTCTGGAGCTGCAGCCGGCAGAATGCTGCGCCGGCCGGGAAGAGCTGGCCCGGAGACGGTCAGAGATCTGGATCCTGGAGATCTCAGGGACCCTGGCGGGTTCGGTGGCCGTTTATGGGAAAGAGATCGACGATCTGGTGGTGAAGGGAGAATTTCAGGGCCAGGGTCTGGGAAGGGCTCTTTTACAGTGGGCTCTGGTCCTTCTGGAGAAAGAGGGCCGCGGCCCTGCAGTCCTCCACGTGGCAGACTGGAACCGCCGGGCCATGGAGCTGTACAGGAAGCAGGGATTTCGCATCATAAAGACAGAAGTGATAGACAGAACCGCCTGAGGGCGATATAATAAAGCTATCCATTATATCCCTTCAGGAAAGGAGATTCGATATGAAGTCGAAAGTATTTTTCACAAGAGAGATCACCCCGGAAAAGGTGGTGGAGCTGTACCGCCTTCTGGGAAAGGAACTGCCGGGAAAGGTGGCCATTAAGCTGCACTCCGGCGAGGTGGGAAACCAGAACTTTTTAAAGCCCGCCTTCTGGAAGCCCATCATCGATATGGTAGGAGGCAATGTGGTAGAATGTAATACTGCTTACGAAGGGCAGAGAAATACCACAGCCAAACATATGAGCACCCTGGAGGCCCATGGCTGGAAAAAATATTTCCGCGTGGATCTCATGGATGCAGAAGGCCCGGATCTGGAACTCTCCATTCCGGAAGGAAAGGTGATCCAGAAAAATTTCGTGGGAAAGAACATGAAGAACTACGATTCCATTCTGGTCCTGTCCCACTTTAAGGGCCATCCCATGGGCGGATACGGCGGTGCCTTAAAGCAGCTGGCCATCGGCTGTGCTTCCTCTTATGGAAAGGCATACGTCCACGGCGCCGGAGACCCGGAAAAGATCTGGACCTCTGACCATGATTCCTTCCTGGAATCCATGGCGGATGCGGCCAAATCCGTAGTGGATTTCTTCCATGGAAACGCGGTGTATGTAAACGTGATGATGAATATGTCTGTGGACTGCGACTGCTGCGCCGTTGCAGAGGATCCCTGCATGAAGGATATCGGTATCCTTGTTTCCGAGGATCCCATCGCCATCGATCAGGCCTGCATCGATCTGGTATATGCGGCAACGGATGATCCGGGACAGAAGCACTTCCTGGAGCGGGTGGAGAGCCGCAACGGCGTCCACACCATCGAGGCTGCCGCTGCCCTGGGCTTCGGCTCCAGGGAGTATGAGCTGGTGGAAGTAAAATAATAAAACAGACATAAGGTGAGACCGGCTGTGTGTCTGGCAGGAAGCTGCCGGATGCCAGCCGGTTTTTGCGGCCCGGGGCTGGATCCTGCGGCCTGGGACCGGGGAAACCGAAAACTATGGAAATCGGGAGTCGTCCGTGATACAATGGAACGAAAGACGAGGAAAGGACAAAGAGGGAATGGCAGAACAGAACCAGAATCAGGATATGCAGAAGCCACATAAGCGGCGGGTCCGTTATAAGGGGACCCATCCCCGGACATTTGAGGAGAAATATAAAGAGAGAGAACCGGAGAAATATGCGGAGACCATTGAAAAGGTCATCTCCAAGGGCAGCACGCCGGCAGGGATGCATTTATCCATCTGCGTCGATGAGATCCTGGAATTTTTACAGATCCAGCCAGGCCAGAGGGGGCTGGACGCCACTCTGGGTTATGGCGGCCACAGCCGGAGGATGCTGGAAAAGCTGGAGGGCTCCGGCCATCTTTATGGTCTGGACGTGGATCCCATTGAGATCGTAAAGACCACGGCCCGGCTGAGGGAAAAGGGCTTTGGGGAGGAGATCCTTACCGTGCGCCAGATGAATTTTGCAGAGATCGACCTTCTTTCGGAGGAGGTGGGAAAATTCGATTTCGTCCTGGCCGATCTGGGAGTTTCATCCATGCAGATCGACAATCCGGAGCGGGGCTTTACCTATAAAGCCGAAGGCCCCCTGGATCTGAGACTGGATCCGGAAAAGGGAGTGTCTGCTGCGGACCGGCTGAAGGAAGTGACCAGGGAGGAGCTGACCGGAATGCTGGCGGAGAATTCTGATGAGCCTTATGCAGAGGAGATCGCCAGGGAGGTATTAAAACGGAACCGGAAAAAGGAATATATACGGACCACCACCCAGTTTAAAGAGGCCATCGAGACAGCGCTGGGATTTCTCCCGGAGGAAGAGAGAAAGGAAGCAGTGGTGAAATCCTGTAAGCGGTGCTTCCAGGCCCTGAGGATCGACGTCAACAGCGAATTTGAAGTGCTTTACAGCTTTCTGGAAAAGCTCCCCGGCGTCATGGCCCCAGGCGGACGGGCGGCGATCCTTACGTTCCATTCCGGAGAGGACCGGCTTGTGAAGCACTACTTTAAAGAGGGGAAGAAGGCCGGGCTGTACCAGGAAATCTCCGAGGAGGTGATCCGTCCCTCGGCGGAGGAATGTCAGAGAAATCCCCGGGCCAGGTCCACAAAGATGCGCTGGGCCATCCGGGCGCAGGAATAGAAGCGGCGCCAGTGAAAGCGGCTATTGAAAAGGGATTTCTGCCATGATATAATCCGGTATCAAAGGGGCCGGGACATTATGGCCCCGGCGGCATGAAACACATGAAAGAGAAAGAAGGACAGAAAATGAATTACATGGTCTGTATTCCGTCCCCTGATATGGTGTCCAGGGAAAACTGCGAAAAGGTACATAATATCCTGGCCAGGATGTCGGATGCATATAAACTCAATATTGTGCCGGAGCCGGTGAAGGTGAAGCAGGCTCCGTGTCCGGAGTATTACAGAAAGTACCGGATCTATAAGGAGATCCGTGAAAGGGATGGAAATGGGGAAGCCTACCTTCTTCAGGAAGAGGAGGACATGATCCTCAGCGTATGCCGGACGCCAGAGGAAGAAGCGCTCATGAAGGGCTGTACCTATGCATACCGTTACCCGTCCAGCCTGGTCCTCAAAAGCTTCCGCGAGGATAAAAAGGAAAAGAAGGAAAAGCGGGAGGCCAGGCCGGAAACAAGAAATGAGCGGAGCCGGGGAGAAAAGCCGGAGAGGGGAGAAAAGCCAGAGCGGGCCGGGAAGCCGGAGCGGGCCCCCAGGGGAGAACGGCAGCCGCGGGGAGAGCGGCAGGGCCAGTCTGAGAGGATGGACAGATCCGGAAGGGCTGAAAGAGCGGAGAGAGCAGAAAGAACCGAAAAAACCGAAAAAACCGAAAGACCAGAAAGAACTGAGCGCCCCGAAAGATCTGAAAGACCATAAAGAACCGAGCGTTCCGAAAAATCTGAAAGATCCGAAAAAACTGAAAAAACAATATAGAGGAGGAAATAACGATGCTGGCATTTGAATGTGATTATCTGGAAGGAGCCCATGAAAAAATCTTAAACCGACTGATCGAAACGAATATGGAGAAGCTGCCCGGCTATGGAGCAGACCCCTACTGCGCCAGTGCCAGGGAGAAGATCCTGGACGCATGCCAGTGCCCGGAAGGCGAGGTGTTCTTCCTGGTGGGCGGCACCCAGACCAACGCCACGGTCATCGACGGGCTTTTATCCTCTTATGAGGGAGTGGTTTCCGCAGAGACAGGCCATGTGAACTGCCACGAGTCCGGAGCCATCGAGGCTTCCGGCCATAAGGTCATCACACTTCCCCATCACGAAGGAAAGCTGGACGCGGGGGAGCTGGAAGCCCTTTTAAAGACGTTCTGGGGAGACGAGACGTATGAGCACATGGTATTTCCGGGCATGGTCTATATCTCCCATCCCACGGAATACGGTACACTGTATACAAAAGACGAGCTGAAAGGCCTCCATCAGGTCTGTAAAGCGTATGGGATCCCCCTGTATATGGACGGAGCAAGGCTGGGATACGGTCTTGCGGCCCATGGTACGGACGTGACTCTGCCGGTGATCGCTGAGTACTGCGACGCCTTTTATATCGGAGGAACAAAGGTGGGAGCTCTCTGCGGAGAGGCCGTTGTGTTCCCGAAAAAGGAGCGGGTTCCGAAGCACTTTTTCACCACCATCAAGCAGCATGGAGCACTTTTAGCCAAGAGACGCCTTCTGGGGATCCAGTTTGATACACTGTTCACCGATGGCCTCTATATGGAGGTAAGCCGCCATGCCATCCGGATGGCTGAGATTTTAAAGCAGGGGCTGAGGGAAAAGGGCTATGGCTTCCACATCGACTCTCCCACGAACCAGCAGTTTGTGATCCTGGAAAACAAAAAGCTGGAGGAGTTAAGGAAGGAAGTGAGCTTCAGTATCTGGGAGAAAAAGGATGCGGACCATACGGTGGTGCGGTTTGCCACCAGCTGGGCCACAAAGGAAGAGGATATCCGGAAGCTCCTGGCACTGATGTAATAGCTGTCGTCTGCTGGCCTGGCAGCGGACCCAGAATATGGAATGTGAAAGATGTGTGAATTTCGAATAGGATCCATTGACTTTTGACATAATAATCCATAAAATAAAAATGTCAGTAAAAACATTCTTATGGAGGGAATTGCAATGGAATTAAAAGGAAGTAAGACAGAGCAGAATCTGATCGCTGCATTTGCCGGCGAGTCCCAGGCCAGGAACAAGTATACGTATTTTGCCAGCGTCGCAAAAAAAGAAGGCTATGAGCAGATCGCCGCGATCTTCCAGGAAACGGCAGATAATGAAAAAGAGCACGCCAAAATGTGGTTCAAGGAATTATCCCTCCTGGGAAATACAGCAGAGAACTTAAAAGCCGCTGCAGCCGGAGAGAACTATGAGTGGACCGATATGTACAAGACCTTTGCCCAGGAGGCGGAGGCCGAAGGCTTTACAGCTCTGGCCCATAAGTTCCGTATGGTGGCGGAGATCGAAAAGACCCATGAGGAGCGGTATTTAAAGCTTCTTGAGAACGTGGAGATGAAAAAGGTCTTTGAAAAGAGTGAAGAGGTGATGTGGGTGTGCAGGAACTGCGGCCATATCGTGATTGGGAAAAAGGCCCCGGCAGTCTGTCCGGTCTGCGCCCATCCCCAGAGCTTCTTTGAAGTAAAGGCAGAGAATTATTAAAAGTGGATCCCCCGGAGCGCGGCCCCGGGGGATTTTTTCGGAAAAAACTAAAAAGGCGCTGAAGATCTATTTTTTGAGCTTCAGTCCGTCTTTAAAAGCCTCTCCGACTCTTCCGGATACCTTATAATAGCCGTGGGTATAGGGATCGAAGGCGATGGCATTTACCCGGTCCATATCGACCCGGTCCCCGTCCATGACGCTTTCATCTGCGGTCACGTTCACGACCTTTCCGATGACGCCGCAGCCGTATGCCCCATCCTGGTATTCAATGAAGGTACATTCCAGGCAGAGGGGGAATTCGTTGATCACTGGAGCGTCCACGAATTCGGACCGGCTGGCAGTGAGGCCGCTGTTGGCAAATTTGTCAGGAACCCGGTTGCCGGATTCCACCCCGAAATAATCGGCCTCCGTCACATGGGCGGCGTCAGCGATGCTTACGGTGAAGGCACCTCTTGCCTTGATGTTTTTTACGGTCTTATGGGCTTCGGAAAGGTTAAGGGCCACATTGCCCCGTTCCTGCATGGTGCCCCAGGCGGCGTTCATGACGTTTACGCTTCCGTCCTCATTGTAGGTGGCCACCATTAAAACCGGCATGGGGAAAATACCTTCGGTCAGATCAAGCTTTTTTCTCATTGTGATTACCTCGCTTTTATATGAAATTGACGGGAACTGTTCCTTATTCTTCTATTATATCTCATGGAAAAAGGAATGCAAGTGCTGATATGAAAAGACGGCTGAAAGCGGGAACCTGGAGAACCTGTTAAATCCATGTTGGCAATTCACAGAAAGTATGATATAATTTCCTACAAGCAAAAAAGAACGGTTCAGCCATGCCCCTTCCTGCCGCCTGCGGCGGACCGGAAGCGCCGGATCCCTGATGGCTGGACGGTTACAACAAAATACATAGGAGAGCGCAGAGAATGAAAATGAAACGCGTTTTTTTAAAGCTCAGCGGCGAAGCGCTGGCTGGTCCAAAAAAAACAGGTTTTGACGAGGATACGGTAAAAGAGGTTGCAAGACAGGTGAAGCTTTCGGTGGATGCCGGCGTCCAGGTGGGCATCGTCATCGGAGGAGGAAACTTCTGGAGAGGCCGTACCAGCGACGCCATCGACCGTACCAAGGCGGACCAGATCGGAATGTTAGCCACTGTCATGAACTGTATTTACGTATCTGAGATCTTCCGGAACACCGGCATGAAGACCCAGATCTTAACCCCCTTTGAGTGCGGCTCTATGACGAAGCTGTTTTCCAAGGACCGGGCCAATAAATACTTTGAAAGAGGCATGGTAGTATTTTTCGCCGGAGGGATCGGACATCCCTATTTCTCCACGGATACGACCATCACACTGCGGGCCATTGAGATGGATGCGGACTGCATTCTCCTGGCCAAGGCCATTGACGGCGTTTATGACAGCGATCCCAGGATCAATCCGGCTGCGAAAAAGTACGATACAGTTTCCATCCAGGAAGTGATCGACAAGCAGTTAGCAGTGGTGGACCTGACGGCGTCCATCATGTGCATGGAGCATAAAATGCCCATGGCCGTATTCTCCTTAAACGAGGAAAACGGCATCGCCAATGCCATGCAGGGAAATATTAACGGTACCATCGTTACCGTTTCATAACAGGAGGTTATTATGAAAGAACAGTTAAAGATCTACGAAGAAAAGATGGATAAGACCATTGACAGCCTGATGAATGATTACGCCTCCATTCGTGCCGGACGCGCCAATCCGCACGTTCTGGATAAAATCAAAGTAGACTATTATGGAACTCCGACCCCGATCCAGCAGGTGGGAAATATCTCCGTGCCTGAGGCCCGGATGATCCTGATCCAGCCCTGGGAGAAGAGCCTGTTAAAGGCCATTGAAAAAGCGATCCAGACCTCGGATCTGGGAATCAACCCCAACAACGACGGTTCCTGCATCCGCTTGATCTTCCCGGAGCTCACCGAGGACAGACGTAAGGAGCTGGCCAAGGATGTAAAGAAGAAGGGCGAGAATGCCAAGGTGGCAGTCCGCAATATCCGCCGCGATGCCAACGATACCTTTAAGAAGATGGAAAAGAACGATGAGATCTCTGAGGACGATTTAAAGGATGCTGAGGAAAAGATCCAGAAGATCACCGACAAGGCCATCGAGAAGATCGACAAGGCTGTGGAGAACAAGACGAAAGAGATCCTTACAGTATAAGATAAGATCACAGGGGGCAGGGAAACCTGGCCCCTGTCTTTTGAAATCCGGCCAAGGATGCCGGACGGGAGGAAAGAATGGAAGAAAATCTCAAGATTCCTGCCCATGTGGCGCTGATCCTGGATGGAAACGGCCGCTGGGCGAAAAAACGGGGCCTTCCCAGGCAGCTGGGCCATAAAAAGGGCTGCGAAACTGTGGAGCAGATCGTAGAAGACGCAGCCAGACTGGGGATCCGGTACCTGACGGTCTATGGATTTTCCACAGAAAACTGGAAGCGGCCGGCAGAGGAAGTGGGAGCCCTGATGCAGCTGTTCCGGTATTATGCAAAACGGCTTTTAAAGATCGCCAAGGCCAATAATGTGCGGGTAAGGATGATCGGAGAGAGGAGCCGGTTTGCGCCGGATATCGTAGAGGGGATCGACAGCCTGGAACGGGAGACAAAGGACAATACAGGCCTTACCTTTGTGATCGCCGTCAATTACGGGAGCCGGGATGAGATCACCCGGGCTGTAAAAAAGGTCATGGAGGATGTGAAGGCCGGAAGGATCACCGAGGAGGAGATGACGGAAAGCCGGTTTGCCTCCTATCTGGATACTGCCGGGATCCCGGATCCGGATCTTCTGATCCGCACCAGCGGGGAGCTGCGTCTTTCCAATTACCTGCTCTGGCAGCTTGCTTATTCGGAGCTCTATGTGACCGACTGCCTCTGGCCGGATTTTAACAAAGAGGAATTACTGGAGGCCATCCGCCAGTATAATAAGAGAGACCGCCGGTTCGGCGGCGTTTCCCAGACGGAGAAGAAGTAAGGGGTGACAATATGTTTACGACCAGACTGATCAGCGGGATCATTTTGGTGATCCTGGCGGCATTTCTGCTGGTTAAGGGAGGGACGCTTCTGTTCCTGGTGTCCCTGGCAATTTCCCTGATCGGCCTTTTTGAGCTGTACCGGGTCATGAAGATCGAAAAGGAGCTGCCGGGCCTGGTGGGCTACGGGGCCGTTCTGGCGTATTATGCCATCGTATGGACTGGCATGGACCGTCATGTGACCTTCCTTTCCATCGCAGCGCTGATGCTTTTAATGACCATCTATGTGTTTACGTTCCCTAAATTTACCACCGAGCAGATCACGGTGGCCTTTTTCGGGATCTTTTATGTGGGGCTGATGCTTTCCTACCTGTATCAGGTGCGCTCCATGCCCGACGGAAAATACCTGGTGTGGCTCATCGTTTTAAGCTCCTGGGGCTGCGATACCTGTGCCTACTGTGCGGGAATGCTCCTTGGAAAGCATAAGATGGCGCCGAAGCTGAGCCCAAAAAAGACGGTGGAGGGAGCCGTGGGAGGCGTTCTGGGAGCGGCCCTCCTGGGCTTTTTATACGGCGCATACTTTGAAGGCCATATGGTGGAGCTGGCTCGGCCCGGCGTCATCAGCGCCGCCGCCTGTGCCATTGCGGCTGTGATCTCCCAGATCGGGGATCTGGCGGCCTCTGCCATCAAACGGAACCACGGCGTCAAGGACTACGGCCATCTGATCCCCGGCCACGGCGGGATCTTAGACCGGTTCGACAGTATGATCTTTACGGCCCCGGCCATTTACTTTGCAGTGATGTTCCTGGGCTTACGATAAGAGAAAGAGGGAAAGCGGAATGAAGACCATAGGGATCCTAGGCTCCACCGGCTCCATCGGCACCCAGACCCTGGATGTGGTGCGGGCCAACGGGGATATTTCAGTAAAAGCCATTGCGGCGGGAAGCAATATCAGGCTCCTGGAGGAGCAGATCCGGGAATTTAATCCGGCTGTCTGCGGCGTCTGGGACGAAGAAAGGGCAGAGGACCTGGCCCTGCGGGTCAGGGATACGGATACAAGGATCGTATCCGGCATGGACGGCCTCATGGAGATCGCGGCCATGGACGGATATGAGATCCTGGTGACGGCGGTGGTAGGGATGATCGGCATCCGCCCTACCATGGCTGCCATCAAGTCGGGAAAGGACATTGCCCTGGCCAATAAAGAAACGCTGGTGACGGCGGGCCATCTCATCGTCCCCCTGGCCAGGGAGCACCAGGTGCGCCTTCTTCCGGTGGACAGCGAGCACAGCGCCATTTTCCAGTGCTTAAACGGAGAGCATAGAAATAAGATAGATAAGATCCTTCTGACGGCCTCCGGAGGCCCCTTCCGGGGCTGGACCAGGAAGCAGATGGAGCACGTGCAGGTGGAGGATGCCTTAAAGCATCCCAACTGGTCCATGGGAAGAAAGATCACCATCGACAGCTCCACCATGGTCAACAAGGGCCTGGAGGTGATGGAGGCCAGGTGGCTCTTTGACGTGGACCTGGACCGGATCCAGGTGGTGGTGCAGCCTAAAAGCATCATCCACTCCATGGTACAGTTTGAGGACGGGGCCGTCATGGCCCAGTTGGGAACGCCGGATATGAAGCTTCCGATCCAGTACGCCCTGTATTATCCGGAGCGGCGGCCCCTGGCCGGGGACCGGCTGGATTTCTGGAAGCTTACGGAGATCGCCTTTGAGAAGCCGGATCCGGAGAATTTCCGCGGCCTGGCCCTGGCCTATGAGGCCGGAAAGGCCGGAGGCTCCCTGCCGGTGGTATTCAACGCGGCCAATGAGTTTGCCGTGGCGGAATTCCTGGACCGCAGGGCCGGATACCTGGAGATCACGGATATGATCGCCGAGTCCATGGCCCATCATACAAGGATCAGCCATCCGTCTCTGGATCAGGTCCTGGAGGCGGAGCAGGAAACGTATGAGTTCCTGCGCAGACGGCAGGAAAAGAATAAATTTCAGATATAATGGAGGGACAGCGTGATACTGGCACTGGTTGTCTTAAGTGTGATAGTTTTATTCCATGAGTTCGGCCATTTTCTTCTGGCCAGGCTCAATGGGATCACTGTGGTGGAGTTTTCCCTGGGATTTGGTCCCCGGCTCCTTTCCCATGTGAGTAAAAAAAGCGGGACCAGATATTCCTGGAAGCTGTTCCCCTTTGGCGGCTCCTGCGCCATGCTGGGGGAATTTGGCGACGAAGAGGGAGAGAATGACCCGGAGGACGGAAGCGGAGTCTCGTTTTTCTCAAGATCCCCGGCAGCCCGGATGTCCGTGGTGGCCGCAGGCCCGGTCTTTAATTTTATCCTGGCCTTTGTATTCGCTATGGTCATCGTATCCTGGTCCGGTTATGATCCGGCAAGGATCCAGGAGGTGACGCCGGGCCAGGCGGCGGATGCGGCAGGGCTTAAGGCCGGAGATGTGATCACAAAGATCGGCGGCCGCCGGGTGATGATCGCCAGGGATGTGGTCCTTAAGATGCTGGTAAACGGGAACCGGGACATTACGGTGCAGTATGACCGGATGGACGGAGAGACTGGAAAATGGGAGAGCCATGAGGCGTTCCTGGATGCGGATCTTTTTACGCTCCAGAACGGCCGGTATCTGACCGGGATCCAGTTTTCCGGCTACGAGTCCCTGGGCTTTAACATCCCGAAGATCATAAAATACGGAGCCGCAGAAGTACGGTACGCAGTGCTTACTGTGGTGGACAGCTTAAAGGAGCTGGTAAAGGGCCGGATAAGCGCCGACGACATTGCAGGTCCGGTGCGTATCGTCTCCATCATCGACGATACGGTGGACCAGGTGCGGCCCTATGGCCTGGTAACGGTGTTTATGAACATCCTGAATCTGATGGTGATGTTTTCCGCCAATCTGGGCATCATGAACCTGCTGCCGTTCCCGGCCCTGGACGGAGGCCGTCTGGTGTTCCTCGCCTACGAGCTGGCGGCGAAAAAGCCGGTGGACCAGAGGATCGAGGGCGCGGTGAACATGGCCGGAATGGCGCTTCTCATGGCCTTTATGGTGTTTGTGCTGTTTAACGATGTGAGATTCCTTATGTAAGGCCGTCGGTCTGCAAGGCGGTCCTTGGAAAGTTTGGAGGGTTTTATGTACAGGGAAAATACGAAGGTGATCCGGATCGGAGATAAGGTGATCGGCGGAGGGAATCCGGTGCTGATCCAGTCCATGTGCAATACGAAAACAGAGGATGTGGAGGCCACGGTGGACCAGATCCTTAAGCTGGAGGCCGCCGGCTGTGACATCATCCGGGTGGCGGTGCCCACCATGGAGGCGGCTGACGCCATCCGCCGGATCAAACGGGAGATCCATATCCCTCTGGTGGCGGATATCCATTTCGATTACCGGCTTGCCATTGCCGCTATGGAAAGCGGTGCTGATAAGATCCGGATCAATCCGGGGAACATCGGCGCCAGGGAGCGGGTCAAGGCCGTGGTGGATAAGGCGAAGGAGTATAACATCCCCATCCGGGTGGGAGTCAACAGCGGATCCCTGGAGAAGGAGCTGGTGGAACGGTACGGGGGAGTCACGGCGGAGGCCCTGGTGGAGAGCGCAAAAAGGGAGGTCCAGGTCATCGAGGAGCTGGGCTACGATAATCTGGTGGTGAGCATCAAGTCCTCAGATGTGATGATGTGCGTCAAAGCCCACGAGCTTCTGGCCAGGGACTGCCGGTATCCCCTCCATGTGGGGATCACCGAGTCGGGGACCCTGCTTTCTGGAAATATTAAATCCTCTGTGGGCCTGGGGATCATCCTCTATGAGGGCATTGGGGACACCATCCGCGTTTCCCTGACCGGGGATCCCGTGGAGGAGATAAAGAGCGCCAAGCTGATCCTCAAGGCGCTGAAGCTGAGGACGGGCGGCATCGAGGTGGTCTCCTGCCCCACCTGCGGGCGCACCAGGATCGACCTCATCGGCCTGGCCACCCGGGTGGAGGAAATGGTGGCGGATATCGACCTGGATGTGAAGGTAGCCGTCATGGGCTGTGTGGTCAACGGACCGGGAGAGGCCAGGGAGGCAGATATCGGAATTGCTGGAGGCATTGGCGAGGGCCTGCTCATTAAGAAGGGGCAGATCCTTAAGAAGCTGCCGGAGGATGAGCTTCTGTCGGCTCTGCGGGCGGAGCTTCTGGCCATGAAGGAAGCAAAGGGAGAATAATGGAAAAACCGTTTCTGGAAGTATTTCCGGGACTGCATATCGGCGAAGAATTAAAGGAGCTTCTAAAGCTGGTCATGGTGGAAAAGGTATCCATGCCAAAGGACAGAAGCTCTCTTCGCATCTATATCGTAAGTCCCAGACTGATCCATAAAAAGAATATTTGCAGCATGGAGGAGGGGATCGCAAAGCAGCTCTTCCCCGGCCGCTCCATCACCGTGAAGATCCTTGAAAAATACCGCCTTTCGGCCCAGTATACGCCGGAAAAGCTGTACCAGGTCTACAAGGACAGCATCCTAATGGAGTTTAAGAATTTCGGCATGATCGAATACAATATCCTGCGCCGAGCGGAAACGGCCTTTGAGGCAGAGGATACCATGGTCATGACCATCGAGGACAATCTGATCTACCGGGAACGCTCAAAGGAAGTGGGGCGGATCCTGGAAAAGATCTTTACAGAGCGGTGCGGCCTTCCGGCAGAGGTAAGGTTTTCCTTCACAAAGGCAGAGAAGGAGAGACGGGACGACTTTGACGAGGAGGCGGCCCTGGCGGCCCTTCTGGCGTCCCACGTCCAGGATATGGGCGGCGGGCAGGAGGAAATGGCAGGATCCCGGGGCCAGGAGGAAGACCATGGCGATCCAGGCGGGGGGGGCGCCCCGGCCAAGGATCAAAAGCCCGGCTCCCGGACCTTTACAAAAAAGACCTTTGGAGAGAAAAAAACTGCTGGAGGAAAAGGGAATCCCGTCAGCGGAGCCGGAAACGGCGGCTTCCAGGGCGGCCAGAACGGCTCTGGCTCCGGCTTTAAGCGGGACGGCGGCCGGGGAGGAAGAATGCCCTACCGGAAGTCGGAGAATCCCGATGTGCTTTACGGCCGCGATTTCGAGGGCGAGACCATGGAGATCCATGAGATCGCCGGAGAGATCGGCGAGGTGGTCTTACGGGGAAAGATCATCCGGGTGGAAAAAAGGGAGCTTAGAAGCGGCAGCAAGATGATGATCTTTGATCTCACCGACTTCACCGACAGCATCACCATCAAGATGTTTCTGAGAGAGGATCAGGAGGCCGACGCTGACGAGGCCATAAAGCAGGGAAAGTTCATAAAGCTCAAGGGGATCACCACCATCGACCGGTTCGACGGCGAGCTGACCGTGGGATCCATCACTGGGATCAAAAAGTGCGAGGATTTTACCACCCGGCGGGTGGACAACGCGCCGGTGAAGCGGGTGGAGCTCCACTGTCATACGAAAATGAGCGACATGGACGGCGTTTCTGAGGTAAAGGATATCATAAAACGGGCAAAGCAGTGGGGAATGCCGGCCCTGGCTGTGACTGACCACGGCTGCGTCCAGGCCTTCCCGGATGCCAGCCATGCCCTGGATAAGGGCGATGCCTTCAAGGTCCTTTACGGGGTCGAGGGCTACCTGGTGGACGATATGAAGGAGATCGTGGAGAACTCTAAAAACCAGAGTCTGGACGGCGCTTTTGTGGTATTTGACATTGAGACCACTGGCTTTTCCCCTGTGAAGAATAAGATCATCGAGATCGGAGCCGTAAGGGTGGAAAACGGAGTGATCACAGACCGCATGGACGAGTTTGTGGACCCGGAGGTGCCCATTCCCTTTGAGATCGAGCGGCTCACAGGCATAAACGATGCCATGGTCATGGGAGCCGAGACCATAGGCCCGGTCCTGGGGCGGTTTCTGGAGTTTTCCCGGGGAGCGGTGCTGGTGGCCCACAACGCGTCCTTTGACGTGGGCTTCATCAGCCACAATGCCTCCGTTCTGGGATATGAATTCCATCCCACGGTCATGGATACGGTGGCCCTGGCCCGGGTGCTCCTTCCCAATCTGAACCGATATAAGCTGGATACGGTGGCCAAGGCGTTAAATGTATCCCTGGAGAACCACCACCGGGCCGTGGACGATGCGGAGGCCACGGCAGGAATTTTCCTGAAATTCGTGGAAATGTTAAAAAAACAGCATGGTATGGAGACCCTGGACGATCTGAACGTCTTTAACCAGGCGGAGGATTCGGCTATCATGAAAATGCCCACCTACCATGTGATCATCCTGGCAAAAAACGACCTGGGCCGGGTGAACCTGTACCGGCTGGTGTCCTGGTCCCATGTGCGGTTCTTTTCCAGACGGCCCAGGATCCCCAAGAGCCTTTTAAACCAGTACCGGGAGGGACTGATCATCGGCTCGGCCTGCGAAGCCGGGGAGCTTTACCAGGCCATCCTGCGGGGAGGCACTGACGCGGAGCTCCAGCGGCTGGTACGGTTTTATGACTATCTGGAGATCCAGCCCCTGGGCAACGACATGTTCATGCTGCGGGATGAAAAGAGCACCGTAAAGACCGTGGAGGATCTGAAGGAGATCAACCGGAAGATCGTGCGCCTGGGGGAGCAGTGCGGAAAGCCTGTGTGCGCCACCTGCGACGTCCATTTCCTGGATCCGGAGGACGAGATCTACCGGAGGATCCTCATGGCCGGCATGGGCTTTAAGGACAGCGATGAGCAGGCCCCCCTATATCTGCGTACCACGGAGGAAATGCTCGCAGAGTTCGATTACCTGGGCAGCGATCTGGCCTATGAGGTGGTGGTCGCCAATACCAGGAAGATCGCCGATATGTGCGAGCCCATCGCTCCGGTGCGGCCGGATAAGTGTCCGCCTGTCATTGAAAATTCCGACGAGACCCTGAGGAACATCTGCTACAACCGCGCCCATGAAATGTACGGGGAAAACCTTCCGAAGATCGTGACGGACCGGCTGGAGCGGGAGCTGACCTCCATTATCTCCAATGGATTTGCCGTCATGTATATCATTGCCCAGAAACTGGTGTGGAAGTCCAACGAGGACGGATATCTGGTGGGCTCCCGGGGCTCCGTGGGTTCGTCCTTTGTGGCCACCATGTCGGGGATCACGGAGGTAAACCCCTTAAGTCCTCATTATTACTGCACCAACTGCCATTACTACGACTTCGACTCAGAGGAAGTGAAGAAATATTCCGGTATGGCCGGCTGCGATATGCCGGACAAGCTGTGCCCGGTCTGCGGCCATCCCCTGACCAAGGACGGCTTTGACATTCCCTTTGAGACCTTCCTGGGGTTCAAGGGAGATAAGGAGCCGGATATCGACTTAAACTTCTCCGGGGAATACCAGAGCCGCGCCCACGATTACACGGAGGTGATCTTTGGAAAGGGCCAGACCTTCCGGGCAGGGACCATCGGCACCCTGGCGGACAAGACGGCCTTCGGCTATGTGAAGAACTATTTTGAGGAGCATGGGGAGAGGAAGAGAAACTGCGAGATCAACCGGATCGTACAGGGCTGCGTGGGCGTAAGGCGCACCACCGGCCAGCACCCCGGCGGCATCGTGGTCCTTCCCCTGGGAGAGATGATCTATTCCTTCACTCCAGTGCAGCACCCGGCCAACGATATGACCACCAAGACCATCACCACCCACTTTGACTACCACTCCATTGACCACAACCTGTTAAAGCTGGATATCCTGGGCCATGATGATCCCACCATGATCCGTATGCTCCAGGACCTGATCGGCCTGGATCCTGTAAAGGATATCCCTCTGGACTGCAGGGAGGTCATGAGCCTGTTCCAGGATACCTCGGCCCTGGGCATCACGCCCGAGGACATCGGCGGCTGTAAGCTGGGAGCCCTGGGGGTCCCTGAATTCGGAACGGACTTTGCCATGCAGATGCTCCTGGATACAAAGCCCAAATATTTTTCTGACCTGGTGCGGATCGCCGGACTGGCCCACGGAACGGACGTGTGGCTGGGCAACGCCCAGACCCTGATCCAGGAGGGCAAGGCAACGATCCAGACGGCCATCTGCACCCGTGACGATATCATGGTCTATCTGATCCAGCAGGGACTGGAGGAAGGAACGGCTTTTACCATCATGGAATCGGTCCGAAAGGGCAAGGGCTTAAAGCCCGAGTGGGAGGAGGAGATGTCAGCCCACGGGGTGCCCGACTGGTACATATGGTCCTGTAAAAAGATCAAGTATATGTTCCCCAAGGCCCATGCGGCGGCTTACGTGATGATGGCCTGGCGGATCGCCTACTGCAAGGTATTCTATCCGCTGGCCTATTACGCCTCCTTCTTCAGCATCCGCGCCAGCGCGTTTTCCTATGAGATCATGTGTCTGGGACGGGAAAAGCTGGAAAGCCATCTGGCAGATTATAAAAGGCGGTCCGACTCCCTTTCAAAAAAGGAGCAGGATACCTTAAGGGATATGCGGATCGTCCAGGAGATGTACGCCAGGGGCTTTGATTTCCTGCCCATGGATATCTATAAGGCCAGGGCCAGGCATTTCCAGGTCATGGGCAATAAGCTGATGCCCTCCATCAACAGCATCGACGGCCTGGGCGAGAAGGCGGCGGACTCCATCGAGGAGGCGGCCAAGGACGGTCCCTTCCTCTCCAAGGAGGATTTCAGGAACCGGACCAGGGTCAGCAAGACCATCTGCGACCTGATGGGAGATCTGGGGATCCTTAAAGACCTTCCGGAGACCAACCAGCTTTCCCTGTTCGATTTCTAACGGCTGTCCGCCCGCCGGGCAGCCGTCCTGCGGCAGGCGGCGGATATGGACGGGCCGGAGCGGCCGCCTGGAACGTGTGGAAACAACAGCCGGGCCGGGCAGCTTCGGGAGCTGTGAGAAAAATCATGGCCCCTCCTTGACAGAAATATCCAAAAGTGATATTTTATAGATGTACTCGGTACGGGTATAGAAAAGAATCTGTTACGGAGGGAATCAATGGAGCAATATACAGTGACCGGCATGAGCTGCGCGGCCTGCAGCGCCAGAGTGGAAAAAGCGGTGTCGAAGGTTCCGGGAGTGGAGTCCTGCTCTGTGAGTCTTCTGACCAATTCCATGGGCGTAGAGGGAAGCGCAGACGCTGCCGATATCATCGCCGCCGTGAAGGAGGCGGGTTATGGGGCCTCGGTAAAGGGAAGCCGCAGCGGAGAGGACGGAGCCGGGAGCGGTCCTGCCGCCGGGGGCGCGGCCTTTGACGAGGATGCCCTGGCGGATCACGAGACTCCGGTATTAAAAAAACGGCTGTTCTCTTCCCTGGGATTCCTGGCCGTCCTCATGTATTTTTCCATGGGACATATGATGTGGGGCTGGCCGGTCCCGGAGTTTTTTGCGGACAATCACGTGGCCATGGGCCTTCTGCAGCTTCTGCTGTCGGCGGCGGTCATGGTGATCAACCAGAAATTTTTTATCAGCGGCTTTAAGGGACTCCTGCACCGGGCTCCCAATATGGACACCCTGGTGGCCCTGGGTTCCGCCGCCTCCTTCGGATGGAGCGTCTACGCCCTGTTTGAGATGACGGAGGCCCAGCTAAACGGCGATATGGCCGGGGTCATGACGTATATGCACGAGTTCTACTTTGAGTCGGCGGCCATGATCTTAACTCTCATCACGGTGGGAAAGATGCTGGAGGCCCGGTCCAAAGGAAGGACCACTGATGCCTTAAAGGGCCTCATGAAGCTGGCCCCCAAAACGGCTGTGGTGGAACGGGACGGCGTGGAAACAGAGGTTCCCATTGCCCAGGTGAAAAAGGGCGATATCTTTGTGGTGCGGCCTGGAGAAAACATCCCCGTGGACGGCGTGGTCTTAGAGGGAGAGAGTGCGGTCAATGAAGCGGCCCTGACCGGAGAGAGCATCCCGGCGGATAAGGGCCCTGGAGATATGGTATCCGCAGCCACGGTGAACCAGTCGGGCTTTATCCGCTGTGAGGCGTCCCGGGTAGGAGAGGACACCACCCTTTCCCAGATCATAAAAATGGTCAGCGACGCGGCGGCCACCAAGGCTCCCATTGCCAAGGTAGCGGACCGGGTGTCGGGCGTCTTTGTCCCGGCGGTCATTGCCATTGCGGTCCTTACGGTCATTGGCTGGCTGGCGGCCGGGGAGACCTATGGATTTGCCCTGGCCCGGGGGATCTCGGTGCTGGTGATCAGCTGCCCCTGCGCCCTGGGGCTGGCCACGCCGGTGGCCATCATGGTGGGCAACGGACTGGGTGCGAAAAACGGGATCCTGTTTAAAACGGCTGTGTCCCTGGAGGAGACCGGGAAGACAGAGATCGTGGTCCTGGATAAGACCGGCACTATCACCAGCGGGGAGCCCCGGGTCACGGATCTGATCCCCGGGGAGGGGGTCCAGGAAGGGGAGCTCCTTTCCATGGCCTGCGCCCTGGAGAAAAAAAGCGAGCATCCTCTGGCAAAGGCCGTGCTTCTGAAGGCTGAGGAAGAGGGGCTTGCGCCGGGAACGGTGACAGAGTTCAAAGCCCTTCCGGGAAACGGCCTTACGGCCCTGGCAGAAGGAACGCCGGTGTACGGCGGAAATCTCCGGTTCATGGAGACGAAGGTCTCTGTACCGGAGGCAGCCAGAGACCAGGCCCTGGCCCTGGCAGAGAATGGAAAGACCCCGCTCTTCTTCGGTTCAGGAGAGCGTTTCCTGGGGATCATAGCCGTGGCGGACGTCATAAAAGAGGACAGTCCCAGGGCTGTGAAGGAACTGCAGAACATGGGGATCCGCGTGGTGATGCTGACCGGGGACAATGAACGGACCGCAAGGGCCGTAGGCCGGGAAGCCGGAGTGGACGAGGTCATTGCGGGTGTTCTTCCAGACGGCAAGGAAAGCGCTGTGCGGGCCTTAAAGGAGCAGGGCCGGGTGGCCATGGTCGGCGACGGGATCAACGACGCTCCGGCCCTTACACGGGCGGATACGGGCATCGCCATCGGAGCGGGCACCGACATTGCCATCGACGCGGCGGATGTGGTACTGATGAAGAGCCGCCTGTCGGACGTTCCGGCGGCCATCCGCTTAAGCCGGGCAGCCTTGAGGAACATCCATGAAAACCTGTTCTGGGCGTTCTTTTATAATGTGGTGGGCATCCCCCTGGCCATGGGGCTTTTTATCCCGGTCCTGGGGTGGAAGCTGAATCCCATGTTCGGCGCTGCGGCCATGAGCTTATCCAGCTTCTGCGTCGTATCCAATGCACTGAGGCTGAACTTCTTTGATCTGCACCGGGCAGACAGAGACAGGAAGATAAAAGCTGAAAAAAAGAAAAAGGAGAAGAAGATCATGGAAAAGACTTTAAAGATCGAGGGTATGATGTGCGGCCACTGCGAGGCCCGGGTGAAAAAGGCCCTGGAGGCAGTTCCCGGAGTGGAAAGCGCCGCTGTGAGCCATGAGGCGGGCACCGCTGTGGTGACCTTAAAGGAGGACGTGGCGTATGACGTTCTTAAAAAAGCAGTAGAGGATCAGGATTACAAGGTGATTGACTAGTTTTTGAGACAAGGAGAGAGATCGTGGACGAGAATAAGAGCACAGGAATGGAAGAATGTGAGATCAGACACAAGCACAGATCAGCAAAGGAGGAAAAAGACCTCATCAGCCGGCTGAACCGGATCGAGGGACAGGTACGGGGAGTGAAGGCCATGGTCCAGGATGAGCGGTACTGCACCGATATCCTGGTCCAGGTATCTGCGATCCAGTCGGCGTTAAACGGGTTCAGCAGGACCCTGCTGTCCAGCCATGTCAAATCCTGCGTGGTGGAGGAGATCAAAAACGGGGATGCGGATAAGGCCGTGGACGAGCTGTGCGAGACCATCCGGAAAATGCTGTAAAAAAGAATTGTCAGTAATGGTTCCGCCATGCAAAGATCCGCCTGCGCTTTTGTATCATGCAGGTGCTCAGAAGATACATGGCGGAACTGTTACAATTGTTTGAAAAAAAATGAAAAATATAGTTGACATTTTTTGAGTTTTATATTATACTTACGTCTGTGATCGAGGCGTGGCTCAGTTTGGTAGAGCGCTGCGTTCGGGACGCAGAGGTCGCAAGTTCGAATCTTGTCGCCTCGATTCCGGCCTGTTGGTCAAGCGGTCAAGACGACGCCCTCTCACGGCGTAAACCCGGGTTCGATTCCCGGTCAGGTCACTTGCTGCTGCAGAGTTGCTGCAGCAGCATTTTTACTAGGTGCTTCCTTGGCTCAGTTGGTAGAGCGACGCATTCGTAATGCGTAGGTCGCCGGTTCGAGTCCGGCAGGGAGCTTGAAGAAAAACCCTTGATTTTTCAAGGGTTTTTCTTATTTTACAGCATAGAGAAAGCCGTCCTTAATGGGCGGCTTTTGTGCTATGGGGACTATTCGGGGACTACTCTGGGAAATTATGCCTTTTTAGTGAGGACATCGGCTAGAACATCAGCCGCTTTCCAGTCCAGTTCCTCTATAGCGTGACTGTAAATATTGAGTGTTGTGCTCGCGCAGGAATGCCCCAGGCGCCCGGAGACCGTGCTCAGATCCACGCCGGACCCTATAAGGATCGTGGCAGCGGTATGCCTTAATCCATGCAGTGGGATAAGGGGAAGCGGATTGGCGGGGTGATCTATGTTGTAATTTTGAATAACACGGCGGAAAATTTTATACGGGGTTTCAAGCCCCATGCAGGCCCCGTTCCATCGGATGAAGATATGGCCGTTTCCTTCCCATTTGGAGCCAATCTGAAGCCGATATCGGGCCTGCTCCGCTTTCCATTCCCTGGCCAATGAGATTACAACGGCTGGAAGCGAAATGACGCGGACAGAACCTCTTGTCTTAGCCACTTTTACTATGTTTTGGCCATTGACCCGGCAAACGCTTTTATTGATTCGGACCGTTCTTGCCTTTATGTCAAGGTCCTCCCAGGTAAGGGCTATGAGCTCACCGCGTCGGCTCCCCGTAAAAACAGCCAGGTATAAGAAAAATTTGTATTGCATAAGGCTCTGCTTGTGGGTCCAGCAGTCTAATATGCGGGCGTCTGCGCCGTTTTCCTGGGGTTTTTTACTCCCAGGCGGAAAGTAATAGGCTACATTGTCCAAAGCGCCTAGAAAGGCTTCTGCCTGCTCTCTGGAGAAGAACATGATTTTTTCTTCTGGTGGCGTGGATGGGGTCTTTACCTGTACACGGTCCATGGGATTGGAGCTCATAAGGTTCCAGCGAACCGCCTGAGAGAGCATGGCGGATAGTACAGCAGCCTTTCTTTTGACAGTTCCATGGGCTAATGGCTGACCGTTTGCTTTTTTACGCTTTGTAAGAGAATTGATGTATTCCTGTAAAAACAGTGGCGTCATATTCTCCAGGGGCATATACCCAAAGGCTGGGATAAATTCTCGGATTGCTGCCTGTGTGGATTGTAAAGTCCTGGGGGCCTGGAGCTCCGCTGCATACTCCTCCAGGTATTTTTGGGAGTATTTTTCAAATGTGAGGGTATAGCCTGCCGTATACTGGCCAGTCAGGACCTTCCGCTCAAATTCTGCCGCAAAGGCAGCCACTTCCTTCTCAATTGTCCGATCGCTCTTCCGGTTTCCTTTGTCTGTGAACAGCTCCGGCTTGAATGTGGTTTTCTTTCGGATCTTTTTTCCCGTGCTGTCATAGCCGCAGCTGACTGTGATCTGGTAGGAATTTTCGCCAGTTTGTTTAATGGATGCCATATGGTTTCCTCTCTTTCTCTGGCCGGGCCGGGGCATTGAGATGAAAGGGGGAAATTATTTGACAAATATTTTGACATGACTTATAATATACTTAACAAGAGGACCGTTGGTCAGCGCACACCTGACCGCCGGCAAAATAAGTTTTACAGAAAGTAGCGCCTTATCTTACCAGGACGAGGGCGCTACTTTTTGCGTGCATGAATAACAAGAGTAATCACAGCGCAAAGCATAATTACAAACTGGAATAAATCGGAGTATGTAACCATAAGCACCAGCCCCCTTTCGCATAGCGTCCGGCGGCTGACATAACGCCCCAACGGTCCCCTGGGTAAGTATATTATATTGTTGTGGTACAAATTTTCTATGACAGTCCAATTCTGGATAGTCCGGCGGCTCATTTTTGAGCGGGTTGGAAAAAGCGGTTTCCATTTGGAAAGGACTTTCGCTCAAATTTGAGCATATCTCGTGGCTGAATTTTCAGCGTTGAAATCCCCACCCTTAGCATAGTTTTTCCATATCTGGAAGGAAACTATCAGTTTCTCTATTTTTAGAAACCGATTATGCAGTCCCGTTTCTGGATTTCACGCTTCCCAATTTTGGGTAGCGCTTCCTAAAATGAAATCGTCTCCTAAAATTTTAGGAGACACCAGGGCTACGGTGAAAGGCCGTACCTCTGACGTGGCGAAACGCCACCCCGCTTTAAGCCTCCAAGGGGTCGATGAAATGCCATCCCCTTTACAGATGTGAAAATGTTCACGCTTGTAAGGAAGTATTTTCCATGTGTGGCGAGTAAACACAGCAGCAGGGCGGGACAAAATTGTCACATCCCCGACAAGCATACTTATAGGCATACTTGCGAGGTGGCTTTACTTCCCAATTTGGGGTAGCAAGCGATTTCTAAAAAAACGTCAGAGCCGTCGTAAAACATAGTATCCCCACAAGTAAAGAAATTCCCAATGAGCCGAGAAAAGTGGCTGTGTGGAGCTTCTGGCGCGCCTGACGGGGTACTGTGAATTGCGGCAGCCATGTCCTGACGTTTCGCCACCCCATTCCCGAAGGTATCGGTGAAACACAGACACCTTGACTTGATGTCGAGGGTATGCACAGTATTCCTACCCCTAAGAGCACCAATGTACCCGTAGGTACGCTTGTAGGATTTCTGAAAATGGAGGAGTGTCCATATCTGGGGTACCGTTTCGGTAGGGCCGCCGATTATAACTCGCCCTTGATGGCGAGATGTCTCGCTGAAGGGGAGTCCATTCTGGTTCCCCCTCTCCAGAATGGTGAAGGGTGTCGTGAACTGCTACGCCCCTACGCCCAGGTCCCGGGCAAGGGCTTTCGCAACGAGTAGCGAAAAGTATTGGTTCCTCACGGTGGAGGAATGCGTCTCCGCATGGCTGCGGCTCGTCTTTCAGGAAGAGCTATTCATCCGGCTTTTTCTGGTATTCTGGTACTTTGGTGAGAACTTCTATAGCCTCTAATGCTCTTGCTATTTGTTTATCGGCCTTCTTTCGCCCTTCTTCATTCAATAGTGCATAAAATTTAGCGAATACACTTCCTATTTTTTTTAACTCTCTTTCCTCATAATCGGCTTTAAATTTAATTTCTTGCGAGCTTAATTTTATGCCACGCTCTAATTTAAGTAATATTCCATTATATTCCAATTTATCAAAATGTTCATAGTCATAAATCCCGTCATTAGTTCGGAGTTTTAGCTCTGGTTCCTTTTGGTGTGTGCGATCCAACTTAGGCATTGTAAAACGCTTTGTCGGCGGTTTTTCACCATCGGAGGTGTAAAATCTAGCGGCATTTTTTTGGGGATCATATTCAGGAGTAGTCATCAGTTCCTCGATAGTGACACCCAAAATTTCACATATTTTTTCTATGATTTCTAATTTTGGTTCTCTGTAATTATTCTCATAATTTGAATAGGTCGAAACAGATAGTCCAAGACGTTCTGCCATATTTTTCTGGGAAATATGTTTGGAAAGTCTTGCGTCTTTTATCTTAGAGCCTATTTGGATATATTGATTGATTCCCATATAGCACCACCTCACGATTATAACATATCACAGAATACACATAAATGCAAATTTTTTTAAAAAATTCTTGACTTACACGAAAATGTGTATCACAGTATAGCCATGAGATACACGAAGACGTGTAATTTGGAGGTGAAATATGAGACTAAACAAAGAAAAAGTATCTCTTATCATGGCTGAACAGGATTTATACCAGAAGGATTTAGCAGAAAAGGCAAAGATGAGTAGAGGGAACTTATCCACTATCATCAATGGAAAAAACTGTCAGCCCAGAACAGCCTATAAGATTGCAAAGGCCCTTGGGGTTGATGTTATAGCAATTTTAGAGGAAGCGTAAACGATAGATGAAGAGTTGAACCAAACCACAATCATCAAACAATGAACCGGGCCGGGGCATTGAGATGAGAGCGGGATCCCGAAGAAAGGAGAACATTATGACATTTCCTACAATGATTACTTTAAGCGAAGCAGCAAAATCCACTGGGTTAAGCTATGACTATCTTAGAAAACTTTGCTTGCAGAAGAAGATTGTATTCATAAGGGCGGGAAATAAATATTTGCTGAATGCGGAGCGCCTAAGAGAATACTTAGAAAATGGGGAGGCTGTAAATAATGGCAACTCGTAGAATGTTTAGCATAAGAGTAACAGACTCAACCCGTTTTTTAAAAATGCCTGCTACGTCACAAAATTTATATTTCCATTTAGGATTGATGGCCGATGACGATGGAATAGTAGAGGCTTACCCTGTTATGCGTAAAATAGGGGCGACAGAGGACGATTTAAGGGTTTTACTTTCCAAAGGGTTCGTTACAATCCTTAATGATGATCTGGTGAGCTATATTGTTGATTGGCGAGAACATAACCAAATAAGGGCAGACAGAAAAGTTGATAGCATTTATAAAGATCTCCTAATCCATATGCACCCGGATATCTCCTTGTTGCAGGCTAAAGAAAGCTATTATAGTCGTAATAAAAATATTTGTCAGACAAATGGTAGACAAATGCCTGGCAAATCTCAGCGAATTGTCGGCATAGGTAAGGATAGTATAGGTAAGGATAGTATAGGTAAGGATAATATAAATATCATTACTCCAGAGACGGACAAGTCCGCTCCGGAGGGAACCGGAATCTTGATTCCTCTGCAAGATAAAACTTCTTATGATGTTCCTGCAGATAAGATACCCATGTGGAAGCAGGCATATCCGGCAGTAGATATTAAACAGGAATTATGGAAAATAGTTTCCTGGTGTGATGCGAATCCGAAGAAGAGGAAAACCCGGAGAGGGATAGAACGCTTTATTACCGGGTGGTTAGAGCGAGCACAGAATCGTGGCGGTTATTATAGGCCCACAGAATTGCCAGAGCGGCCCAACAGCCTTCCATACAGAGAAAGTGATGTAATAACCATCGAGCCGGGTCCTAAGCTTACACAGGAGGAATTGGATGCTATGGAGCCGTTGGTTATTCCGGATAATTTATAAAAAGGAGAGAGTGAATGACAAATGATGCAGTTAGACATTTGGCTGCCTTTCGTGTGAGGAAACCAGGAAATGAGAATTATAAATCCCTGCCAATGACAGGTGAACAGGAATCTTGCCGACGTACATATATGCGACAGATGTTGCAAAAAACCCGATGGGCGAATGTCCCGGATGATACTATTGATAACATGAGAGCTTGGGACGAAAATTCGAATGGATTTTATGTAGAGGACTCCTCTTTATATCAGTTTTATGTACCAAAAAGGCGAGTGGATGCCCAGATGGCACAGTTCAGAAGAAACCGGTCTATGATTCCATTTGAATACATGAACCTACTGCTCCCCAGTTTTGACTGGAGAAAGTACAGGTATGATACCCGGGAAACGCAAAAAATCGTTCGGAGCTTTGTGGTGAAATTTGAAGAATTCAGACAGAAGGGAATGGGCCTTTATATCTACTCTGAGACAAAGGGGAGTGGAAAAACGATGCTCGCAAGCATTCTTTTGAATGAATTGTCCAGGCATTATGCTATCAGCGTTAAGTTTGTTACAGTTTTGGATTTGATCGAGATGACAAAACAGAGCTTTCATGATGATTCTGGAGAAGTGCAATCCCTATACGATGCCGGAGTCCTTGTACTGGACGATCTGGGGGTACAGATGAAAAAAGACTGGATTGACTCAGTGTTGTACAGACTGATAGATCATCGTTACAGGCGTACACTGGTTACAATTTATACAAGCAATATCCAATGCTCGAATTTGAGAATTGATGAACGCATAACAGACAGAATCAATGGAACCTCTCACTTGATTCATTTGCCGGAAGTCCCAATAAGATACCAGGATAAGCAACTTGAAAAACAGGAATTTTTGAAAAAGGTATTGTAAAGGTGATCCCTCTATGGGAAGCGGCAACTTCGGCATAGAGGGGGAGCACAGCTACTTAGTGTGCTATACTATTAAACCGCTTCTATTATAGCATAATCAGACAGAAAGGAAATAGAAAATGATTAGAAAATTTGAGAAAAATGAAAACGGAGATAGGAGGGATTACGTTATGGCCGACGTAGCCATTGAAGCTGATTTTTGCCTTAAGGTATCTGGTGACAGCATGAAAGGGGCCCGGATCCTGGATGGTGACAGGGTATTTATACGAAAACAGGATCGAGTAGAAAACGGATCAATCGCCGCTGTTGTAGTGAATAACGACAGTGAGGCTACATTAAGACGAATACACTATAATTCTGAAAAGAGAGTGCTGATTTTAAAGCCGGAAAATCCAGCGTATGAGGATTTGATCTTTTCCGGAGATGAATTAAATCAGATTCATATTTTGGGGAAGGCTGTAGCATTTCAGAGCAATATTAAATAATACTTATTTACAGGAGGGACAAGCAATGATTAACACTAAAGAACCAAAGGAATTGAATAACACGGGGGAAATGGTAGGAGAAATTTTCCAGGAATTTAACGATATGACGTTGCTAGAATTGCAGCATATTTATCCAGTTTTAAAGAAGGATATTGAAAGCCTGGGCATTAATGAAAAAGTGAGAACATTTGTGGATGGTATCGCAAAATACTACATGATAAAGAAGGGAGGAGCGGAATGCAATTTACTTCATAGGTGATTGTTAGTTGGATTGTGAACGTGATCCAGTATGTCCATAATAAATAACCTTCATGAGCCGGGGAACAGTAAGGCAACACCATACCCCGGCTCATAAGGCGGGATAAACAGGAGGAATGTGAAAATGATCTGGAAGAAGGGGGGATATAGGATATAATATGTCTGTGAAGATCAGAATATCCTATGAGAAGCCGCAGGAGCTCCGTACAGTGCTTAAATTATTAAGCCCTGTGATAAAGTCCTATAAGACGGATAAGGGCGGAGACGGGGCGTATAAGCGGGCTTACGTGGAGATAGAGCCAGGGTACGGAAAACTATAAAAAGGATATTGATTTTCTAAAAAACCGTGCATATGGAAATGTGGAACTGGGTATACATTTTTCCAATTTGATGGCATATATAATGGGGATACGGAATCCCACACATTTTTGATATGATAGGAAAAAGCGAATATTGTATAGTACCCTGGACGGCCAGAGGCGCCGAACAGAAGCCATTTAAAAGGCGTGGGAATGACTCAAGGACAGATATGTCTAAGCGTTTTCCTACGCCATTTTCTTTGCTCAAAGAAGCCTGATATGAAGTATGGGCCACTTGTTTACATCTTTAAGGAGGTAGTATGCGAACCAGAAAAATGAAACTGTTGAATTATGGGATCAATGAGGAAGAAAAAAGCAGACTTTTGGAGCTTGCCAGGCTGGAGAAAAATGCAGCTTTAATAAGGGTATCCGCGGAGGAGAGCCATCAGGGGCTGGCGGAGGTTTTGTTTATTTCTTTGACGACGGGAAAAGGATATCGACAGATACATAGAGAAATATACATTCCGGCGGAGGAGGATGATTTTTATGCATACCGCCGCAGGGCGCTTTATATTTTTAAATTGTTATTAAAAGGCCGGGATGCAGAAGGGATCATGAAGGAATAGTATGGACGGCTGAGGAAAATACACAATCCAGGAACCATTATGGTGATAGCGGCAAAGGTGATAAATGTGATGAGAGGTAAATTTTGAAAATGTGATACAATGAAGATATGGAAAAATAAAGAGTTGTATTACTGGGATGAGGAGGATGCAGAGAATGTGTAATACGGATATTCGAAATGAGATAAAGAAAACAGGGATTTATCATTGGCAGGTAGCAGATGCTTTGGGAGTAGCAGAAAACACATTTTGCAGAATGTTAAGGAAGGAGCTGCCGGATGAGAAGAAGAAAGAGATTTTAAGGGCCATAAGGACAGTAAAGGCGGGATAATTTTGGCAAAAAAAAGAACTTATACGGAGAACATCATAGAGGCATTTCTTGAACATGACAAGATTTCTGAAATTATGCGTATAACAGGCCTTAGCAGGAATACGCTTACCAGATACAGAGATGATCCGCAATTTCAGGATATTCTAAATCAGCGAAGGGTCCAGATCATCCGCCGAAGTGTACAGAAAATGCAACAGTCCCTTTCTGATTGCGTTAATGTGCTGAACCGGATTATCAACGATGAAACTATTTCTCCTCAGATTAGAGTAAACGCAATACAGACCATGCTTTCCCAATGTAAAACCTGGACAGAAACAGCTGATCTTGCTGAAAGGATAGCGGCATTGGAGAGACGTTCAGATGAATAAATGATGATTTTAGAGGGTGTGATATGTAGAATTTGAAGTGATGATTCTATATGACGAGGTGAAAATGCAGGCAAGTTTAATTCGAAGGCTGGAACATCTGGAGGAAAGAGAAGACGAAAGAAGCGCAGTGATATTTCCGCGTTATTATAATAGCCGGTATTATGTGGATGGCAATTTGATAGATGACTTAAAAAATTATATGAGCCGGAATAATGTGAAGATTGCAATTATAAATGATTTACCTAAGAAGAATGAAAAAGGAGAATTGATTCTATGAGTAGAACGGTAGTCGGAATTACGGTAGATGATGAACTGTATCAAAACCTTGCGGCACGGCGGTATGATATTGCAGATGACTGGAAGAACGTACCGCTTGAAACAGTGGCGATTTATGCCGAATCTAAGGATTTAGATGAATACCCGGAGATTCAAAAGGAATGTAAGGAGATTGTGGAACAGGTAAAGACAGAAATAAGGGTGCACTATTCCTCTAAGGATGGAAGAAGGGAGTTTAAAACGATGAAGCACCAGGAGTTTTCTGGATATGTACAGGACGTACAGAAGATTCAGTCGGGAATGAGAAAAGAGGCTGAAAAGATGTATGAGACTGTGCAGAAGGCCCGGAGTAAGTGGGAGCAGGTATCTCGGGACAAGAGCGCCAGTGAAGCCTCAATGGCGGCATGGAAAGCTGAGTATTTGCAGGCGGAGGAGGATTATAAGAAGTCTGTTGAGGCTTTGCATGTGGACACGGATAAGGCGCTTGAAAAGGTACAGGAACAGTTCCAGGAGCATCTTAATGATTTTTACGACCCTAATGGGAGCCGGGTCGATGATACAGTCATGAAATTACTGTATGCAGATTTTCCATTTAAAGAAGGAGAATTTGACCGGATGATTTCAAGGTACACAGATAACCCTACAATGCTCCGGATCTTTTTGGAATATGCAAGCACACATGGCCTCGAATCGAAACTTATGACAGTTCTGGGGCATCATGCCAATTTGTGTGGGAGCAAAGAGATGGCGTACATTAGGAATCTCATGGAGTTTGTGAAATCATCTGTTCGGGATCCCGAAAGGATGTCAATGTATCAGTCCAGGTTTGATATGGCAGCAGAAAATACAGCCATTGCCATGCGGGAACTTCCTGTTCGTCCAATGTAAAGAGGTGGATTCTATGATAGTAGTAGGAATAATGCTGTTTTTTGTTATTTGCGAACTTGCGGCCATTTATGAAGAAGTGAAAGGAAAATAAGGATGGATAAAAGAAAAGAAGATATCTCTATGAGTTGTATGCTGGAAACGATGAAGAAACTCTCTGGCTCAGCAAAAGAAGCTGCGGAGCAGGCAAAAGAGATGAAAGAGAAGTATCGGAGACTTATGAAGGAGATGTGTCATGAAAAGTATTAAATTTGATGATGGATATGAGACGTTTACGATTAACGGGGATCCGGAGCGTGCAATCCGATTCAGTGCCAGAGATGCTAATATTTTACTCAGATATGAAAAAGCAATGGATGAAATGAAGGAAGAATGCGGAAGACTGTCTGAGGGGGAAAAAGAGAATGCATCTACACTGGAAGAACTCAATCAGTTTATTTTTGACCGGATTGATTATATTTTTAATTCAGATGTGTCTAGAGTGGCCTTCGGGAACCAGTCTCCGTTGACATTACTTCCTGATGGGAGGTTCTTATTTGAGGCATTCCTGGAAGCTGCACTAAATGAGGTTGCGGAAAGAATCGAGCAGGCCGGTACAGATATTGGTAAAAGGACCGAAAAATATATAGGAAAATACCAGGAAGCCCAAAAGAGAGGGCAGAAATATCCGGGAGAAGTATTAGGGAAGCATGAGTAAAGATCTGGAGATATTACAAAAGATTCGTGGGATCTTGGAACGTGGAAATACGGCGGAGGTCAAACGTCGGAAAAATGATATTATCGTACTGGAAGTTCGGAAAAAAATAGTATATGAGGAAGATAGATAAAATGGTATCTGTCAGACTAAATGGGGTCGGCCATCTGCTTATAAAGCAGTAGGCTGGCCCTCTTTTTTAAGGGGACAGAAAAATGCAGGCAGATGGAAACATTATTATTGATACTAAAATAAATAGTAGCGGAATCAACGAGGGAACGAAGCAGATAAAAGATGCTTTCGCAAAGGAAACAAAGGGTATCCAGGGAACCGTAGGGGAAGTACAAAACTCTTTGTCACGGCTGGGAGGAATGGCGAAGAAAATTGGCGCTGCTGTCGCTGCAACCTTTGCTGTTCGACAGGTGGCACAATTTGCAGGGGAATGCCTGGATCTGGGATCTGATCTTCAGGAAGTCCAGAACGTGGTTGACGTGGGTTTCCCCACTATGAAAGAGCAAGTTGATGATTTTGCCAGATCCGCAGCGGCCTCTTTCGGCCTGTCCGAAACGATGGCTAAGAGATATACGGGAACCTTTGGAAGTATGGCAAAGGCTTTCGGATATTCTGAAAGTGAAGCGTATGATATGGCTTCTGCTTTAACGGGCCTGACTGGGGATGTTGCGTCTTTTTATAACCTTACCCAGGATGAGGCCTATACAAAGCTGAAGAGTGTGTTTACGGGCGAAACAGAGAGTTTAAAAGAACTTGGGGTTGTTATGACAGAAAATGCCCTAAATCAGTATGCTCTTGCGAATGGATATGGAAAAACCACAGCCAAAATGTCGGAACAGGAGAAAGTTGCATTGAGACTCCGGTTTGTCCAGACACAACTGTCAGCGGCAAGCGGGGACTTTGCACGCACATCTGATTCATGGGCGAACCAGGTTAGGATTTTCCAGCTTCAGCTGGAATCCTTAAAGGCAACAATAGGGCAGGGGCTTATTAACCTGTTCACGCCTTTGATGAAAGCATTTAATACGTTTATTGGAAAAGTTACAGCGGCTGCAACTGCATTTAAGAATTTTACGGCAGCAGTGATGGGAAAACAGGCCTCCGCACAATCCAGCGAGTTAGGCAAGATCAAGAACGGGTATGAGGGCGCGGCAGAGGGTGCAGCGGATTTTGCTGGGAGCGTAAAAGAAGCAGGGAAAGAAGCCAAAAAGGCGTTAGCTCCTTTTGACGATTTAATCATTTTACAGAGGAAAGAAGAGGAAACAGAAGAAGGGAGTCCCACAGGATCATTGTCGGAAAATCCGGTGATAATTCCACCAGAGGAGCAGACCGAAGAGCTTGCGTTTTTGGATGGCGCTGCTGAGAAGATGGAAGCAATAAAAAACCGCCTCTTGGAAATGAAGGATATATTTGCATCGGGCTTTTGGGAGGGACTAGGAGATTATAAGCCAGTCTTAAATGAGATTTCAAAAGATTTCCAGAGCATAAAGAGACATTTGAAGGACATCTTTATGGATCCGGAGGTGGTAGATGCTGCGAAGCGTATGGCTGATGGATTTGTCAATATGGTTGGGAAAATAGCTGGAGCAATGGTCAGCATTGGCTTAACAATTGGGGCGAACCTTGTTGGAGGGTTTGAGAGCTTCCTTTCCAATAATTCTGAAAGAATCAAGGGGTGGCTTATTAGAACCTTAGATGCGACAGCAGAAGTACAGGCCCTGTGGGGGGATTTTTTTGTGGCGTTTGTGGATGTATTCAGTGTATTTTCTTCTCAAACAGCACAGGATATAACCGGCCTCGTTATTCAGATATTCGCAGATTTGTTTATGGGAGTTACAGAACTGGTGGGTAAATTTACATTAGATGTAACGGATTTGTTGCTTTCTCCCTTTATTGAAAATAAGGATAAGATAAAGGCAGCAATTGAAAATACCTTGAATCCCATAAAAACGGTAATGGAGGGCGTTGCATCCTTTGTTAGAAATATAGTAGATAAGGTAATAGAACTCTACGATACTCATGTTCATCCTCTGTTTGAGGCATTGAAGAATGAAATTAGTACGTTTCTGGAAATCCTCCTTGATGGCTATAATACCTATATAGTTCCGGTCCTTGATAAATTGGCCAGCAAATTCAAGGAGGTAATGGAAGGAAAGGTCGGGGAAGCTATTAACAGCGCGATTCGTTTTATAGGAAAACTGGTAGACTATCTTCGTACCTGGTGGGAGCAGGTGCTATTCCCCGTAATAAACTGGATTGCTGAAAAATTGTTTCCATTGATTGCCCCGGTGCTTGAGGCAATAGGTAATGTGGTCTTGGATACTCTGGGTGCGATTGCGGACATTGTAAGCGCTGTATTTGATTCCCTAAGCGGCCTCGTAGACTTCATCATAGGGGTGTTCATGGGTGACTGGGAAGCGGCCTGGCAAGGGATTAAGGATGCCTTTACTGGGATATGGGATGGAATTATTTCAGTGATTGAGAATGCTGTGAAGATCATCGAGGATATAATAAACGGGATAAAGGGAACTATAGATGCTGTTTTTGGAACCGACTTCAGTGAATCTGATAATATAGGAGTCAAGACACGTCGATATGAATCGTATCCGACTTCCGTATATGCGGCTGTTCCCTACAAGATACCCCGCTTGGCTACCGGAACGGTAGTACCGCCCAGGGCCGGAGAATTTGCGGCCATCCTGGGTGATAACAAGCGCGAGACAGAGGTGGTATCGCCGCTGTCCACCATGAAACAGGCATTCAAAGAGGCCCTCTTTGAAAGCGGATTTGGTGCGGGAGAACGGGATATCAACATTGAACTGATACTTGATGGGCAACGCTTTGCCCGGGCTGTGTACAAGGCCAATAACCAGGAGAAGCAGCGTGTAGGTGTAAGGATGGTGACAAATGGATAAAGTATCATAGGCGATTATTGGAGACCGTGACAACGGGAATTTACGGGGACTATCCGGGGACTACTGTGGAGGGAAGTCCCCACAAATTATAAAAAGATGGATAAAGCGGAGAACTGAAAAAGCCTTATTTTCTATAGGTTTCTGGAGATATGAAAAAATAGTATGAAGGTTTGTCACGTTTTCGTAATGCGTAGGTCGCCGGTTCGAGTCCGGCAGGGAGCTGTTTAAA
>OLFX01000154.1_pt1 | contig 121471 bp, 55 predicted proteins | sample 1605091 | NCBI WGS metagenome assembly OLFX01 (sample SAMEA3888906, study PRJEB22519) | human gut metagenome | biome: human gut; feature: human-associated habitat; material: faeces | place: Denmark | collected 2012 | reverse complement strand
ATACAGCAGTGGGAGCGGCACTTGGAGGAACAGACAATACATACTTTACATATATTCTAAAAGAAGACGGAACAGTATCAAGCTTGGGATATAACTACTATGGACAGCTTGGTAACGGTAAGACCGATTCTACCAATACCGAACTCAGAGATGTACAAAACTTGAAGAATGTTGTACAAATTGTCGGTGCACAAAATGGTCACTTCGGTGTAGCCGTGCGTACAGACGGAACCGTGTGGGCATGGGGTCTGAATACAAGAGGACAACTTGGTAACTCAAAGAATGAAAATTCATCAATTCCGGTAAGTGTCGGATACCCTCCGACAACGAATTTTGATGTTCAATATGCAGAAGTACAGAAGAGTGAAACAGGTACTACTGTACGCAAATATGAAGATTCTTCAATGCCGAGAAGCTTGTCGGGCGGTGAAGCAATCGCTGAAGATGAACAGCTTGTTATAGACACATCAAAGCTAATCGGTGAACAAATCTTCGGATTTAACCTTATCACTGACAAGAGTTCTTCATATTCAAATGCTGAGGATATTGAAATTTCTTCATTTGACGAGACTTTGTTTACAATCAAGAACGGCAATACAATTGTTCCAAACCAAAACGGTAAGTACGGAACAGGTGCTGTAATAATTCGTGATACAGATCCTACAAGAAACTTTGTAGGTATTATTCGTGTACAAGTTAAGCCGAAAGACGCAGTAGCAACTCCAATGGTTTCAGCTAAGCAATCGTCAACAGTAGCTCTAAAGGCAGACGGAACAGTTTGGACATGGGGTTACAATGTTGCGGGACAGCTTGGTAACAACAGTACAGCGGATTCACTTATTCCTGTACAAGTATTGGGTGGCGCTACAGGTAACCAATATCTTACAAATGTAGTACAGGTTGCAGCAGGAGGTACATTTGACGGTGGTAATCGTTACTATGCTCTTGCACTTCGTGAAAACGGAACAGTTTGGGCATGGGGTGATAACAGCTACGGTCAATTAGGTATCGGTGTAAAAGGTAACCCAACTGATTCAAGTAAAACAAGCTGTTTGACACCTATGCAGGTTGTAACAGGTGAGCAGGATAGCTCAAGCACTTATTTGGAGGATATTATCCAAATTTCAGCAGGTCCTACATTCGCAATGGCTCTTGACAGAAAAGGTAATGTTTATACTTGGGGCCTAAATAATGTAGGTCAGTTAGGTAATAACACAAATACCGGTTCAAATGCTCCTGTAAGAGTAAGCGGCGGATTGGCATATACAGTATATTTGGGCGATGTAATACAAATCGCAGCAGGCGGTGACTGGGTAAACGGCACTAACGATTTCGCTGTAGTTCTAAGAAAAGACGGAAGTGTTATGACTTGGGGTCAGAATTCTAACGGTCAGCTTGGTAATAAGTCATACACATCATCTTTAACACCGGTTCGACCTGTAGGTCTCGACGGTAATACAGACAAAGGCTTACAAAATGTGGTACAAATTACAGCCGGCGGTGTATCGGCAGGTGTTGTAACAACTGACAGAAAAGCATATACATGGGGTTATAATGCCCAAAGACAGCTTGGTGTAGATACGAGTGCAAGCACTGTAAATGTACCGACAGTTGTAAAGACAGACGCATCAACAGAGCTTAGTGACGTAGTTGAAATTGCCGCAGGTATGCAGCAAATGTCAGCTCGCGTTATTGAAGATGCATCTGCCGATCCATTCACAAAGGTATATGCATGGGGTAATAATTCATACGGACAATTAGGTCTTAACAAATCAGATGCTACATATGTATATGCAACACGTGTAGTTGGAGGCGAAACAAAGAAAGATTACCTTGAGGATACAGTAAGTCTATATGCAGGCGGATACCATATGGGTTCTGTTCAATCAGACTATTCTGTATGGGATTGGGGTTATAACGCAAACGGTCAACTTGGTGACGGTACGACTGATAGAAGAAAAGCGCCTGTTAAGGTAGTATCTGATATGGGTCAGCCACAACTTACAATCTCAACAGCAACATGGACAAACAATGGAGTTGACAATGATGTTGTAATATATTACGACACATTAAAGATGCAGAATACAAGTAAAATTGTAACTTCAATTCAAGAGGGAGATATTCTTTCGATTGATTTAAGCGGTATCAGCGGTGTATCATCATTTAACTTGTTGAGAGCGTCTGCATATACTCCTGATGATTTGACTTTTAAATCGGTTGATACAGAAGTTGCAACAGTCGATGCAAAGACAGGCGTTGTGACAGCTAAAAAGACTGGTATAACATATATTGTTGTAACGGATAAAAACGGAGCAGAAGGTTTCTTCAAACTAAACGTTGAACCGCAAGGTACAAATTATATTGCATACCCTCAAGTTCAGCCTGGTTTCTATCATACAGTAGCTCTAAAAGCAGACGGAACAGTTTGGGCATGGGGTTACAATGCACACGGTGAATTAGGTATAGGTACTGCAGGCGGTGACCATGATCATCCTGAACAGGTACTTAGAAAGGAAAATCAGTCTGATCCTGATTCAAATAATGTACCTCTTACAAATATCGTAAAAATCGCAGTCGGTGCATATCACAACCTTGCTTTAACGGCAGACGGTCAAGTTTATGCATGGGGTTGGGGTATTTATGGCTCACTTGGTGACGGTGATACTTCAGATCATAGTTCGACAGTCGCTATGAGAGTTGTCGGTACAGGTTATAGCAACAATAATACAAACACATATCTTGGCGACGGTAATGGCAGTGACTTTATCGTAGACATCGGTGCAGGCGGATACAGTAACTATGCATCATATTCAATGGCACTTGATATAAAGGGCACTCTATATACATGGGGCAGAAACTATAAGTCAGTAATAGATCCTAAGAATACAAGCGATTCATATGTAACAGGTGTACCGGTTAATATCACAAAGAATAACTCAATGCTAAACGGTGCAGTTAGAATTAATTCTGACGCAATCGGACATACCGGCAGTGTTCTTCGCAGTGACGGACAAATTGTATCTTGGGGATATAACGGATATGGCTCAGCAGGTAACGGAACAACATCTGACAGAATTACAACTACCCAAGCTGACTTAAACGGTAAGAAAGCATTGTATGCAAAACACGGTTGGCATAATGCAGTTGCAATTACAACTGACGGTTTGGTTATGATGTGGGGTTATGCAGGCTACGGTACAACAGGTCTTGGTAATTCAACTACTAATACAAAACCGACAGTTGTCGCAGATTACAGCAAACATAATTATGAGCAGGCGATTGAAATAATGTCTGCAGACAGTATTGAAATGCAAGCCGATGACAGTGATGATACTTCATTGAAAAAGGTATCTGTAAATCTTGTGATGAAGAACGGTGAAGCGTCAACGGCACTTGGTGTACTAAGTGATGAAACTCCGGCAGATGCTGACGCGTTGTATGAAGTTGAATTGCCTCTTGGTGCTGTTTCGGCAACTCCGGTTGTATTTGCGACAAGCAAGAATGCAACAGTACAATTCTATAATGTCGAAATGACTGCCCTTGACGGTACTGTCTTTACAGAGGGCGATGACACAAGCTATGCCGGTGCAAGTTTGAATACATATAATGTCGCAACATCAGGTAATGATAAGTTTGAACAACTTGTGAAAGTTCATGTCGAATCAGCAAGCGGAATAGGCGCTGATTACTTGATTAAACTTATAAATTATCCGTCAACGACAATTACAGCATCTCCGGTATTTGCAGATGCGTCATTGAGTTCGGTTGTTTTAATGACAGACGGAAGACTTTATACATCAGGTCAAGCGGGTATATATGCAACAGGACAAGGACCGAATTCTAAGTTCGGTGTAGTAGGCAATGTACTTGCAGGTGACTCGGGTGAAGAGGGTACATATCTTGAAGATGTAATTAATGCGGCAGTAACAGCTGATGAAAGACCGGGTCAATCAATGTATGCAATCAAGTCAAACGGTAGTGTTTGGGCTTGGGGAAATAATTCATACTATAAACTTGGCAACGGTTCAAATAAAGATGAGTCGACTCCTGTAAGAGTTGGTGCATCTTACCTGACAATGAGTCAATATCTATATTCATTAAAGATAAATGGCGGAAGCGTAACAATTCCGGCACCGTCAGTTGATTCGTTTAATGTATTCAACTCAAATAACGGCGGTAAGACAGATGCTAAGCTTCTATGGCAGACATATGACGGAAATAATAATATTATAACTGTAAATCCTGATACCGGTGAAATTACGCCGGTGGGTGTAGGTACAACATATGTCATAGCATCTATTGCAAACGACCCTCTAACAACAGGTCTTGTTAAGGTAGAAGTACGTCCGTCAGATTTGACGGTCGGAAAAACAAGTGTAGCATATCCGCAGGTAGCTGCAGGTACAGACTTTACTGTTGCTCTAAAGGCAGACGGAACAGTTTGGACATGGGGTCAAAATACATACGGTCAGCTTGGTAACGGTGTATCAAACGGAACAGTTGTATATCCGGAAAAGATAGACTCTTTAAGCGATATTATAAAGATTGCGGCAGCAGGTCAGACAGCGGTAGCTCTAAAGACAGACGGAACGGTTTGGACGTGGGGTAGAAATGACAACGGTCAGCTTGGCGACGGAACAACTGTAAGCTCAAATGTACCGGTACAGGTATTGAAGGGTGAACAGAACCAAGGCAATGCAGATAAGACATATCTTGAAAATATCGTTGCGATTGCCGCAGGCGGATTGAATGACGAGAAGATATTTGTTGTTGCACTTGATTCAAACGGTAACGTATATGGTTTCGGTTCAAATGAATACAGACAATTAAAGATTGCAAATGACGCAAGCTACAATACTCCTGTTGTATCTCCGGCAGTTAATGCGGTAGATGTTGCAGCAGGCAGAGGTGCAACGGTTTATACGCTTACTTCAAACGGTCTTGTATATGCATTAGGTAAGAACTATGCATATGAATACGGAACAGGCGGAACGTCAGGTTCAGTATATACATTAGTACCGCTTGATAACAGAGCAATGGCAATCGGTGCAGGTAATCAAAACGGTATAGCTGTTACATATTCTCTTGATGCTTCAAGCAAGCCTTCGACAAAGACATATGCATGGGGTAATAACGCATACTATGCAATTTCGCCGAATAATACATCAACGCTCAGAACTCCGACAGAAATGCTTGGACGTGATAATACAGCGATAATCGGCGGTGGTGACAGCATATATACAATAGATAAAGACAGCCAGCTTAAAATATCAGGTTTAGGCGACCACGGTCAACTTGCAAACGGTTCTGAAGACAACTCAACTTCAATGGTTCCGTATTCGGAATTTGCGAAGAATGACGGTACAACAGCAACTGATGCAATAGGTGCATCATCATCAAGAAACGGTGCACACTCACTATATATTGATTCAAACGGTAGCGTTTGGTCAGTTGGTGATAATACTTCTTCACAGCTTGCATTGCAAAATGCAGGCGACAAAATCAATGTTGCACAAATGATAGGTGCAGAGCCTACAATTTTAGTCAAGGAAAGAGAAATACTTGCTAAGATTGACAAGCAGCAAAACATTGGTAATATAATTGATATTAAGGGTTCATTTAACCTATTCTCATCAGCTGATGCGGCAGCTACATACAGTCAGGAATTTGACGTATGGGACAGCAATGTTGCAACGGTTGATTCAAACGGTACAGTAACAGGTAAAACTGTCGGACAGACATATGTTCAAATTAAGATTAAAGACAGTACAGATAATGTAATTAATACTCTTTATGTCTTAGTTTCAGTAGTGCCTGATAAAGACGAATACGTAACATATCCAATGGTAGAGGCAGGTCAAACATTTACTGTAGCTCTAAAGGCAAACGGAACAGTTTGGTCATGGGGTAATAATGCTTCAGGTCAACTTGGCCTTGGATACACAGGCGGTATGGAAACAGAACCTCGAAAGGTTATGTCAAATATTAAAAAGATTGCTGTAGGCGATAATTTCGTAATGGCGCTTGATTTTGACGGACATCTTTGGACATGGGGTGTAAATAATTATGGACAGCTTGGTCAAGGCTTGGTAACAAGCGTTCAGCTTAATACTCCTCAAATGATTCAGTCATTTGTAAATAACGGTTTGCTTGTAACTGATATTTCAGTCGGCGGTTCAGGTGTAGATGAATTTGCACTTGCAATTACAGATACAATGGACGTATATGGCTGGGGTAAGAATTACAACGGACAAATCAAGAGCGGTAGTGCAGGTTATATCCTTTCACCGATATATACAGGTGTATCAAGAGCAATAGCAATAGCAGGCGGCAGAAATGCTACAAGCTATTCTCTTGCAGAATCAGGCAGAGTATATGCTTGGGGTTATAACGGCAGTATTGAACACGGTACAAGTAAGCTTTCTACAAGTGTAGTAGCAAAATCTCAAGTTTCTATTGATGATAAAGTTGTAGCAATCGCTGCGGGTTACGGCAGTGGATTTGCAATTACCGAAAACAAGGAAACATATGTTTGGGGTAAAGGTGTAGACAGTCAGCTTGGTGTTGTTAATTCAGACGGCTTGCCAAGAAAGAATAACAATATAGATAATGTAATCCGTATCAGCGGAGCAAGAGCTACATTTGCAATTAAGGAAAACGGTAAGGAACTTCTTGCAACAGGTAAGAACGATTACGGAATGCTTGGCGTAGGTTCTACAAATCTGTCAGAAAGCAAGTTTACAAACGTTAAAGACGAAAACGGTACTAATAATCTTGACAGAGTAATCTGGGCAGATGCAAGTAACAACGGCAATCATTCTGCAGTTATAAAAACAGACGGTGACGTATATGCTTGGGGTCTTGGTACTCAAGGTCAAATCGGTAACGGCGGTTTTGATAACAGCAATTATCCTACAGCTGTCGGTACTAAAAAGATTAAGCTTACCGGTATAACAAATAATGAAATTACAACATATGAAGGTGCTCCTTCAAGAAGCTTTGTACCGAGTATTGTTTCGGGCTTTAACGTATTTGAAGACCATATCACAGATATAGGTACATTTAGAATTGCATCCACAGATACAAATGTTGTTACAGTCGGACTTAATAATCAGCTTTCGTTTGTTGGCGTAGGTAAGGCAAACATTGTAGTTGCAGATAAGGATACAAGCTTGTATGCATTGATAGAGGTTAATGTCCTTCCTGCAGACTATCAGTCGGCAGTTGACAACGGAACAGCTGTATTCCCTAAGATTGATGCAGGGGATTACTTCTCAATCGCCCTAAAGGCAGACGGAACAGTTTGGACATGGGGTGAAAATACATACGGTGAGCTTGGTATTAATGACAAAACAGTTACTCAATCAGGATCTCCTGTACAGGTAGTCCTTGATAACGGTTCACCTCTTGAAGATGTAATTGATATTTCGGCTAACATTTATGCAGCATATGCATTGACAAGAGATGGAAGCGTCTATGCATGGGGACGTAACTACTATGCTGCACTCGGACAAGGCACAGGCAGCGATTACTATCAATACTATCCGATAAAGGTTAAGAGTACAGATGGTAACGGTTTCTTCGGTGCAGGTCTTTCAAACAAAGCTGTTAAGATAAGAGCCGGTGTTCATAGCGCTATAGTAATCATGGATGACGGTACTGCTTATGCTTGGGGTTATAACAATTATGGTAACTTAGGTACAAACGGTGCAAATAATACATTACCGAATAAGATTATCGGTGTTAATAATGCATTTGATGCAGAAGTTGGTACTTATTCAACAGCAATTTTGAACAGAGATTCAACAGTATTCACAGTGGGTTATAACGGATACGGTGAACGCGGTGTAGGTAATACAAGTAATTCGAGTCTTGTTCAAAAGATGCAGAAGAGTGCCGACGGCGGTGAATTCAAGGGTGTTGTAAGTCTTGGCCGCGGTGACCATCATGGTGCATATGTAACATTTGAACTAAAAGACAATATAACAGATTCTACTGATGCTTTTGATAACTATGTATATTCTACAGGTATTAATACAGAAGGCATTACAGGTACAAATACAACAAACTGGACTAATGTATATCCTGTAAGAGTAACAACAGACGGAACAAATCCTTTGACGGATATTTCGCAAATTACAGCAGGTTACAGATTCCATGTTGCACTTACCAATACTGCAGATGCAAATGTATATGCATGGGGTTATAACCATGTAGGTCAATTAGGTCACGGAGTTACCGGAGGAATTTCAACACTTCCAACTTTTGTTGATAAGAATAACAGCGGAACAGAAAAACTGTCAAATATCATGATGGTTGAATCGGGCGATAATGCATCTCATGTACTTGCCGTTTCTAAGACGGGCGGAGTATATGTATGGGGTCTTAACAATCAAGGTCAGCTTGGCGACCAAACGACGGATAACAGTCCTTATCCGGTAGTTGTCGGCAGCAGTCCGGTTTCACTTGATTCAAAGGTTCTAAGACTTCATCCGACAGATGAAGCGGATGTAACCGCAACTTCATCGGCTACAGTATTCTCATTGTTTAATACATCAACAACAACCACAAGCGAAGTTACATGGAGAATACTAAATCCAAATATTGCAGAAATCGTATCATCAACTCCTTCAGCCGCAACAGGCGGTTTGACATCGACTACTGTAAAGGTTAGGGGACTTAAGACAGGTTCAACTGTTCTTATTGCAACAGATTCGCTTACAGGTAAGACTGTTGCAACTCATATCACGGTTTCTGAAGGATTTACAAATCCTAAGATTGCAATCGGTGACGGTTATGTAATCGCATTGAAAGCAGACGGAACAATTTGGGGTTGGGGTTCAAATACTAACGGCAGAGTAGGTATTGATACAGCAACTCCTGTAATTGCAACTCCTACAAGAATTGATCAATATATCAATCCTAATAATGACCAGAGATTTGACCTTGACGCTGAAACAATCGTTGATATTGCGGCAGGTCCGGACCATGTTCTTGCAGTAGATAAGAATGGTCAAGTCTATGCATGGGGAATGAATAACTACGGTCAGCTTGGTGTAAGCGCCTATAAATATGGCAGTGCATCATTGCCTGTATTGGTTAAGGCACTTTCAAATGTATTTGCGGTAAAGGTAGCTGCAGGTGCTGATTATTCGGTTGTTTTAACAGATAGCGGATATGTATATAGCTTCGGTAATAATACAAGAGGTCAGCTTGGAACAGCAGATGTAAACGGTTCTCAACATCCGACTCCGGTATTAATGAGAGGTGTTGGCGGTAACGGTACACTTGGCGGAGTAGTTGATATAGCAGCCGGCGCCGCACATACAATGTTACTTCTTGGTAACAAAACTATGTGGATAGTCGGTGACAATACAGAAAAACAACTTGGTGTTGACACAACAAAAGACGGTAATACATATACTGCAACTATTGTAGAAGTAGATTTACCTGTAGATGCAAATTCTTCAACCGGTGATAAAGTTGAGGCAGCCGCACTTTCGGCAGGTCCTTATAACTCAGCATTTATGACTGCTGACGGCAGAGCTTTTGTATGGGGTAATAATCAGTATTACCAAGTATTGAATGATGCCGCAGGCGAAAAAGTTTCGTTAGTATCTCAAATTAACATACCTAATGAAACAAGCGGTATTGTTGATTTACAGTTTGGCGGTTCGCGTTCTGCTCAAACGCATATAGCTGCACTTACAGATAGCGGTAAGGTTTATACTTGGGGTGCGGGCAGTCGTGGTCAGATTGGTGATAACAGCCAGACAGAAAAGGTATCTAAACCGACATATATCCCTGTAAATAACACTAATGTTTGGGGTGTTGCAGTAGGCGGAACAAATACTTCTGCAATATTAACAGACGGATATGTATATACATGGGGTGCAAGTGACCTTGGTCAAATCGGTAACGGTACAGCAGGTCAATCGTCAGATACAGAAACAAATGAACTTGTTCCTGCAAAGACAGGTGAAGATTATATTTCACTTGATGAATATTTTGTAACACTTCATGAGGGTGAAACATCAGTTATCAATCCGGTTTATAATAAGTTCTTCAATGTAATACAGAATACAGATTCAAGTGTAAACTTCAGCGCAAGTTCAATAAACGGAAACATTGCATCTGTAAGTGGCTTGACAATCAATCCTGTATCAACAGGTAAGACACAGATTATCGTATCAGGCGGCGGCAGACAGACAACTGTTGAAGTAACTGTTCTTATGAACGGCTATAAGACCCTTCCGCAGGTAGCTGCAGGTGAAGGATTTACTGTTGCACTTGATAAAGACGGTAAAGTATATACATGGGGTAAAAATGACTTAGGTCAACTTGGTGACCAAGGCAAAGAAAACAGAATTGTACCTACAGAGATTACTTTTGATTTCGCTAATCCTTCAAATTATATTACAAGAATTGAAACGGGTAACGGTCATACTGTAGCTGTTGACAATACAGGTAAAGTATGGACTTGGGGAAGAAATGACTTAGGTCAGCTTGGAAACGGTACACGTAACAATTCTAATAAACCTGTACAGGTTAATCTTCCTGACAGCACAAAGGCTGTTGAAATCGGTGTCGGCGAAACAACAAGCTATGCGCTTGATAAGGACGGACATATTTACGCATGGGGTAATATCAATAACAATACAGGTTATGGTAATAAACCTATTCAGCTTGATTTGTTCGAGAGAATGATTCAAATTTCAGGCAAATACGGTCTAAAGGCTGACGGTACAATATGGCAAATTCCTAATAAGAATGCGTCATCGGTAATAATTCAAAAAGATACTAAAGATGTACGTTTTATAAAGGTTGCATCTAATGACCACATCGGTGACGGCAGCGCAACTAATATTGATACAACTCATACTCTTCTTATAGCAAGAGACGGAGGCCTATATACATTCGGTGATAACAAGAACGGTGAACTTGGTGTCGGTGAATTGAGCGATATAAGTTCAGTTGGTACAAACGATATTCAATTTATAAGCACACTTGGCAAGGTAATTGATATTGCAGCCGGTTATCGTTACAGCGTAGCCATAACAGAAAACGGTGACGTATATGCATGGGGTATCAATGAAGAAAAGTATCAGTCAGGTCAGAAGATTAAGAAGGACTATAAGAGCCCTTCAAAGGTTGAATACATTGATTCTGCAAAGAATATTATCTTTGTTGCTGCAGGTATTAACCATACAGTAACTATTGACAGTGACGGTTATGTATGGAGTTTCGGTGCAAATGAATACAGCCAACTTGGTAATCAGGATAATGCGAATGCATATATTCCTGTAATTGCGGGTAAAATGCAACTTAGCGTTAAACCGCAGGTTATCAGATTGGATAAGGGTTCAAGCGTTAATGTTTCTGTAGGTGACACTAATAATAATGCACTTACGGTAACGATTGCCGAATATCTAAATCTATTAGGTAAGACTACATCAACCGATAACAGTTATACAGTTGAATCACTTGATACATCAGTTGTTAGGGTAGAAAGCGATGGACTTACAATAACAGGTGTTAAAGACGGTAAAGCAATCTTGAAGGTTGTTAAGACATCTTCAAACACAATCGGTTATGTAACGGTTTACGTAGGTCAAAACGGTGGTATCTACCCGATGGTAGACGGCGGCAAAGGACACAGCATCGCCCTTAAGTATGACGGTACTGTATGGACTTGGGGTCTGAATGACTCAAATCAACTTGGATATGAAACAGAAAACGGAATGTCACTTGAACCTAAGAAGGTGACGTTAGGTGCAAACAATGAACAAGCTGTTCTGATTGCGGCAGGTGATAAGTATAATCTTGCAATAGGAATGAGCAGTAAAGTTTACTCGTGGGGTAATAATAACAATGGTCAGCTTGGTAACGGTAATGATGACAGATCGGCTACCGGTATTGACACAGTTAAATACAAAGACGGTACAGATGTAGAAGGTGCAGTTGGAATTTCAACTCACGGCAATACAGCATATATCCTACTTGCAAACGGTACAGTTGCAGTATTTGGAGAAGAATACGATAATCAAAATTACGCATCAATCGTTTCAGGTTTGAATAACATTCTTCAAGTAAGCGGCAATTATGCTCTAAGTATAAGCGGTGAAGTTTGGAAGATGTCTAAGGATAACATTCCTACAAAGGTAATGGGATACAAGGACGATAACGGAAATGAACTTTCAATCTTGAAGATTGCACACGGTACGAACCATCTTCTTGCTCTTGATACTAACGGAAATGTTTGGGCATTAGGCGCAAATGAACACGGTCAACTTGGTACAAACAGCAGAACAGCAAGTACTGTTCCGGTAAAGGTTTATAAAGGCGAACAAAATTCGGGAGATTCATATCTGTCGGGAATTGTTGATATTTCAGCAAGTAAATTCGTTTCAGCCGCGATTGATGTAAATGGTGACATTTACAGATGGGGTGCAAATGAATACGGTCAGCTTGGTATTGGCAACACAACAGAGAAGTATGTACCTGCTAAGGTTATTAAATCATCAGATGATTTGAAGTTTGATCTTGTTGCAGGCGGCTCAAATCATCAGATGGCAGTCGATGAAAACGGAAACGTTTGGATTGTAGGTAGTAATGAATACGGTCAGCTAGGTGACGGTACACAAATTGATAAGAATGTACCTCTGATGGTTGGCGGTAACGAAGTTGTTATTTATGAAAACGGTACGGCTCTTTATGGCACAATCTATATGAATGTCGATGATGTTAAGGATTTGGATGCAGGATTTAATGTATTCAATCTATATCAGAGCGGCATACTTAGTATGAATGAATTTGAGTTTGTTTCAAGTGACCTTGGTGTACTTGAAATCAACAAGTCAACAGGCGTTGCAACTGCGAATAAAGCAGGTACGGCATACATTTCTGTGGCTGAAAACAAATACAGTCAAAAGAGTGCATACATAAAAGTAATCGTATCAAATAATAATGTAGGATTTGAACCTAAGGCTATAACGAAGGGTAACCATTCACTTGCTCTAAGAGCAGACGGAACTCTTTGGGCATGGGGTATAAACAAGAACGGTCAGCTTGGTACAGGCAACACAATATCTGTTGATGAACCTACTGATGTAACACCGTCAGGCGTTAAGTTTATTGATATTGCAGTCGGTGAAGAATTTGCGCTTGCCGTAGCATCAGACGGAACTGTTTACTCAACAGGTCTGAATGACTTCAGTCAGCTTGGAGTTGCATCAACAGCAATATCGGCTCGTACATCATTCGCAAAGATTGACGGACTAAGCAACATAATTAACGTTGCAGCAGGTGATGCGTTCGGTATGGCTCTTGATAAGTACGGTAATGTATGGACATGGGGCAGCAACAATAAGGGTCAACTTGGTATCGGTAATATCGGTACGGCATATGCTACTCCTCAGAGTGTATCAACAGTTGACAGTGTAACTGCTATTTCGGCAGGCAGTGAAAATGCATTGCTATTGCGTTCAAACGGAACAATTTGGGCAATGGGCGCTAATGATTCGGGACAAGGCGGAGTCGGTAATAACACAGGTGAATTGTGGTTGCCGACAGAAGTAAGAGATACCGAAGCTATAGTTGCTATAGCTGCAGGATATGACCATAGTATTGCTCTTGCATTTACATCAAGCGTTTATGCAACAGGCAGTGACCAACACGGTCAGCTTGGTAATACACCGAGTGCAACAAAAAATACATACACAAAGATTTTAACAGATGCAGTAACCATAGCAGCCGGTAATAAATACAGTACAGTTATCGGTAAGGATGGTAATATGTATGTATTCGGTCAAAATAATAAGGGTCAACTTGGTATAGGTGACACCGTTGAAAGAAATATACCTATTGCAAATGCTGTTATTGATACTATCAAGTCATCATATAACGATTTCGCAATCGCAGGTGTAAGTCTTGGTGATGAATATTCAGTATTCTATACAAGGAATGGTGACGTTTACGGTTATGGTGACTATTCACTTGGTACACCGGTTGCCAGAAACGAAACAAAGAGTTATGTTCCGGTTCTAATCGGTGAAAGAACAGAACTTATTTCTAAATATGAAATGACAATTCATGTCGGAGAAACAGCTACTCTTGACACATATTCGGGTAAGAAGTTCAACTTGATTACTGATTATGCTAATCCTGGAAGTATCTCATTTGAAAGTAAGAATACAGCTATTGCAGATGTTACGGCAGTCGGTGATGACGGCGAGATTACAGGTAATAAGATTGGTATTACTCATATCGTTGTTAAGAAGGGCAACCTTACATCAGTATGTATCGTTCATGTAATAGATAAAGACGCACAGACAGCTCCTATGATTTCAGCAGGTAACTCTCATGTTATCGCTCTTAAGTCGGACGGAACAGTTTGGGCATGGGGTAACAATGAATACGGTCAGCTTGGTGACGGCAGCGTATCTTGTGCATATGAACCTATAAATGTAACAGCATTAAACGGTAAGGATATTGTATCTGTTCACGCAGGTGAATATCATTCAATCGCACTTACTCGTGACGGTGAAGTTTATACATGGGGTCATAATGATTACGGTCAGCTTGGTTTGGGTAATGCAAGCATAGTTGTATCAACACCTCAAAAGGTAGAAAGTCTGCCTGAAATAGTATCTATCTCGGCAGGTAAACAACATACAATGGTACTTGGTGCAGACGGATATGTATATAGCTTTGGTGACAACAGCTTAGGTCAGCTTGGTGCTCCTTCAAAGGATACAAGCAAGAGATCAAGCACTCCGGTTGTAGCACAAGGCTTGAACAAAGTTATCAGCATTAGTATCGGTGCAGGCGGTAGCGCAACAAAGGCAGTACGTTATGACGGTACACTTTGGGGTTGGGGTGAAAACTCGAATCACCAAATTAATAATACCAATAATCGTTACTATTCGTACCCTGTAAAGATAGACCTTGGTGATGAATTTAACGGTCATATTTTAAAAACGTATGATGGTTTATATCACGTTGTTGCAATGCTTGATAACGGCAGAATTATATCGTGGGGCGCTAACAGTGAAGGTCAGCTTGGACAAGGTATTGACGAAAGCGGAAGCTTGTTATACTATGCTCCTGACTATGTAGATGTATTTGACGGTACTAATAACTACGCAGTTGATATTTCAGTCGGTGCATTGCACAACCTTGCGATAACGGCAGACGGAAGAGTGATGAGCTGGGGTAGTGCAGACCTTGGACGTTTGGGGATCGGTAATGTAACAACATCTGATGACAAAGTATCTCCTGTAGAAGTAACTGTTGATGACGGAAGTCTGTCGGCAATTTCGGTTGCAACAGGTGGTGCAACATCATACGTTGTACTTGAAGACGGATTTGTATGGAGCTTCGGTGAAAATACACACGGTCAGTTGGGTGATGCTTATGCGGGTGAAGATCCTGCACACTATAAACCTGGTACAACAAACGCATCTGATTCTAACGAATTCAGCCCTGTGCTTGTAACAGGCAGAACTATGAAGCTTATTCCTTCAAGCTTGAAACTTTATATCGGTTCCGCACCTTATCAGATGAAAGTTTCATTCAATAGATTTAACTTGATTAAAGATAATGCAACAACAGGTGACACATACAAATGGGAAATCACGAATGAAATGGATAAGGATGGAGTAACTGCTCTTATTCCTGGTTCACTTGTATCTGTAGATTCAGACGGTAAAGTAAGCGGAAAGACTAAGGAAGGTGTTGCAACACTTGTTGTAACAGATGTAAAGACAGGTACAAAACAAACTGCATATGTAGAAGTTGCCGATGCAAGCGATAATCATGTTGAAGCAATCGTATTTGATTATTCAAAACTTGATGACACAGCAACTCAAGCCGCAGTTGAAAAGGGTTATCTTGACAGTGATGAATATACAGAGATAATATCTGTTGTAGGCGATAAGTCTTATAAGCTTGTTGATCCTCTAAAGAGTATTTATACAGGTCTTGTACAAACAACAATTCCTAATGCTACAACTGTAACGGTACACGTTAAGAGTATTGTAGACGCAGATGTTATCTATATGGTAGATAAGAACGGTCAAAATCCTGTTATGGGTACATTGTTGACAGACGCAAATATTGGTTCAAAAGATCCTAAGTTTATAGGATACTATGAATTTACAGATGTACCGATCAGTGAACTTGAAGATAATTATTACTTCGAGTTTAAGAACAGCAACACAAACTTTGACGGAATATATAAAGCTCATACAACAAGATACTCAAATGACGGTGATTTGAGAATTGTAAAAGTTGGTGAAAACGATCCTGCTACAGATGTAGCTGATTGGGTTTATTATGACCAACCTGAAAACCATATTAAATTGAAAGATGCGGCAGTATCGGATTATGTAAGAAATGGTGTTCTGATAGGTAATACAGGTAACTATTATGCAATCATTAAGGAAACCGGCGATGCTAAGGATAGAGATATTTATATCTATAGCCAAGTTTCTCCGTCAGCTAAAATCTCTATTGCGAATGTAACTGTAAACAGCGATCATGACAAGGATAACGGTCATGACGGTTACTATGACGTACAGAAGATTACAATGTCGGCAAATGAAACATATAAGGTCATTCCTATTAAAGTAACAGCACAAGACGGAACTGTATCAAACCATTCATTGACTATTTACAGACAGTCTGAGGCAACAACAATCAAGGAAATTAAGGTAGAAATCGTTGATGCAAGCGGAAATGTGCTTAATACATATACCGCGTACCAGAAGAATCCGAGTGATACTCAGAACTACGAGGTTGTAATCCCGATTAAGGATGTTGCTAATATTAACATCATCACAACTCCTATGATCGGAGATGTCGCAAAGGTAACATACACTCCTGATGGTTTGCTAAATGCCGTAAAGGAGGCAACAACACCTGGTGAATTTACATATGATGGATTTATCCTTGATAATACAAAGACATCAGATAAGACATATATTAAATTGACAGCCGATTCGCTTGACGGTGCTCCGTATATACTTACAATTTTCAAGCTTGATGAAGAGAGTGATCCGTTTGTATCAGTTGATAACAGCGGCTATATTAACTCAACTCTTGTAAAAGAAGACGGTAATGAAAAGTTAATGTATGTATGGGCAGTTGATGACGATGCTAAGACAGCGTCTGTAACATTGACAACTGCAGTAACTAACGGACAAGTTCAAATTGAGAACGGCAACGTATATTCATATACAACAACCGAAGATGTAACCTTGAACTTCAATGACAAGGGTTATATGGATATTGCTCTAAAGGTAACAACAACATTGGGTGCGGTTAATGAATATACACTACGTATTTACAAGAAAACAGCAGATTCCCGTTTGGGAAGCCTTACTGTTGATAAGCTTGAGTACAAGCCGACAGGTATAACAATCGGTGAAAATTACAATGTTACATATGATAAGACAACCGGTAAGTATGTTGCAAAGATTAAGTATGATACTAATTATGTACAGGTTAATGCCGTAGCGGCAAGCACAAGCTCAAAGGTTGCCATTCGTCCGAATGAATCAACTGCAAAGAGTGACTCTATGTCAGGAATGCCGTTCGACATGAGAAACGTTTCGATTACAGCAGATACAACAACACTTTATATTGCTGTAACTCCGGCAGATACATCATATTCACAGGGTGTATATCAGCTTGATATTATAAGAATGTCAGCTAATACTGCAATAAAGGTAACATATGGCGGCGAAGAACTTTCGCAGAATGCTGACGGTGAGTATGAATATACTTTGCCTGCGTCAACTGACGGAACAGATAACACAACTCAAAAACTTGTAGCAGAGGGTGTTATTGTAGACGGCGATAATGTTACAACTGATGAAAGCATTAAGCTGACGATTTCAACAAGCAGTACATTCTATGTAAATGGCGATGCAACATATACAGATGAAATGGATGTTAAAGCAACTCAGCCAAAGGCAAATGCTGTATATATCCATGTTAAGTCAGAAGACGGAACAGAAAAGACGTTTAAGGTAAATATTTTGAAATTACCTGAAACAAACGGTATAACGGCAGTAGACTTAACAGAAAATAAGGTTGCTGCAACATATAAGACTTCAATTAACACATATGAAGGTCAAGCCCCTTATTCGGAGGACGGTATTGTAATTTACGTTACAACTGCCGATGCACGTTCGCAGGTAGCAGTCGGAACACCGAATAACTTCGTAACTCCGACACCTATCAACGCTGCAGATCCTACACAGGGAGGTATTGCAAAGGTTCTTCTTCCGAAAGAACTTCTTGAAGAAGAAGCGAACGGCAGTACAACAACTAAGTTGTATGTTAAGAGAGCAGACGGTATTGTCATAGACAACAGCTCAATGAATATACCGACACTTATTATTAAATACGCATCAAATAATGTTGGTCTGTATAAGGTTGATTCAACACCTACAACAGACCCTGCAAGCCCTGACTACACAGGTAAGGTAAAGCAGATTACTGATGAAAACGGTAATATTGAGTATTATCTTGGTATTAATGCAAGTGATATTATAACAACGGGTACAGCTCTAAGCATTAATATTACTGCAGAAGCAAATAATACAAGCTCAAAGGTTGTAATTTACGACCCTGCTACAGAACAGCCTTCAACTATGACAACGGGTGCAACATATAAGGCAATCAGAGAAGTTACTCTTGACCCGTCATTGAATGATGGTCCAACAGAACTTTCAATCAGAGTAATAGCAGAAGACGGAGTTACATCAAAGGATTATAAACTTGTACTTCGCAAGAAGTCTGATAATACAGAGATTGAATTTGTAAAAGCAATCTATATTGCAAATGAAGACCCTGACTTAAGCAAGAATACCGCAGGTGAATTCTATACATATGTAGATTCGGGCAGAACAATTCTTCCTATCAGAGTAAAGGCTAAGGACAGTCAGTCAACAGTTGCAATCGAAACAACTTATAAACCGTCAGCATATGTCGGTTCAGCTGCAATAACATATTCAAACAGCAATGATGCAAGCGTTAATGTTGACCTTACAGGTATAACTGATGACGAGCTTAGAGCAGGTGTAACAATTCCTGTATATATTAAGTCAGAAGACGGAAGTCAAGTAATGACTTACTTCGTAAAGGTATCTTCTGTAGAAGGTAACCCTGAGCTTAAGAGCGTTGATGTTGTTGTAGACGGTGTTGTAAGACCTGCAAAATATGATGCAGATGATAACAGCAAGTTCGTAATTAAGATTCCTGATACAACTTCAAGAGTTGATATTATAGCAACTCCGCAAACATCGCTTGTTCAGTACGTACATATAAACGGCAGCTATGACAGCAAGGATGAAGCGACCGGAGCTGTTACTTTGAGCAATGTGGTTGTAAACAGTAAAGAAACAACTGCAACGATTGAAGTTAAGGCAAAAGACGGTACAACAAAGAGATATACTCTTGTAATTACTAAGGTTGCTGTAAACACAGACCTTATGAATGTAACTGTAAACGGTACTACAGTAAGCAATGCAAACGGTACTTACACATATCTAAAGACCGGTATTTCGAGTGATAAGACTGCTGATGTTTCAATAACAACACAAGATGCAAATTCAACTGTTAAGGTTGAAGCTATCACAAGAGATTTGACAAAGTCACCATATGGATTGTCATACAATGAAGTGGGCAGCGAGTCACAGAATGTATGGGCAAATGATGCGGTAACTCTACACAGTCAGCCGGTAAACAGATACCGTATAACAGTAACAGGACAAGACGGATTTACAACTAAAGAATACACCTTAATAATCAGAGATACAGATACAAATGCAGATGTAGAATATATTAAGGTTGGCACATATTATGCAGTTAAGGAATCATCAGACGTCAACGGTGAAACATGGACTGTTGAAATCCCTGATACAACTAAGTTTACAAATGTAACTGTACAAGCATCTGATGAATTGGCAGAACTTACAGACATTGAGAAACTTAGACAGAATGCATATGATAATAATCCAAGCAACGTAGGATATGTAACTCAAATCGTTTCAGGTTTGGATTTACAGACAGGCGACGAGATTAGATATGTTAAGGTAGTTTCACAGGATGGCTCACTACAGAAGATGTATAAGCTTGTTATAAAGGGTACAGACGAAGCTCCTTCTGTTGAAAGCGTAACAGTAAACGGTTTGGATGCAAATGCACCGACTGATTCAGAACCAAGATATACATATCTTGAAGTACTTCCGAACGCAAGTGAAGTATTGATTGGTGTTACGGCAGCGAGCAAGAACCACTTCGTAAGCATTAACAATGGCGATATTACAGCCGGCGGTTATGCAGAGCTTAAGGTTTCGATGCCTATCTCTGTAACCGAAATGGAAGTACCGTTCAGATTGTACAGAACAGCTGACGGTGACCCTGCATATGAAAACGTTGTATATCTAAAACGTTTGAGCGATGATTATGCATTGACTGTAAAGGTTGATAACAATACTGTTAAGAAAACAAATCTTGACGGCTCATATGTATATTATGTAGACGGTACAGCAACAAGTGCAGATGTATGGGCTCTTGCATCTAACGCAAATTACCGTGTAGAAATTACAGGTAAAGACGGCGTTTCAGGCAATAACAACACAAATCCGACACTTGGCGCAACTGTTACAACAGACCTTGAAGATACTATAAACAGTAACTTCACAGAAGTAACAATCACAGTTAAATCTGATGATATTACAAATACAGCAACAGCCGAATATAAGCTATATATTTATAAGAAGAGTAACAATGCAAATATCAAGTCGGTAACTGCAAATCCAAATGACAGTGAAAACAAGGATACAGATACTACAGCAGATGACAGTGTAAACTTAGGCGGTAATATATACAATGCATATCATGTATATGTTCCTAAGTCAACTACATCGGGTTATACAGTATTTGACCTTGCAATCGAGCTTGAAGATGTAAATGCGGCAGTAACAAGCATTGATAATGCACCGTTCGCAAATACAAACGGCGGTACTGCAAAGGCAACATTTACAAAACTTACAGCCGATTACGACTTTGACGGTGACGGCACAAACGATTCATTCGTAATTCCTGTAACCGTAACATCGCAGAGCGGTGGTACAAAGGATTACTACATCATCGCAACACCTACAGATATGGATATGGAATTGACTGTAGAATACGATGACGAAAAGATTGCGAAGGAAGAGGACAAGAACGAATATATTGTATATGTTCCTACAACTTCTAACACAGCAACTATATACCTAACATCAATAAACGGTAATATTGCTGAAGTAAGAAATACAACAAATGCAAATAATATTATAACTGTTGATTCACCTGACAGAACATTGTATAGATTACAGGTTAGTAACTTGTCAGCTTTGACGGAAAGCAATCCATATACTTATGAAGTTGATGTGGCTAAATCAGGTTCAAGTTATAAGAAGACATTTAAGCTAATCATTATGCCGCAGAGTACTGATACCGATATTACAGTAACAGTAAACGGTGTAGAAGCTAACTGGGTAGCTTCAAACGGCGGTTACTATGACGGAAGTATTGAAACAACTGACGAAATAGCAAATGTTATAGTAAAGGCTAAGAATCAATTTACAAAACTTGCGATTACAGAAGATGGTGAGCCTGCACCGACGTTGGTTGATAAGGGTATAACATCTAAGGCTTATACAATCGCTCTTACAGAAGCAACTGATACAGCTAAGATATATACAATCTATGTTCAATCGCAGAATACTTCACAGCCGATTAAGACATATAAGTTACACATCACAAGAAGAAGCGGTGAAAATGATATTATCAGCATCAAGCGTGGTAATGTGGACGCTACAGAAGAACCTGTAGAAAACAGTGATGACGTTAAGTACATATTCTTCGTAGACTCAATGACAGAAGTACCTCAAATTACGATTGAAACTTCACCTAAGTCAATATTGAGAGTAGGTTACTATGATTCACAGAATAAGTGGCATAATAACGGCGATAGCAGTGCTTCAACAGCAGGCGATACAGCCGGTTGGACAACAGATAATAATTGGCAGGATACATTGCCGGCAAATGCAAACGGTGGTAAATATGTAATCGAAGTAAAGGCTGAAAACGGCTCGAAGAAGAACTATGTTCTTGAATTCAGAGAAAAGTCAGACGATACATCAATTAAGAGTATAACAACAGAAAAAGGTTTGGATGGCGAATACAATGTTGATATGTCAATGACAGTATTGTATGAAGCAAACGTTCCTGACCACGATACATTGCTTGACATACTGCTTACAGATAAGTATGCAACAATCGAATCAATACATGAAGTAGCATTGCCTGATGACAGTGAAAACATCATAGATTCGACAGGTGACATCATCACAAGAAAGAAGACCGACGAAGGTGCATTCCGATATAAGGTTGTAGGCGGTGTTCCGATTGGCGGTAAGAGATACTTGAGAATTACCGTTAAACCTCAAAATGATAAGGCAGAGTTGGTTAAGAACTACTACTTATTATTAAAGGGTGCATCAGATGACTTGTCACTTGACAATGTAAAGGTTAATGATACTGTAAATACAACTCCTATCTCAAATGGTTTGAAGTATACATTCAGTGTTCCGACAACCGTAACTGAGGCAGATGTAACAATTACAGCAAATCAATATGCTAAACTTGTCAATGTAGCAGGAAATGCACTTTCAATTCCATACATCAACGTATGGTCAGATACTTCATATACATTGTCTTCTGAAGAAGAAACAACTATAACTGTAGAAGTTCGTTCACAGTTGTATGTTGATGATGTACGTACACCAAATGCTAAGAAGACTTATACAGTAAGTATCTATAAGAGCAGTAATAACACGGAGATAGGCGAGGTTATCGTAAATGGTATCGCAGCAATCACAAGAAAGAATAATCCTACTATCTATGAGATTGCAATTCCGTCAGATCTTAACGGAGGCGATTCAAGAGCAGAAAACCCTGCAACTATCACAATACATACATCAAGCGGTATTGCAGAAATCTCAATGAAGAATGACGCAGCCGGTGTTGATGATGTAGGTTATGGTGAACTTATAACAAAGAGAACGCTTGACGCTCCTTCTGTTTCAAAGGTAAATAAGTTCGAATTTACAATTAGATCATCATCAGGCAGTGTAAAGCAGACATACACATTGTATGTATATACTGATTACGAAGACACAGATGTCAAGTCGGTTTCACTTAATAAGACTGAACTTACAGCCGGTGCCGCAACAGATGTAGATATTTCGTTATTCTCAGTTCCTGATGACCGTATCTACACAGCAGTTGTAAACAGACGTAATCCGGTTGACCTTTCAATAGTTCCTACAGGTAACATGGCAAAGGTAGAACTTACAGGATTCGGTATTGACGGTATTCTTGTAAGTGACAACTCACACGGTTATGTATTTGAAAATCTTGCACTTAACTCAGAAAATGATACAGTATTTAACTTCAGAATTATGAGTTATGACGGTAAGGTTGTAAGTGATCCATATCAAGTAATAATTAAGTATGTTGAAGATTCAGACGTAGCTCTAAAGAGTGTTGTCTTTGACGGTGTAACAGCTGAAAAGGCAGACTTTAAGTCTAATACATATCTTGTAAGAGCAGACAGTACCGTAACAAACGGCATACTTACAATAACTGCGGCAAACGAAGATGCAGTAGTTAAACTTGACAGCGATAAATCAACAAACGGTGTCTTGAACGTATCTTATAATGTTACAAAGAACGTATCTAAGGTTGACTTTACCGTTACATCTAAGGACGGTAAGGCAGAGCAAGCATACACATTGTATATTATAAGAAGCAATACGGGTGAAAAAGAAGTCTATGTCAACGGAACTAAGCTTACAAAGACAAGCGATGGTTACACTTATGAAGTACCTTACGGAGCAACTGCGGCAGATATTAAAGTTGTTGCAGACAGCGAAGTTTCAAAGGTACAGATTGGTGACAGCGAGTTTAAGGTAAGTGAAAATACTGAAACAGTAACTCTTGATTCGGGTAAGACAACAACTGTTAAATTCAAGATTTACTCATATCCGTATGACGATAACAGCTTTATTGCAGAAACAATTACACTTGTAAGACAAGACCAGTCTTTGGCACTTTCAAATGTAATGGTTCAGAGCAAGTCAGAAAGAGATTATACAAAGCTAACTCCGGATAAGTACGGAAATTATAAGACAGCTATTCCGAGCACAGATGACAGTGCAAGCATTGTAATTGCAACAAGAAGAAGCGATTCAAAACTTGGACTTATCAGAGTAACAGACACAGGTGATGTTGTTCTTGGTGAAGATCAAGGTCAATTATCAGTACCTGATATTGCAAACCTTGGAACAGTAAATAAATTCTATATTGTTGTTTCTGACGGAACAAAGACAAGCAGATATGAACTTGTAATTGTTAAGTACAGCAATAATACAAGTGTAGAAAAGGTAATCGCCGAAAGAGGTACAGAGGACGAATATGTAGCTAAAGATGCATCGTGCGGCGGCGGCTCAACTATCCTTCCTGAAGACCCTGACGGCAGTAAGGCATCACCTTACCAGATTACGACGGCCGAAGAACTTCAGGCTATGTCAGATCATCTTGATGCATACTATGTATTGATGAATGATATTGACTTAAGCGGTACTGCATGGACTCCGGTTGGTACAACTTCCAAACCGTTTACAGGTAACCTAAACGGTAACGGAAAGTCAATATCAAATCTAACAATTACAGCTACATCAAATGATACAGCATACGGCTTGTTTGGTGTAAATAAGGGTGAAGTTTATGACTTCAAACTTGAAGATGTAAATATTACATCTGTTGCAGGCACATCATATCAATATATCGGTGCCGTGGCAGGTAAGAATGAACAAAACGGTGTAATTTCAAGAGTAGCCGTAGCTTCAGGTAATATTGAATCTTCATATGCAGCCGGTGGTGTAGCAGGTGATAACCGTGGTACTATCGAAGACGCATATAATAAAGCAACAATTACATCAGGTGAGTACGCAGCAGGTATTGCAGCATTGAACCATAACGCTGTTAAGAATGTATATAATGTAGGTTCAATAAGCTCAACATCAAGTAATTTAACCGATGAACACGTAGCGTCGATTGTTGTATTGAACCTTGACAACTCAACAATAAATAATGCATATGCAGTAATGCCTAGCCAAATCTACAGCAAGGTGGGAAGCAACAGCAATGTATATAACAGTGCGTCAGTTCTTCCTGAAAAGCTTGGAGATATAGCAACATTCAATGATTGGGACTTTGCAAATACATGGGTAATCAAGACAGCTCAGTATCCTACATTCAGGAACCAATCAGCTGATGCAGATATATCAAATCTTAACATTCCTGACGGCAGCCAAGCACGTCCGTTTGAAATCACATCAGCCGCAGGATTGAAGAGCATCGGTAACGATGAGGAAAGCTTAACAAAGCATTATGTATTGAAGAATAATATTTCAATGAAGTATAATTCGGACTACATTCAAATGGATCCTATCGGTTCAGAAGATACACCATTTACAGGTAGTCTTGACGGTAACGGATTTACAATTTCCGATTTGAAGATTACATCACAGAAGAGCGTAAACGGTCAAGATTATTCAGCTTTGTTTGCTGTAAACAACGGTACTGTTAAGAACTTGAGATTTGCGGTTGCGACAATCGGTGAAAACGGAGTTGAAAATGCATCTGTTGTAGCAGGCATTAACAACGGCACAATCGAACAAGTTGCAATTGAAACGGGCGGTAAGATTACAGCTAAGAATGCAGCCGGTTTTGCAATCGAAAACAACGGTACTATTGAAAACTCATATATTACATCAACTGCACTTGTAAGCAACAATGCTTCTGCAGGTATAGTAATAAGCAATAATGCCGGTGCAACAATCGGATATGTATTCGCTAACGCAAATCTGTCAAGCTCAATGTTTGATAAAGCATCGATTGCTATTAACAGTGACGGTACAATTACACATACACACGGTGTAATGGGTGCATTGTTTGTTAAGAATGATACATCAATCGTTACGACAAATGATAATAGCAGTATTGCTGCATCTGACCTATATGTTCAGTCAATCTTTAGCGATTGGAACTTCAATGATATATGGTATATGACATCAGGCAGCTACCCAATGCTACAAGTTACAAATAAGGCTTCGTCAGTTTCTGCACAAAGCATTGACTTGTTTGCAGACGGAGAAACAACCTGCGAACATATTGTATATATCAGAGATACTAAGAATTCGGCTAATATTTACATAAAGGCTCAGAATCCTTATTCAACAATCGCAATCAGAGGCGGTTCATATACAGGTGTATTTGAAGGTGTTATAAACGGACTTATCAATGATAAGACAATAATTCCGTTTACAATTACATCAACAAGCGGTGCAAGTCAGGAACATAATCTTGTAATTATTAAAGAACCTACTTTGGCAACACTTGACAGCGTTGTTATTGATGGAACGACAGTTGCTCGTGTAAATAACACATACGTTGCAGAAATAGGTAAGTCAGCTGATTCTGTAAATGCAGAAATTACTCCTATATCAGGTACAGTTGAAGTACTTGACAAAGATAGAAATGTTGTTTCATATGAGAGCATGAACGGCTTGACATGGATTAATACAGCACTTCCTGCAAATGTCGGTACTACAACAACTTATACATTGAGAGTAACAAACGGTAATGCACTTTCAACGGTTGAATATCCGTTAATCTTGAAACCTGCTGAATATCATACAGGTTTGAAGTATGTACAGGTTGATCCGCTTACTCTTATAGGCAATGTTCTTGTAGGTTCGGGTTATACAGATGTTACAGATATAAATGAAAATGTTTATAACTATGTAATTACCAAAGACCTTGAATATATCAATATTAAGGCTGAAACCGTAAACTCTACTTCAAAGGTAAGCATTGCATCAGAGTATAATTCGGCTAATGTACAAGAAATCGAAAGATATAACCTTGATACATCAATTAAGGATATTTACATTCCGATTGACGTAACAACAGAAGAGAATGTTGTTGAACATTATGTACTTCACTTAACAAGAAAGAGTATTGATGATTCATTAAAGACTGTTAAGGTAACATACGGTAGCAATGTTTATACTCCGGCAGCTGAAAACAGAGTAATAGATGAAGAAACAGGAGCAACTGCAGATGTATATGTAGTTAAACTTGATACTCCGGGTAATGTTCCGTTTACAAATAAGACATATGTTGATATTTTGATAGAGGCTAATGATATTTATACACTTGTAAATGCAGGTAGCCCAACGGCAACAGACCCAACATCAGCTAATTCGGATAAGTGGACAGCAACTAATGTACTTCTTGACGGCGAAGAATTAACAATCTATGAAATCAAGTCAAAAGCTGCTGACTTAGAAACAATTAAGGTATCATATCTATACATCTACAAGAAGAGTGATAATGCAAACCTTAAGACATTTACCGCAACTTACGATGACGGCGGAACAAAAACAACTGTTGAAGCCGGAGAGGATACAAACGGTGAATATCAGCTATGGATTCCGTCTGATGTTACAACAGTAGATCTTGAGGCGATAGCATCAACTCTGTTGGCAGAAGTACAGATTGACGATAATACTTCGTCATTACATAATAATGTTTATAAGAACTTTACAATAACAGGTAAGAACACTATTAATGTAATGATTAAATCTTCATTAAATACTACTGCTGAGTATAAAATTAATATCAATAGATTGAATCTTGATCTTGAAGCTGTACAGGCAGGACCTTACAGCGGCGGCAACTTGTCAAATGCTCTTTGGGACAGCACAAGAAATGCATATGTTGTTCGTCTTGATCCGCAGACTGATGATTTGCCAAGTGCAATCGCATCAGTGTTGGCTAAGGATGCTAATAACTACATCAGAATAGGTCACTTGACAAGACCTGAAAAACCTACTCAGGGAAGTATGACAGATGAACAGTATGCAGCAGCACTTGCTCAATATGAGAAAGAGGTTGCAGCATATGAAACAGCCGCAGCAAACGACTATTCAGCAACCGATGCAAGCGTTGTATGGGATGGCGGATGGCGTCAGACAAGCAACCAGTCTTATAAGATTCCTCTAATCAAAAAAGACGGTGGATTTACAGTAGTTAAGATTCAGGTTGGTGTAGCTAATAACTATAAGGCTCAAGCAGATGCAACTATTGATGAAAAGATTGGTACTGTTAAGACTTATACATTCCTAATAGGTCAGAAGTATAAGAACACTGATGCAGATATTGATATTTATATTGACGGTAACTTGCTTAAAAATCCTGAAAAGGTCGGCGATGAGATTATCTATAGATACGGTATCGTGAAGGATGCAACTGTAAAGGTTGGACTTCGCATTGATGAACATGCACCAACTCCATATGATCCGACAGTATCAGTAAATTCAGTATCTGAAAACGGAATTGTAAACAGATCTGATTATAATTATCCGACAGATGGTGTACTTACAATCCCTGTAAATACGGCAAGATCAGTATCTGAAGATACTCCTGATACAAATATTACTATTGTATCAATACCTGAAGCAGGTACAGGATATACTCATCAGTATAAGGTTGTAATCTACAGATTGTCAGAAAATACAAATGTACTTCATAACAGCAGTGACAACTCAGAAACTGTTGTAAATGAAACTACAAGATATGACGGTGAAACAAGTCCAAATGTTGTAGATTATTACAAAGTAAGCGAATCAACACTTACAGTTGATGAAAACGGTAATAAGTATTTAAGAGTATATATCAAGACAGAGTATTCAAAGGCTAAGATTACTCTAAACGGTAAAATATATACCGGAATAACAGATGATGACACTGTAATAAGTGGTTCAAATGTAGTAAACGGCGGAGATATTCACGGTATTTTGATTCCTGTAAAGGATGGCGAAAGCGTTAAGGTAATTCCGTATGTAGTAACATCAGAAGACGGCAGACATACTTCAAACAATGCATTAAACGTAACAATCCAGTCGATTAATACTAATGCTGATTATGTAACGGTTAATGGTGTAGAAGCATATGGTCCGTTCACTGAGGACGATTCGGATCTGCCGTATTATAACAGCTATATTCCTTACAGTGTATATGAAAAAGCAGTTAATAATGCCGAAAAGACATCGGTTGTTGTTCAGGCGGCTGTTCAGTCGAAGGATACAACAGCAGAACTTCTATGGGAAGATGGCGACTTTGATTATCACGGAAATGATGCTAAATACAACATTCCGTTCAGAGTATCCCACTCATACTTGTTTGACGATGCAGATCCTGATATTCCTCATGTGGTTAAATTCAGAATTATCTCTGAAGCGGGTACAATGCAAGAATATGAATTGAGAGTTTATCTTGCAGATAACACAAACAGAGATGTTGAATATGATGCCGAAAGTGATAATTACAGTGTATGGGTTGGTCCTGCAGGAACAATTAACAGCATACCGCCTGCTAAGTACGATAAGAACACAGGCAGATACACTGTAGAAATTGAAACAGGTATAACATCTGTTGACATGAAGGTAATCGCAGATTATGAATATGCGGGCGTAGATATTTATGACCCATATACATCATCATATACAAATAACTATGAATTACATCAAAAACAAGTACAACTTTCAAATCTTGAACCTAACCAAAACTACACATTGTACTTTAGAATACGTTCACAGGATGAAATGTTGTCAGGTGTTGGTGATGGTAAGGAATACATAGTAGACCTAATCAGAAAGTCTAATAACAGAAAGATTGATCACGTATATGCATATCCTGAAGATAAAACGGGTAAGTTGTTCCAGTCAGTTGTTGAAAATATAACTGTAAACAATCCGATTATCATAAAGAATATAACATACGGTACATCAATCGTTCCTATTGAAATCGGTGCTGATTACTCAACAGCAAGAGTTGGTATGACGATAGACGGTGTAGATACTGTTTCGACAAATCAAACTCTAAAGATAAATATTCCGTTTGACAGTAATGACGATGATGTTGATGAAACAACAGGCGAACGTTCAAGAACATTCCAGATAACGGTATGGAGTTATGAAGGTGATATTGCACCTGCATACTACACACTTAAGATTATCAGAAAGATGAATAATCTAAAGCTTAAGGAAATTACACTTGACGGACGTTATGCAGAGCAAGACAGAAACGACCCTTATACATTCAGAATTGATGTAGGGGCAGATGAAACACTTGTAAATGAAATCAAAGCTACTGCTCTGAACGCCGGGGAATACGTAGAATTTGAGAATAACGGATTTGCTCTTTCAAGCAATTCATATTTGAATTATGACGTATCAACAATTCCGACATCGTCATCGGTAACGATTGATATTAAGGTTGGTTCACCTGATTTGCTGTCAGATGGTACAACTCCTGATGAGATAGCAATAACAAAGCTTATTATTACAAAGCTTTCTCCTGAAGAAATGCGTTCTGATTTGAAACTTGATATGTTTGTCAGCGATATTAAGTTAGTTGACAGCTCATATGTAAAGGCTGCAAAGCAGAGCGAAGATAAGACACTTGTAAACGGCAAATATGTTTATACATATAATTACATAAGCTATATTAATCCAACGGCAAATATGGCATATGTTAAGTCACAGACTAAGTCGGCAAGCTCAAAGATTGAATTCTTTACTGATTTTGGTAAACCTGCGATTGCGAGCGGAATGTTGGCAGTTGATACAGAGGCATCAATGTCAGGTATAGATGACATCATATTGAAAGCCAGAGTAACAGCCGGTGACGGCAGAACACAGGATTACACATTGATGATTCAGAAAGCTTCAAGTGAACTTGGTATAGACAAAGTATATGTTGACGCTACAGGCGGACTTTCTACTGAAACTCAGCAGACAACAAGAGTTACAGGTAAGGTTACAGGTTATGAAGCGGGTGTGGAACCTAATACAACGGCAATATCGTACAAAGTTGAAATGCCGATGAATACACACATTGCACAACCGTTTGTATTCGCAATAGACCCATATGCGGTAATTCAGTTCTATGAATACAGAGATGGTACATATGTACTGAGCAATAATAAACAAATTCAAGGAACTAATGTAAACTTCGCAGGTGCTACAACGGATGCCGCCACTATGGAAGACAGAAATTTATATAAGTTCAGATTTAAAGTAACATCGAGAACCAACAACGCATCTCAGGAATATGTAATCAACCTTATTAACAGCCCTGAGGGTACTCAGTTGAAAAATGTTAATATCGGTTTGAGAAAAGAAGGATACAAAGATTATCCTATAGATGAATCTGAAGTAATCTTGAAGAATGCAAGTATAACAGGTCTTACAACTTACTTGGCATCAGTTCCGCAAGGACGTGATACAGCTGTAGTAAAACTTATAAGTGAGAATAAGTTTGCTAAGATATATGTAAACGGTGTTCATCAGAACAGCGCAGTAAATACATATATTGATGATGTAAAACTAAACGGTCGTGTTACGCAAGTTCCTGTAACGGTAGAATCTCCGTCAGGCGCAACACAGAACTATACGATTTACATTGTTCAGTACATCTACAACTTCGATTTGAACACAGTCGTAAATGACGAACTTACAGAAAGAATCGGCGATCCGGTTACAAATGAAGACGGTGTTATCATTTCAAACTATGAACGTCCGACAAAACTTCCGTTCTACTTGAGCGATGCAGATATGCAAATTAATATGGCAGACCCTCAAGGTCATAAATATTACGTTCAGATTGACGACGGTGAAAAGATACTTGTAGATGATACAACTAATGAGCAGACTATTAAATCAACAATTAAGCTAAAAGAAGTTAATTCGATTGTTCAGCTTCGTGTATATGACGAAGACGGATTCTTAATAACAATTAACAATATTTTAATTAAGCGTGATATGCTTGACGCAGCACTTGGAGCAATCCGTGTAAATGACAATGATGCAGTTAAGACAACTCTTGACAGCGGCAAGATTATATATGAGGCATACTCATATTCAGAAGCAGAAAATCCAACTGCTAAAGTTGATATATATGCTGTTGATAAAAACGCCGCAATTACGTTGACGGGTCTTACAGTATCGCAGACATATACATTGGGAGCAGGTAAGGGCGGTCAGCTTACTGCAAACGTAGATTTGAAGGTTGGCGACAACTACTTCTCGATTGAACTTAAGAAGTCGGACGGCAGCCCGTCAATCTATTATACATTACGTATCAAGCATATTCCGGTTGACGTATATCTTGATGATTTGTATATCACAAAGAAGGACAATTCAAATAAGATACCGTTCTATAATTCATCATTTATAAAGACGGTTACAACTTATTCGATTAAGACTGAAAATGATTTACATGAGTATGATGTATATGCAAATGCACATGAAACACATCAGAAACTACTTGACTATGCGAAGACACAAGGCTGGAATCCTAATGATTATGAAACAAGAATCAAGATTACAGACGCAGGCAGTGAGCAAATCGACGATTTGAGTAAATATATTAAGCAGTATGTCAACAGTATGAAGACAGACGGAACAACTTCGGAATACTTCAGAATACCTATTTACTTGAGAGTTCCTCACTACACAAAAACTTATTATATAGAAGTTCATGACCCGAGCGATGAAAACCGACTTGCAGATTTACAAGTTATCGGTTACGACTTGGATCCTGACTTTGATAAGGATAATTATAAGATAAATAAGCCTACAACAGATGATGAAAAGAAACAGGGTATTTATACGGTAAATGTTGAATCAGAAAAGACAAATGCAGACATTTACGCTAAGGCATATCATAATCATGACGGTGCTAAGACGATGGTTACAATTCTTGATTCAAACAAAAAACCGATGAGTAATGCATTTGTTACAATTACTCAGAATGTAAACCTTGAATACGGCGATAATGTATTCTATGTAAAGGTAACAAGTGAAACATCTAAGGAATTAGAGTATGAACTTCATATTTATCGTAAGCCGATAGACGCAAGCGTTAAGTATATCTTGGTAAATGATATGCCTGCCGCATTGCAGCCGGACGGAACGTATGTTGCATATGTAGAATCAGGTACTAACCCTATAGTTAAGGCTATGGCAAGTGATTCAAGAGCAACAACAACATTGAAGACAAACGGTGCCGCAGATGTTTCGGCAGTTGGTTGGGTAACGTTAAATGTACCTACTGTATCAACTGCAACGGCAAATGTTGATATTAATGTTTCTTTGACAGCCGGTAATGATACAATCAGCAGAGATTATGTATTGAAGTTGATTAGTGTAACGGGTGATATTCTAAGCATCTACATGGATGTTGACAACGGCGACTTTGTAACAGATACAACTCGTCAATATGCAAATCCTATTGCAGCTGTTTGGAACAGTGAAAATAACCGCTTTGAAATAGGTATTCCGCATAATGCGACATATACACCGATGATGAGAGTAACAACTCTTGCCGAAGGTAAGACAGTTAAGATTGGTACTCTTGCTGAACAAAATCCTGATGCGGGAACAACAAAGCAGTTTACCAATAAGACATACTTGATGAATAATCCTCAAGATATAACCGTTACTGTAAAGGATGTTGCAACAGATGTAACCAAGACATATATTGTACGCGTAACAAGAATGTCAGGCGATGCAGACCTTATCGAACTTGAACCTGAAAGCGGCGTAGTGATGAAACCTACATTCGATAAGGATGTTCATAACTACGAAATCGATGTAGATACAGCTGTTACACAGGTGACATTTGATAAGATTACAGCAAGCAATAATGCTACAATCAAGCTTATGACATCTACAAGCAACGGTTCAAAGCCGGTTATCAACCATACAAGCGGAAATAGTTTTGTATTTGATAACTTGACAGTTGGTAACAACATATTGAAGATTGAAGTAACATCTGAAGACAGAATAACAACTAAGACATATACGGTTACAATAAATCGTAAGATTCCTGATACTGACGCTACTTTGGACGACATCAGAGTCGTTATCGGCGGTAAGTATTACAGCTTAGTTCCGATGTTCGACAGAGATATTACGGATTACTACTTCATTGTTGAAGGTGAAAATATTAATGATATTAATATTGAAGCAACACCAAGCAGTGCTGCAAGCGATGTGGCTTACAAGATTGACGGCGGTTCTACCACAAAGGGAACGAGCGTGACAATCAAAGACGGTTTGACTGAGAAATCAACAACCGAAGTTGCATTCAATGTATCGGCAAGCGGCGTAGTAATGAAAGAGTATAAGATTACACTTTATAAGAATACTAATGCTAATATCAATCCAAAGCAAAACTTCTTATCAAGTATATCTCTTGCAAATCATACATTGACAATGATGAACAGCTCATCAGATGTAGATTATAACTACTATTCAAATGTAACTAATACGGAAACAGAAGAAGCAATCACAGTAATTCCGAATACAAATGTTACGGGTACAGACGGTAATATGACTGCAACATTGTATGATGTAGCCAATAATACAACCGAAACTATGTTGTCCGGTCAGCCGACGCCGGTTAAGCTTGATGCGGGTAATAACTTGTTTATTGTCAAAGTAAGCGATGGCAACGGCAACAGTCGTTACTACTCAATTACAATAAACAGAGCAATAGATAAGAATACAAGCGCATTGCTTTCATCTCTGACAGCAAGTGGTCAAAGTATGACGCCGACATTTGATAAGAATGTAACATCATATAAGATTACTGTTGCAAATGACGTTGATTCAATTAAGATTAACGCTAAATCCGAAAATACAATGTCTGCTATTTGGGTAAGAAGCGAAGCCTTAGATATTGACGTTGATGCGGTTGGTACGATAAATACCGATATTAAGCTTGTAGAGGGTAGCAATAAGATTGTTATTACGGTAACTGCTCCTAACAATACTGCAAAAGCAGGTAATAGAACATGGAATAACACTAAGAAGGTTTATGTAATTAATATTTACAGAGGCAGTGAAAATGATAATGCTGACCTAATAGATATTAAGTACACAGCAGGCGGTATACTCACTCCTATATTTGACAGTGATGAAACAAATTATCATTTGACTTATACTTATGAGCATGAAAATGTTGATTTGATACCGATTGCAAGAACTCCGGATGCTATAAAGGATATAACAGTTACATCAAGCGAAACTTCTAAGGTGATAAGCAGCGGAGATACATTCTCATTGTCACCGCTTGCTGTAGGTGAAACGGTAGTAACATTCATTGTAAGAACAGTAAACGGTACAGAAAAGACTTATACGGTTTCGGTATATCGTAATAAGTTTGAAACTCCGATACCTGAAATTACAGGTTTGGAACTAAAAGACCAACACTTTGATGACTATGCTATAACCCCTACATTCGATAAGGATGAACATTCATATTATGCAAGTGTTCCAAGTACATTTGAAAAGGCAGATATTAAGGTAACTGCTATATCAAATGACCCATCGGATGAAGATAATCTAACGATTAGAGTAAACGGCAGAGTAATATCAAGCGGTACATGGAATAATATCTTTGAACCTATTGAATACGGTGATAACATATTCACGATTGAACTATCAAATGCTCAGGAAAATAAAGAGTATTATACATTGGTAATCAATCGTCAACAACCTGACCTTGACCCTAAACTTATCGACTTGGCAGTTAAACAGAACTTTGCATTGTCACCGGCATTTGATCCGGATAAGACGGCATATGAAATTAATGTAGATGAATCAACATCATACATTAACCTTATCCCAACTGCCAATGATGCGAAGATTACTGTTAACAACCTTGAAGTTGTAAGCGGTATGGCATCAGAAAATATCGAACTTAAGAAGGGTAAGAATCAGATTAAGGTTGTTGTAACTGCAATAGATAATACAAAATCTCCTGCAGAGTTATCAATAACTAAGCGTGTATATCTTGTAAATGTATATCGTCCTGATTCGGATAACGATAATGCTCTAACAGAACTTGTTCTTAATAAGGGTACAGTCGTACCGACATTTACAAGAGATGTAAAGAACTATTATGTAACAGTTCCTTATCAGGTAAATAAGGTAACTCTTGAAACAGCTGCATTAAATCCGGGCAGTGTGATTAAAGTAAACGGCACAGAATATACAGGCGCTATGGATATAGACTTGACAGACGGAGTATATAACTCAGTTGCAATCAAGGTATATGCATCAGCTGATGATTCATTGCCTGAAGTAACATACACATTGGATATATTCAGAAAGAATATGGCAGCCGATGTTCCTGACCTAAGCAGCTTGACTGTAGACGGTAAGGACATAATTCCGGATTTCTCGGCAAGAGAGCTTAACTACTACACATATGTAGATGCATCAACAACCCGTGTAACAATAAATGCTAAGGCAGCAAGCAGTTCTGCAAACGTAAGCGGTATCGGAACATTTGCATTGAACGGTAATAAGACAGTAAGAATTATTACAGTCAGAAACGGTGCTACAATGCAGAAGTATTCTGTAACAATCTTGCGTGATACTGCAATCAACGGTATCAGCGGTACATTGAACGGAGATGCGATAACAAACAGCACTCTTGAAACAATAACAGTACCTGAAGGTACAACAACAATTCCGCTTAATATAACTTCAGCCGACAGCGATGCAATAATTACTGTAAACGGCAGAGAGATTGAAAGCAGAAAGGACATTGACTTTACAATGTCAACACAAAAGGAAAGATTCGACATTAATGTTGTAAGCGCAATAAGCGGTATTAACAAGTCGTTCGTTGTATATGCTGAAAGCGATGCAGACAAGCCTTATGAACCGTTCATCAATCATATTATGATTGATCCGACAATCAACCAGACAGGCAAGGATGCAACATTCTTCACAGCGTTTGACGAAAAAGTATTTGTTTACAGTGCCGTTAATGACGGTGCTACACCGTACTTGTTTGCTAAGAGTGATGACCCGAATGTTTACATTGAAGTAATCAATGAAACAATGAGAGATTACTCATTGCAAGAAGGTATGGGTTCATACTTGGCACAGTCTATAGGCGAAAGCGGACAGGCAACATTCACATTCCGTGCAACTAAGTTTACTGAAAGCGGATACGAGCTTATTAATGAATATGTAGTAACTGTTTATAATACAGACGCACCTATCTTAACTGATTTGTGGACAGATAATGCTACTATGAATACTAAGTTCTCACCGATAGTAAGAAATTATGATGTTGAAATAGGTAAGGATACCGAAGCATTTACCGTACATACAAAGAATACTTATGAAAATGCACAAGTAAGTATGAGTATCGACGGTGGAGCTTATGTAGACGGTGACGTAAGAACATTTGATAAACTTCCTCTTGATACTAAGAACTTTACCGTAACGGTTAAGATAACAGTTGACGAAAAAGACGGAATTTATGTTCTGAATGTAACTCGTCTTGATAAGTTAATTCCTGAGGCATTCCTTGAAAACATTGAACTTGAGGATGAAACAGCTGCAGGCGACGGATTATATGAAATGACTCCTGCATTTGAAGAAAAAGATGCTGAATATTCTGCTAAGGTTAATTACACAGACAATACAATTACATTGACTGTAACAGCTAAAGATCCGGCAAATGATAAACTTGCCGTTACTACAAGCGACGGTAAGGTTACAACGGTAACAAGCGGCACAGCCACTGAAATTACATTGCCGTCAAGCTTCCTTGACAGTGAACATTCAACAGAAACTGTAACGGTAACTGTTGAAAATAAGGACGGTAAGATTGGTAAGTACGAATTGAAGATTACTCGTGATGACAGAGCAAACGGAGATGCAAGACTTGCAAGTCTGACAACCGATAAGTTCGATTTGTCAAAGGTATTTAACCCTGAAATCTTTAGTTATGTTGTTAATATCTCACCTTATGATGAAGATATTACGGTAACAGCAGAAGCTAAAAACCCAACTGACAGTATAGTATTTACTCATAAGGGTAAAAATTCGGCAGAATCAATCGGCAGTGCAAGTGAGAAATTTGAGCTTGACGCGGGCGAAGCTGTAGATTATGTATTCGTAACAGTAGCTGAAACTCCATACACTTATGTAATTAAGATTGTAAGAGAGAACACAGCTTACCTAAGCAACATTATCGTAACAGATACAGTTGATGGAGACGGATACGAAGAACTAAATCCTAAGTTCGATGCAAGTGTAATAAGCTACGATGTTCTTGTAGATCCGCTTGCAACAGAAATCGAATTTACGATTAAGACTACAGAATATAATCCAATCCTAAATATGAGCATTGAAGGCACGCAGGTAGCAAGTAAGTCGGCATCAGAATTAACACACATGTTTGACCTTGCACTTAACCAAAAGTCGTTTACAATCGACTTTGAGATTGTAAGTCAGGTAAGCTCTACGGTAACTAACGGCGGTAAGTATCGTGTAACTGTTACAAGAGATACTGCCGAAACAGTTCCAGAACTTCAAACTTACATAACAGGCAGAGTTCATTCGGTTGCTCAAGGTGACGATACTGCAGAAATAAGAATGTATGACAGCAGCAATAATCTTGTTTCGGTAGATGCAGCAGGAAATACGGTTTACCAAGTTGGTCTGAACGGCAACTTTGAAATCTCGCTTCCTGATGCAGATACATATCATATTGTAATAAGCAGAACAGGTTATTTGGATTATGAAATCACCAACATTGTTTCAACCGAAACTTTTGTGAAAGCTAAATATGACTTTGGTATGATTAGAATTACACCGGGTAACGTTACAGATTATGATGTAAGTGACGGCGTCATAGATTATGTTGATGTTAACTTAGTAAATGTATTCCTATATAACATTATTATGGATGACTATACAGGACAAATTATTAAGGATTCGATAACAACAACTGAAGACGGAACCAAGGATGAAACTAAGGATACTGATAAGAAAGACGATTCGAGTGATAATCCTGAACCTCCGGATAACGGAGCAACGGATAATCCGTCAACGCCGTCAACTCCTGACAGCGGAACAACGGATAATCCGTCAACACCGTCAACTCCTGACAGCGGAACAACAGATAATCCTGAAACTCCGAGTGAAACGCCGGATACACCATCAACTCCAAGTGATGGAACAAACAGTGGTGACAGTAAGGATGACAGTACAACGACTGATACACCTAATAAGGGTGAAACAGGCGATAATACATCATCAGATACTGAAACGGGAGATAAATCCGATAATACAGAAACACCGTCAGATGGTAATACATCAAGTGATAATACATCAAATGGTGATACATCATCAGACAGCAAGTCAGATAGCACAACAGACAGTGCGACATCAGACAGCAAGTCGGACAGCACAACAGACAGTGCGACATCAGACAGCAAGTCGGACAGCACAACAGACAGTGTGACATCAGACAGTAAGTCGGATAGCAAATCAGACAGTGATAAGAGTTCAGAATCATCATATTCTGTTTCAACAGCAGTAGCAGGTGTATCTGCTCATACAGAAATCCAATATGGTGATGGCACTAATACAGCCGGCGCTTATTACGAAGCAAATGGCAAGAAGATAATTTCTTGGATTAACTTTGAGGGCGGACGTGTTGAAAGAGCTGATTGTGATTTTGACGGTGACGGCTCAATCACAACAAAAGACCTTCTGTATGCAGGTATGTATTTTGGAAAGAAGACTCCTGTATTGGATAACCAAGGTCCCGACAAAGTCAAAATAAAAGCATATTAATTAGCTTTAAGGAATCGACAGATTTAATTCTGTCGATTCTTTTTTCGTTTTATACGTTTTATGTAATTTTATTAAACAGTAATAATTGTAACATTTACACAATATACGATAATGAACTGTAAAGAATAAACGGTGTTTTCTTGAATAGAAATGTTGACTTTTGGTATAAGTTGGTGTACAATTAAAGTATAAAATTACTCATAATAGGGATAATTGCAGTAGGGGGGAGAGCATGCATATTGGGAAAAAGAAAATCACAATAAGTGCATTTATTGTGGTTGTTTTTGTATCTGTTATTGTTTGGGCTGCAACATCTTACCCAAATGCAGCTATATCATTCAGCGGCATAAAAATGGTGGCTAACGGTTCAACAACTCAAGGCTTCGTTGATATATCTCTAAAAAACATTGATTCAACTGCAATATCTTATTGTATTGAATATGATAAAAATTACATAGAGCTTTCGGATGTGGCGACGAATACACCGATTAAAAACCCTACAACTTCTTCGGGAAGCGTCGGATATTCATATGATATTGCTCATGATTATTTTGAACAAAATACTGATGATTTTCCAATCGGAAGCTTTGGCGACTTTAAATTACCGTCTATGATTGGTGTAAGTATGCCGATTATTGGTGTTGCAGATGCCGACAACGGCAGAGCAATAATGAACTTCTTACCGCAAGAAGGTACAACTTCTAAATACATAACTGCGGTAAAAGGGCGTGACGAACATCTTATTCTTGCAAACGGTAAAAATTTAAAACTCGGACGATTGAGCTTTTATATAAAAGACCCTGCAAAGTTTGCAAAGCTTTCAAAAAGCGAACTTAAGGATGTTATTAAAATTGTACCGTTTTCGACAATGATTACAGTGCAGGACGATACTATTACAGATGATGACGGTGTTCATATAGGTTATATCGACAGCAGTGACGGAGATGTCAAATGGTACTCAAGAGCTGATAAAAATGTTGAGTGTAATTTTGAGATTGAAGCGGCACTTTCAAATGTTAAGGCATTGAATGAGGAGCTGACAGTTACTTCTTATGACATCTATAAGAATGGTACGATAGATGATTTACTTGATTTCATAAATGATAAAATGTCGATTATATCACTCCAATATGCAGACGGTTCCGAAAGACCGGCAGTGTTTAAGTGGGATAAGACGACAAGCAATCTAAGCTCGATTTCGTGGAATCCAAAAGAAGGTGACTATACGGTTGTTCAAAAATACAATGATGATTTTGATATAACCGTTACAATACATGTGATGCCGATTAATTTGATTGGTTTCACGGCAGAAAATGAGAATTTGACGTATTGGACCGGTGCGGCGGATTATCCTGCAACAATAGACGATTTGAAACTTGCACCAAAAGCAAAACCGATACTTGATAAATATATTCCAAACGGCGGAGTACCGGAGTTTAATATCGGATGGTACCAGCTTAGCACTGAAACATCGCAGCTGCTTGATATACCTGACGATATCAAAAACAAAGTGGTAGGTAAATATACAATTTTGGGACACATTGCGGATATAAACAAAATATCGATTAATTATCCGTGGCTTACAGTAAAGGACAGCTCTGATGTCAACTTTATAAGAAATGTTGTTGATAACGAGAGTGAGCTTCCAAAAGAGTTGGAGGTTGTAAGTGCTGTCACGGCTGATGACGGTACTTTGACAATAACAGTTAAAAATAAAGATGGGAACACAATTCCTGTAGGTACAACATTTGATGTGAGAATGCCGGGCGGAGAACTTATTGATTCTTCAATGTCGGGTTATAATGCTGTTGTAAATGATGACGGAACGGCAACAATTACTGTAAAGGCTGATATTGCAATAGATTCTGAAAAGAAACTTGCACAGATTATAAACCTTGGAAGTAAAGCCGGTAAGTTTGAAATATCATCAACGGAACCGGGAAAAAATCCGGGCCCATATACTGAATTCAGTACAAATCCGAGAAAAAATATTTATTTAGACAGCTATACTTTTGATTATTCGGATTTGCAATCGGCAATGTTTCCTATTAAAGCGGGTGTGAGTTTGCCGACAACTGTAACGCTTCCTGTACTTTCTGATTTTGTTGGAACAACATATGATGGATACGACGGTACGGAAATAGGTAAGCTTTCGACCTTCACAGTTGATTCGTGGGATGTTATTGACGGAGACCCTACATTGGTTGGCAGTGTTGTAACTGTAAGGGGTACGCTTTCAACAACGTCATATACAAACTACGGAAATGTTGTAAATGAGAATAATAACACAGTTGAGATTAAGTATTTGGTTGTCAACGGTGATGATAGAGATGAAATTGATGTAATACCCGATTTTACATATGACAAAAAACAAGTTGGGTATGATTATAATGATTTGCAAACAAATTCATTTACTGTTAAAAATATAGGCTCAACCGATATATACGGCTTGACAGCTGCTATTTCTTTGAGTAAAGATGGGAATAAAGAAGCATTTACCATCAGCAAAAAGTTGCCTCAGATTTTACAAAAAGGTGAAAGTGTAGACTTTGATATAACAACTAATATAGGTCTTGATGTAGGAACTTATGAATGTACAGTTTCTGTTATATCAAATGATGGAGTCCTTCGAACGTTTAAAATCTCTTTTGAAGTTACGGAAGCTCCTACATATAAAATAGAGCTTGTTTCTGATAATGTAAATTATGGTAAAGCAGAAACGGACTCGGGATTATATACTGCAAGCGAAGGTGAAGCTATTTCAATAACAGCAACTCCCGAAGAAGATTGCGTTTTCGCCGGATGGACATGTGAAACCGGTAATGTGACATTCGCAGACAGCACATTGGCTAATACGACATTTGAAATGCCGGCAGAAAATGTTAAAATAACGGCTCACTTTAAAGAGTCGCTTGGAGCGAAACTCAGAGCGACAGAACTTATGGTTAAAGATACAAATGACAATGATCAGGATTTACATGATCAGAATTGGAAAATTGTAAAGTTTGACCCTGTAAAACGTGAGTATTATGTTGCAGTGCCAAATAGTGTTGACAAAGTAAAGCTTTGGTTCAAACTTAGAGATGAAGCAAAAAATGCGACGCTGTCTCTTTCGCGTGAACATAATTCTGTAACTGATACATTGACCACGCCAACGGAGGACGCAACAGATAATTATTATAAGTCGGAGGATATAGAGCTTGATGTCAGCCCTGTTGATAACCTGCTTACATTGACGATGACATATGATGATCCTAATGACGATCCTGATGAAGGCGAAGTTACAAGGTCGTATAAGATTCACGTTTACAGAAAAATAGAAGAGTCCAAATTGATGAAATTTAATTATGGTAACTCGCCGTATGGCTTAATTATGCGTGATACGGCAATAACGGATAAGGCGACGGCTAAAAATGAATTTGACAAAAATGATTATACATTTACTGCAGGATATACGCCGGCAGGTGCAACGGTGGGTGTAAATTATTGCGGTGAAGCTTGGACGTCGGGTGTGAATTATGATTTGGATGATACAGCATTGTTTGTTTTGAATTCGGGAACTTTTACAGACCCGGGATATGAAAGCGTTATTAATTCGATTGGCGGAGCGGTAACCGATGTCACCAAAAAGATAACGGTTAATGTTTTAACGGAAACAAATGCGGCATATCAAGATGGCGGTTCTACGGATTATTCATCTGTCAATGCACAGACAATTAATCTGCCGTCGAGCGGTACAATATCCGAATTAAATGCGGAACGAATCCGACCTGATAAATATGAACTTGTTTATTCATTCGCAGATTTTGACGGTTCAATCGTTTCAATAAAAAGACCGTTAATCTTGCTTAATACTCTTGGAGATGTCAATAATGATAAACAAGCAGATACAAAAGATGTTTCAAGAATAAGAAACAGATTCAGCGCAGATTTAGCTAACAACACAAATGTTACAGGTTATGATGTTGGCGGATTGCTCAATAGATATCGTATCTGCGATGTAAATAAAGATAGAGCGGTGAATTTGATAGATGCAAATAATATACGTGCTAAAAAAATGATTCAGTTCTATACTAATGATGGAGGTGGTGCGTAATGAATAAGATTCTCAAAAGCTTAGTGTCAGGATTTACGTCACTATCTATGTGTGCTGTATGTATGATTAGTATTCCTGCTACTGCGGATGAATACGAAAATATAGAAACACAGGCAACAAACAGAACTTTATCTGTAGATTTTATGGGCAGAGGTTCTACACCAAATGATGCAAGTCCCGGTAAAGCAGGATTTAGCAAAGATGATGTAAACTTAACCAATCCGCTTGAATTTTGGGTAGGTATCGGCGTTGAAAATGTAAACGATTTACCGTTGTTTACTGACGGTGTTTATTCGTTAGATGTAGCGTTTGAATATGATCCGAATTACGTAAAGCCGTATTGGGATAAAACAACTGCATCTTCAACTGCAGAACAAAGCTGGAATGATGAGCTGGTAAAGGGAAACCTGAGCTCAACAGGTGACAGCAGTGCTTGGTGGGATGATACACAATATGAGATTACATCTGTTCGTGAATGTGATATAGATACTGCGTTAAATGATAGAGAAAATAGCACAGAAGCTGCTCAACGTGCTTTAGATGGCTGGAAAATGTGCTATGTGGGTGTGGTATTTAAAGGGAACTCGCTGTTAAGATTTAAAGACTTGGCAAGTAATTCAAAGCAGTATTTGCTGAAATTGCCTTTCGTTCTTTTGAGTGCTCCCGATGAAACTGCGGCAGACCAGAATCCTACTGTATTGAGTATGGTTCGAGGCGGAGATACGTTTGCTATCGGTTCCGGTAGCGACGGTACAAATCCTTATGCATCATGGTTTGCTACGACACATCCGGCTCCGGATGATACTAACCTTAAAAATTTATTTGATTTCAGCGGCGATATAAGTCTGTTTGGAACAAATGATGCAATAGATAATATAGTTGCGGTAAAACCGGGAGAAACTCCGTCAGATCCGGGAGCGACTCCGTCACCGGATACAACTTATTATTTATCATCGGACAAGACTTTACAAGAAGATAAGTTTAAAGCGGAAACTAAAACGTATTATGTAAGTGTTCCTAATGAAACGGAACAAATCAGAATGGACGTAAGTTCATCCGAAAAACCGACTGTAACTGTTAATTCGGCAAGCGTCAATGTGACAGCATCAGACGCTAAAAAGTATTCGTCAGATTTATTTGATCTTGCTGAATTGGACAAGACTGTGAACGACGGATATAATAATACTGTTACAATTACAGCCGGAGGTACAACATATACGGTATATATCCGTAGATTGCTGAAACCGAAGATTACATTAAATTACGGTAATTCGCCATATGGCGAAATCATGAAGGCTTCTAATATTGCTGATTCTGATAAACAAAAGGCAAAAGATGCATTTGATGCAAATAATAAATATGATGCAAATTATTTGCCAAATGGGAAATCAACGAAAGTTTATTATTCGTCAAATGCATGGGGAGGCTCAACAGATCCAAAAATAAACTTGGACAGGGATGAAACTGCATTATTTGCGTTTGAGTATAAAGGTTTTGAAGATCCGGGATTTGATGCAATAGATTCTTTAGGAAATGTTGTCAAAAAATCGGATGTTACTCGAACAATTTCTGTCTGCGTATTGCCTGCTTTGGATATGAAAGTGACAATTATTCCGAGTATGTTTAATACATATTCAGTTGACGGCGATGAAACTCATGATGTATTCACCAATGCTAATTTGACTGGTAGCAGTAAAGCAATTCAACCGGATATATATAAATTGGAATATTCATATACCGATAATAATCTAAACGAAGTTGTAACAGAAACGCGTAATGTTGTGATATTACCAGCACTTGGAGATGTTAATTTAGATAATCAGATAAGTGTTGGAGACATGGTTCCAATAAAAAATTATACAGCTAATGTTTTTTCTGCTGTGGATAGTACTGTAAAAAAGGAAACTTATAATTTGGTTGTATATAGAGTAATGGATACAAATTTTGATGCTACAATAAGTGTTGGAGATATGGTGCCGATAAAAAACAGCACTGCTAATATTAAATTAGATTCTTATTATTATCCATTTACAAAATAATTAATTTGTAAATGTTCATATAAATAAATTTAAGGAGGTAAAAAAATGAAAGAAACCAATATATCAAAACGAATTATTTCTTTTCTTCTTGTTCTGTCTATGATTTTTGGAACAATGACAACTCTTGCTTTTGCTGATGGTGATTGGACAGCGGATACTTTTAATTTTGATGATCCTAGTGTATTAATAGCTGGGACAAACGAAACAAATATGCCATATATGGAAACTGTTCTTTTGAAATCAACGGATTCTGGATATGAAGAGGTACAACAAGGAACACTAAAAACAAATGATACGGTTTTGATAGGTGTAAAAGCACATAATTTTGACAGGTTTACTGACAATTCTTATGGTGCTCTAAAGTTAGCGGTTAGTTTGGTCTATGATAATCGCTATTTGACTCCAACATCTGCAACAAAAAAGGCATTTTTAAAGGCAGAAACAGCGTTTGTTACTAAAGCAGGTGATAAATGTTTTTATAATGATGACATTCTTGGAACATATTCTATAGAACAATCCATACCAAAACAAGATCTAGCTCCAGGCGAGACATCCAGTCTTAGTGACGATACATCAAATTTATCAAAGAGTGTATTAACTTTTTCATGTGCTGCAGACAACGATACAGATTTAAACGAGCAGATGGGTGTTATTAAGGAAGATAGTTACTTAGGATTTTTTGAATACACTGTTAGTAGTGTGCCTACAGCTGGTGTATTTACACCTGCGGTGGCATTTTCAAGATCAGCGAATATTGTTGTTGTATTGAGAAATACTGGTACAACAAATAAAACTTATACTGCTGTTGATGGATTGCATAAGTATATGAAATTAACAGATGGTGTTGATTTGTTCCCAGCATCATACAGCGTAAAGTTCTATACTGATAACACATATGGAACAGAATTGACAAGTAAGGTAGGAACAACTTTGGGTGCTACAGGTATAACGTCTGGTACAGCATATACAGATGCGGGCGTTGTTGTTCCAACTGCCGGTACAGATTTCGATTTGGTAAATTCAGAAAACAAATATTTTGCCGGATTTAAGTATGTTGATTCGACAGGAACAGAACATGATTTAGCTGATTTAACAACAATCAATGAAAGTGCTGTTGCAAATGGTTATAGTGATTATGTTATAAAAGTTTATCCTGTATATGAAACAGGTCATGATGTTACATTTAACAGTAACTATCCAACAGGCACACAAACAACAAAGGTAGTTACAGTATCACCAAAAGCCGGTGCAACGATTGCTGAAACGCAAAAACCAACAGTTGGTACATCAAGTGATGACTTTGAAATACCTGCTGGTTACACGTTTGGGGGCTGGTTTACACAGCAAAACGGTGGTGACAAAATCGTATTTGATGATGGTACAAACACATCATCAGCAACAGATGTTTCTTCAATCACAGATGTTTATGCTCATTGGGTACAGAATGTAACAGTAACATTCCATGAGAATTATGGACAAACAGAAAACACAACAAACAAAACAATCAGTGCCGGTTCAAGTTTGAAATCAAGTGATATTCCGACATTTACAAGAGCAGATTATGCATTTAAAGAATGGAATACAAAAGCAGACGGCTCAGGCACTACATACTCAAATACACAATTACAGGCAGAAACAATTTCAAGCAATACTGACTATTATGCAATGTGGACACCGGAGAATCCGGACAATGCAGTAACATTGACATTTAGTCCTACAGGATGTGACGCACAAGTAACACCTGCATCTATGACGGTTGTCAGAGGTGATACAATTTACGCATATCAGATGCCTACTCCGACAAAGACGTCAGCAACAGGTGATGCATACACATTTAACGGTTGGTACGGAGCGGCTTCAGAATCCGATACTACTGATAAAGCACCATTTACTTTAACAGATAATAAAACGGTGTATGCACATTGGACATATGCAGGCAGAGATCAGGTAACTGTAACATTTGATTATGACGGTGCAACATCACCTACTGTTCCGACAACTATAACTGTCGGTAAAGGTGATTCGATTGGCGATGCAATGCCAACAACACCGGTGAAAACAAATTATAGTTTTGATAAGTGGGTAAATACAGCTGATAGTTCAGATTTTGATAAGACAACAACAGTAAATTCAGATATAACGGTAAAGGCAACATATAAATCTGATATTACTGTAAACTTTAACATTAACGACGGAACAACTCCGGCAACACCATTTGCTACAGACAAAGGTGCACCTTCAAAATCTTATACAGCACCTTCAGACCCTACAAGAGCAAATTATACATTTGTAGGATGGAATACAAAGGCAAACGGTTCAGGTAAATTCATTACTGCAGCTGATTACGCTACATTAAATGATGTTTCAACAGCTGCCGGTGGAACAAATCCGGTAGAATTGTATGCATACTGGGCAGATGCTCCTGTAACACCGGGTAAATTACCGGGTAATGAAACACCTAATGATAATGGTGTAAAAGTTACATTTGACAGTAATGCATCAGGAAGTGCTTCATCAACAGTAACGGATGCAAATCCGAAGTATGTATATCCACATCTTGGAGATGCTCTTGGTACATTGATGCCGGAAGCTCCTACAAGAACACATTATAAGTTTGTAGGATGGAATACAAAAGCAGATGGCTCAGGTACAACATTTACAGATGCAACAGCAATAACAACAACACTTGACGGTGTAACAGCTAATGGAAGCAAATACAACTTGGTTGTATATGCACAGTGGGATATTGCTGATAATGTTGATGCTAATGATAAAGTAACAATAACATTTAATGATAACAAAGACGGCAACGGTGGTACAAACGTTAAGACAGTAACAATTTTCAAGGGTGACTCTCTTGGCTATGATGTAACAGCACCGACCAACAAAGGTTATACGTTTGATAACTGGTATGAAGGTACAGTAACAGGCGGTTCATTGTCAATGACAACTACGGCATTTGACAAGACAAAGCAAATAAACAGTAATACTGATTACTATGCAAAATGGCTGTCGGATATTACAATCAGATATGATGTAAATGGTGGTGTAGGTACATATAATGACGTTGTAGGTGCGCCTACAGCAAACTATACAGATCCTGCACAGAATCCTACAAAAACAAATTATGTATTTATAGGATGGAATACTAAACCTAACGGCGCAGGTAATTTTGTTACTTCAGCAAAATATCCTACATTGAATGATGTTTCTCTTGCGGCACAAGGCAGTGAGGCATCAGCTCCTACAACAGTAACATTATACGCATATTGGGCAGCTGCAAATGTAAATCCGGGAGGAAATGTTATTCCGGATGATATTCCTAAGAACAATGGTGTAAAGGTTACATTTGACAGTAATGTTACAGGAAACAAAACAAATGCAGCAGTGACAGATGCAAATCCAAAGTATGTATATCCATATCTTGGTGATGCACTTGGCAATATGATGCCAAATGAACCAACAAGAACACATTATGTATTCAAAGGTTGGAACACAAAAGCTGATGGCAGCGGTGTAACTGTTGATTCGACAACAAAAATAGACCAAGCGACACTTAAGGATGCACTAAAGGAAATTGCAGGTACAAATACTGCATATGAAACAACATTGTATGCACAATGGGATATAGATCCTTCAGTTCCGACATCTGACAAAGTTAATGTTACATTTAACAAGAACTTGGATCTTAAGGGTAATGACACATCTCCTCGTGTAGTTACTCTATACAAAGGTGATTCAATCGGATACGATATAACAGAACCAACAAACGGTACATTTGAATTTGACGGCTGGAAGACAGCGTTTGACGGTACCGGTACTAAGTTTGATAAGGATACAAAAATAGACGCTGATAAAACTTATTATGCAACATGGTTTAAGTATTTGAAGGTTGAGCTTGTAAATGCAAATGCTGAATATACAGGACAAGTTATTTCGCCTAAGTACAATATTTATCAAATTAAATATGATGATGCAAGCAAAACTACATATACAAAAGTAGCGGACAGCGATATTGCAAAAAATGAAACGCTTCCGGCAGGCTTTACTGCAACTGTAACAGATAAGGATAATGCTACAACAACAATTCAAAATGTCGGTGTTTATACAATAGCAATTTCTATTGATAATGCCGGAACTTATGCAAACGGTTATAAAATCGGTGTACAGGATTCAACATTTGAAGTAACATCAGCAAAACTTACAGTAAATGTAGATCCTGATACTCAAAAACAAAAAGCAGGTTCATCTCGTAAGGACCCTGTTGTCACTGTAGTTGATGCTTCAGGCAATGCAGTCGGAAAAAGCGAATATGACATTAAGTATTACACATGGACCGACGCAGGTGCTACTCCTGACGGAAATATTCAGAAGAGTGAATTAAGTGAAGTTACTGACATTACAAAGGTTGGTAAGTATGTAGTTGCTGTTGAATTAAAAGCTAATTCAAACTATGTTATTGATTCGGTTAAGTCAACAACAACAGAAGCGGTATTACTTTATGATGGTAAGACAACAGGCTATGCTGAATATACAGATGCCAAAGTTGGCGGAAACATTGTTTATGAAGTACTTGCAAATGACCCTTCGATTAAAGAAATAAAAGCTAATTCTGTCAAGGGTTCAACAGTTGATTCAACTGCATTACCGTTTAAGGATAGCCAGTATAAGAATGATGTAGCATTTGATAATGCTGAAACTCCTGCAATTAAGGATTATTATGTAAGAGTTCCGGATGTTGATGCTGATAGCATTCAGTTTAATGTAACACTTACAAATCCTGATACTACAACAATAACAGCATCAGACGGTACAACTCTTACACCTACAAAGAATGGTGACGGTACATACACAATTAAGGCTCCTCTTACAAATAAGGGACAAACTGAAAATACTATCACTATTACAACAAAAGCAGGTACAGATAATGATGCACCGACTCTAAAATATACATTCCATGTTCAACAACTTGTGGCACCAAAAATCACTTTGAACTATGGTAACTCACCGGTTGGTGAAATTATGAAAGCGGATAATATTTCAGTTTCTAATAAATTAGTGGCAGTTGCTGATTTTGAAAAAAATAATAAATATTCTACAAATGCAGATTACTTGCCAGCAGGTAAGACAGCAGGAATGTTATATTCTCCGTTAGCATGGGGTGGTTCAGTAGATCCTACAGTGAATTTGGATAGAGATGCTACAGCATTATTCAGTTTTGAGTATGATGATTTTATTGATCCTGGATTTGTTGCGGTTGACTCTTTAGGCAATAGTGTTGATCCGACAGATGTAAGAAGAAGTATAACAGTTACGGTTTTGCCGGGACAAAGCATTATAGTACCGGACAAAGATAAGAAAACAAATACATTCTCTGATACTAAAGAAAATCCGATAGCAAATGATTTATTTACATATGCTAATATAACTGGTGATGCGACGAAGGTAATTCAACCTGATGTATATGAGTTGACATATTCTTTTTATGATAATGCCTTAGCTAAAACAATCACTAATACAAGAAAAGTTGTTATTTTACCTTTGATGGGAGATACAACTCTTGATGGACAGATAAGTGTCGGTGACTTGGTACCTATTAAAAACTATACAGCAAACAACTTTACGTTTGTTGACAGCACAGTAAAGACATCTACATACAACCTTGGTATATACAGAGTTATGGATACAACAAGTGATACACAGATAAGTGTCGGTGACTTGGTACCTATTAAAAACCATACAGCTAATGTTCAAATTAACACATATTATTCAACGTTCACAAAATAAAAAATATATAAAAGAAAGGTGAAGAACAATGAAATTTAAGACAAAAGGAATATCGCTATTGCTTTCGATAGCGATGTTACTAAGTATGTTCCCTGCAACATCGTTTGCATTAAATTTGGGTAATACCGAATTTATAAAACCGGGAACAACGGAGGCAAATATGCCTGAAATGAAAACGGTAGCAGTAAAGGTTAATTCTGCCGATAATGGATATGATATTATCTCAGGCACTGATGGTAAATTAACTACACCGCTTGAAAAAGACGATACTATTATTGTTGCAATTCAAGCTAACAATTTTGATCAATTTGTGCAGAATAGTTTTGGTGTACAAGAATTGAGTGTTGCTCTTGTATATGATACAAGATATTTGGAGCCTACTTCAACAACAAATAAGAAGTATATAACAGCGTCAAAAAACTTTTTGGCAAAAGATGAAACAAATTTTATGAATCAAGAGATTGATGGTATGTACATGGTTGATACTTCAACAGCCAAATATGCACAAGATTTGGCATCAGGAGAAACATCAATTTTAGATTCAAACACAAGTAATTTGAAAAAGGCTGTACTTTATGTGACATGCACACCTAACAGTGCAACTGATGTAAATGAACAACTAGGTGTAATTACAGCAGGTCAACTTATTAACTTTGTTGAATTTAAAGTAAAAGAAGTACCTGATGCTGGTTCAAAAGGTGTTGCTATAACAGAATCAAGTAATCTATGTTTGGTAATGCAAAATACTGGTATCTTCAATAAGACATGGGGTGGTATTGACGGTTTACAGGAATACATGAAGATTAATAATTCACTTAATCTATTCCCTGCAGGAGCAGCTAAGAAGACAGGTATTTCTGTTAAATCAGGTACATTTAAGAGTACTCAATATGTAGGTGCAACATTTGATTCAGGTGTTACAATGCAATTCGATTACAACGATGGTTCACACGAAGACCTTGGTACAAGTGATACTGTTACATATAAGTATGGTGCAGCAGGTATTACAGCAGCAGACGATGCAGGCTTGACTGCTATTCCTGCAACACTAACAAGTGATGTAAACGGTAAGCACATATATGCAATCGTTGGTAACTACATATGTGACCTTGGTGCATTAACAGTTAGCGACGTTAAGACTACAAAGGTTGAAGTAGTAAGCGGAGCTCCTACAACTGCTTATGACGGTACAGCAATTAACTTCAAGGATTTGGTTGCTAAAATAACAAAGAATAATGGCGACGCAGTTACTGATATTAAATTCACAAACTATGAAAATGTCAGTAATGGCTTGGCAATTTACAAATCTAATGCTGCTGGTACCGTTAATGATCAGGTAACAGCTGCTGACAAATATACTCACGGCGACAACTACTTTGTAGTAGCAACAACAGACAAAGCAATTAAGAGTGCAACATTTAATGTAGTATCAGATTATGATTTGATTACACTTTCAACATCAACAAACAACAAGATTAAGAGCTCATACAATGCTGGTGATGCATTTGACCCATCTGGTCTTGTTATAGGTGCTAAGAAAGCATCTGAATCAGCGGCTACTGACGTTAAATATGCTGACTTTAATACAAAATTAGGTAGCAACAAGTGGTTGGTTGTAGTTGCTGTAGATGATACAGCTGCAAAGTCTGCAACAGCATCAACAACAACTGTTACAAAAGAAATGATTGACAATAAAAATAAGATTTTTGTTGTTTACACAAATCAAAAAGGTGAGAAACAAGCACTTCAAGTTGCTACACTTGGTGCAAAGAAGATTAAGAGTGCAACAATTAGCGGTGGAAAGACAGATTACACATATGGCGATAAGCTTAAGACAGATGACCTTGAGTTGAATGTTACATATGATGATAACTCAACAGGCAAAATCTCATATGCTGATTTGGCAGCAGCCGGTATTACAGTTAAAATCGGTGAAACAGTAGTTAATGCTGACACTGTTATCACACTTGATATGAAAGATAAGACAGTTGACTTTATCTATGACGGTAAAACACTTACTTCATCAGCTAAGATTACTGTAGCTGCAAAGACAGTTTACTACACAGTATCAGACGCAACAATTACAAAGGTATATGATGGCGGATTAACTATTCCTGCAGATCAAACACTACCTACAATTTCAATTAAGGATTCAGCTACAGCATTTGTAGGTACTGACTCATACACAGTTACAGGTACATTTGCATATACAGATAAAAATGTAGGCACAGATAAGAAGATTAAACTAACAACTACACTACCGGAAACAAACGGTAAGTACACATTTGCACCGGATACAGATAAGATTAATGCTGACGGTACACTTAAGACAGCTGCAACAATTACAGCAAAGGCTCTTACAGTTACTGCTGATGCTATAAAAGTTCCTGCAGTTAAGGCTAACCCTAATGCTACAGCTGATGTAACTGATGATAGCTCATTGGTACTAACTAAGAATAATTCATCTATAGTTGATGGAGATAACGTAACACTTCCATTTACATATAAATATGCAGCTAATGATGTAAAGACACCGGGTACTCCTGATGTAACAGTTACAGAAAAGGCTCTTACAGGTACAGATGCAGCTAACTATTCATTCACTCCTGCAACAGTAAATGTTAAGGGTAGCGTAACTCAAGACGCTATGTCAGATATCGAAATTTCAGGTCCTACAAAGGTAACATACATATATCCTGAGTTGACACCTGACTTTGGCGGTTTGGTAGTTAATGCAGTATATGGTACAGGTGCTTCAGCAACAAAGGCTCATGTTACAAACTACAAGCTATTGGATAAAGACGGTAACGAATTTGATAAGACTGCAAAGCTTCCTTATGGAGATACAGTAATAACAGTATCATACACAGAAGGCGTAGCAACAAAGACTAAGACAATTACTCTAACAGCAAAGAAAAAACCAATCAAACTTTCAGACATCACATTTGAGGCATCAAAAGCATATGGTGATAATAATGTAAATGCATCAGCAACATTACCAACAGATGCTATTGTAGCTACTGATGCTGATAAGGTTAAGCTAACATTTAAAGCTGAATTTGCTACACCTGAACAAGTTGGTGACGCTCAAAAGGTAACATTCTCAGACTTTAAGTTCGCTAAGGTCGGAGAAGGTGAAGAAGATGTATCAGGCAACTATGTATTGGTTAAAGATGACGGTAAAACAGAAATAGATGCAAATACGACAGTTGAAGGAACAGGTAAGATTACTCAAGGTACACAAGTGGCTCCTGTAGCTCCAACAGTAAGTGTTAACCAAAAGACAAACAACATTGTTGTAGCAGGTCCTTTGGGTGATAATATTGAATATTCAATTAACGGAACAGATTGGCAGACAGGAACAACATTTACAGGTCTTGAAAATGGTAAGGCATATACTGTTTCTGCAAGATATAAGGCTACAGAAACACTTGCAGCATCTCCTGCATCAACAGCAGACGCTACAACATACAAGAACCACCTTGTAGTTTACAAAGTAAATACTTCAACAAGCCCACTTGCTGAAATCTATACAAACGAGACATCAGCAACAAGTGATAACGATATTAATACAAAGATTCTTACAGCTAAGCCAAGCAAGTTCAAGGCATACTTCACAGATCTTGCAGGTAAGACAGCTATTACATATCCATTCACACTTTCAACAGAAACTACACTTTATATGTCTCAAACAGCCGGCGGCGGTGGCGGCGGCGGACGCAGCGTATCAATTAAACTTGATAAGGATACTGTTTCCGGTGTTGTAGGTGATAAGATTAAAGTTACAGCTACTGTAACAGGCTCAACAGCTAAACCAACATGGACATCATCAAATGAAGATGTAGCAACTGTTGACGAAAACGGTAACATCACATTGGTTGGTAAGGGTACAGCAACTGTTAAGGTTAAGGTTAACGGCGTAGTTAAGAATATTCCTGTAACTGTTAAAGAAGCTACAGCAACACCAACACCTGTACCAACAGTTAAGCCGACAGAAGCACCTGTAATCAACACAGAATATACAAAGCCATACGCTTCAGGTTATGATGACGGTTCATTCCTACCAAATAACAACATCACAAGAGGCGAACTTGCAGCTATGATTGCAAGACTAAGCTATGGTGACGATCTACCTGACGGTATGTATCAAGCATCATTCCCTGACGTTGATTCAGACGCTTGGTTCAACAAGTACATTGGTTATCTTGAAGATAAGGATGTATTAAGCGGTTATGAAGACGGTACATTCAGACCTATGGATACAATCACAAGAGGCGAAATCAGTGCAGTTATCGCAAGAGCTCAAAGATATGATTTGATTTCATACAATGGCATCTTCACAGATGTAACTGAAAATGATTGGGCTAAGGATTACATTGAAACTCTTGCTGACAAGAATATCGTTTCAGGTTATGAAGACGGTACATTCGGTCCATATTCACCGCTAACAAGAGCTGAAGCTGTTGCAATTATCAACAGAGTTCTTGTAGAATCAACACCAATCGTAACATTTACTCCTAATGACATTGCAGGTCACTGGGCAGAGGCAGACATTCTTCTTGCAGTAAATGAAAGAATGGTTGGCGCAAATGCAGTAGTTCCTACAGTAAAACCGGAAGAAACAGCAGCTCCTGAAGAAACTGTTGCTCCTGAAACAACAGTAACTCCTGAAGCAACTGTTGCTCCTGAAAAGACAACAGCTCCTGAAGCAACTCCTGCTGCTTAATAAATATCGAATTATAATAAATGCGATAAATAAAGCAATGTAATGACACAGGGCGGTTATCGCCCTGTGTTATTGCATTTCCAATGGCATTGTCCGTATCTTTGGACAATGCTTTCGGAAATGCAATAACAATTAAAATAATAAGCTGTGTAATTGATTTAACTGAAAAGAGGTGTAATAAATGAAAAAAATATCTGCATTTTTGATTATAATGATAGCAATGCTTATGGCAGGTGTATGTGCTCATGCGGCTGACTTTAGCGTAGATACAACGTCGCTTCCTATGGGTGAGGCATATAAGCCGTACTCAGCACAAATAACAATGAGCGGCGGAAGCAATGACGGATATAGTTTTGAATTTATATCGGGTTTTAAACCAACAGGTCTTACTGTCAACGAGGACGGTTCAATAACGGGTACTCCGACAAGTGCCGGATATTATGCTAATATGAATATCCGTATAAGTAATGTAGACGGTACATACAGAGATGTTACATTTAAGATTAATATAAGAGCGAGATCTATCAAGATTAATGTAACTGCTCCCAAGAATATTATATATGACGGAAACAGTTATACAGCGACAGTTAAATGTTATGATTTGAACGGTGGCGAACTGACAGACGCTGTACCGATTATAAGATATGGTAAAGATAATCTTTCGTCTGTAACAGATGCCGGAACATATTATATTGATGTTTATGTATCGGGTTGTATCATATCGGAACGTGAGGGTGATACGCATATTCAAATTGAACGTCAAGGTGCGTCAATTTCATTAAGCGGTGACAAAGAATATCAATATGACCAATTACCTCACCCGCTTACGGCAGCTGACGTAACGGTAACACCGCCTGCGGCAGGATATGTTATTGAGTATAGCAGAAACGGCGGTGAATACACAACCGATGTGCCTGTTTCAAGCGGTATATATACTGCAAGGGTGCATACAACAAACCCTAACTATGAAACGGTATATGACGAATGTACAATTAAAATCATAGGTGAAAATGTAAACTTTACGGTAACAAATACATCATTTACATATGACGGAAACAGTCATAAGGCAACTGTTTCTTCTGATCCCGCAGATGTTGGATATAAAGTTACATATACTAATTCAAAGGGTGAAACTGTAGAAAATCCGACCGATGCAGATGTTTATACGATAAAAATTACACTTGATAATGATATAGTGTATTCAATCGGAAATGATTATGATAATAAACTTACAATAAGTCCGCAATCGGGTCACTTTACAACGGATGAAAGCTGGGTATATGACGGAAAGACGCACAAACCGAGTATGACGGTTGACGCACCGTATGATGACAGTAAATATACAATAACATACCGTAAGCAAGGTACAGAAACTGACTTGACTGAAATTACGGATGTCGGTGTATATGATATAATAATTACTTTCCCGAACGGCAACTATATTGCAGATGAAACATCATCGAAAACAATAACGGTTACGCCGAAAACAGTTAATTTTACGGTTACAGACAATGTAGTTGATTATGACGGTAACGAACATACCGCAAAGGTTACACCGACTGAAGCTTTGGCATCGGATTTGTATTCCGTAAAATACGTTAAACGTGATACAGAAACAAAACTTAACAGTGTTACAAATGCAGGTGTGTATGATATAGTAATTGAACTTGCAAACAGCAACTATACTTTAGACAATTCTTTCAGTGCAACAATGACTGTTAATGTTACATATACATTTAATTTGGGTAATTCACCGGCTGCTATGATTTATAAGGATACGACGCATGATGCGGAATGGCAGAAAGAAGCGTTGGATTACCTAAAGGCAAATCACAAATTCAGTGAAAACTATTTGCCGAAGGACTGCAGTGCCGATATTACATATAATCCTATAAATAACATTGATGCAGACGGTAACAAATATACTGTAATAACAAGCGGTCTTGATAAATTTGTTGATCCGGGCGTGAATATAAATGACGGTTCGACATCTGATACTATAAAAGGAACGGTCAGTGCCGTATCCGGAGTAGAAGGCTTGTATAAGGTTACATATCAAATCAACGATTCAACTATGGAGAGATATTTGTTAGTTGTGGACAGAAGAATAGGTGATGTCAACAGTGACGGCGCAGTAAACGGTATTGATGCAAATAATCTTGTTGGTAAGGATGCTGATGCGAACGGCGTAAAACAAGCGCGTATTTGGGATGTAAACAAGGATGGCAGGATTGACAATAATGATGTTAATGCAATCAGAAACAGATTCTCTGTAAGATTGGAAGCTTATTATCCTTGGTTATAATTTGACATTGGAGTTATGATGAAACAATTTTGGAGTTGATTTGTCATAACTCTTTTTTGTTAAAAATATTGAAAAACGGTGTTAAAAACAGTCGTTTTCAGTGTATAATATTGACAATTTCAAGTGCTTTGTGGTATTATAAAATATATAATAAGGATAACTATACATTGTTAAGATATATGAAAAGAGGAATTAAAATGAAAAGAAAAGCGGTTTCTATAATATTGGCTTTATCAATGCTTTTACCGACATTGAATTTTGCGGTGTCGGCTGATGAAATCAAAACAGAAATCAATTCGGAGCAGACTGAGGTTTTGGCAACTTCATCTCCGAATGAAAAAAGTACGGAAGAAAATATAGCGGCTACAAACGTACCGTTGGATAATTCAACGGATACTGTAAATATAAATAAAAATGATGTTGCACCTATGACAGACGGAACAGATCTAAGTTCAGATTTACAAAACGGTGATGTGACAATTAATACAAACGGTACATATTATATCGGTTCTGTTGATGTTACAAATATTGTGACGGTAAAAACAGGTGTAAAGGCGGATTTGACGGTTGAAAATGTAACGATGACGTCTGCAACAAGTTCGCCTATTATAATTGAATCCGGTGCAGTTGTTAATTTGCACATAAACGGCACAAATACCGTTACTGCTACAAAAATCGGTAAGGCAGGTATTAATGTGGCAGCAAATAGTATAGAGTCGGATTATTCGATTTTGACTGTTGACGGTGATGGTATTCTTAATGTAACAGGTACTGCACAAGCATCGGGAATCGGTGCGAATCTAAAGCAATTACATGGTAAAATTATAATAAACGGCGGTACTATTAATGCTGTCGGAGGAATGAAAGGTACAGCTATAGGCGGAGGTATAAGAACATCTGGTAATGTCAGCGGATGTACAATAGAAATAAACGGCGGTATCATAAATGCAAGTGCAGGACGATACGGAACAGCCATAGGCGGTGTGGAGCGTCAGTCTAATGCGGAGATTATCGTAAATGGCGGATATATTAAAGCAACAGCCGGTGATTCGGTGACTTATTCCATAGGACCGGGAAGAATGACTCCCACAACAGAACAATTTGGTGTAAATAATATATACATAAACGGCGGCAGTGTAGATGGTACGTTCAGAAGCACAGATTATGACAAAGTTCAAGATAAGGATGGAAATAAACTTAAACAAGTAGTTCTGACAATGCCGGATGCAGTTGAAATGGCAAATAAAGAAGTTACTGTCGGCTCATGGAAAACAGTAACAGACAGCGAAGCAAAGCTGTATGTATATGTAACAGAAGGTACAACAGGCTATGCCGTAACATATGCCGGTAAAATATATCGTACAGACGATATAGAAAACCAAACAACACTGACAGAATATTCGGGTTCAGACTGTACATGTACAGATGCAAATTCATCAATTAAATTATCTGTACCTGATGAAATAACTGTAAATAAAATTGTCGGACAGACAAAAATCAAATTAACAACTGATTTTGAAAAATCAAGTGACTGTACTTATCCTACTCATATTCTTAATTGTACATATACATTAACAACAGCTGACGAAAATGAAACAGCAATAAGCAGTGATTTGGCAGAAGTTGTGGACGGATATATAGTTGCACATTATAAGCAGGGAACTCATAAAATTCGTGTTAAGGTAACAGCAACTTTAAATGGATATATTTTTAATAATTCAAAAGATATTTCTTTGACGGGTGATGATAAATCGCAGTTTGATATTTCAAAAGGAAATATCAAAATAACAAAAAACAATGATAATAATGATATGGTAACAGTTACGGTTGGTACAACAAGCTATGATATTCCAAAGAATATGGAAATATATATAGTTCAATCAACAAGTCAAACAAGTAATGTAATTGAAGTGGTACAGGGTGCAAATCCTACCATTGTTTTAGATAATATTAATATTTTATCTCGTTCATCTATAAACAATGCATTGACGATAGGTGACGATGTTGAGCTGACCCTTAGACTGAAAGGCACAAATAAAATTGAGTCACAATCTGTAAATCTTGCGGCGGTAAGAGGTATAACGGCTACTTCAAAACTTATTGTTGAAGATTCGGGTGATAATGACGGTGTTATAACATTTAAGTCTGCAAACGGCGCCGGTATAGGCGATATGAAGCAATTTACTGTAAACAGCGGTACTGTATATGCTTATGGCGGAAATGGCGGTGCCGGTATCGGAGGCGGTAAGGACGGTTCGGGTATCAACGTACTTATCAACGGCGGTAATGTTTACGCATATGCCGATGATGATTCTGAAAGTAATGCGGCAGGTATCGGAGGCGGTACAGGCAGTGCATCTGGAACAAGCGGCCGAGGCGGAAATGTCATTGTAAACGGCGGTTATGTTAAAGCTGTCGGTAACGGCTCAGGTTACGGCATCGGTAACGGTGGAAATAAGACTCCGTACGGCACTATTACAATCAATGGCGGAAGTGTAGACGCAACTCTCGGAACAACACCAAATAATGACCCATCATTTGATGCGTTTAATAATTCCGGAACAATTCCTGCAACTAAGTATAATCAGTATTTGGTAGAAACAACGGTTGACGGAATAACAGATGAGCAAGATGTTGAATACTCACTTGTTTCTGATAATGATACAGGTGCAGAAAAGAAAATAAAAACACGTACAGACAAAAACGGTAAGTTGTATTTGTATGCAAATGCCGGAAATCAATGGATTCGTGTATATAAAAACGGTACAACATATTACAGATATTCAAAAGTTGATTCGATGTCAAAGAATACATTTAATTGTACAAACAATACAGAGATAAGTGTTTCTTCTTTCAAAATTCCGGGTCAAATCGGGGATACTGTTATAGATAATGAGAACAGAGTAATCTCTGTAAAAGTACCTTATAACATCATATTGAAAAATATTACACCTAACATAGAATTTATCGGTGCATTTACTCAAAAAGATGCAATGAAATTTAATAATACAACATCAGCAACGTATAAAATAACGGGTAACGATAAGAGTGAAGTGACGTATACTGTAAATCTTACTTTGGATTCAGAACATACCGAAAAGCAAGCAGATGTTTATGATGTTTCAAATGGCAGTGTTTATGTAACTGATCTTTATGTAACCTATGGCGGTGTACAATATAAAACCAACGATTTAGGATATGTAATAATGGGAACATCAACAGAAAATATAGTTAACCTTGATTCGGCAACGAAACTTCCGCCTGTTACATTGAAGAATCTTGACATAAAAATGTCTAATTCTGCTACTCCGATAAATATTATGGGAAATGTTGATATAACAATAGACGGTAACTGTACATTAAGATCAATGATGGGTAATGCCATTTCTGTAAAAAATTCATATTCAAACAATCCACAGCCTACTATAAAATCAACAGAAACAAATCCACTTGCCAATCTGCTTGATGTTCAAGGCGGAATAGGTGCAAATGCAGTAAATACCGAGGCGAATACGAAGCTGACAATAACAGGTGTACCGACAAATCTTACGGCTGTTACCGGAACTGCAGTCGGTGGTGACGGTGAATTTATTACAGACAGCAAGACATATATTAATATTGCCGAAAACAGTACATCAACAGTTAAAAATGCGAACGGAGATAATCTTTATCAAGTAAAAGCAACATTGAATGGTGCAAAGGGAACAGAAAATATTTGTACATATGAAGATACAGATTATTATATTGGCGACGACCATATATTGTGCTTAATGGTTCCTAACGGTTCATATAATATGAGTGTAGGCTATAGCGAAGATGATTATTCAGGTACAATAGAAGTTGACAGTGCAATGGCAGAAGGAATTTTATATTCCGTATATGTAGAGTCGGTTACTTATGACAGCTCGCAAAAAGACAATAAAGGCGGTAAAGTTGACTTTACTGTTAAAGGTGTGTCAATTATAGGCAACGTTAAAATAAGAGTAAAGAGCCTGGAGGATATTCCTCTTGTTTTGGAAAGTGACGTTATTAAAGACTCAGACGGCAATTATGTTGCGTCGATAACTCTTCCGGAAAACCAAAGTGCAGAAAAACCTGTTGTCTATGAAGTATATTATGATGTTAAGAATAAAGAAACAAAACTTAAAAATAACTTAATAGTCGATTATGATAAAAGTGTGTGCAGTATAACGAATTTTGAAATAGACGGTCAGCTTGGTCAAAGTACAATTTATGAATCGGAAGACAGTCATACAATCACGGTCTATATGCCATATGATCATGAGTATCAAGATTATTATACGCCTTCAAAACTTACATATATCGGCGGAAGAATTTCAAATGACCAAGGTAAACCGATACAATATACTGTTGATATAAACGGCTATGCGAGAACAAAATATACGGTAACTGCTCAAGACGGTACAACGACTGCCGATTATATGATTAAGATATATAAAGAGGCAACTCCGGTGATTACATCTCTGAGCCTTAGAAACCCAACATCAAGTGCGGCTTCTACCGTTACGGTAAAAATAATAGGACGTGCATTGAGCAGTATAAAGAATGCGGAAAACGAGAATAACAGAAAGGTATATATTTATTCTGATGACGGACTTGATCCTGTCGAGGCAACATATGACCTTGTAAACGGTGTTGATACATATACGGCAGAAATCAATATTCCTGAAAATACAAGCGATACAGAGGATAAAATATATACATTAAAAGCTAAAATCGGCGATACCGAACAAACAAGTGTTAATTCAACTATACGAGTCCCGAGAAAAGAGCGCGGACTTATCGGTATAAATGATTTTACAATCAATAATCAAATAGGCGATACAAAAATATCGGGCGAACAAGGTAAAAATATAAGCATTACAATGCCTTTTGACGCGGATATTACATCATTGCTGCCGAATGTTGAGCTTGAAGATATGTATGCGACATATTCGCCGGCTACAGAGCAGGACTTTACATCTGATGTAGTTTATACGGTTACAGCGGAGGATAAGGTTACAACTAAGGATTATACTGTTCATGTTGAAAAACAGGCAGCACCTCAAGTGAACAGCATAACGTTTGAAGACCCTAAACAAAACTCGGAAAGCAGAGTACAGGTTCGGATTAACGGTGATAATCTTGATAATGCGGCAAATGCACTAAACCATGAAAAAACAATTACCGTAAGTGCAAAACTTGTAAGCGGCGAATCTGAAGGAAGCGGTATATCAACTGCAATCGCACAGGTTGACGAAACCGGTAATTACATTGCTACGCTTAATGTTCCGAAGAATGATAATGATACAAAGAGAGTTTATGAATTATCTGTAAGTGCTTGCGGTGAAAAACAGGATTTGTCTGGAAATACAACGCTTACCGTTCCGGAAAGAAAGTCGAACAGAAAAGAATTGACAGATTTTGTTGTTTCGGAAAACCAAAGTGAAATTTCAAGAAACGGAAATAAGTTGTACTTGTATGTACCGTACAACACGAATTTAAACAATGTAATACCTAAAGTAAGTCATACAGGTGTATCATATACACCTACAGACGCACAGGATTTGAACAGTACAAAAGAATACACCGTCATTGCAGAGGACGGAACAAAAAATGTATATCAAATCAATGTATTGAGAGAAGGCGTTGCAAAGGTAAACAACGTAAACATAAATCAACCTAAAACATTTAATGATACTGATATAACAGTTGATATAACAGGTCAGTTTATACCGTATTTAAGAGATGATGAGGTTAAGGATACAATGGAGGTTGTTGCAGTACCTCGCGGTGACGGAAAAACTCAAAAGGTAATGCTTGAATATGACGGCTACGGAGGTCATGCAATCGGTAAAGTTACATTACCTCAAAATGATACAAGTGAGGATAAGAAATATGACTTTAAAATAACGATTAACGGCAGAGAACAGCAAATCGGTTTGTCGGGAATTGTTACAGTACCGCGTAAAGAAAGCTGTAGAATTACAGGCTTTAGAATTAACAACCAGACTAAGGACGCCGAAATCAATGATGACGACAATACAATAACATTGTATATGCCTTATACGACTGATTTAACGGCGTTGACGCCTAAAGTTGATATAGACGGTAAGGATTACACACCAAAGGGAACACAGGATTTCACAAATCCTGTACAATATACCGTGACAGGTGACGGAGGTGTTTCAAAAACATATACTGTAACAGTTAAGCGTTCGGGTATGCCGACAATAACAAGTGTATCGGTTTCGAATGCTCCCGAAACATTTAAGGGCAGTGATGTTAAGGTTGAAATGTCAGGTATTTTCAACGAAAGTATGAAAGTTTATGCCGTATCGGAGGACGGAAATAGCAAGATTGAATGCCATGATGCAGTTGTCGGCGATGTAACGGACGGTTTCAGAAGTGCGTCTGCAAGTATAACAATGCCTGAAAATGATGATACTGAAAATTCAAAGAATTATACATTGGTATTTGATGTTGACGGATTTGAAAATGTATCGTATGTTCCGCTAAAAACTGTTACAGTTCCGAGACGTAAGACGAGGACTATAACTAATTTCTATGTTCAAAATCAAGTTGGCAGTGCTGATATACAGGATAAGGATGTTTATGTAAAAGTACAGTATGATACTGACATAAGCAAGCTTACACCGAATCTCAGAATTGACGGTGACAGTTATGCGCCGGAAGGGGAGCAGAACTTTGATAACGAAACAAAGTCACTTGTATACAAGGTATCGGCGGCGGATGATGTGGACAGAGAATACACTGTACATATTTCAAGAGATGGTAAACCTACTATTAACGAGGTAAGTTATACTTCACCGGTAACGTTTAAGGGCGGACTTGTAACAGTAGGCTTGAACGGTATATTCTTTGAAGATGTAAAGGTGTATGCAGTGCCTATAAGCGGTGGTGCAAAGATAGAAGGAAAAACAATTTCATTTGAAGATAAATCAGCAACAGCAACTCTTAATATTCCTACTAACTACAATACTGAAAGTGAGCAGGAATACAGAATTGAATTTGTTATAGATGGTTTTGATACAAATTATTCAAGTGAAACAAAAATCACAGTTCCAAGACGTACGACTCGTAAGATAACTGAATTTACATTGCCTGATGTGCAAGAGGGTGAAACGAAGATAGATGGTACGGATATATATATATCATCACCGTATATCTATGATTTATCATCTGTGACACCGCAAATCACGTTTGACGCTGATGAAATATCACCGAGTGCCGATACCGCGCAGGATTTCAGTAATTTGGACAATCCTGTTAAGTATACACTTTCATCGGCAGCCGATGAAGATGTAACTTATACGGTACATATTGAACGTGTTGGTGATGATCCGTATTTGGAGAGCTTGACTGTTGACGGACAGTACGGTGAAACAGAGTATAAAGACGATAATGTAAAATTGGTGTTGAAGTCAAGTGCAAAGCTTAACAGTGTTGAACCTGTTTTGCAAATACACGGTGACGATTATTCGCCAAAAGGTGCGCAGGACTTTACAGATTCAGAAAAAAATCCTGTTGTCTACACAGTGAAAAATAAATATGGTGTAGAACATAAGTATTATGTAACGATAACAAAGAAGAGATCAAGCGGAGGAAATAAAGGATCATCAGCTACTCCTACACCGACTCCGACCGAAACGCCGATAACGACAGTTGAACCGACGAATTCGCCTAAACCGAATGACGGAAATCAAACACCAAATCCAACGGAAATGCCGATAACCAAGCATGAACCGTATATAAGCGGTTATGAAGAAAACGGCGTGGTACAATTCAGACCGGATAATACAATTACTCGTGCGGAAGTGGCGAAGATATTGACGGTGCTTGATGGTGACTTTGATGTAAATAAAACATATGCTAATAAGTTCAGCGATGTACACGATGGTACATGGTATCAGAATTATATCAATTTCGCAGTAGAAAAGAATTATATTTCGGGTGATGAAAATGGCTTATGCCGTCCGGAAGATATGATTTCAAGAGCAGAATTTGCGTCTATAATCGCAAGATATATTAATATTGAACCGTTGGACGGCGAAGATAAATTTACCGATATTGCAAGACTTGATTGGTGCAAAAAGTATATAAATGCCTTGGCAGAAAAGGGAATTGTTACGGGTTATGAGAATGATGAATTCTTGCCTGATAATAAGCTTACAAGAAGTGAAGCAGTCGCGATTATCAACAGAATTACTGATAGAAAAATGACTCCTGAAATTCTTGAAAAATTAACTTGTCCGTTCAGTGATGTTTCTGAAACACATTGGGCATATAACGATATACTTCTTGCGGCTTGTGAGTATTAAAAAAGAATGACAATTTAAAAGAAGAACCATTAGTTTGGTTCTTCTTTTTTGTTTTGGGGTATTCAAAATAAAGATGAATATGTGAGTGGGGTTATTGACACGGTGATTTTGATTAGGGATTTAACGTCTGATATAGTATGTAGCAGCCTATACAATTTTGCAGGCGAATTTTGTTTGCAAACATTCTGTCGGAATAAAAGAAAAACCTTGTAAACATTACTGTTTACAAGGTCTGTGGTGCCGATGGTGGGGGTCGAACCCACACGATGTTGCCATCACGGGATTTTGAGTCCCGCGCGTCTGCCAATTCCACCACATCGGCAAATTACCCAATTATAATACCATAAATATCTTCTAATGTCAAGACTAAAATCAAGAAATAAGTATTTTTTCTATTCCGCCGATATATTTTTTGAAAAGTCTTGCGATAAAGCCTACAAGAATAGCGGCAACGATAGTTCCTTCACGGACGCCGTCAAGGTGTTTGAACATTATAAACGATAAAATTGCCGCAATTACTGTCATAGACGAATCGAATGCGATTTTGGTTTTACCGAAATCGGTACTGAACACATCGGAAACCGCTCTGACGGTTGCCTCACCCGGTAACATTGCAACGTTTGCGACCATTTCCATAAACACACCGAAACCGAGAATTAAACAGCCTACTATAAGTGATACAACTTTCATAGCATATGTTTCGGGCTGCATAAATCCGAGCAAGGACATTGTTAAGTCAATGAAGAATGAAAACAATGCGATAATCGGCAGCTGCAACAAGTTTTGAAGTTGAAAATTACGTCTTAAAAGAATTACTTGAAGAATTACAAGAAAAATATTAAAAACCAACGTAAACATTCCGACTGTCGGCGTAAAACCAAGACTTAGAGTGTAGGGGATACTTGTAATCGGTGAAGTACCGAGTCCGGCTTTTGTGATAAAACTTACGCCGAGTCCGTTGACGAAAAGTCCAACAAGTAAAAATATGTATCGTTTAATTAATTCTGTTTTGTCTGTCACTGTAATTCCTCCGTATTTGTCATATTATTGCATATTTTAAAAAATGTGTTGATAAACTGCTCCTTTTCACTTTCTGAAATTCCGCTCAAAATCTCATTTTCGACTTTTTCAAAAGTATCATTCACTATTTCTTGTAGCCGTTTGCCCTCATCGGTCAAATACACATATAAAGAACGCTTGTTTCCGTCCTTTGTTTGACGTTTAATAAGCTTTTTTTCTTCCATGCGTGACAGTATGCCGGTAAGCGTTGCCGGCTCGATTTGACACCCTGTGGCGATTGATTTTTGTATGCAACCGTTATGCTTACCTAAATAGTCAAGCACTTTCGGCTGACCTGCTGTGAGTTTATAGGGGGATAGAGCGTCCAATACCTTTTTTTGAAACAATGATTGGTTTACCATTATCATATAATGAAAACTTTTATCCATAAAGCACCTCTATTATTAGTATGCTAATAGTTAGCTTGCTAACTATTATAACTCTGTATGCGAATTTTGTCAATAGGCAAAATAAAAACCTAAACTCAAAAGGGTTTAGGTTTTTATGAATTATGAAATTTGTTTTTGCAATGTTTTATATAAACTTGTTGTATATATACCTGCACCGCCACCTCTTGAATAGTTAAAGAACAATATTTTATTCAAAAGTTCGTAAAAATCTACCCTTGATATAGGCGATTGTGCGTTTGCGGTATCTTCTGTATCGATAAAGTTTCTTTCGTAAGCGGTGCTGTAAATATCGCTTGGCTCGCTCAGTCTTATTTCTTTGATTTGAGAGCTGCAATCGTATGTACTGCCCGTCATTCGTATGGCATAAGTCAATGCTTGCAGATTGGTAAGATTATCTTCAAGCTTTAATTCTGCTATATCATCCAATGTCAGCAAGTTTCGGGAATGAAGATGAATAAGTAGCTTTTTTGATGAATAATCAATATTGTTTAGGCTTTCAAATTTATCAGACGAATACCAACGATTAAAATACGACTCGCTCGGCATTGTATAAAATTTTTGTATTGTGTTGAGTGCCTCTTGAGTTGTGATGTATTCGCTTTTGTTTAAATCGTCATTTGAAATAATTCCGAATTTGATTAGCGGGGTCAAATAACCTTTTTCGTATTTGTCGATATGTACTTCCTTATTATCAGCGTCCCAAGTGATGTTTAATTCAAAGGCTGTTGTAACATCGGAAAGCGGAATATATGTGGTGTCGTTGATAAGCTTCGGTGCAGTTTCAAGAATTTTTGGTAAAGGAATCGGGTTGCCTTGATATATGGTACTACACTCCATTACTGAATTCCCTATGGTAAATGTTAGTGTAGTTTCATCTTTTGCGATTGTAACCTTTTGTGCGTCACCGTCCCAATCTACATTGTAGTCAAGATATTCCAAGATTGCACGAACAGGTACAAGGGTGCGGTCGTTTTCGATAATTATAGGTGCGTCCGTAATCATTTCTGTATCGTTTACATACACTTTCACGTCATTGCCAGCCAAAGCACAAGGCACGATTTGAGCAGTAAGAGCAAGTGCGGAAAGCAGGCTTATAATTTTTTTCTTCATAACAACATCTCCTTTTCCGTAATTTACAATATTTATAATCGAATTATATCATATCGAACAAATTTATGTCAATAATTAACTGTAAAATAACACAAAAAAATACTGTCCTCTCATTTTGAGAGGACAGTATAATTAAATCGAATTAGTAAACTCTTACTGCACCTGCGTATTGAGAAATACGGTATTCTGTATTGATTGAAGAAATCTTAACAACGTCACCTGTTTGAGGAGCATGAATCATATTTCCGTTACCTACATAGATACCAACGTGGTGAATGTTTCCGCCCTTACCGAAGAATACAAGGTCACCCGGTTGTAGGTTGTCACGACTTACATAAGTTCCGTTATTTCTTTGGTCTGCCGCTACACGGCTTACGCTGATACCGTTCTTTGAACATACATACTGCACAAGACCACTGCAGTCGAAACCTGATGGGGAAGTACCGCCCCAAACATACGGAACACCAAGATATTGCATTGCTGTGTTTACGATAGATTGTCCCTTTGATGAAGATGACGGAGCCGACTGTGTTTCTTCTGATTGTGAAGATGCTGACGGTGCAGATGTTGCAACGTTGGCTGCGGCTGCGTTTTGCTTGGCAATTCTTTCTGCTCTTTCAGCGGCTGCCTTTGCGTCTGCAATTTCCTGTTGCTTTTGTGCGATAGTGTCTTTTTCTATCCATTCGCCTGTGAATTGAAGGGAAGTATTGATAACGTAACCTTCTTTATAGTCATCACCGTAGCAAATCTTTATAAAATCATTTTCACCGCTTAGTACATATACATAAGTACCGTCTGAAAGTTCTTCTATAACATCTGCGTCAGTGTTTGCTGCACTTCTTACTCTTACAGATTCGCCTGAAAGTGTAACTTGAGCAATTCTGTAATTAGTATAACTCTTTTTAGCCTCGTCTGCAAGGTTTTTATCTTGAGTTATCGATTCGCTCGGAACATAACCTGTCTTACCGCCGTTATAAGCTATTTTGTACCAACCCTCTGAGTTTTCCATAACTTCAACTTCTGTACATACTTCGACTTTGTCGATAACGTTAGCCTCGTCTGACGGAGTTTCTCTTACGTCAAGTGAACCGTTTGAGATAAGTACATAGCCAAGAGGGTAAAAACTCTTTGCCGCGATTTCGCTTTCTTCTGCTGTATTTTCAGCAGAAGTCTCTGTAGATTCTGTTGAAATCTCGGCAGTACCTTTAACTGCGTCTGTAATATCCTTTTGAGCGATTGTTATGCTCTGCTCTGCTGCTGCCGCATTTATTCTTTGTTCTCTTTCTGTTTTTGAATTGTTTAAGCCGGATGCTTGTGCTACTGCAAGTGAACTTATCATTGCTACTGCTATTACAGCAATAAGTGAATGCTTAAAGTTCTTCATAAAATAAAACCTCCTAATGATTTAAGTTTTCTTAACGATTACTTAAATTGCATTTGTATTTCTAATATATTTCTAAAACATTACAAACAGGATTATACACCACATTAAACCATTTGTCAACACTTTTTTAATCGTATCGTATTCTTTTTGTAACAATTCGGTAATAAAACAGTAGCTTTTGTAACATAAAACGATGGGTAAAATGTTCAATATGTCGCATAAACAGTGCGTTTTGTAGGTGAAATAATGTAAAAGTGTACAAAATTCAAATAATTCAAAAATTACAGAATTTCAGCCTAATATTACAGGCAGATTACGCGTAAAGTATGTTTCTTTGTAAAAATCGGTGCATTTATATTACAAACGCGTTACAAAGATTACAAAAGTTACATTGCCGTTGTAAAGAAAACTGCGATTTGATATAATTAAAGCATACAAGGAGTAAGAAATATGGTTGAATATATTAAAATCGCCGTATTCTTTTCGATTGGGGTGTATATTTACGAACGCATAGACATTGCGTTTGCATTAATTTTTCTTTTGTCCCTTATAATGGTATTGACAGTTGTGTCGGTTTTTAAACATAAATTCAATACAAAAATACTTGTTATGATGACGGCGCTTGTTATGGGCACAGTTCTTTGCAATGCCCAAGTAAGCGAAAATGCGCATGATTTGTATAAGTATGAAGGGCGGTATGTGACTGCCGTCGGTCGTGTATGCGAGATACCGCAGGACAGTGAAGAAGATGAAAATGTACGATATGTAATCGATGTGCGTAAAGTAAATAATGAAAAGGTAAGGGATAAAATCCTTCTTACTTCAGATAATAAGCCGGAATACGGTGATACTGTAACTTTCAGCGGATTTATCGACGAACTTCCTGAAAAATTGAATAGAAATGGCTTTGATTATAAGAAATATTATAAAAAATTGAGGATTTTCTTTAAATCATACAGCAGTGAAGTTAAACTTTCGGACGAAGTGATAAAAGATTATTCACCATATGCGATTAACAATTCGTTTAAGAACTCAATTTCAAAATTAATTGACAAGCATTACAAGGGCGATTACAATGCGATAATGAAAGCTGTGCTGATAGGGGATAAAAAAGAATTTTCGGACGATTTTGATAAGATACTTACCAAAACGGGTACGAAAAGATATTTTTATTCTTCGTATCTTCATATAATGCTTTTAATGTCCTTAATAACGCTTGTTTTGGGCATATTCAAAAAGAGGACACGCAATATTTTGACGGTGTTTCTTCTTATTATATATGCTTTCGCAAATGCAAACAATACCGTTTCGGTCAGATTGGCTGTGATGATAGCGGTAATTATATTTACCGAAAGTAAATTCGGACGTAAATATTATCCGGATATAGTCGGTATAACGTTGCTTGCGGTCGGAGCGGCAAATCCGATAATGCTGTTTGACGCAGGATTTGTGATGTCGGTGCTGTCGGCAATTATGATATATTACTTTTACGACTGTGTGCACGGTAAACTTAAATTTATACATATAAAATACATTCGCAGACTTTTTGCGATAGGCATAATTTGTACAATCGGACTTTTGCCTGTTTCAGCGTACTTTTTCGGTGCTGTTTCGATATATTCGATTGTTTTGTCAATAATAATGTTGCCTTGCGTGACGGTGATTATGGTGCTTGCACCGATTTTGCTTGTAATGCTTGCGGTATTCAATACCGCACCGCTGTTTAAACAGGCGGTTGACTGTGTGCTGTTTATACTAAAACTTGTGCCGACAATTTCATATAAACTCGGTCTTGTATCGCATACAGTTGCAAAACCGAATTTGTTATTACTTATTATATACACTCTTGCCGTTGCCTCGGGAGTGAAATATATTAAGAAGAAAAACAGTCAAATGCGTATTGCGATTTTTGTTGCGGCGGCATTGATGACTTCGTATGTAATAGGCGAAGTGATTAGTACAAATAATGTGGAAATTACATTCGTCAATGTCGGTCAGGGTGACGGTGCGGTAATTCAAGCACCGTACCGATTTAATGTGCTTATAGACGGCGGCGGTGGTAATTCGTATTCTGACTATAACCCCGGTGAAACAGTGTACCTTGATTATCTTGAAACAGAGGGGATAACAAAGGCAGACAGTGCGTTTGTTAGTCATTATCATCAAGACCATGTGCAGGGAATTATAGCAGCAATGGAGAATATAAAAGTAAGAAATTTATTTCTGCCCGATAATATGGAGGGCAGTGAATGGCGTGTGGCACTTGAAAATTCCGCAAGGGAAAACGGCACAACAGTGCATTACATTTCACAGGAAACACTTCTTACTTATAATAACGGAATGACAATAAGAATTATTCCTCCGTCAAATAAGACAGGGTTAAGTGATGATGAAAATGATACTTCATATGTGTATTACGTTGAGTATAATGGTTTTTCTGCAACATTTACGGGTGATATGTCATCATTTGCCGAAAAGAATTTGATTGATGACGGAAAAGCAGGCAAAACGAACTTGTTAAAGGTTGCACATCACGGCTCGAATACCGCAACGTGTGAAGAATGGGTTGAAAAATTAACTCCCGAATATGCGATTATAAGCGTCGGTGAGAATAATCCATATAATTTGCCGAATGATGATGTACTTGAAAGACTGAAAAATACACAGGTTTTTCGTACTGATTATGACGGCGATATAAAATTTATAATACATAAAAACGGCAGTGCCGAAACTGATATATATAATAGGAGATAAGAATGGCGGAAAAGAAAAACGGAAATTTGTTAAAACTGAAAAAACAGCTTAAAGAGGGTATTTTAGCACCTTTGTATGTGTTTTACGGTGAGGAGGATTACCTGCGTGAAATGTACGTTAATAGGGTAAAAGACTGCGTTCCCGACGGCGGATTCCCCGACTTTAACCACATAAAAATTGAAGGCCGTGACGTTGCGTTTTCGGAATATGACGACGCGTGGGAAAGCTTTCCGATGATGACGGAGAAAAAGCTGATACACATTAAGGACAGCGGTATTTTTCAGTTGAAAAGCGGAAAAGATGAGGCATCGACAGAAGAAAAAAAGGAATTTTGGACCGAAAAGTTTAAAAGAATATCTGACGATACGGTCGTGATTTTCGATGAAACATCGGTTGATAAAAGAAGTGCTTTGTATAAGGCGGCGGCAAAGGTCGGAACAGTGGTTGAATTTACTTATTTGAGTGAGGCTGACCTTGTGACGTGGGTTGTCAAGCAATTTCTGAACGCAAAAAAGAAGATTTCAAAAGAAAATGCGTATTACCTTATAACCATATGTGACAGTGGTTTGGCGAGCATTAATAATGAAATAAAAAAGCTGATTGATTTTTGTGATGAAGAAATATATAAAACCGATATTGACAGAGTTGTTGCAAAGTCAATGGAAGTTATCGTTTTTGAACTTACGGACGCGATTATGCTCGGCAATACACAAAAGGCAATGGAAACGCTTGCCGATTTAAAAACGGTCAAAGAAAATGTGTTTACGCTTATATATTTAATGCTTTCGACATTTGAAAAAATGCTCCGTGTAAAATTAATGAACGGTGCGCCGCAAGCTGAGGTTGCATCGGAAATAGGCGTTTCGTTGTTTGTTGCAAGAAAATATATAAACAGCGCAAAAGGCTTTTCGGAGGATTCGCTTGTTTGGATGCTAAGGCGAGTTGCGGAGATTGACTTGGCGATAAAAGAAGGACGTGTTGAAGAGTGGAATGCATTGGAACAATATGTTGCGGAATGTATCTACAGAAGTCACAAATAAAATTTATATAAAAAGAGGGAGAAATTATGAAAAAACAACTTATTGCAGTGGTGTCTGCGTTGGCAATGACGTTTACGTCATTACCGTGTGTGAGTATTGCGGCGGAAAATGTGCCGAAACCCGTTTTACAGTACACGTTTGACGGAAACAAACAGCTTGCCGACCAAAACGGCAAGAATGAATTGAAACTGTCGGGTGGTGCAAGTGTAACCGATGACGGTAACAAGGGTAAAGGTCTTTTGCTTGACGGTACGGATGGCTATGCCGAATTGCCGGATAATATTCTGTCAAGCGATATGACTGTTACAACGTGGGTGAAGATTAATAAATTCACAACATGGGGCAGAGTTTTCGATTTCGGTACGGACTCAAACCAAAACTTTTTCTTTGCACCGTACAGTGGCGGTGCTTCAAGATTGGAGATAAAAAACGGTGCAACCGTTGATACAATGGATTGCACGCAGGAAACCGCAAAAGATTGGGTAAACTATGCGATAACAATTAAAGGCGATACCGTTTCATATTACAGAAACGGCAGACTTATAAAGAGTAAGTCGGGTATAAAGGATATATCCGAACTTACAAACACTGCTAATTATATAGGTAAGTCGCACTATGACGGTGACGCATATTTGTCGGCGGTAGTGGACGATTTCAGAGTTTATAACACCGCACTTTCACAGGACGAAATATTAAAAGTTATGGCTGACGGTGAAATAAATGCCGATGTTATGCTTGATTCATATGCGATAGACGATGAACAGATTGTGACAGGCGACAGTATAACTTTACCGCAGGCAGACGGTATTGTGTGGAATGAAACAGATAATCTCGGACTTATAAACACCGAAACAGGTGCGGTTAAGCATAATAAAACCGCCGAAACAGTAACGCTTGTGCAGTCATACGGGGGTGTAGACAGAGAGTATACACTGTATGTGACAGGCAGTGAGGAAGAACCTTATTCAATTAATATTGACGCTTCGGACAGGAGTAAGGACGTTTCGGACGATATGTGGGGATTGTTCTTCGAGGATATTAACTCTGCCGCAGACGGCGGACTTTATGCGGAAATGGTTCAAAACCGTTCTTTTGAAAAGAGTGATGAAAAAGAAGGACATTTATATAATTGGGGACTGTATTCAATATATAAAGAGCCTAACAGAGCGGACGGCAAATATTATACCGCCGAAAATATACAGGTTAAAACAGATAAACCGATGAACGAAAATAATCCTACATATATTACAATTCCGAAAGGTGAAATGATTTGTAATGACGGTTTTTATGACGGAACCGAATGGGATTGCGATAAAGGTACATCTTTCAGCGGAATGGAATTTAAAAATGGCGAAAAATATGATTTTTCGGTATATGCACGCGGCGAGGGTGAACTGACGGTGTCGTTGGGAATTGTAATAGATGAACATAAGGCTAGTTTTGAGGTTGAACCTTTTAATGAGGCTGCTGCCGTTATAAAATGTAATTCAAAAGACGATTGGAAAAAGTATTCTGTTACATTCACTGCTGACGAAGAACTTGAAAGTGACGGCAGCGGAATTATTGTTACAAATACAGGCGACAGTGACCTTGATGTAGATATGGTATCGCTTATGCCGGAGGATACATACAAAGGACACGGCTTGCGTAAGGATTTGATGGAACAGCTTGAAGCAATGCACCCTAAATTCTTGCGTTTTCCGGGAGGTTGTGCCGTTGAGGGACAGACAATGGATACGGCTTGGAACTGGAAAGATACAATCGGTGATGTGTCAGAGCGTAAGGAAATGATAAACATATGGAATCCGTCTGCGACAGAGCCGTATATGATGACTTACGGACTTGGTTTTTATGAGTATTTCCAAATGTGCGAGGACTTGGGTATGGAGCCTGTTCCTATTTTGAATTGCGGTATTGCGTGTCAAGTCCGAAGCGGAAGTGCAACGGACGAAGAACACCTTGTTCCTATGGACAAATTACAGCCGTATATTGACGATGCGCTTGACCTTATCGAATTTGCAAACGGTACTGATGAAAGTAATGAATGGGTGCAAAAGCGTATTCAAATGGGACATAAAGAGCCGTTTAATATGAAGTACATAGGTATCGGAAATGAGCAGTACGGCGATATTTACTTTGAAAGATATGAAGAATTTGCAAAGCAGATACACGAAAAATATCCCGATATTAACCTTGTAACAACGTCAGGTACTGCGTCAAGCGGAAGCTCAAATGACCTTGCATGGAATTGGGCGAATGAACATGAGGAGCTTGCCGACCGTATGGACGAGCATTATTATGAAACAGCCGATTGGTTCAGACAGCACGCTTACAGATATGATAATTACAGACGTGATACAAATACAAAGGTATTTTTGGGTGAATATGCGTCAAAGGGTAATGCTTGGTATAACGCACTGTCAGAGGCGGCGTTTATGACAGGTCTTGAAAGAAATGCGGACGTTGTGCGTATGGCGAGCTACGCGCCTATGTTTGCGAAGTACGGCAATACACAGTGGTCGGCGGCGGATATGATTTGGTTTAATAATTCGGATTACGTTCTTACACCGAATTATTACGTTCAGTCACTGTTCTCAAATAATCAAGGCAATTATTCTTTGCCGACAGAGGTTAAACTGAACGGTATCGAAAAAGACGACGCACTTAAAGGCGGTGTTGCAGTTGGAAGTTGGGGAACACATAATGAATTTAAAGATATAAGATTATATTCGGGTGATACTATCGGTGTATTGACGCCAAGTGAGTCTGAAGAATATGATGATGAGGACGATTATAACTTAGATGAAGAATATGATGAGGACGATTATAATTTAGAAGATAGGGGTTGGGAGATTGGCAAAGGCGAATGGACAATGAACAAAGAAGGCGCACTTGTCCAATCCTCTGATGAAACAGGTGCGATATGTTATTTCCCGTATCCGGATAACAGACAATATACTTTGTCGCTTAAAGCACGCAAATTGAGCGGCGGCGAGGGTTTCCAAATAGGAGTTGCGGCAGATGATGCATTGAATTATTACAGAGTTAATATAGGCGGTTGGGGCAATACAACCGCAAAAATACAACACATTGTAAACGGTGTAAGTTCTTCTTCCGGTAACGTTGCGGAACAGTCGTATGTCGGTAACGTGCATATAAATGATAATGAATGGTATGACGTTACGGTTGAAGTGACTGATGATGAAATCAAAGCATATTTGAATGATGAATTTATATGCTCATATAAAAAGCCTAAGGAATACGGCCCTGTGTATTCGTCAAGCGTGTATGATGAGGAAACAGGTGACGTTATCGTTAAGGTTGTCAATACAATGGACAGTGACGTAAATATCGGAATGAATGTATCGGGCGAAACGGTAACGTCAAATATCGCAAAGACAACTGTTATGTCGGGCGATACAAATTTGGAAAACAGTCTTGATAATAAAAATGCAATCGTACCGAAAGAAATCGAATTAACAAACGCAAGCAATAACTTTACATATAATGCGCCTGCCGATTCATTCAGTATTATAAGACTTAAAACAGGAAACGGTGGAAGTAAGGCGTATATTTCGGGATATGAGGACGGCACGTTCAGACCGGATAATACAATAACCCGTGCTGAGACGGCGGCAATTATAGCAAGATGTTCGTCTGATTTTGACGAAAATAAGACGTATTCAAGTGATTTCACTGATGTGTTGGGTGATGAATGGTATGCAAATTATGTCGGATATGCCACTGAAAAGGGGTATATTTTGGGTTACGATGGCGGTCCATTTAAGGCTGACATAGATATAACACGTGGAGAATTGGCAGTTATTTTGAGTAAATACGGCTCATTTGACGGAGATGGAATATGTACAGAATTTTCAGATGTGCCAAACGATTATTATGCAACAGGATATATAAAGTCGTTGTATGATGAAAATATTGTAAGCGGATATGAGGACGGCACGTTTAAGCCTGATAATTCAGTAACTCGCGCGGAAGCGGTTACAATGATGAATAAAGTGCTTGCTAATCCGATAGCGGAAAATGCAGAAAATCCGTTCGATGATGTTTCGCCAAATCATTGGGCGTATAATCAAATTATGACCGCAGTACAGGGAAAGTAGCGGACTGTCTCATATGGTATAACGTGGGATAACAATAAAATGCCACCCCTCAGTCAACTGTGTTGACAGCTCCCCTCAATGGGAGCCAAAAGCCTCTCCTTGAGGAGAGGTGTCACGAAGTGACGGAGAGGTGGCAGATGCGATATAACGAAAGTAGGGGACGGCACGTCGATGTCCCTTGTAAGATAACCGTAGGGGCGACCATTGGTCGCCCGTTGAAGAAAACACAAAAAGGGCGACCGATGATCGCCCCTACGAAAGCCACTCTTTAAAGGAGAGGTGGCAAAAATAAAAGGAGAAACACAATGAAAAGAGAAGATATAAACATACGTGATCCATTCATATTGCCGTATGAGGGCAAATATTACCTATACGGCTCACGCGGAAGTGAAGTGTGGGAGGACAACGCGACAGGGCTTGACGTATACGTCAGTGAAGACCTTGAAAATTGGTCTGAACCAAAAGAGATATTTACGCGAACGGCAGATTTTTGGGCGGACAGACATTATTGGGCGCCTGAAGTTTATGCGTACAACGGCGCGTTCTATATGTTTGCGTCATTCAAATCGGCGGACAGATGCCGCGGAACTATGGTATTAAAGGCAGACAAGCCGGACGGCAAATTTACGGTACACAGTGAGGGTACAATTACACCGCCGGATTGGGAATCGCTTGACGGCACGTTATACATAAGCAAAAGCGGTAAGCCGTATATGATTTTTTGCCATGAATGGGTACAGGTAAATGACGGTGAAATGTGTGCGATTGAAATGAGTGCAGATTTAAAAAGAGCAGTCGGTGAACCGATTTTGTTGTTTAAAGCGAGTGAGGCGAGCTGGATTGCCGAGGCACAGAAAAACAAAGGTATATACGTTACGGACGGTCCGTTTCCGTACAGATGTGCTGACGGTACATTACTTTTGCTATGGTCAAGTATGGGCGAAGAAGGATATACAGAGGCTATTGCAGTGTCGGATAACGGCGACATAGACGGTAATTGGGTACAACGTGACGAACTGCTGTTTAAAAAAGACGGCGGACATGGTATGATTTTTAAAACGTTTGATGACAAATTACTGTTATTGTTACATTCGCCGAATAAGCATCCGCTTGAACGTCCTGCGTATTTTGAACTTGAGGATAAAAACGGAATGTTGTATGTGAAATAGGGGAAAAGTGATGAAAAAAACAATATCTATAATTATAAGTATTGCGATGTGTGCAATGCTTGCGTCTTGCGGCGGTGTGAAGAACGAAGTATCCGATACAGAACAGCCGACGCTCATGGATACAATGAGTCTTGAAGAAAAAGTCGGACAAATTCTGTTTGTGCGTTGCGTTGAGGACGAACAAACAGATGATTTAATGAGTATAAAACCGGGCGGAATATTGATGTTCGGACGTGACTTTGAGAGACTTACAAAAGACGAAGTAAAAGAAAAAATACAGAGTTATCAAGATAAAAGCGACATACCGCTTATAATCGGTGCGGACGAGGAGGGAGGAACGGTTGTAAGAGTAAGTTCAAACCCTAATCTTGCACCCGAAAAATTCAAGTCACCTCAAGAGATTTACAATGAGGGCGGAATGGACGCAGTAGTTGAAAATGCAACGGAAAAATCGGAACTCCTTTTGAGCTTGGGAGTTAATATGAACCTTGCGCCCGTTGCGGACGTTTCGACAAATCCGTCTGATTATATGTATGACAGAAGTCTTGGACAAAATGCGGAAGTTACGGCTGATTTCGTTTCAAAGACGGTAACGGCAATGAATAACGCAGGGATTATGAGCGTATTAAAGCATTTTCCCGGATATGGCGGTGTAGGCGGTGACAGTCATCAAGGCACTGTTTATGACGACAAAACTGCCGAGAGCATACGCGAAAACGACTTGCTTCCGTTTAAAGCCGGAATTGAGGCAGGTGCAAGCAGTGTGCTTGTGGCACATAATACGGTCAATGCACTTGACAGTGAAAACCCCGCGTCACTTTCGCCGACAATTCACAATATGCTTAGAGATGAGTGCGGTTTTGACGGTGTTATAATGACAGACGACATTGCTATGGGTGCAGTCGCAGATATGGAGAATGTGTACGTTAAAGCGGTAAATGCGGGTAACGACTTACTTATAACGACCGATTATCAAACAGGTTATAATCAGATTTTAAATGCGGTTAAATGCGGTGAAATCAGTGAAGAGACACTAAACAGTGCAGTAGAGCGAGTGCTTAAGATGAAAGGGCAAATATAAAACAAAGGCTGTCGAAATCGACAGCCTTTTATAATGTCTGTAATTTATCAGCCTTTGATTAGGTTTTCGTAATCGTCCTCAGGCATTGGCTTTGCACAATAGAAACCTTGAATTGTATCGCAATGCATTTCTTTCAATAAATCGTATTGATTTTTTGTTTCAACACCCTCTGCCGTAACCGACATTTGAAGTGTATGTGCAAGCGATATTGTGCTCAAAACAATGGCCTTTGACTTATCGTCTGTTTCCAGTTTATCAACAAAACGTTTGTCAAGTTTAACGATGTCACAAGGCAGAAGATTAAGCATATTAAGTGAAGAATATCCGCTGCCGAAGTCATCAAGCAAAACTTTAATTCCGTGCTTTTTACATTGCTTTGTAAGCGAAATAAGCAAGCTTTCGTTTTCTGCAAGAATACTTTCGGTAAATTCAACTTCAATCAGATTTAGCGGTATTCCGTACTTTTCAACCGTCTTGATATGATCCTCAACAAAGTTTTCGTCCAATAACTGCAGGAGTGATACGTTTACCGATATTGGCGAAACGTCATAGCCCAAATCAAGCCATTTTCTGATTTTGGCACAAGTTTCTTCAAGCACATATTTGTCAAGCTTAATAATATCGCCGTTCTTTTCAAACAGCGGTATAAACATACCCGGTGAAATTATTGTTCCGTCAGGCTTTTGCCAACGTACAAGTGCCTCTGCACCGTCGAATTTGTTTGCATTAATATTGAATTTGGGTTGGAAATAAACCTTAAATTCTTTGTTTTTAATAGCATCATCAAAGTCGTTTTCAATCGTTTTCTGCATCATAATATCATCACGCTGCTTTGGAGAATATATTGCATATTGCGATTGTGAGGACTGTCCTTTCAAATGCTTTTGTGTTGTTCTTGCACGATTAAGCATTGAATTTATCTTCATATTTCTGTTATCCACAAGATAAATTCCGACAGATACCGTCATATTATATACACCGCCTGCCGGACTGTATAATTTAAGCGAGTTAAAGAAATCTGCACAAGCGTTATCTAACGACTTAGTATTGTCGTATGTGATTAATGCGACAAAGTGGTCGTCAAAAATTCTTGAACACAATTCTTTTGGCTCAAGTCGCTTATAAATGGCAGACCACAAAAATTTTAAAGCTCTGTCGCCTTCGTCATCGCCGAAAAAGTCATTGATATATTGGAAATTGTTTATATCAAGGTTAATTAAAGCATAATTTTCATCAGGATTGTTTTTCAGTATTTTCTCAGCCTCAAAAACAAATTTTGTGTATGACATACCGCCTGTAAGACTGTCAACGTAAGCCATTTCCTCAAGCTGCTTTTGACCGGTGGCTTTTGCTTTGATTGCCGTATACAATAGGTAGAAAAATACGATTAAGCAAAATACGATGAACAGGTAACAGCATATAAGAATTTGAGTTGTGTACTTTGTCACAACGGTTTTTGGCACAACGGTAAGTATGTACCAGTCGTTTATGTTAAGCGGTGTATAATAAATGTATTTTTCAATGCCGTTAAGCATTATTATTCCGTCTGATTTACCTTCTTTTAAATCGGCTTGCATTTGCTGTATGGCACTGTCATTTTTGCTTGACGCTTGACTCATTTCGTCAAACAGATTGTCGAATGTCAATCCGAATGAACCGTCATGAGATGAGCCGACAATTCTTTTTCCGTCACTGTCAATGACGTAAGAATATCCTTCGTTTTCAAATGTAGGCGTTGAAATTGAATCTGCATATCGGGAAGTCAGATATGTAGAGAAAATTACGAATTTATTTTCGCCGTCTATTCTTATGGGCGTAGTGCATACAAGAAATGTAAAATCATTATATGAATCGCAAAAGAATTTAGTTTCTTCGCTGTTAAAAGCCTCTTTTGTATTAGGAAATTGCGATAAGTCGATTTCGACTCCGTTTATGTCGGTAAGCTTGCCGTCAGGTGTTACAATTCCTAAAAGATGCTGTTGATTAGCGATTTGGCTATGCTTTAAAAATGTAAGAATATCGTCAAAAGAGGCATAACCCAATTTTTCTATATAAGATGCCGCATTTTCTATGATTTTTGCATCTCTTTCAATTTCAAGACTGAAAATAATCTGATTTTGATGTGAAATTTCAGAAAGAGTAGAAATCGTTCGTTGATTTGCGGCATAGGTAATATAACTGGCGTAGCTGATTATAACAATAGCAATAGTGATAAGCAGGGTAATTAAAAGACCTAAACTTTTTGATATTGTTTTTTTATACATATATTCTGATGCCTCCCCTAAAAAGAAAATATGAATAATCATAATTATATTATCATAATAGGCAGAACAGTGCAATAATTTCAAATAAAAAAACACATATAAATGTGTTTTTTTGGAGATTTTACACTAATATATATCCGATAATGAGTCGATGTTTGTGTGGTCAAACATAATCGGGTCGCCGAGTATTATTTCGCTTGCATTGTCCTTGTCGGCGGTGATTGTCTTTTCGCCGAGTGAACCGGCGGTAAATGTTTCACCTATGCTGCCTGTTATTTCATTTTCGTCAAGGGCTTTAAGCGTGTAGGCGGTAAGGTAGCCGAGATCGGTCGTATTCCATATGTACAATCTGTCGCACGTTCCGTCTTTTATATATTCAGATAATTCACTCGGAAAACCAAGTCCTATAAGATTTACATCCTTGCCGGATTCTTTAAGCGCTTTGGCGGCGGAACTCAAGCCTATTGTCGTAGGAACGATAATAGTTTTAATAGCGTCATTTTGCAAAAGATATTGTGTTTCCGTGTAAGATTTGGTTGCATCATCATCGCCGTAAGCTATTTCGATAAGAGGCATATTGCTGTATTTTTCGGGATTTTCTTCTATTTCGAGCTTTAGATAGCGTATCCATTGATTTTGATTCGGTGCACTGCCTGTGGAAGTTAAAATCGCAAAACCGCCTTCACCGTTTGAAACGTCATACGCACTCTTTATAAAATTTCGTCCGAGTACTTCCGGATCGGCTTGTTGAATATGTGTTTTTCGTGAAATTGAATTTACGGGTGCATCAACCGATATTACTTCAATGCCTGAATTCAGAGCCTCGGTAAGTGAAGATTCAAGTGCGTCGGCATCGTTGGCGGAAATGGCGATTCCGTCCACGTTATTATCTATAAGTTCGTTTATAATTTCAATTTGTTTGTCGGCAGTTGCGGAAGTAGGCGCTTTGTATATCGCTTCAATGCCTATTTCGTTGCAGGCGCTTTCAAAACCCTCAAAAACTTTTTGGCTATACGGATTTTGTATATCTTTTCCGACAAAAGCATAGACGGTTTCATTTGCTGATTTCTCCGAAGGAGAAGGAGTCGATTCACTCTGCGGAACAGAACACGCAGTAAGCAATGAAATGCTTATCGCCAATATAGAGGGAATTGAAATTAACTTTTTTATATATTTCTTCATAAGTGTTTCCTCCTCTAAGTTATACATTTTATATTAGTAATATTATACACCATAAAAACATAAAAATAAATATAAATATCAGTCAAAAATAACCAAAAAAAATCTTTTTTAAAAAAATAAAAATTTTTTTAAAAAAAGTGTTGACAAAGTAAAAAAGGTCTGCTATAATAATCAATGTTGTTGGCCGACACAACAGGTCAGCGCAAATGGGAGTTTAGCTCAGCTGGGAGAGCGTCTGCCTTACAAGCAGGATGTCACAGGTTCGAGCCCTGTAACTCCCACCAAATACACTTTATGAAAATAAAGTGTTATGGCCCGGTAGTTCAGTTGGTTAGAACGCCAGCCTGTCACGCTGGAGGTCGTGAGTTCGAGCCTCATCCGGGTCGCCATATGCCTTTGTAGCTCAGTCGGTAGAGCAAGGGACTGAAAATCCCTGTGTCGGCGGTTCGATTCCACCCGAAGGCACCACTTCACAATTCTATGAATTGTGAAAAATGCGGGAGTGGCTCAGTGGTAGAGCGTCACCTTGCCAAGGTGAACGTCGCGAGTTCGAATCTCGTCTTCCGCTCCATTTACTACAAGACAAAAGACGCAAAAATATGCGTCTTTTGTTATTTGTATCCGGCGCCATAGCCAAGTGGTAAGGCAGAGGTCTGCAAAACCTTTATTCCCCAGTTCAAATCTGGGTGGCGCCTCCAATAAGGAAGATGCTGCGGCTTAAGAATATACTTAGGTCGCAGCATTTTTTATATAAAATTTGATTTTGGTATGGTGGTATGATATGAAAACGATAAAGAAATTTTTTGCCATACTTTTGATATTAGCAATAGGAATAGCCGTGATTAATTCGCAGACAGACTTTTTCTTGAATTTCGGAAGTTATGTTCCGTATCTTAAAGAAAATTGTCCAGAGGTTACGGATTCGGTTTCGGCATTGTCCGAACGGCTTTCGAGGGTGACGGATTATATTCCTACACCGTCCGAGCTTATGGCAATGATAAAACAGGAGGATTTACCTATTGATCCGTCAGATGTGGCGGTCAATGCGTATATACAGAACAGTCCTATGCTTTCGTTTTATCCGAACGAAAATATTTCTATGATTGCGGATTATGACAGAATACAGATATTCGGAATTGTCGGCTCAAGAAGTAAATCAAATTTGATTGCGGCATTTATCGATGAAAACGGTGAAACGCTTGAACAGGTTTCGATTACGGCAAATTCCGAAAATAGTTTCAATAAAACAATATCAATTCCGAAAACGGACGGCGCATCTGTCGGTGTTGACGTGTATACCGGTGATAAGCCTTACGGACAGTTTGAAAGCTGGGTGTATAATTATGTAAAACTTGTGCGTGACGGCAACGGCGGTTGGGTTATCGAACAGTCACCTGTGTTTGAACATAATAAGGCAATGTATGAAAAGGATAAGTCAATTAAAGAGGCACTTAAATACACCGCGTCTATACAATCAAACAGTGACAGTATAATCTCTATCGCCGAACAGCTTACGGCAGATAAAACGACCGACTATGAAAAAGTGCTTGCGTTGCACGATTGGATATGTTCTTATATGTATTATGACGTTGACAGCCTTGCAAGTGACGAGGCACCGCCGTATTACGCAACGGATATAGTAAAGAGCCGTAAGGCAGTGTGTCTTGGTTTTGCAACGCTTATGGCGTCACTGTGCAGAAGTATTGATATACCGTGTAATGTCGTGTCGGGATACGCACTTGGTGTCGGTAATGATACCGCGTGGACAGATACAAGTATTGCAACCGACGAACAAAATCACGCATGGAATGAAGTATACGTTGACGGCAGATGGATGATTGTCGATACAACATGGGATTGTGCAAATAAAATCGAAAACGGTGAAATGAATAAGGGCGAAGTTTCACATTTGTATTTTGACGCAAATTTGCAGTTCTTCTCAAATAATCATAAAATATTGGAATACTCAAAAAGAAGATAATTTAACGTTCGTAGGGGCGATCATCGGTCGCCCGAGTAGCAGATAATAGATAAGAGAGAAAAGAGCCACCCCACAGACGGCTACGCCGCCGGCTCCCCTCAATGGGAGCCATACGAAAGCCTCTCCTTGAGGAGAGGTGTCATGAAGTGACGGAGTGGTGGCAAATCGAAAGGCAAGGTAAAGCCACCCCACAGACGGCTACGCCGCCGGCTCCCCTCAATGGGAGCTATACGAAAGCCTCTCCTTGAGGAGAGATGTCACGAAGTGACGGAGTGGTGGCAAATCGAAAGGCAAGGTAAAGCCACTCCACAGACGGCTACGCCGCCAGCTCCCCTCAATGGGAGCCATACGAAAGCCTCTCCTTGCGGAGAGGTGTCACGAAGTGACGGAGTGGTGGCAAATCGAAAGGCAAGGTAAAGCCACCTCACAGACGGCTACGCCGCCGGCTCCCCTCAATGGGAGCCATACGAAAAGCCTCTCCTTGAGGAGAGGTGTCACGAAGTGACGGAGTGGTGGCAAATCGAAAGGCAAGCCAAAAACATAACACAGGCTTGTCTGTTTTGGATATAATCAAAAACAAAGGGAAAAATAAAAGGCGAAACAATGAAAATAGGAAATTTTGAAACAGAAAACAACGTATTTCTTGCACCGATGGCGGGAGTAACTGATTTACCTTTCAGAAAAATATGCCGAAGATACGGTGCAGGACTTGTGTATTCGGAAATGGTGAGTGCGAAAGGACTGTACTACAACGATAAAAAAACCGCCGATTTAATGCGGATAGATGACGAAGAACGTCCTTGTGCGATACAAATATTCGGCTCTGACGCTGATATAATGGCGGAAGTGATACCGAAAGTTATGGCGGTAAAACCTGATATAATAGATATAAATATGGGCTGTCCCACACCTAAAATCGTAAACAACGGTGACGGCAGCGCATTGCTTAAGACACCCGAAAAAATAGGCGAGATAGTGCATAAAGTTTCTTCCGCGTCGCCTGTGCCTGTGACGGTAAAAATTCGTAAAGGTTGGGACGATGACAGTATAAATGCAGTTGAAGTTGCAAAGATTATAGAACAAGGCGGAGCGGCGGCGATTGCGATACACGGCAGAACGCGGGCAGAGTTTTACAGCGGAACGGCGGATTGGGATATAATAAAGAAAGTAAAAGAATCGGTTTCAATTCCGGTAATCGGCAACGGCGATATAAAATGTGCCGAGGATGCGAAAAGAATGATTGATATGACGGGTTGTGACGCGGTTATGATAGGCAGAGGCTGCGAGGGAAATCCGTTTATATTCAGACAGGTAAACGAATATCTGAAAAACGGCAAAGTGAACTTTGAACCGACTCCTCAGGACAGACTTGCACAAGCGTTGGAACATATTGAAATGCTTGTTGAAGAAAAGGGCGAAAGCCGCGGAATAAAAGAGGCGAGAAAGCATATTGCGTGGTATATCAAGGGACTTGCGGGTTCGTCGAGATTAAAGGGCGAAGTTTTCAAAATTAGTGATATTGCCACAATGCGAATATGCCTTACAGACTATATTAATCAATTATAATAAACTTTAAAATGACGTAAAAAAGGTCTTGAAAAAAACCGCAAAATTTGTTATAATTAATAAAATTAATACTAATGAGAGGAGTTATAAGAATGGAAGAAAAATTTTCTAAGGAAGGTCTTACATTTGATGATGTATTACTTGTACCGCAAGCATCTGATTTTACACCTAACGAAGTTGACTTAACAACAAAACTAACTAAAAACATAACGCTTAACATACCGCTGATGAGTTCGGCAATGGATACTGTTACAGAGTCGTCAATGGCTATTGCAATCGCACGAGAGGGCGGAATCGGAATAATTCATAAGAATATGACGATTGAACAGCAGGCTGCGGAAGTTGATAAAGTAAAGAGAAGTGAGAACGGCGTTATAGCCAATCCGTTCAGTCTTTCTGAAAACCATACGCTAAAAGACGCAGATGAGCTTATGGGTAAATATAAAATTTCAGGTGTTCCGATTTGTGATGACAATAACGTGCTTATCGGTATAATTACAAACCGTGACTTGAGATTTGAAACAGATTTTGCAAAGAAAATTAAAGACGCTATGACAAGCGAAAATCTTATAACTGCTCCTGTCGGAACAACTCTTTCAGAGGCACAGAAAATTCTTTCAAAGCACAAGATTGAGAAGTTGCCGATAGTTGATGAGAAAAATCACTTAAAAGGACTTATTACAATAAAGGATATTGAAAAAGCTATCCGTTATCCGAATTCTGCAAGAGATAAGAACGGCAGACTTTTGGTCGGTGCGGCAATCGGTGTTACAAACGACGCATTGGAAAGAGTTAAGGCTGTATATAACGCAGGTGTTGACGTTGTTGTACTTGACAGTGCACACGGTCACAGTAAGAATATCATAAATAAGGTTAAAGAAATCAAGGAGGCATTCCCTGATTTGGACTTAATCGCAGGAAATATTGCAACAGGTGAGGCGGCAGAGGCACTTATTAACGCAGGCGCAGACTGTGTTAAGGTCGGTATCGGACCTGGTTCAATCTGTACAACCCGTGTCGTTGCAGGTATCGGTGTACCGCAGATTACTGCTGTATATGACGTAAGCCAAGTTGCAAAGAAGTACAATATCCCTGTTATCGCCGACGGCGGTGTTAAGTATTCGGGCGATGTTGTTAAGGCTGTTGCGGCAGGTGCTGACGTAATTATGCTTGGCAGCTTGCTTGCAGGCTGTGACGAAAGCCCGGGCGAATTTGAAATATTCCAAGGCAGACGTTTTAAGGTTTACAGAGGTATGGGTTCTATTGCGGCTATGGAATGCGGAAGTAAGGACAGATACTTCCAAACAGGTTCAAAGAAACTTGTTCCGGAGGGCGTTGAAGGTCGTGTACCTTACAAAGGCCCTGTTTCTGATACTATATTCCAAATACTCGGCGGTCTGCGTTCGGGTATGGGTTACTGCGGAACTAAGACAATTCAGTTGTTAAAGGAAAACGGTAAGTTCGTAAGAATTACAGGTGCAGGTCTAAAGGAAAGCCATCCTCATGATATTTATATCACTAAAGAGGCTCCAAATTACAGCTACAATACACAAGGCTAATAAGAAATTTAAGGCAAGTCACTTATGTGGCTTGCCTTTTTGTATGCCTAAAACAGCCCCATACCGCCGTATGTGGCGATAAGTGCGGCGAAAACGATTGAAACCATAGACAGAAGTTTAATAAGTATATTAACGGACGGACCGGAAGTATCCTTAAATGGGTCACCAACCGTATCACCGACAACGGCGGCTTTATGATTTTCGCTGCCTTTACCGCCGAAATTACCTGCCTCGATATATTTCTTCGCATTATCCCAAGCACCGCCCGAATTAGCCATCATTACAGCAAGTGCAAAACCGGATATTAAAGCACCTGCAAGCATACCGACAACACCGTTGCACCCAAGCACCAATCCGACAATTATCGGTGCAAGTATTCCGAGTGCGGCGGGGAAAATCATCTCTTTTAGCGAATATTTTGTGCATATGTCAACGCACGTTTCATAATCAGCCTCTGCTTTTCCGTCAATCAATCCTTTTATCTCCTTAAACTGACGTCTTACTTCAACAACAATTTTTTGTGCCGCACGTCCGACAGCTCTCATAGTCATTGCACTGAACAAAAACGGCAGCATTGCCCCTGAAAATAAGCCTATAAGCACTGCGGGATTAGTGACGGAAAGATTAAGTTCAATTCCCATTTCGGTTATTTTATCGGTGTATGAAACTATCAGTGCAAGCGCGGTCAGTGCCGCCGAGCCTATTGCAAAACCTTTGCCTGTTGCGGCGGTCGTGTTGCCGAGTGAATCGAGTGCGTCCGTTCTTTCACGCACTATATCGGGAAGTCCTGACATCTCCGCAATACCTCCTGCGTTGTCGGCAACAGGTCCGTATGCATCTGTCGCAAGCGTTATGCCGAGTGTTGAAAGCATACCGACTGCCGACAAACCAACTCCGTAAAGTCCGTCCTCAAAGCTTGCCATACCTCCTGCGGTAAAGTAGCTTATAATTACCGAAATTCCGATTATAATAACAGGTATCGCCGTTGACGACATTCCCAGTGCGATACCGTCTATTATGATTGTCGCCGAGCCTGTATTTGAAGATTTTGCGAGGTTTTTTGTAGGATTGTAAGAGTCTGACGTGTAATACTCTGTGAAATATCCTATCATCACGCCTGCGATAAGTCCCGAAATAACCGCCCAAATTACATTTGAATTGTCGGGAAGTAATGTGAAAATAAGAAATGCCGAGCCGACTGCCGACAGAATTGACGCAATGTATGTACCGCGTCTTAATGAGCCTAAAAGCGATTTTTGCGTTGCACCTTCCTTTGTCGAAACGAAAAATGTGCCGATAATAGACGCAATTATGCCGATTGCGGCGATAAGCATCGGCACAAGTACACCGTTAAAGCCAAGCCCTGCCGCCGATGCAAGCGCTCCGCACGAAATAATCGAGCCGACATACGATTCATACAAATCAGCACCCATTCCTGCAACGTCACCGACATTGTCGCCGACATTATCGGCAATGCAGGCAGGATTACGCGGATCGTCCTCAGGTATACCGACTTCGACTTTGCCGACTAAATCCGCTCCGACATCAGCCGCTTTTGTGAATATTCCGCCACCCACGCGTGCAAACAGTGCCATTGAACTTGCACCCATACCGAATGTGAGCATAGCTGTCATAACGTCATTTATGTTGAGTTTGAACACGAATTTCAAAAGAATAAACCACACACTTATATCGAAAAGTCCTAAACCGACAACGGTAAGCCCCATAACAGAGCCTGACGCAAACGCGATTTTTAAACCCTTGTTAAGTCCGTCACGAACACCGTTCGCGGTGCGTGTGTTGGCATATGTGGCGATATTCATTCCCACATATCCCGATAATCCCGAAAAAAATCCGCCTGTCAAAAATGCAAACGGCACAAACGGACTTAGAAATCTTTTCGCCGCAAGTACGGTCAAAATGAAAAACATAATCGCAAAAAATATGCCGACCGTTTTGTATTGCCGTTTAAGATATGCCATTGCACCTTTGCGTATTTTGACGCTGATGCTTTTCATCATATCCGTACCTTCGCTTTTTCGCTTTACGGAGTAAAATTTGATGAATGAAAATAACAGTGCGGTAAGTGAACAGACAAGAACTATTATCGGTGCAGCAGTTTCAAAGCTTTCCATACGGATACCCCCTTTTGTTTATATTTATTCCGCTTTGTAATATTTGATTACAAAAAAATCGGACGATTGTAATCGCCCGATTTAGATAGTAAACAAAACCGTTAAGGTTTTGTTTACTTTGTTATTGGGAGTTTGAGGTGCTAACCTCATTAAAAATCATTTCTGGCGACATGTGCGACAGAAATGGCATAAAATCTAAAGTTTCGACGTTTGAGGAACTTTATGATTTTTTTATTTCTGTACAGTAAATATTGTAACGCTCTGTGGCGGGAATGTGTATTCAAATGTATTTGATACGGCGGTTAAAGCTGATGTTTTCGGCGATACCTTTTTCGGATTGTCGAAATCATTCATATCATTAAGCGAATTGCCGGAAAGTTCCGTTATGTTTGCGTTAATGCCGTTTACGCCCTCAACGCATATTTCAGATGTTATTTCAGTGTCACGCACATTGACCGCTTTAATATAAATGTTGTTATCGTCACTGCTTGCGGTGTAGTACAATTCCTCCATAACAGGCTGTTTGTCGATTGCAGTGTTTGCGGTTTTGCCGTTTATATATGTAGTAATATTTCTGCCGTTGACTTCAAGGCAAAGCTTGTATTCCTGTCCTGTCATTACGGAGAAAATGTTGTGGTCAAGGCACGAACCGCGTCCGTTTACTTGTGCGTTGACTTCTGTGTCTTGATTTTGCCAACCGCCGATAAACCATTGAATTAAGTTTTTATCGTCCGACTTGCCGAAGAACAGGCGGAAACCTTTGTCGCCTGCTGTGCGTTTAGCGGTAGATTCGACTTTGTAATGATTTGAGTCTATGCTGTCTATAACGGCTTTACCGCCATTGTTAAATGATAGGTTGTCGTATGTTTTTACATTGCCTGTTGTGATGTCGGTGATTTTAATATCGTAAAATTCCGCACTGCATCTGTCAGCTTCAATCTCAATATTACCGCTGATTTTGTCACTGCCAAGAGTGATAGGCTTGTCAAAACCGTCGTGCTTTACGTCAAGCAGATTGTTGCCTGTGCAGTTCATAAACATTTTTTGTACATAGTAATTTGCACTGCCGTATACTCTGTGATTGTCAAACCAAATCATATCGGGCTGCCAGTTTATGTAGTCAACATTGCATAAAAGTGGTGCATAGCATACAAGACCGATTGCGTGTGCGTTGTTTTCAAGTCCTGTCATATATGCCGCCTCGATAAGTGCGTTGTAATATGTGTTGCCCCATGACGCGTATTCGCCTAAGAATACTTTCGGACCGTCTGACGGCATATTGTCGTAACGGTGGCAGTTGGCAAGCATCCATTCGGGTGATGTGTAGTAATGCTCGTCAACAAGGTCAGAGCCGTTCTTTTTTGCGTTGTTCCAACCGCGTTCAAATTCACCGCCCTGCGGGAAAGGCCCTGCGGAATTGATTATTTTTATTTGCGGATATTTCTCTTTTATGGCTTTGTGGAAAAGGTCATATCTGTCCCAAAAGCCCTGACCGACTTCTTCGTTGCCGACTGCAAGATATTCAAGATTGAACGGCTCGGCGTGTCCCATATCACATCTTATTTTGCCCCACTTCGTGTCGGCATTGCCGTTGGCAAATTCGATAAGGTCAAGCGCGTCATCAATCCATTCCTGCATTTCGTCAAGCGGAACGGCTTGCTCCATATGCGGATTATATCCGGCAGGAAGTACAGGCAGAGGCTTTGCACCGATGTCCTCACAGAATTGGAAGTATTCAAAATATCCGAGTCCCAACGATTGATTGTATCGCCAGTTGTTACGTCGTGACGGTCTGTCGGTTACAGCACCGATTGTGTTTTTCCAACGGTACATTGAGTTTCTGTCGTCGGAATTAAGTGTGCCGTCGTGGATAAGACAACCGCCTGGAAAACGCATAAATTTAGGTTTTAGGTCCGCAAGCATTTCGGCTATGTCGTTTCTCATACCGTTTTTACGGTTTTTGTAGGTTTTTACGGGGAATAACGATACAAAATCAAGACAGAATTTACATTCTTGCTTTGATGTGACTGCAAGCACTGCCGAAAAATCGTCAACAGGTGATGTTAATGTAAATGAATACTCCGTCCATTCGTTTGACGTGATGTTAAGCGACTTTTCTGTAATGACTTCACCGTATGCGTTGTCTATTGAAACTGTTATTTCACAAGGCTTGTCACTTTTTGCGTAGCATGAAAAATTGTAGCTTTCATTTTCCTTTACCGCAATACCGCTGTTGTAGCCGAGATTTTTTATGCCGGCTCTTGTGCCTGTTTTATTAATTTCAAGAATAAGATAATTTGGATTTCGCTTTGAAAACGGTGATTTGTTTGATACAAATGACGATACCGACGCACCGCCCTCTTCAATACGTTTCCAAGCCGTCAACGCCTGATATGACGGATTGTCCATAGGTGAAAATTCAAACGCCCTGTTGCGTATCATTTCACCGTAAAGTCCGCCGTCGGCGGCATGGTTTATGTCTTCAAAAAATATACCGTAAAAATCGGACATAGACGCTTTTTTGTTTGTGGTTACTGTGATTTTATTCATGTTTTAATTCCTTTCGTGATACTTCTAAACTTTTCATATTATATCATAATCCAAATAGAAATGTTTGCAATTTTCAGACTTTAATTTAAAATAATCGGTAAAAGTAACACTTTTCGGTGAGTTTCATATTCTATACCAAGGGAAAACCCCAAAAACATAGAAAGGAATGATAATAAATGGCTGATTGTAACAGAAATTGCTGTAATGACTGCGGAAGAGAAAGAAAATATCCTTGTGATACAAATTTCCGTGAAGCAGTGTGTGTACATACTGATAAGATATATGACAGTTGCAGGGATAAAGATTGCTTGGAAAATGTACGCGTGTACTTGACTTCGTGCGGTCAGGATATTGTGGACAGAGCAATAAACGTTAAATGCACAAAAGCCGAAGTGATTTGGGTGTTTACGGATATTGAGGCTGTGCCGTTTAACAGAGGTTTTTATTCGGTTGATTTGAAGTATTTCTTTAAAGTAACTTTAGCAGTATTAACCAAGGTTGAATGATATGCCGAAATGGGCAAAATAAAAATCAGACGAAGTTCCAATAGATATAAATATCATCATCATCTACTTCAATTCTGTTGATTAATGATGTTATAACTTTAACCTTTTCCGTAAATTCTCCGTTGTCTAAGATGTTGGATATACCGGATAATCTTTTCTTTGCATCTTCGGCTGAAATTAATGGTTTGTGTTCGTTAATCGCATTCATTTCTGATTCTATACGTTTTTTGTCGGTATTTAGTGTAGTGATTTTCTTTGCCACAAAGTCAATATCAATTCCGTCTATGCTATACAAATCAGTTAGCTTATTCATTTGTTTTTCTATTTCTTTGATTCTTTTTTTATAGAATTCTTTTTTTTCTGTGATGTTATTGTTTGATTGGTTTAGTTTAATAATATTATCAACTTCGGCTGGATTTGCCACTAATGCTTTTATTTCATCAATTACTGCTTTATCCAATACGTCCATAGTCCATATTTTATTTTTGCAACTTTTATCTCGGACCATATTTTTATATGAACTACGACTATAACATTGATATTTATTATAATAATATACTTTGCTGCCCTTTTCGTATCGGCGAACTCTTTTAAAATATCTTGCACCGCATTTTTTGCACCATAGAATACCTGCGAGCAAAGATGTTCTGTTAAATGCATTACGATAATGGGGATTATTTTCGGCTCTTATCTTCAATTTGGTCTGTACATTATCAAATACTTCTTGAGATATAATTGCTTCGTGTTGCCCCTTGTACAGCTCGTCACGGCAATGTGTCCATCCGGCATAAAGAGGATTTGTCAACATCTTTCTGATTCGGTGATCATACTTGAATTTCTCTGAAAATACTGATAATTTAGCCGCTATTCCCATCATAGTCATATCATCTTCCAAAAATAGACGATATGCTTCCTTTATCAATTCGGCTTCTTCTTTGTTTATTATAAGTTGACCGTCAATATAATCATACCCTGTTGGTGCTCCGCCTCCGTGATGTAGTCCTTCCTTTGCTCTTGCATCTTTTCCCATTATGGAACGTTCTCTGAATTGTTCACGTTCCAACTGTGCAAATACTGATAATATACCAATCATAGCACGTCCGAAGGGTGTTGATGTATCAAAATTTTCTGTTATAGATGCAAAATTGACATTATTTTTTATAAATACATCTTCGATTAAAAAAAGTGTATCTTTTTGTGAACGGCTTAAACGGTCTAATTTGTATACCAATACCATATCTATCTTACCATCAGCAACATCTGATATTAATTGTTGCATTCCGGGGCGGTCAGTATTTGCACCGGAAAAGCCTGCGTCAGTATATGTTTTATATAAAATCCAACCTTTAGCGGCACAATAATTTTTTAGACGTTCTACTTGCTCACCGATCGAATAACCCTCTCGTGCTTGCTCTTGGGTAGAAACTCTTGAATATATTCCGACTTTCATAAAAGCATCACTCCCTAAATATTGCCCTTTACTCTATGTATTCTTATTGTATTTTTTATAAAATCTTCCGTGACATTGAAATATTCAGCTAACTGCCATATTTCAGTATATCCCATTTCAAATGCTGCCAATAGTTTGTCCGCCGGAATCAATTCTTGTACTGCCCAGCGTGTTGCTTTTTCTTCCATACGCTGTCGTGTTTCATATTTTGAATCAATTTTGTAAAATGAGCCTGTTTCGTGGTGCCCTAATTCATGTGAATACGCATCTATCAATTCAGGCATTGTATGAATCATTAACGGATTTAATGCAATAGCACCAGGTATGGACAATGCTTTAATTGCTCGCATTGAAAAAAAATCGACGTCTATATTATGTTGTATTGCATATTGATTGAGTTGATTTAGCATTATTTGTCCTCCGATTTGATGCTTATTTCAAATTTAAAAATTTAACAAATTCATTAATTTCATTTACTTTATATCCTTTTTCATGCCAATATCGTACACGATTATTATTTTTATTTAAACTACCGGCTATAATTGCATATTTTGCATTTTTAGCAGCTGATTTATAACATTTGCCACCGTTTTCAATGCACTTCTTTTCGATGATACCTCTGAAAGTATCAGATATGTTATCATTGTCAATAGTTCCAGTGGTGTCTAAAAAACAACGGTAAGCATCATTTGTTAATTCATCATATTTAGGAATGACACAATCAATATAATAATTAAAAAAATCAAGGTATATTCTTGAACATATTAAGCAATCATTCAGTGCATCATGTGATGAAATGTGTATATTATAGTATTTTTTTATTGTGCTTAATTTATAATCGGGTAACGAAAGTATGTCTTTAGCATAATCAAGCGTGTCGTGCACGTTATTACGCAAAATATTCATTCCCGTACAATTTAATGCGGTTTGCAAAAATTTCATATCAAAAGCTGAATTATGTGCCACTAAATCATAATCACCAACAAATTCAACGAATTGTGGCAATACCACTGATATGTCCGGAGCAGATGCAACGGTTGATGCGTAGATATGATTAACTTTAGATGCACTTTTTGAAATTGGAACATTAGGTTTGACATATGTAGAAAAACGTGCTGTTTCTACTCCATCTATGTATTTGATTGCACCTATCTGTATTATCTCATCATATGAAGCGTCAAGTCCTGTTGTTTCTAAATCGAAAACTACAAACGTATTGATACACTCTTCGGGTGTATTATAAAAATTGATTACTTCCTTCTTGACGTTTTTTATACCTGGGTTAGGTTGTTTGACCGTCACCTCCGAGGGTGGTGAAAACGTACCCGTTTCAAGTTGTTCTGCGATATTGCGTTGTTTTTTTGCAACACAAAACAAAAAAATGGAGAATATAATTCCAAGGAGTCCTGCAAAAGGTATAACTAAGCATAATAATAAACTAAGCAAACATAATAATATGCTTAAAATTAAAGTAATAATCGAAAATGATTTTATGGTGATTGGTGGATATTCCCATATTTTTTTTGTAAATAAATTTTTTTCATTTTTCATTAGTGCATTTCCCCCTTTTTTATATATTCCTTTGTGTTGCAGTTCGGTAAATCAAAACAAGCAGTTTAATATTATTCTTGTCGTTGTGATTTTTTAAATTTAACATATGACAGAATGTCCTGTTTTTCGTCATCTGTTAAATCGTGTATCTCACCGTATAATGCGAATTCAATTCCGCTTAACTGTTCGTCTAAAGTATTTGCTTTTTTTTCTTCCCCAACTAAAAAATCAACAGTTACATCAAAATAATTAGCCAATTTTTTTATAATGTCAATACTGGGTTCACTATCTCCACGTTCATATTTAACATATGTTGTTCTGTCTACGCCAAGATACTTTGCTACATCCTTTTGATATACACCTTTTTTTGTTCGCAATTCCCTAAGGATATTCATGATAATCACCTCAAAAACATTATATGTGAAAAAACTTCACATAGCAAGATAAAGTGAAGAAAATTCACCTATTTTTTGAAAAAGTCTTGACAAGTGAGAAAACTTCACTTATAATATAAATCACAAGTGAAGAAACATCACTTTAGGGAGGTGAGAAGAATGAACAATTTAAAAATGTTACGAGAAAAAGCAAATTTGACACAAGAAAGTCTTGCAAAGTTAATCAATGTCGATAGGTCAACCATCGCGAAGTGGGAAACAGGCGAAGCATCGCCAAGAAGTGATAAGTTGCCGACACTTGCGAATGTATTGAATTGTACAATAGACGACTTATTTTAAAAATAATCTGCTGGCATATGCCAGCCACTCTGTTTTTGTTTTTTGTATCTGTTTGGGTTTCCATTTAGCAAACAGTGACTCCTTTCTTGTGGCAGAGTGGTTTACATATGTCAGCAGAAAAAAGGAGATTTTCATGAACCAAGAAAAACTAACCAAAGATGAATTGCGCTGCATTGCAAGATTTTATCAAAGCGTAATTTTTAAAGGACAGGTATTTGGATGTTGTAGATATTGCAGATTGTATTCAGAATGTACCAAAGACATAAATAACATGATGTTCGACAAGTTACGAACTAAGTTAGAAAAATTAACCGGTGTACATCTCGGAATGCTTATACCAGATGAAGAACTACTAAAAAAAGGTAATTGATTTTAAATAAGTATCACAGGTTGAGGTGAGCCACTCACTCCACACGAATGTAGAAATATATAAAATTTTAGAAATCTTTTTTCAAAATATCACCTTCAAAAAATGTTTTGACTATGGGTGGCTCTCTTGAACCTGTGATGGAAAGGAAAAATATTATGACAAAGTATTACATGATTAAAAATCAAAAGATTTTAGATGATGTTGCAACTTACAGAAAAAATTATAATGAACGTAATAAGTTTATCATTGATTTTTATTCTGATCATGGTATTGACGGTAACGAATATTATTTTGGCGGAAACGGACCGATAAACAAACCGCTCACCGACAAATGGAAAAAGAATATCGTACTGCATGTTGAAAATACAACAAACAATTTAACAAAATTTGCGGCAGATTTTAAGAGTAAAAGGCAATTTAATAATCTGTATGAATTTAAAAAGACTTCAAAAATTCTGAAAGCATTTCAAGAAGCATGTATTAATAAAAAAATTATCGTCAATCTCCAACCGGTATATTGGGGTGACTATTTTAAAGATTTGCGTTTTTTAGCACATTCTTACTCTATTTTTTCATATGATGGCATTTTATATTTAGCTATTACATGTGATTCACTTGAACAACTTGAGCCGGAATGTGATGGATTTATAGAAATTAAGGGTAGTGAATTTCATAAGCAATTAGAAAAGAAAAAAGAATTAACAGAATGAGAAACAAAATGATAACAATCGGTTGGGCGTGTATCGTCATTGGTTGCAGTTTGGTGGCGTATTGCAAATGAAAACTGTAACATTCAAATACGATGCCATTTTCAAAAAAAATATGAGTTTTACAATGCAAATTTCAGATGAACTGTATGACGCATTGAAAATTCAAGATAAAATGCAGGATTTTCGCGTCAGCGAAATCCTAGATGATATTGCATCAATGCTATCAATAGTTGCCGAATTGCAGGGCTTTGGTGCAATTAAAGGCGGTTATAGTATTGATTTTAATGACAATTAAAAAAATTACCGCCATTTGCTTATGAAAAGGTAGAAAAACGGTGAAAAATAAGGACTTAAATAATGAGAGGACAAAAAAAGCACCTCTCGGAATAGGACAAAATACATAATTCATAAATATGGAACGGGGTGATAAAAATGAGAATACATCACATATTAGCGAACGGAAAAGAAGTTGAAAGTGTGGCAGGAAAAGTTATCAATGTGTCGGAATTTCCTATGTTATCTTCTGTTTTTCGTTCGGTAAATCAACGAATTCAAGAACAGGCAACCGAAAACGAAGAAAAAGGAGCATAATGCTCCTACGGTTGGACAAGCAAAGGAGGAGAGAAAAATGAACAAAGCAATGCTGATAGGTCGTATTTGTAGTGATTTGGAAAAGAAGTACATATGTGACAGTACCGTCGTTCAAGTGTCTTTGGCAGTACAAAGACGTTTCAAAAATGCTAAAAATGAGTATTACACAGATTTCATTCAATGCGAATTGTGGGGACACAATGCGGATTTTCTTGAAAAAAACTTCTCAAAGGGTGACATGGTCGCATTTGTAGGTGCAATTAAGAACAACAACTACGAAAAAGATGGTGTTAAGCACTATTCAAACAAAATAGTTGTAGAATCAGTGTATTTCACCGGAAGTACATTGATGAAGAAAAAACAATAATTGTGCAATTTGACTTAAATAAACCCTGCGGAAAGGTAGGGTTTATTCGAGTACGCTTGAAAATGGACGAGATACAAAAAAGAAAAGGAGGACATTATAATAATGGCGATTTACAGAATACACAAAGAGGACAACTTTGTAATTATTGATAAAGCCTTTCTGCTGAATGAAGAAATCAGTTTGAAAGCTAAGGGACTTTTAGCCCTGCTGTTGTCATATCCGGATAACTGGCAATTTTACAAAGCAGAAATAGTACAGCACACAACAGACAAAGAAAATTCATTAAACAGTGGGCTAAAAGAGTTAATGGAAAACGGCTATATAGTGCGAAAGCAACGCAAAGATGAAAACGGAAAGTTTGAAGGTTATGAATATCACGTTTACGAAAAACCGTCAACGGAAAAACCATCGACGGAAAAACCATCGACGGAAAAACCATCGACGGAAAAACCGTCAACGGAAAAACCATCGACGGAAAAACCATCGACGGAAAAACCGATACTACTAAATAATAAAAATACTAAGAATAAAAACACTAAGAATAAAAACACTAAGACCACTCCGTCACCGGAGTTGGTGTCTGAGTTCAAGGAGTGGTATTCAAAATATCCGCACCCACGAAATGAACAACAGACCATGAAGAACTACATCAACACCCGAAAGACCTATTCAGCCGAACAGTTGATGACTGCACTGAATAATTACCTCGCTGAAATAGAGGAACAGCACACAGACAAACGCTATATTAAACATTCCACCAATTTTGTGGGACAAGAGAAAGCGTTTGTTGATTACTTAGACACAAAAGCGGTTTCGGCTGAGGTTTCGACTGAGGAAAACTCAGAAAGTTATTTCGCAACGATTGAGGCGGAAGATCCAGAGTATGCCGCACGACTACGAAGGAGGGGTAAAGATGTATGAACAACAAGTTCCAGCTAATTATGAGGCGGAGCTTGCAGTCATAGGTGCAATCATTTGTGGCGGTAATGTCGATGAATTAACCACCGAAGTAAATCTTGCCCCCGACGATTTTTATTTCAATGACTGCAAGTTGGTTTACAAGTGTATTTTGTATCTGAACGACCGTAATGAAAAAATTGATATTGTTACGTTAGACGCAAAACTGAAAACGGCGAAAGAATACTCAGGTATCAATTTTTTAAAATCGGCAATCAGCAATAACCCAACAACCCAAAATTTAATTTACTACGGCAAAATCGTAAAAGAATATGCGAAACGTCGTTGGTACATAAAAATGTCGAATGAAATATTGACAATGGCAAGCAATTCTACATTGTCGATAGACAAGGTTTCCGAAGCGGTTGAATATATGCTGGCGACTGAAAGCAACGAAATAAAGGTCGATACCACAGACAGTCTGATGATGCAGACGTATGACATCATAGCAAAGGCAAGTGAAAAAAAAGATAGCATTCCGGGACAGGCAACCGGATTTGATAACATAGATTTAAAAATGGGTGGTATGGACGGACTAATTATCATCGGTGCAAGACCGGGTATGGGTAAAACTGCATTTGCTTTAAACATCGCCGAACACGTTGCCTATGACGAATTAAAACCGGTGGTATTTTTTTCATTGGAAATGGGCAAGGAACAGTTAATGATACGTCTGTTATCATCAATGACAAACATAAAATATTCGTCGTTACGTTACGGCGAGTTAGATACTGATGAATGGTCCAAGATAGCCAACTTCATGGGACAAACAGAAAAAACTAAAAATTTAATAATATGCGATACGGCGAAAATGACAGTCAGAAAAATACGTTCGGTTTGCCGACGTTTAAAAAAACACTATGGTTCTTTGGGGGCGGTGGTCGTTGACTATCTGCAACTAATCGAAATGCCCCAAAATAAAAATTATACCAAAGCACAAGCTGTTGGTGATGTCAGTCGAGCATTGAAGATATTGACCAGAGAATTAGGTTGCCCGATAATTGCTCTTTCACAGTTGAACCGTGCGAATGAGCAAAGGTCGAGTAAAAGACCAACACTTGCGGACCTTCGTGATAGCGGAGCCATTGAGCAAGACGCAGACAGTGTAATGCTCATCCATAACGAAGACGCATATCGGAAAGATAAATCACAGCCACCCACAGGCAAAGCTGAAATATTATTGCTAAAATCAAGGTTTTCACAAACCGGAACAATGACATTAAAATTCCAACCGGAATACATGAAATTTTCAGATTGGAACGTCAAAAAAGACCCGTTTAGACGCAGTAAAAATTCAGCTGCGATATGGGACAAGCCAGATAGTGAAACTGAAGAAAACAGTGATGAAAAGGTAAGCTGAATTCCAAAAATATAATCAGTTTTTAATGGTTATAAAATCGTAAAAAAGCATATTTGATTTTATAATCAAAAAAACGGCTTGAAACATTAGATTTTAAGCCGTTTCTACGGAAATATAATTACTGTTTTTATTGCAATGAGAGCTAGTAAATAAAAAAAGTCAAAATTTAAAGCAAAATTTATTGCGAAGAAAGGAGTTGAAAAAAATGAAGTTCAGAACATTCAAATATAACATCATTAGGGCAATCAAAGTTATAAATCATGCTGTCAATGCAGAAACGATGAAGATGTTGGGCGGTATTCTGATAGATGCCAATGCACCGAATATGGTGGAATTGACAGCATATTCAAATGACATAAAAATCAAATATTATGTTCGTGCAGACGTTGAGCAGAAAGGGACGGTTGTATGTAACCCAAAGTATTTGATGAACATTTCAAAAGGTGAAAATATGGAGGTTATAATATCAACCGACAAAGACAATGTCATTGAAATGAAAATCGGAACATACAAGCAGAAATGGCAAGGAACAGTTGCGGAAAATTATCCGAAAATATCAATGCCGGAATGCAATAATGAATTGATGTTAGAACAGGAACGGTTTAGAGAAATTTTAACTAAAACTGTGCCGTTTGCAGCACCGACAGTCGGATACAGACCGCAGTATAACGGCGTGTTATTTGACATAAAAAACGAAACATTACACAATGTTTCAACTGACGGAAAACGAATGGCACATATAACTACACCTGTTGGCACATATGAAAATATGTCGTTTGTAATAACGCTTCCTGCGGCAAAGGAACTGTGTCGTATTGAAAGCGAAAATCCGCTGTTGCGTATTATTGTTGATAATACAAATATGCGGTTGTTGTTAGATTACAGTGAATTTATAGTTGCCGCCAGTACATTTAATGAAAATGGTTATGTCAAATATGACAATATGATGAATCGTGAATCGGATATAACTGCAACGGTAAAACGTGCAGAGTTTATGCAGATGATTGAACGCGGTAAATTCGTTTCGGAACAGGGTAAAACAAAAGTTCCGGTAACGTTGGAATTGAAAGATGATGTTTTGAAATGCAATGGCAGAAATCTTCGCTGCCAGCTAAAAGATGAAATTGATGCCACAAAAATAGCTGGCAATATTAAAATCGGTTTCAATGCTGATTTTTTAATGGATATGATAAAAACAATACGGTCCGACAATGTTGTTTTGGAATTGAAATCACAGAAAGACGCATTGATAATAAAAGACGGTGATACAGAATTATTGTTGTTGCCGGTGATAGTGTGAAAGGGGACAGTAAAATGCGAAAACGATATTGTAGTATGTGTGGTCGTTTGATGGACGAACACATTGACGAAAACACAGGAAAACCGTTCGATATTCAGTTATGTTCCGGTGTATGTATAGGTGCTGCATGGCGAAATGTTACGAAATCAATTAAAAATGGTGTACAACCACAATGGACGGCAGCAGTAGTACGCAGAAAAAGTAAAGCATTTGAGTATCATAATCAGATAGTAAACTTGTTAAATAAAAAATTTACGCAAAAAAAAATTGCCGAGGCATTAGGAATATCTCATGGTACAGTTCATTCATCGTTGAAACAATACGGAAGGGAGTTTATTTAAGATGATAGGAAGAAGAATAAAAGAATTAAGAACAGAAAAGGGACTAACTCAACAAGAATTGGCAGAGATTTTAAACGTGTCAAGTATGTCTATTTCGTTTTATGAAAATGAGCAAAGAAAACCAGATAGTGATTTTATTATCTCGGTTTCAAAATATTTTGGTGTTTCAACTGATTATTTGTTAGGAAAAACGTATAAAAGGATAATACCGAGAGAAGAAAGGATTGGAGTATTCAGCAAAAGATTGAAACGTGTAAGAGAATTAAAAGGTATATCACAAAGACAAGCAGCAGAAGATTTAAACATAAGTCCACAAAATCTATCGTATTACGAAAACGGTCGTGACGCTGGATACGATTTACTTATCCGTATGGCTCGATACTATGATGTTACAGTTGAGTATTTAATCGGTGAGTCACCTGTCATGCAACGAGAAAATATAGATGTCAATAAAGAATTGGGATTAAATGATAAGTCAATTTGTTTATTGCGACAACGTAACAAATTCGGAGGGCATAGTATCGCAACTAATATTGTAAACAATATTATGGGGACAAAATATTTCCGAAAGCTTGTTGCTATATTGACCGAAGAAAATGAATGTAAAAACAAAGATACACCAGAGCAAAAAGAACTAAGAAACCAAATAGCAAAAGTATATGGTGAGATTTTTTTTACCAGAAAGCGTGACTGGGAAATAGAACAATGCATAAATGGTATTACAAGAGAACTAAGAGAACAATATGAAGTTTATCCGGTAGATGATTGGACAGTTGAATAGGAGGAACAAAAATGAAGTTTAGAACAAAACCGTGTGAAATTGAGGCGGTACAATGGATAGGCGAAAATTTAACAGAGATTTTAAAATTTGCACATGCACTTAGATTTAATATGTTAGGCGATGCACTTGTTATAGAAACCTTAGAGTGTTCTATGATGGCAAATATCGGCGATTATATCATTCGTGACTTGCATGGGGAATATTACCCGTGTAAGCCCGATGTGTTTCAGAAAAAGTATGAGCCGTGCGAATCAAAGAGGTGACGAAGATGCAAACATTGGATTGGAGTTGAGTGAAATGAAAAGAGGAATAATAGTTGAAAATCAAGGGGTGAAGTAATTATGTTAGTTCCTGCAATCCTATATAAGGAGCAAATTTCAAAAGAGTTTCAAAGAAAATTTTACACGGAAGATATGTTTTTGGAAACGGGAAGTCTTTATCAATGGTCGCCGGAGATATTAGATAATCCTGCTGACGGTCAATTTGATTATGCGATTATACATAATAATAAATTAATCGGTTATTTATCATACAGAGTAGATTACTACTGTTCAAAGGTGTACAATTTTGGGCTTATGTCTTTCGATAAAGGAAATTTTGTTGTTGGCAAGGACGTGCTTGATAAAATGGAAGAACTTGTCGAGCTGTACCACAGAGTTGAATGGAGAATGATTTGTGGAAATCCGGTTGAACGGAGCTATGACAGATTTTGCAAAAAGCACAATGGTAAGAAACATATCTTAAAAGATGCGATAAAAGATAAATATGGTAATTATCGTGATGACGTTATTTATGAAATTGTTGGAGAAAAAATTCAACCAATATGAAATCGGCGAGGAATTTTATGAGGAGGAAAAGTGATGCAAGTAGAATTAAAAGTGAACGACAAAAGCGTTCAAGCTGAAATCAGCGAGGAACAGCTAAAAAAAATGGGATTATTTGAGCAGCTGAAAGAGTTGGGACTGGTTGAGGAACGAAGCCGAACAGGATATGAGAGGGTTGAAAAGGGTAGCACGTATTTTTATAATTATTCGTCAGACGACACGGATAATGATATAGACAAAAAAGATATGGTGGATCAAGAATATTACAATAACGCTAACTATTATAGCGACAAGATGATTGCCGAGAACAACGCAAGGGCAGACAGATTGCTTCGTCAGCTAAGACAGTGGCAGGCGTTAAACGACAAGTCTATTTCGGTAGAAGATTGGGAAGATCACGGCAAAAACAAGTGGTGTATCATATACGGTTATGGTCTTGAAAAATTGTATGTAGACTATTTTCATTGTATCCGATTGCATAATGTGATATATTTCACTACAAGAGAAAAAGCGGAGGAAGCCATCGAAGTATTCAGAGATGAATTGATATGGTATTTCGTTGAATACCAACAACGCCTTGACGAAGAATAAGCAATAAGCGAAACGGGGGAGTGAAAGCATGACGACAAAAGAATGGTTACAGAGAGGAATTGAGATTGAAGAAGAAATTGCTGATTTGCAGGCGGTTAATCCGGTTGTATTTTTGGACGAAATAAATGTAGCGGTTTATGAACAAAACATCAAAAACAGAATTGGCGAATTGTACAAAATAAAAAATGAAATTCTTCAAACTGTGAATCAAGTCGAAAGTGCTACACTCCGAAGACTGTTGATTAAGAGGTATATTCAAAATTTAACGTGGGAAAAGATTGCAGAACAGCTAAACTATTCATACAAACACGTTGTACATATTCTTCACCCAAAGGCACTATCTGCAATCAAAAGAGTTTTAGAAAAAGATTAAGCCGGATTTTATTCCGGCTTCTTTTTTTTTGTGCGAAATTTTATAAAAATCCATAAAACCATCATTATGTAATAGAATGTAACATTGATCCTGTGGTAGTATATGAATCGAAGGGTGAACTGCCGTGAGGCAGTGGGAAAAAATATCTCAAAGTAAAAGAGGGGAATAGAGATATTAAGATAGGCATAGACACGCTTGAAGTATTCAGCGTACCATGTTTATGCTGATTATACGGAATGTATATGTTAATGCATATACATTCTGTTTTTTATTTTGGATAAAGAAAGGGACATAATTATGGAGCTATTGCAATTAGTTGAAAAATTCAAGAAGGTTTTCAGCATAGAAAAAATTGAAGATGTTGTTGATGAATTAAAATCAACATTGTTAAATGCGGAAAAGTGTCGAAAGCTATGCGAAGATTGGATTTTAATATGTCCCGATTTAACAATAGATTATATGCAAATGATATTTCAATATTATTTTGCCGACCGCAAGGAAAAAATGCAAGACTACACACCGAAAAGCCTTGCGGTAGCGGTTGCAGAGTTATCAAAAACCAAAGATGAAAAAATTTGTTTAGATTTGTGTGCGGGAAGTGGAGCATTGACAATCCAAAAATGGAACGAGAATAACGATTTAAAATTTATATGCAAAGAATATGATAGTCGTGTTATTCCGTTTTTGTTGTTTAATTTGGCAATTAGAAATATTGACGCCGAAGTTATCCATTGTGATGTATTGTCAGATGAAAATTTCAAAACATACAGGACGCAAAAGGGTGATAGATTTGCAACGGTTAAAGAAGTAGATAAGAGTGAATTTAAAGCTGATTGTTGTATATCAAATCCGCCGTACAATATGAAATGGGAACAGCCGGTATTTGCACAATTACAGAATAGATTTTCACAGTGCGAAGTACCGCCGGAAAGTAATGCGAATTATGCGTTTATATTGACTGCGTTAGATGAAATTAATGGCAAGGCAAGTTTTATATTGCCGAATGGCGTGTTAAGCACTGACAATCAAAAGGAAAAGCAAATAAGACAGTATTTAGTCGAAATGAATTTCATAGAAAGTATAATTGTATGTCCAGATAAAATGTTTGAAGTTACGTCAATACCAACGTGTATTATAACATTTAACAAAAATAAAAAACATTCAACGATAGAAATGATTGACCTGCGACAGAGGTATGAAACGGAACAACGAATGCAAAACGGACAGTTTGGCGGCAAAAGTCACACTAACAGGACATACGCAAAAGAGGTCAAGATTATATCCGAAAGTCAGATACAAGATGTATTAATACAAATTGAACAGTACGGAAATATAGCGGGTTACTGCAAGGCAGTAAGCATTGAAGAAATAAAAAACAATAATTATGTATTGGTGCCAAGCCGATACATAGAGTTTGAGAATATAGAAAATGCACATAGACCGTACAACGAAATAGTTGCGGATATTAACAGAATTATAACTGAAAAAAATACTTGTAAACTAACAATAAACGAAACAATCGCCAAGTCTTTAGGATTTGACATTGAACTGTTCAAGCAGGACAACGGTACAAATAATGATTTCTCAAAATTGACAGAAAAAATATGTGGTGAAAAGATTGTAAAAAATGATTATTTCAAAACAACAAAAAATAAAAATGAAATAACATTTTCAAATAACAGCAAAGAAAATATTTCAAGCATTCTTATGATGATATTTAACACGTGGAAACAACACATATATTATCTAAATTTTGAAGAAAACAGATATTTAGCAGAACTTCGGGACGCACTGTTGCCGGAGCTGATGAGTGGCAAGATTGATGTAAGCAATATATAAACGGTAGAAAGGATAAAACTATGTTTGAAAAAATAAAAAAATATTTGCGAAAAAAGAAGTTTGAATATAAACGCAGAAAATTCTGCACTGAATGGAACAGACGAAACAGAAAATGGCGTGAATGTCGTCACAAACGTAAAATGTTTGAAAGAGATCTGCGTAGGTGGCTAAGAGAATACGAAGGGTGATTGTATGAATACGGTTGAACCAATTCGTGATAAACGTGATGTATACGCAATCAAAAAATATCTGCGTCAAAAGGATATTAAATATTACATTATGTTTATCACAGGTATTTCATTGGGATTGCGTATTAATGAAATTTTGAAAATGACAGTGGGTGACGTTAAGGGGCGTACTACTGCAACGTTCCGGCAGAGCAAGACCGGAAAGGAAATCACGGTTGCATATAACGATGAGCTGTTGAGAGAATATAAAACCTACTGCGAACACCGTACACCGGAAGAAGCATTGATACCAAATCCGAACAATGAATACAAACCGATAACACGTGACATGGCTTACAAGGTTTTGCGTGAGGCAGCGGACCATGTAGGCATCAGATACAAGGTTGGCACACACACATTACGGAAGACGTGTGGCTACCACTACTACAGACAAACACACGATATAGTTACACTGCAAATATGGTTTAATCACCGTAATGCCAGTGATACATTGCGGTATATTGGCGTCACAAAAGACAGTGTATTAACTGCTATGAAAAACTTTAAAATCTAACTTTGTTATACATAAATGCTCAACGTATAATGAAATCTCGGTTTTTTGTGTGCATTTATTAGTAGGAACTGAACTGATTCAATTATACACAATAACGGGTTATGTATAATAGACCGAAAGGACGAAAGACAATGGCACAGGCTGCACTACACGTCTGTAACAAATGCGGATGTCACCGACTGACACACGATACATATTGTGAATTACATCAACATTTGAAACGACAATATGACGACCACAGGGAATCAGCGAGCAAGCGAGGATATAACGGACGTTGGCGAAAAGCAAGCAAGACATATCTACTGTCACATCCGTTTTGCATTCGCTGTCTGCAACAGGGAAGATACGAGAAAGCCACAGTTGTAGACCACATCACACCGCACAAGGGAAATCAACAGCTGTTCTGGGACAGGAACAACTGGCAACCACTGTGCAAGCAATGCCATGACCGTAAGACTGCGACAGAAGACGGCGGTTTTGGTAGATAATATTAAAAAATTTTTTCTTTCGTGAAGATTTTTTTCACGGGAGGGGGTATCAAAATTGTTTTTGCGAATATGCGGTAGACCGTCGCCCAAGTCTTTTTTACGCACACGCAAGTTTTCGAGAGGGGGTTAAACCAAAAATGGGAGCAAGAGGACCAACGAAAAAACCGGCAGAGCTGGAGGAACTACACGGCAATCCCGGACATAGAAAAACTGAAAACAGATTGCAATTTTCAAAACCGGAAAAAGTTCCGTCACCGCCGGTGTTCCTAAATAAAATTGCAAAAAAAGAGTGGAAACGATTAGCACCGATTGTATTCAATGCCGGAATGCTGACGGATGCAGATGTAGGAACATTTGCCGCATACTGCGATTCATATGCACAGTGGGTATTAGCTGAAAAGGCGATACAGGCAAAACAACCGGACAAAAATTCTCCTGCACCGCTGACGTTTATCACCGCCAAAGGGTATGAACAACAAATACCTGAAATCAGCATTTCAAACACTGCAAAAAAACAAATGCTGACGTTCGCCAAAGAGTTCGGATTGACACCGTCATCAAGAACCGGAATGACAAATCCGGTAGAAACCGAGGACAAAAAAGCAAGTATTATGGAATTCATAAGCAAGAAGAACAGGAGTGCGTAAACTATGGATTCGGTAACATCATATGCAAAAAAAGTCGTAGCCGGCAAGATTATTGCAGGTGATTCGGTAAAAAAAGCGTGCAAGCGACATCTGAAAGATTTAAAAAAATCTAAAAGAAAAGATTATCCGTACTACTTTGATGCAGAGCAAGCGGAATATTGTTTTGCATTCGCTAAAAATTACTGCCGACACAGCAAAGGAAAGTGGGCAGGCAAGCCACTGATATTAGAAGATTGGCAGAGATTTGTTGTAGGTTCTATATTCGGGTGGAAGCGTAAAGATGATGATACACGCCGATTCAGATATTTTTACATTCAGGTGGCACGAAAAAACGGAAAATCTACGTTAATGGCGTTCATCGGACTATATGTTATTGTGTGTGACGGTGAAAACGGTGCTGAAATTTATTCGGCAGCAACCAAAAAAGACCAAGCACGAATTATATTCGATGAGGCTAAGAATATGATTGGGAAGTCACCGGAGCTACGAACTATACTGACAACGTATCGGAACAACATCACTTTTGATGCACAATTATCAAAATTTGAACCGCTATCGTCAGACAGTGAAACTTTGGACGGTTTAAATGTGCATTTGGGATTGATTGATGAGTTGCACGCACACAAAACAGGTGATGTGTACAATATTTTGGACAGTGCGACAGGTGCAAGAACACAGCCATTAATCGGAACAGGAACGACCGCAGGCAGAAATCCAAACTGTTTTTGCAAAGAATTATATGACTATTACAAAAATATTCTGAATGAAACAGTTGAAAATGAGAATATTTTCATTTACATAGCAGAATTAGACGAAAATGACGATTGGACAGATCCACAAAACTGGATAAAAGCCAATCCGAATATAAATGTCAGTGTCAACCTAAAAGATATGGAAAGTGTTTATACTGCATCTAAGAATATTCCGTCAAAATTGAATGAGTTCAAGTGTAAAAAACTGAATATGTGGGTTACTGATACCGCTTCATGGGCAAATATGGAGCAGTACAATAAACCACCGACTTTGAAAATCACCAAAGAAGATTTAATCGGTAAAAAGTGTTATGCCGCAGGCGATTTGGCGGTCCGTAACGACTTGGCAAGTGTCGTTTTTGAATTTCCTTTGAGTGACAGGTATTTTGCAGTTTTGCACCACAGTTTTATACCGGAAGACAAGATTTTCGATAATTCACAGAAACATCACATTGATTATCAACGGTATATTGATATGGGATATATAACGGCAACACCCGGTAATGCTGTTGATTTTGACTATATCGAAGATTATATCCTGCGAATGCGTGATAAGTATGACATTTTGGAAGTCTGCTTGGACCCGTGGAACGCAACGCAGTTGGAATCGCACCTAATTGACGAGGGTATGAAAGTTGTTGAGGTCCGACAAGGATTTAAAACATTATCAGAGCCAACCAAAGAATTAGGTATAACAATCGAAGAACGTAAATTAATACATTTCGACGATCCGATATTGAAGTGGGCGGTTGGAAATACAGTAGTTACGTTTGATGAAAACGGTAATGTTAGACCGAATAAGGCGAAAAGTATCAATAAAATTGATCCTGCAATGGCACTGATAATAGCACACACCAGAGCATATACACATGAATTGAATTATGTTGATGTCAACGCAATAGCAGCGGCACAACTGGCAGAATATGAAGAAATGTTGAGAGGTCAGATATAATGAAATTTTTTAACAGAATAAAATCGGCATTTTATGCACTGACACATGATACAACGACAATATCATTGTTAGATGAACGATTTTGGACGCAGTACGGCAGTATACGGAACAGTAAACTGTCGGAAGTGACATATTTCACCTGTCTAAAAACGTTATCTGAGGCGGTTGCAAAACTGCCGTTAAAGATGTATCAAGAAACAACGAAAGGTGTCAGCAAGGCAAAAAATTCAGCATTATACAATGTGCTGAAAGTACGACCGAATAAGAATATGACTGCAACAACGTTTTGGGCAACAGTTGTAACGGTGATGTATCATTACGGAAATTGTTATGTATATATCGCACGGAACAAAGAGCCTGAGTTGTTAATATTGGATAACCGATATATGACTGTCTATGATGACAATGCGAAGTTAATAGATGATAACGGCGGAGTTTGGTATATATATTCCGAACCGGTAACCGGAAAGGTATATAAATTCAGCACTGATGAAATATTGCATTTTAAAACATACATGACGTTTGACGGCATTATGGGATTGGCGGTTAAGGACGTGCTGGCACTGACGATTGACGGAGCAATGGACAGTCAAAAATTTATCAAGAATTTATATGAAACAGGTTTGACAGGTAAAGTTGCTGTTGAATATACGGCAGATTTGAATGATGATTTGCGAAAGAAATTAATCAGCACTATTGAAACGGCAACATCGGCGAACAGTGCATTAACGTTTATTCCGATTCCTGCCGGAATGAAGTTAAATCCGTTAAATTTGAAATTGACAGACGCACAGTTCTTGGAATTGAAAAAATATACGGCATTACAGATTGCTGGAGCATTCGGTATAAAACCAAATCAATTAAATGACTATGAGAAATCAAGCTACGCAAACAGTGAAGCACAGCAACAAGCATTTTTGACCGACACAATGTTGGTTATTCTAAAGGGTTTGGAAGAAGAATTGGCAAGTAAATTGCTGACTTCGGAAGAACTTCAGCAAGGATATTTTTTCAAATTCAATGTTGATGTCGTGCTAAGAGCGACATTTTCAGAGAGAATGGAAGGTTATGCGAAAGCCAGACAAAACGGTTGGCTATCCGCTAATGATATACGAGGTAAGGAAGATATGCCACATATTCCTGAAGAAGATGGCGGTAACGCATACCTAATCAACGGTAATATGATACCGTTAAAAGTTGCTATGGAAGGAGGAAGTCAAAATGCCAAGACACAGGAACAAGAAACAGAATGGTTTCAAGTGTTATATCCGAAATCAGACCGATGATTCAGCTGATATTTATTTTTACGGCGATATTGTCGGGAATGACGGGGATAAATGGTGGGGAAATGATGATAAATGCCCATCTGACGTAGCCACACTGTTGAAAGAATGTGAAAATGTCAGTCAGCTGAATATCTATGTAAATAGTAATGGCGGTGATGTATTTGCCGGTAATGCTATTTATAATATGCTGAAACGGCATAAGGCACATAAAACAGTGTATGTTGACGGTTTGGCAGCGTCTATTGCGTCAGTCATTGTTATGGCAGGTGATGAAATCATTATGCCGGCAAATTCCTATTTGATGATTCACAAAGCGTGGACGTATGCAATGGGAAATGCCAACGATTTGCGTGAAACAGCGGACAGATTGGAAAACATCGAACAAACGATTGTCGATACATACATGGAAAATGTCGCTGAAAATATCACTGAAGATGACATCAAACAGAAAATGTCTGATGAGACGTGGTTGTCGGCAAAGGATGCGGCGGAATTATTCCCACGAATACAGGAAGATGAAAACATAGATGTGGCAGCGTGTATTTCGTCTATAACCTACAACAATATTCCTAAAAATGTCGTTGTCAAAAATGATGACGAAGATGATGAGGAAGAAGATCCGAAACCGAAAAAGACGGATGAAGATGATGAGGAAGAAGATCCGGACGAGGAAGAACAAAAAGAACAAAAAGAACAGAAAGAAAAAAACAGTAACGAATTGGATATGTTAGACAATTTCGTGTTTATGGAAGGAGCAATAGAAAATGAACAAGAAGATGCGTGAATTACTAGCAAAAATAAAAGAAAAAAATCTACAAGCAAGAAAATTTCAAAATGAAGGTAAGGTTGCTGAGGCAAAGCAACTAATTGACGAAATTAATGATTTAAAGATGTCATATGAAAATGAAAAGGCATTATTTGAAATGGAAAAAAAACAAGTACCGGACGATCCGAAAAATGCAACAAAAGCAAACGGCTTTAAGGCAATGGCTAAAAAGGCATTTAAAAAAGGACTGACTGAGGCAGAGAATGCACTGGTTACAGGTACAAACGGAACTGATGGTGAGAATTACTTGGTTCCGGAAGACGTTGATACAACTATCCGAGAACTGAGAAAAACATATAAGTCAGCGAAAGATTTGGTTACAGTAATACCAACATCAGCGCTATCAGGTAGTTTTGTGTTTGAAAATGGTGTCCCAACAGGTTTGGCAGATTTTGAAGACGGTTCTGCTATCGTAGAGGAAACCAATCCAAAATTCAAGCAAAAAAAGTTCAACATCACATACAAAGGAAAGCTTTTCCCTGTTTCAAATATTTTATTGGAATCAGAGGATGCAGGACTAACAACATATTTAAACAACTGGTTTGTTAAGAATGCAATCATCAGCGAAAATAAAGATATTTTTGATACATGGAAACAAGATAAAACGGCAAAAGCTATTAAGGGATTAAATGAATTAAAATCATCAATTAACACAGATGTTGATCCATCAGCGTTGATTGGTGCAGTGATTGTTACAAATCAGACCGGTTTTAACATCATGGACTGCGAAACAGATGCAGTCGGCAAACCTATGCTAAAGGAAGACTATGCAAATCCGACACAAAAATTATTCCAAGGTTTGCCGATAGTGGTGTTCCCGGACGCACAACTACCAAATGTAAAAGCAGGACAAGCACCGATTTTCTACGGAAACTTAAAAGCCGGTTGCTATTTTATGGACAAAAAAGGTTATAAATTTGCAACCTCAGCAGACTACAAATTCAATATGAATATGACAACCATGCGAGTAATGGAGGGATATGGCACACTTCAGGGAGATGAAACTGCATATATCTACGGAACATTGACAGCGGCAGAGGGTAAGGTTGTAACCACGAAAGCAGCAGCGTAATGAATGGGAGGGGTGAAGAATGTCCCTAACATTAGATGAAGTAAAGAATTTTCTGCGATTAGATACATCCGATGATGATACATTGTTGGAAATATACATATCAACGGCAGAAGAATACGTCAAATCAGCATGTGGTAGACAGGTAGATTTGGACAAGCCCAAAGCACATACCGTAATGCTGATGTTGGTGGGCGACTATTACGAAAACCGTAGTCCATATGGGCAGGCAAAGTATAGTCAGAATGTTTCAACTATGCTAATGCAGTTACAGTTGGAAACACCACAAGATACTGATGATGAGGTGAAAGAATAATGGATTTTGCAAAGCTAAGGCACAAAGTTGTATTTTTAAAGCCGTCAACATCAGAAATAAACGAACAGTTAGAACAAGTTATCGGGTGGTTTCCGTTCCACCCGATGACAAAGGCTGCAAGTGATGATGTATATTCTACGCAAGACGGCGAAATCTGTTTTAAAAGCGGAGTTTTAAGCGGTTTAAATAATGTGTTTGCCAATTACGGTGTTCGTGCATATGTTTCGCCTGCAACAGGCAGGGAATATGATGAATCGCAGAAAATTAGAGCAGAAACAACATACAACGTGGTAACACGTTATTTTAACGGCATTGAAAGTAATATGAAAATTCTGTACGGTGCAAAGGTATTTGACATAGTATCCGTATTGGATATAAATGAGAGTCACAGGGAATTAAAAATCGTATGTTCAGAGGGGGACAGGTATGGCAAGAGCGAATAAAGATGTATTCGGTTTTGATGAATTGGAAAAATCGTTCAAACGTTTTGAAAAAAACTATCCGGACAAAGCAGATGCACTTTTAATGGCACAGGGACAAGCAGTCAATAGAAAGACAAAATCGCTTTCGCCCGTAAAGACGAAAAAGCTCCGCAATTCGTGGCGATTAAAGAAAGTCAAACTATACAAGGGTGGAACAGTTCGAGTTGTGCGAATACAATCAGGAGCACCACATGCACATTTAGTTGAATATGGACACGAAATATATCGAGGTGGAAAGACACGAGTACGAGGGAAAAAATTAAACCGAGTAGAGTTAGCAGCAAGAGGAGTTAAATTTCTTGGTCGAGTTGAAGGTAAACTTGTACTTTATACAGCAATGAATGAAGCCAAAAATAGATTTGACCGTGAGGCAGACAAGATGTTAGATAGATTAGTGGAGGAATTTGATAATGATTAAATCACCGGATATACGCAGATTTATAGCTGAAAAAATGAAGAAATCGGGGTTTAACGTAATAGCTTCGGAAATTCAAGAGGGTTATCCTAAACCGGCAGTATTTGTCTATGTGTATCCAGCGTCGATAACAAAATCCGGAGGATATTTGGAGGATGACGTTTATAGTGTAAACATTCAGTATATTCCAAAATCTGAAATAGCACAAGAATGTGCCGAGGCGGCGGAAAAGATTCGTGAAACATTGATGTATAGCACGATTGACATACAGGACAGACATTTAACAATGGAAACAATAGAAATGGTCATTGAGGACGAGCAATTAAGCGTGTCGTTTGAGATTCCGATAACACAGTCCATTGATGAATGTGACGATTATGACAATGCAGAAACCATAGAAATGAGAGGTATATAACATGGGATTATCAACAATAAATGTAGAATTTAAAGCAGCAGCACAAACCGCTGTAAAACGCAGTGCAAACGGTACAGTTGCACTGATTTTGAAGGATGAAACCAAGGAAGATACCACATACGTTTACAGCAATGAGACGGAAGTGGTTAAGAGCCATTGGACATCAGACAATCTAAATTACATAAATATGGCGTTTAAAGGTTCACCCAAAAAGGTGATTATCGAAAGAATTACCGCAGAAGGAAGTCTTGATGATGCCTTGAAGCGTTTGGCAAATAAAAAGTGGAATTATCTTGCCGTTCCGTCATTACAGGACAGTGAAGTTAAGACTGTGGCAGATTGGATTATTGCACAGAGAACGGCAAAGAAACCGTTTAAGGCAGTATTACCGCATTCTGTATCAAATAACATCGGTATCATTAATTTTGATACAGATGATATAAAAATCGGCAGTAAGACCTATACGACCGCTGAATTTTGCGTATATATTGCCAGTATTATTGCCGGAACTGCACTGAATGAGAGTGTAACAGGCAAAGTCATTTCAGAAATCAACAGTATTACAGAGAGTTTAACCCCCGATGCAGATGTTGATGCCGGAAAGTTAATTTTAATCAACGATGGTGAGCAGGTCGAAATTGCACGAGGTGTGAATTCATTGACAACGGTCGGAACGAATCAGACAGAGGATATGAAGTCAATTAAGATTGTTGAAGGAATGGATCTGATTGCAGAAGACATTAGAACAACATTCAAAGAAAACTATATCGGTAGAAGTAACAGTATCGAAAACAAAGAACTGTTTATCGCCGCAGTGAATCAATATTTTGAAACACTGACAAAGGAAGGTGTGCTATATGACGGTTATGATCATTATGCAGAAATTGACATAGAAGCACAAAGAGAGTATTTGGCAAGCAAGAGTGTTGACGTTACAGATATGAGTGATGTTGCAATCAAACAAGCCAATACAGGCACATTTATGTTTATGGCGGCACATATTCAAATGCAAAACGCGGCGGAAGATTTGAAATTCGTTGTAAACATGTAATCGAGGAGGTAGACATATATGAGTAGAAAAATTTCAGCACCTAACATTATTTCCGGTACACACGGCAAGGTATGGTGGGACGATTCGGCTGTCTATGAAATTTCAAGTTTTGAGGCAACACTAGATCCAGATAGAGAAGACGTCACATTCTCCGGCGATATGATTAAAGACAGCAAGCTGATGAGTGTATCAGGTACATACACAATGAAAGTACGAAAAGTATTTTCAAGAGGTAAAAAGTTTGCCGAGGCATTTATGCAAGGAAAAGACCCACGTTTTACACTAATCAGCCAATTAAAAGACCCGGACGCATATGGGGGCGGATACGAAAAGGTACAACTAACTAACTGTTGGCTTGAAAGTATTCCACTAACAGGTGGTGAAAACGGTAAGATAGTTGAGGAAGAATACAAGGGTGGTTTTACAGGATTGAAATTCCTTGAAAGCATTGAACCGATAGAACAGGATTAAACATTTTAGGAGGATATAAAAATGACAGGACAAGAAAAACATACAAGATTGACGTTGGACGAAATGATAAGACGTTCAGAGCAAGCAAAGGAAGCAAAGAGCAAAAATAAAACAAAGGAATTGTACGTTGAAAGCCTTGACGGTACAATCACAATAACAAAACCAACAAGAAATCAAGTAAATGACGCAATGAATATGGATGCGTCTTCAGGCGAATCGGATGCATATCTGGTGTATGAATGTGTGACAGAACCGCCACTGAAAAACAAACAACTGCAACAGGCATATGGCTGCCAAGACCCATTAGATATTATTGACAAAATATTTGAACCGGGCGAGGTAGTGAATATCTCAAAAGCTGCATTAAGTTTTGCAGGTTATGTTGACGATAGCGTTAAGGCGGTTGAAGAACTAAAAAACTAATTGAACGCAACGGTGATTTTGAGTTAATACATTACTACGTCCAACGTGGTTTTGATTGGGACAGAATTGCCGGGGCTACGGGAAATGAAAAGGCATTTTTAAGAGCCAGTATGATAAAAGCATACGAAGAAGAAGCTGAAAAGATAAAAGCAATGACAGGAGGCGGTTGATGTGGCAAAAAGTAGAAACATAGGAGCGACACTGTCGTTGAAATCTGGAAACTTCTTCGCAAATATGAAGAAAGCCCAAAATGAAAGCAATAATCTGCGTAGTACATTGAACAACACAAGCAAAAAAATTTCTGAATTAGGAGATAAAGCAAAAGTTGTTGGCAGTGCCGTTGGTAAACTAGGCAAAGGGTTAGCTATTGCCGGAACGGCAGCCGCTACCGCAGTAGGAACAATGGTAGCAAAGTCAGTCAGTTCATTTGCTGATTATGAACAGCTGACAGGTGGTGTCGATACATTGTTCAAAGACAGTTCGGCGGCAGTACAGAAATATGCTAATGATGCATACAAAACCGCAGGCTTGTCAGCTAATAACTATATGGAAACAGTTACAAATTTTTCGGCATCATTGATTTCAAGTTTAAAGGGCGATACGGCAAAGGCGGCGGATTATGCAAATTCAGCGTTGGTGGATATGGCTGATAATGCAAATAAGATGGGCACGAATATGACAGACATTCAAAATGCCTATCAGGGTTTTGCAAAGCAAAATTACACCATGCTTGATAATTTAAAACTCGGTTACGGTGGCACGCAAGCTGAAATGAAACGACTGCTTAGCGATGCACAGAAACTTACCGGACAGAAGTATGATATTTCATCATTTGCCGATATTACACAGGCTATTCATGCAATCCAAACGCAAATGGATATAACGGGAACAACGGCAAAAGAGGCAAGCACGACAATAAGCGGATCGTGGGGGGCACTGAAAGCGGCGTTTGAAAATACTCTTGTCGGTTTGACAACAGGCGGAGAAATGTTTGATCAGAGTTTGGATGCACTGGTTGATTCAGCTAAGACGTTCGGGCAGAATGTTATACCGGCAATAACGGGTGCGTTAAGTGGCGTAGGTTCGTTAATTGAGAGCTTGGCTCCTGTAATTGTAGCAGAACTTCCGTCAATGGTATCCGATATACTTCCACACCTTGTTTCAGCCGCAAAGAGTTTGGTTACCGGTTTAATCAGCCAATTACCTGCATTGGGAAAGGCTGTTTTAGATGCAATACCATCAATTTTTGACGGTATGACAGATGTAATCGGTGAAAGTTCTGTAGGAAAGCTAAAAGGGTCGTTTGAGGGATTGAAAAATACCATAACTGATACATTTTCAAACATTGGACCAATGCTTAAAGATTTCTGCGAGGGAGGTATATCAACATTCTGTGACGCATTATCTACGGCTATGGATTTAGCCAGCGGAGCTATATCGGTAATTGAGGCATTATCTCCGGTAATAGGAGCAGTTGCAGGGGCGATAATTACGTACAAAGGTGCAGTTATGTTGTGGAATGCAGCAGAAACGGCTAAAAATGTTGTTATGGGTATTTCAACAGCCGCACAATGGGCGTTAAATGTAGCTATGACAGCAAATCCGATTGGTATTGTCATTGTGGCTATCGGTGCATTGGTAGGGGCGTTTATTGTATTGTGGAATAAATCCGAAGGATTCCGAAATTTTTGGATCAACCTATGGGAAAAAGTTAAAGCGATTGTTACAAGTGCATGGGAAGGAATAAAAGCCGGATTTGAAAAGATAAAAAACGGAATATCAGCAGTCAAAGAAAAAGTGTCGACAATGTGGAACGGAGTCAAAGAAAAAACGTCAGAATTATGGGGCGGTGTAAAAAATGCTGTATCGGAAAAACTGAACAACATAAAAAGTGCATATGACGCACACGGTGGAGGACTGAAAGGTGCTACATTTGCGGCAATAGAGGGTGTCAAGGAATACTACA